>Ga0326728_10008922_pt1 | contig 24488 bp, 23 predicted proteins | sample MB3enrmetagenome_FD_207602 | JGI IMG/M metagenome (GOLD analysis project Ga0326728, IMG submission 207602) | Lab enriched peat soil microbial communities from McLean, Ithaca, NY, United States - MB31MN | ecosystem: Environmental > Terrestrial > Soil > Wetlands > Peat | place: USA: New York... | reverse complement strand
ACTGTGTTTCGCGGCCTGGAAGGGTACGGCGAGACGGCAGAAATCCACCGCCATCACCTCATTAAGAAGGACCAGCCGATAGTCGTCACGATTGTGGATACACCGGAAAACCTGGAGCGGCTGATTCGGGAAGTTGAGGAGATGATGGACACGGGTATGATCGCCACCTCGGATGTGGAATACATGCGCATCGAAAAGCCGCCGGCTGCCGGAAAAACTGGCCGATGCGATAGCGCGTGAGGTTTTCTTCGAATATGACCGTTTCGCCGTTTAAGTCCGCGGTGATGCGCCCGCGCGCCCACCCATAAATAGGCCTTGCGATGGTTTAGGCCTCAGTGGGCTGAGCCAGGGCCGCGAACGATTGGAGGCGGCCGCACATTGTCTCCAATGTTCGCAACAAATCTTGAGCGTCCACACTCTGCCAGCCGAATCCGTAAAGCAGCAACTTGAACTCGACGGAAATCATCCCGGCAGCAAATAGGAATTGCTGCTTCATGAGCAATCCGGCCAGGTCCGACCTATCCACCTCAGACGTGACGATGAGCAACTTGATAGCCTTGCAAATCTTGTTGAAGTCCGCGGAGAGCTGCTGCACGTAGGAGCGGAAAATCCTGATCCGCGCCTTACGGAAGTTTTTCTCCTTCCGCCGATCCCACCCTGGTTGCAAGCGAAGGAAATTCTGGTCATCTTCGCTCAGCAAACGATCCATCGCGCGATAGCGTACCGGTGAAAACATTTCGTCCAATTCGTCCGGAAATCGATTGATCCGGGCCCTTGAAATCAGCCTAGCGAAAAGAGCACCAAACGCGAGGCCGAGCAGAGTGAAGCCTGCGGCTGGGATGAGAAGCCGGTTCAAGTAGTGGCCAAGCCGGGTTGCTGCGGCTGTAACTTCGAACGGAAACAACGTTGGTTGCGGTCTGCCAGTCCCCACTACACTCCTTCTTTACCTCACCGATCAGAGGGCTCGCCGGCCCTGATTACCAGTTGTACCGACGCTTGTTTCCCGGCGCTGGAACAGTAGAAAGATCCCGACTGCACCCATTATCACGAACGTAAGCGTCAACGATAGTACCAGCGTGGATTCGGCCATTCGCTTAATTGTCGCGGCTGGAATGGAGTTGGAGCAAGAGGACAAACGATAGCAGGCCCGCAACAGGATGACTACTAACTAAACCTTGCAACTGTTACTGTGCGTGGGTATGTGAGCGAGCTCTTAGGGTAGCCCCTGCTGCAAGGTTTTATCCGTAAAATTTCCCTTCGCTAAGAAAAAGATCTCGGCAAAGGACGCTACTGAAACTCCTTGTGGAAAGGGACGATGACCGAGATTCCAGAGGTAAGAGTTTGGTTCAAGCGCACTGGATCCATGCACGGAGTTCGTCGCAGTACTATTTCTCACGGTTCTGCGCTATCCATGAAACCCCCGCTCGTACAACTCCGTCTCACCCGTCAAATGAAGTGCCGTCATTGCTTGCACTGCCGAGGTTCGGTACCGGCCTTCATTCTCGTCCAACTCATGCGGTGAAATAAATGCATTTCCAACGATTCGCACTCTTGCTCATCGCTGTATCCGTGGGGACCAGCACCGCCCTAGCGCAGCACGTGTCCGCCGGCTCCACTGTCACCCGCGATGTGAACCTTCCAGCCGTTGGCCTGGCCAGCTCTGAAACGGCTCAGATCAACGTCGTGAACCTAGCCTCCGCTTCGTCCTCAGGCACGACCGCGTCCTGCACGGGCACCATCACCTTCTACAACGCAAGCGGCTCTGCCATCGGCTCCACCACATCCTTCACGATCGGCACCGGGCAGATTTCTTCCGCCAGCCTGCCATACTCGGATACCGGCGCGACCGGCCGCACGTCCATCCGCGGCGTGGTCACGCTCACCGAGACCGCCGGTTCCGGCGTCCCCTGCGCGTTGGCCTCAGACATCGAAACCTATGACGCCGCGACGGGTGTGACTCACGTCCATGCCGGCGGCACAGCGGCGCGTGGTACCGGACCAGGCGGTCACTAGCCGGAGCACAGACATTTCCGGTTTGCGTCTTAGTCTCCCTTTGCCGTCCCGGTCTTCGGGTCCGAGTCGGGCGTCATCAAACGGTTGAGAACAACGATATCCACGCGGCGATTGCGGGCTCGGCCCTCTTCCGTATCGTTGGAAGCCACTGGCGCCGTGTCGGCATAGCCGGCGATGGCAAATCGCTCAGTGGGGATCTCGAATCTGGAAGAAAGCACATCGAGCATGGTGATGCTGCGCGCCACCGAGAGTTCCCAATTGTTGCGAAAGCGGGGTGTGTGGATGGGAACGGAGTCGGTGTGGCCTTCCAGCCGCACCGGGTTCGGCAGGTCGTGCAGCACGGCTGCGACTTTCGCAATGCTGGAAAAACGGGCAGGATCCAGGGTGTCTCCGCCGGAGGGAAAAAATGCCGCCTGTAGGAGGCTGACAACCAACCCTCGCGGCTCGAGGCGGACCTGGATTTTGCCGCTCTTAATTTCTTCCTGCAACTGCTGGCTCAGCAACACTGCTGGCTCAGCAACCGTTGGGAACGCAGCAATTGCGCCGCCGCTGGCATGGTGCTCTTGACCGCCCGCTCCCGCTCAGCCTTCTCGGGGCTCTTGTCTTTCTGATTTGCGGTATTACCCAGGAATTGCTTGATCGTCGCGGTCATGCCGCCGTTCTCTAATGCTTCGCGAACCGAATCGGACATCTGTTTGCTCTTGGCCTTGTCGGCCTGCGCTGACGCGAACATGACCACGAAAAATGCAAACAGCAGGGTAATGAAGTCGGCGTAAGAGATTAACCATCGTTCGTGGTTCGCGTGGGAAGTTGCGTGTTTTTTTGAGTGCGCCATATTATATGTGTCTCATCCTCCAGCGTCAGGCCGGCATTGATCCATCGACACAGAGCCGATGCGCTCTAGTATGAGGCGCATTCATCGTTGCCGTAATCCGATCGCTCGATGTCGATCACGGAGACCGGAGCACGGGGAGTGACGATCTCCTTGTGGTGCTCGACGTGAGGAATGAGCATGAGTTGTGTTCCATCATGCCGGGGATAGCGCGGGAAATCAAACTCGGAAAAAGATAGCACCGTCGCCCGAGTCCGGTGTTAACCCTTGCCCCGATCCTGCTGAAGCAGCGGCGTTTACAGTTGAATCCTGGGATGTGTTAAAAACTGACAACCTAGTGTTAGTGTAAGAGATCGAAAGATTGGTAGCGTTCTCCATCGCGCACACTCTATTGCATAATAATGAGGTCTGCTTATCCTGTATCACTATCGTATTAGACCTGTCCTAGAAGTTCCTGGAGGAGACGACGCTGGACCCTCGCCGTGAAATTCTGAAGAGAGAAGAATCTCCTCGCGCCACTCAGCCGGCCGGTCAAAACCGCCAGTGCTGCTCAGGTCCGCAAACCCCTGTTCCGCAGCTCGCTTGAGCGCTGGCGTAAGTACGAAGCCACGGCTACCAACTGGCAGTGCCCCTTCAGGTGGCCTGCGGCTGGATGTACAATCGAAGGTGGCCAGGAAGCCAAAAAGAAAATCCTGTATTCCTCGGACGGGTGATTGGAGCGCGACCCGAGGGCCGCTGAGCTGCACTCTGAAGAGGAGAACGGCGGTCGCCCCAGAGCCCAGTTACTCTATCTGCAAGTTCCTCCAGACAGGCGGAGTATAGAAACGCAACGACACCTCGCCATCGACTTGCACCGCAACAAAGTTCACCTGCTGCGTCGTACTGGAGCTGCTCAAAAGTTTAGAGTAAACAAAACATCATAGGAGGGCATCTTATGTACCTTGAGAAGTTCAGCTTGAAGGACCGGATCGTCGTCATCACGGGTGCCGGTAGAGGTATCGGCCGGGAAATCTCCCGTGCTTTTGCAGAGTCGGGCGCGGTCGTGATCATCGCTGAAATCCTGGAAAAGAACGGCCGCGAGGCTGCCCGCAGCCTCACGGAGGCAGGATACCGCGCAGAGTTCCTCTGGCTCGACGTTACCGATTCCGCCGCAGTGGATCGCGCCGCAGATACCGTGGTTGGCAAGTACGGCCGAGTCGACGTTTTGGTAAACAACGCCGGTTATGCCAACAACATTGCAGCTTTAGACTATCCGAACGATGAATACCACAAGCTCATGCGGATCAACTTGGATGGCGTCATGTTCTGTTGCCAAGCTTTTGGCCGGCACATGGTGGCGGCCGGAAGCGGCAGCGTTGTGAATATTGGCTCCATGTCCGGGTTGATCGTGAACAAGCCGCAGCCCCAGGCGCCTTACAACGCCAGTAAGGCCGCCGTACATTCGCTGACCAAATCATTGGCATGTGAATGGGCAAAGTCTGGCGTTCGTGTCAATGCAGTAGCGCCAGGGTACATCAACACGGAGTTGACCCTTCTCGGCCGCTCTACCCCCGAATGGAACGCGTGCTGGCTGGAGATGACACCCATGGGTCGCTGCGGTGAGCCATCTGAGGTGGCCTCCGCCGTCCTATTCCTAGCGAGTGATGCGGCGAGCTACGTGACTGGAGCGGTGCTCAGCGTCGATGGTGGCTACACAGCCTGGTGAGATTCATTTCCGGACGGCCCGCACTCTCCGGGATTGATCTCACTTACCCTTAGCTACGCATCCGCACCACGTTGCCATCCCTGGAGAAGAACAGCGCCCACTATGATTAGGCCCTTAACCACTTGCTGAGGGTATCCAGGGATGTTCATCAGGTTCATGATGTTTCCGATGATTCCGAGGATGAGCACACCCAGCAGGGTATTGAATGCCGTTCCTTTGCCGCCACTGAGGCTCGCTCCGCCGATCACCACAGCGGCGATCGCATCAAGCTCCGCGCCGGCGCCGACAATTGGCGATCCGACGCCGGTTCGGCTCGTGCTGATAATCCCGGCGACCGCACAGAACGCGCCGGAGATGCAATAGACCGCGAACTTGTACCATCTGGTCCGCACACCGGCCAGCCTGACGGCGGCTTCGTTGCTTCCGATCGCGGTCACCATCCTTCCGAATACCGTGTACCGGAGGAGAAACGCCACGAGCGCGAAGATGGCCAGCATCACGAAAACCGGCGCCGGAACGCCCAGCCAGTAGGCAGACCCAAACTGATTCAGACGCGGCTCCGCAATGATGATCGGGGAGCCCTTCGAAAGGATGAATGCGAAACCTCTGGCAATGGTCATCATTGCCAGAGTCGCGATGAATGGCGCCATACGTCTCGCCGCCACGAGATAGCCGGATACAGCGCCGCACAGCGCGCCAGCACTGATAGTGAGCCCCACCGCCGGCAGCAGCCCCACCGGGCCTAGTAAGGAGGCGACCAGTACGCTCGTGAATGCCGCAAGCGAGCCGACGGACAGGTCGATACCACCCGTCAAGATCACTAGCAGCATCCCCAGCCCCATCCCGGCGAGCCCCGCGACCTGACGCAAGAGGTTGAATATGTTCTGCCGGCTGAAGAAAACGTCCGAAAGGGAAGCGGCGAGTCCGATCATCACGAAGAAAATCAGAACCGTGTTGTATTTGAGCACCAGACGGAGGGCGCCCACCCAAGGTGAACGCGGCATCGCAGAGTCCTCGAAGCTCGCCTCTTCGTTTGCACATTTCAACGGCTGTTCCGTTTCACCCTCCTTCTGAGCCGCCATCTTAGAGTGCCTCTCGAGTAGTTCCCGCGGCTGGTCTCTTGATTGCCAGAAGCATGATATTCTCCTCGCTGATCTCGCGTCCCTCGAGCACACCCGTCAGGGTGCCATGGCTCATTACGCCGATGCGGTCACAGAGCCCGATCACTTCCGTCATATCGGAGGAGACCACTACGATTGCCACTCCAGCCGCGGCTAGTTCGTTGATCAGGCCGTAGATTTCCACCCTGGCGCCCACATCCACGCCCCTGGTGGGCTCATCCAGCAGAAGAACCTTGCAATTGGCACCGAGCCACTTGGCCAGGACTACCTTCTGCTGATTACCCCCGCTCAAATCCGCGACTTCACCCTCGATGCTGCGAGTTCTTATCCGCAACCTGGAGACAAGGCTTTCCACAAGACTCGTTTCCGCGCGCCGCCGGATGATGCCGAGAGCGTCTGACACCCTGTCGATACTAGGTAGGGTGATGTTGTGACGGATAGGCATCGTGAGGATAACGCCCTGGTCCCCGCGGCTTTCGGGCACCAGTGCGATGCCGCTCCGGACGGCGTCTCTTGGAGACTCAATTGTCAGCCGGCGGCCCGCTACTGCGACTGTTCCACCCTCCTTCGGATCCGCGCCGAAGATTGCCCGGAGCACTTCGGTACGGCCGCTGCCCACCAATCCCGAAATCCCGAATACTTCCCCCGCCCTCACTGTGAAGGAAACGCCGTTGATCTTACCGGTGCGTAAACCTTCCACCCGCAACACCTCTTCACCGACGGTGCAGTTTCTGGCAGGGAACATGGTCCCGATCGTGCGCCCTATCATCAAGCCGATCAAGTCTCTCGGCGCGATTTCCGAAGGGAGAACCGTACGCACCACGGCGCCGTCTTTGAGCACCGTGATGCGGTCGGCAATGCGGAAGATCTCGTCCAGCCGGTGGCTGATATAAACCAACCCAACGCCTCGATCGCGCAGCTTCCCTAAAACCACAAACAGGTGATCCACTTCCCTGGGAGCTAGAACAGCGGTCGGCTCATCCAGAATTAACACCTTCACGTTCTCCGAGATACCCTTGGCAATCTCGACGATCTGGCGATCGGCCACGCCAAGGTCCGCGATTTTGGAGCGCGGATTGATTCGGGTGAAGCTGGTCTCGGCGAGCAATTCGCCGGCCCGCCGGTTGAGATCGCGCCAATCGATTAGTCCGAAGCGTCGGGACAGACGCTTGATCAAGATGTTCTCGGCTACAGTAAGGTCGGGGACCAGGGCAAGCTCCTGGTAGATAATGCCGATCCCCAATTGCTGGCCCACGCGCGGATTGGGGATTTCGACTGGCTTGCCGTCCACCTTGATCGTGCCGTGGTCCATTTGATGAACACCCGACAGGATCTTCATCAGTGTGGATTTCCCGGCGCCGTTTTCGCCTACGAGCGAATGAATCTCCCCTGGTCTTACATTGAACGAAACGTTCCTCAACGCTCGCACGGCGCGGAACGACTTGCTCACATTGAGGAGTTCGACCCCGTCTGCCTCAGACACCCCGGTGGCCTCGCGGTCGAAAGACGCGGCCGGCGTGGATGCCGTCAGAATTCGGAATCGGCACGGTAGAACTTGTCCACATTGGCCTTAGTGATGGCCGCTGCCGGAGTGTAGTAGATCTTGGGAAAATCCCGTTGTCCATTCAGATACTTGACCGCAATCTCTACGGCGGTGCCGCCCACCAGCACGGGATCGTTGAGGCCGGTGGCGCCGTATTCGCTCCTCCGGATGGCTTCGTAGGCTTCCTTCTGGCCGTCGGCCGCGGCGACGACTAAGATGCGATTCTTTCGCCCCGCTTCGGCGATTGCTTTGAGCGCGCCGAGACACATGCTGTCGTTCTCGCAAACCAGTACATTCGCGTCGGGACAGGCGACCAGGATGTCCTCCATGGCCTTTAGCCCGCCTTCGTGTGTCCAGTTGCCCCAACCCTGGGTCAGAATTTGGAATCCCGATTTGTTGCTATCCCGGAGCTGCTGTTCGATGATTCCGCGGAAAACTCCTTGCCGACGCTCCTTGCCCACAGGATTACCCTGCGTGCCACTGAGCAAGGCCATCCGGACGGGCTGGCCCTTCATCTGCGAGGCAAGCCACTCGCCGACCAGTTCGCCGTTGGCCAGGTTGTTGGACTGCACTGTGGTGACGTAGTCCGCAGAAGGAGAGATCGAGCTGTCGATAATGATCACCGGCACACCCGCTCTGGCAGCCGCCTTTGTGGCGGGAACCAGGCCGTTGGGGTCCTTGGGATTCAGAATCAGGACGTCGATGCTTTTCGAAAGCAGGTCCTCAACATCGGCCAGTTGCTTGTTCATGTCGTCGTGGGCTTCCGTCGCGATCACCCGCTTGACGCCCATCGCTGCCGCCTTTTTTTTGACCGCATTCGCCTGAGCGGCAAAATAGGGCGCATCGAGGGTATACATGGAGAGCCCGATGGTGATGTCCTTCGCGGCCTTGGCTGGACCGGCGGCCGTTGTCGATGGCTCACCGGGGCCGCCAGGGGAAGTCGGCGCGGAGCCGGCGCATCCTGCCAGGATCAACGCGCCCAGCGCTGCCACGGCCATCCAGAGACTGTCCCCAATTCCCGTCTTCACAGACACTCCTTTCGGTCGGTTTTCGGCTCAGTCCAGGTAGATCATCACCTTCATGCAGTTACCCTTAGCCCGCTCGATCGCCTCGTAGGCCGCCAGGTAATCGTCAAATGCGAAGCGATGGGTAATCACCTCATCGAAGTTGATTCCCCCTGTGGCAGCCAACTCCAGGGCTTTCTCGTAATCAGCCTTCCGGTACATGAGGGAGCCGACCAAGGCCAACTCGCGGTCTTGCACCAGTCCGAGGTCCGCCGGAACGGGTTTGGCGAAGACGCCCACCACCACGACCATCGATCCCTTACGGGCGCACCGGACAGCATCGGCAATCGCCCCCTCGGAGCCAACGCACTCCAGAATCACATCGGCCTTATCCGGACCGAAAGTGCTTAGTAACGCTTCGTTCAAATCCTCATGCCCAGGGTCTACAGCGACTGGCAGGCCGACTCTTCGCGCCTTTTCCAGCCTGTATTCGCTCACATCCGTAATAAGGACTTTAGCGGCACCCGAGGCGCGTGCGGACTGCGCCACCATGTTGCCGATCGTCCCCGCGCCGAGCACCGCGACACTTTTTCCCCGCACATCGCCAAATCGGGAGAGCGCATGCACCGCCACCGACAGCGGCTCGATCATGGCCGCCTGATCGATACCGACCGAGTCGGGCACATGCAGCGTCATAGCAGCTTGGACGGGGAAGTACTCCTGGGCAGCACCTCCGGTCTGAAAGCCCATGACCTTGAGAGAGTCACAGATGTTGGACATGCCGGTCCGGCACGGATAGCAGACGCCGCAAGTGACCTGGGGCATGAACACCACGCGGTCGCCAGGAGCGAAGCTGTCTACAGCCGGCCCGGTCGAGTCCACGACGCCGGCGACCTCATGCCCCTGAACAACCGGATAGCTGGTGTAGGGGTGCAGCCCATGATAAACGTGGATATCCGAGCCACAGATGCCGATCCGGCGAACGCGCACCAGTACCTCGCCCTCGCGCGGGACCGGTTTTTCGACCTGCCGGATCTCGATCCGGCCGGGCGCCGTCATCACCGATTGCTTCATCACGTTATTTGTATAGCACGGGGCAGCATTCTTGCATGTTGCGCCCTCTGTTGCGATCTATCACGCCGCCCGCATGGCGGAATTGGAGTCAATTCCATCGAAGCCGCCCCAGCAGTCACCGTGGCCTCCTGCCGGTCCTCCGAGCGGGAATATTCTTCCAGGCGAAGGCGCGATTCGAGCGCCTGTACTCCCAACGATGCTCTCGTCGGCAGGACTGCAGTTGCCTGAACATCGCTGGCTCGACAACGACATGATTGTAATATAATATTTCGTCACTTCACAGTCTGGCGACCCAAAGCGGCGTTCTCACGTTTGCTCTGATAGCGTTTCCGCAGCTTGGCAATACCCACATCGACGCCGCAACAAGGCGCCCAACTTTTGCGCCCGTGATCTCGTGCGCCGGTGTTCATCTTCGCCGCCGAACGGAATGGGTAAAGGATCCATCCATCACCTCCGGCCAGATACTCGAAGCGTACACGAGACACTGAAGAGTGAGAAAGTCCCGGACACGTCCACAGACGCGTAGTTATCCTGGGGCATCATTCGAACGTTAGCTTTGGTAAATCGAATTCTACTAGCTGCACACTAAGGCCAGTAAGTGTCGGCATTTCCACTATTGCTAAGGTATAACTTATGTGTCATCGTGGCTATTTGGGAGTGGATGTCGACATTGAGCGGTCTGTACCCAACGGGCCAAACCATTTCGTCTTTCACCAGCACTTCTGCTTCGAGCGGATTGCGATTTCCGCGACCTGCACTCAATGCGTTGCTGGTTTTTTTGCTGGCCACAGTCTGTGTCGCTGAACCGCAAGCGGCTGTACAAGGGCTTCAGGTCATTCGCTCCGTCAAAGAACTGCGGCGGCTCACGCCAGAGCAAGCTAGGCGTGGATACCCCATTCACCTGCATGGCGTAATTACATACTACGACTACCCCAATCGCGATTTGTTTGTTCAGGATGCCACCGGAGCCGTGTATGTAAATCCCCCCGACAAAGGGCCCGCTTTACATCCTGGTCAGTTCGTGGACCTTCAAGGGATCAGCAAGGGTACAGATTTTCTGTCCGACGTGTTAGACGCCACAATTACAATCTTATCCGAACATGCTTTACCGTCACCCGAAAAAGTATCTCCGGAGGAATTGACATCCATTGCTCATGACTGCCAGCGAATAGAAATTGAAGGTATAGTTCGCTCGGTAAATGTGTTTGGAGCTGGGCTCATGTTTGACATAACAGCGGGAACAGTACAGTTCAAGGCATACGTCCCCAATGTTGTCTCGTCACCAGTAGACTTCGTGGATGCGCACGTTCGCCTCCGCGGTACGTGTGGCGGCTTCTACAACGGCCGGAATCAATTCATAGCCCTGGAGGTGCTCGTTCCCAGCTTCGCCGATATTGCCGTGCTCGAGAGGCCGACAACGGCGTATTCAGAAATGCAAGTCGAGTCCATCCGTTCTATCTTGCGCTCGGCGTCTAATCCAAAGTTCGTTCATCGTGTCCGTGTTCAGGGAGTGGTCACATTGCAGCGTCTAGGGCGTTCGCTGTTCATTCACGACGAGAACGTCGGACTTCTTGTGAAAACGCGGCAAATGACAGCACTGAACGTGGGGGATCGGGTGGACGTTGCAGGTTTCCCGGCGTTGGGCGACTACGGTCCGATTTTAGAAGCCGCGGCATTCTGGCGGAGCGGTGCCGGTGTGCTGCTCACGCCAGTCCCCGTAGCCGCCGAGCAGGCCCTTGCAGGTGAGTATGATGCCGAATTGGTTCGTATATCCGCACGCCTAGTTGACACTTCTCTTGCGGCCGGTCATCAGTTATTGGTACTACAGTCCGGCAAGATTACCTTTTCGGCAGAGATGGATGGAATAACAGGACAAGAGAATCTGAAAGATCTGGGTATTGGTAGCGTGTTGCAACTGACCGGTATCTGTTCAGTGCAAGTCGACGAGAACCGTCAGGCGAATGGCTTCACGATCATGCTCCGCTCTCCAGCGGACATAGTGGTCGTGAGACGCCCGTCGTGGTGGACTGTGCAACATGCCTGGACCGTCCTCGGATGCACAGGCGTGATGGTCCTGGCTGTATTGGGCTGGGTGGCGTCCTTGCGTCGGCGCGTGCGCGAAGCTCAGCGACGTTTCACCGCGTTTATGGACCACAGCCCCGCATATGCTTTCTTGAAGGACTCCAGCGGGCGCTACATCTACACAAACAAACCGTTCAAATGCTGGTTGAACACCGGCCTCGAGGGCAGGACCGCCTTCGACTGGATGCCCCTTGGGTCAGCCAGGGAGTATCGCGAGCACGATCTATCAGTCCTTTCCAGCGGCAAGGCCACCGAGTTTGTCGAAACCATACTGACGCCTGACGGCAAGTTCCGCGAGCTGTTGATTCTCAAGTTTCCCGTGGAGTCTTCAGGACAGCGATTTCTCGGCGCTGTGGCCGTTGATATCACCGAACGCAAGCAAGCAGAATCCGAGTTGCAAAAAGCGAAGGAAGCCGCCGAAGCGGCCAGCCGCTCGAAGAGCGAGTTTCTGGCGAACATGAGCCACGAAATCCGTACTCCGATGAACGGTATTATCGGCATGATAGGGATCGCTTTAGATACGCGCAACCTCGATGAGCAGAGGGATTACCTCTTGGACGCCATGAACTCGGCGGAATCACTATTGTCCCTACTGAATGGCATTCTGGACCTCTCGAAGATCGAGGCTGGGCGAATGGAACTCGATCCGGTGGCGCATTCCGTTGCTGGGTTGCTCGAAGAAGCTCTGCACTTTCTCCAGACGGCGGCCACCCAAAAAGGACTGAAACTGTCGCTGTGCGCATCGCCTGACCTGCCTGACAAACTGTTGTTAGATCCGTTACGATTGCGACAGGTACTGTTGAACCTGGTCGGAAATGCGATCAAATTTACGGCGAAGGGCTCGGTGATATTGGAAGCCCAGTTGGAGTCGCAGGAGGCGGACGCAGTTTGGCTCAGATTTGCGGTCAAGGATACGGGGCCGGGGATTCCAGTAGATAAGCAAAAGATGATCTTCGAATCGTTTACTCAGGCTGACGGCTCCATCACCCGAAAGCATGGCGGTACCGGTCTGGGCCTGACGATTTCATCGCGGCTGGTGAAAATGATGGGTGGGCAAATCTGGGTGGAGAGCGAACCGGGAAGTGGCAGTACGTTCTACTTCACTGTGCGATGCGGCAAAGTAGCTCCAGCACCACTTGCACAGGGGGAATCAGCCGTAGCAGTACGCGTGCCCCAATCCTAGCCCCAGTGTCTGTCCGCACGCCCGCCTCCTAATTGCGGATCTCACGGGCCGTGCGGGGGATGCTGTGGAAACTCTCCCCTCGGCGGAGCCAGGACCTAGCTCGACATCCTCGCTGTTCGTCGTTGTCGCGCTGCCATTCCGTCCAATATCTGTCGGCATTCGTCTTTTCTTCCCCCGGCGCGACAATGTCCCTGTACCCACCGCCCGCACCTGCCTCGTCTAGTTCGTCGATAGCGAAGGCACCCGCTATGGGGCAAGGTCGAGACGTGGCTTCAGAGTGCGGGAAACCGAATGAGCAGGCGATGAAGAGCCGACTGCGGAAGTCGCTTCGCAGGTGATCGCGCTGCGACCGCTTGACAATAATCTCCACCATCTGGAAGACGAGCCGACAACTCGAAGATATGCTATGAAGATGACACGTCGGACTCTATTGAATGCCGGAGGCGCCTTCCTGGCCGCAACTGCGAGCCGTACGACCATCGCCGCTTCCCGTCCCGTCCGCTTTGGCGTTCGCTCTCCTCTGCCCGATGTGGGCTTGCGGGAACGGGCATTGCTCGTGAAACGGCTCGGTTTCGACGGCATCGAACTCGGAGATGACTGGTCAGCCAAGCCCTTGGAGTTCCTGCAAAAAGAACTGGACGGCACGGGTGTCGCGGTAAGCGCTGTCGTCGGCTCAATCGGACTGTTGAATACCGACCCGGATAAGCGCGCTCAGGCCATCGAGACCGATCGCCGCCGACTGGAGCTGGCTCAGGCGTTGAACGCCGAATGCCTCATTGAGGTGCCCACGTTCGGACCGAACCGCTTTCAGGACCTTTCCCCGATCATGAACCCGCGCGAGATCGAGGAGCGCCTGCTCATCTCAGCGCTAAAGGAACTCGCTGCGGATGTAGAAAAGAGCGGCGTCATTCTCCTGCTTGAACCCTGCAATCACAAGGAGACACACTTCATGTGTCGGCAAAGCCAGGCCGCCAAGATCATCGAATCGGTGGGCTCACCAGGATACGGCATCCTCAGCGACTTCTATCATATGCAGATTGAAGAGCCAAGCATCGCCGAGACGCTTTCACGATTCGGGCGGTACACGCGCTACGTCCACCTCGCCGATGGAGAGAAGCGGCTGGAACCAGGATCTCTGCCCTTCGACTACCGGCCTGGCTTTGGCGAATTGAAGAAAGTGGGCTACAGAGGTTGGCTGACCATCGAGTCGGAATTCACCGATAACCCGGAAGCGGCACTCGGACGCGCATTGCCATACCTAAAGCAGCAATGGGCGGAGGCATGAAACCAAAAGCGGCATGATAGTGCAAAGCGCACGCTGACGTGATCATCTTGCAGGAGCGCTCGATCAAACCAAACGGTGATGAGGCGTTTTGTCGCCTTCGGTGACGGGTATTGGAGGATCAAACGGCGTAACAATTGCTGAGCGGTGCATCGGCGTCAAAAACACCGCCTGCGTTGATGCTGCCAGTGGACTGCCCTTGATTCTCATGGAGCCGAAGACACGCTTACTTCTCCCTGCCGTATATTTGCGTTTTTGTCAAACAACGTATCAGCCGACTCGGCAGGCTAAGCCACCCATACTTCACCGTGTACAGAAAGCCGGTTTCGTCGTCCACGAGGCGAATGTAAACGTGCCTTGTAAACAGCCCAACTCTTGGCATCGCCTGCTCTCCTTTCCAACGCTCCGGAACCTCTGCTATCCAATGCCACATGGAATCTCGATTCGAGCTTTTGAACCGAACAATCTTCCGAGTTCCCACGCTTAGTGGAACAGACTCAGCTTTCTTCCTTTAGTGACACGTTCGGACGCTGCTAACCTAAGATCCCGAGGGCCAGAAAAAGGAGTGGAAGGCCTGAGCTGCGCCGGGTTTGCCCCAGTACTCGAGACCCTGGAAGTCCCCACGAGCGAGGACTCCCGGGTATTGCTGGCTTGCATCGAATGGCTTGGGTGTTGGCGTATGAATCGGCGAGACTATACCGGATTCGATTACTTCTTCACCCCGCCTAATCGAATAAACAAAGTCCATTCCCTTCTCCGGAATGCGGATGTAGACCTCTGTTTCCTCCAACACTGGCTTTGACATCGGTTCTACTCCTTTCCCGGCCGCGATATCGATTCAATCTAGAGACTGCGTCGCGTCGTTAACTACCATCCGAGCAAGCCAGGCTCCAATCGCTTGTATCGTCATGATTCAAAAGAAATGACCTCGGGATCTCCTCTTGGGCTTCTGGAGGAATTTCCGCTCCGCTTCAGCGCCATGATGGCCAGTGTAGATGCCGGATAATATCTTCCAGGGTCTGTGCCCTTCGCCTGACGTACGCTTGCCATGGCATCTGTCTGAAATCTGATCATCGATGTCTCAACTTCGGCCAGATCCCTTCTGACGATGGCTCGTTCGGGCGGAAAAGAGTGGTTAGGCATGTGCTCTATGGCCTTCCGGATGACGACTGGAGGCAGGTTCTCGCTCAGCTTGAAACACTGCAATCAGAACCGGTGCTGATCGTCGCATCTCATCTTGCCGATGAGGATGTCTGGGCGGAAGTGCTCAATCTAGGTACGTACGAGGTCCTGCTGAAGCCATTTCGGGCTGAGGAAGTCGCTCGAACCATCGAAGCAGTATGCGATTCCCGATTCGAGGAACCCGAGAACAGAGAAGACGATACGTGAATGGATGCCGAGTTGCTCATCGTGAATTGCGGAAAATGAGATGCGCTCTCTAACTGAGATCCTCTTACCAACCGATTTCTCGCCACGCAGCGCTGACGTGGTTCATTATGCCCTGGGCGTGGCGCGCCACTTTCACTCTAAGGTCACGTTGCTCCATGTGCTCGCCCCATTCAATCCGGCATGGGCTGCGATAGGTAGTGCTGCGGTGGTTGAGGAAGTGCTGGCGCAACAAAGGGAAGAGACCTGCAAGCGCCTGCATGCATTTTTCAAGGAGGAACTCGGGGATGTGGCGTTGAAACGCATTGTCTTAGAAGGTGACCCCGCCGAAGTCATCACGACGTATTGCACTTCGGAGCGGGTCGGGCTGGTGATGATGCCGACACGGGGCGGTAGTGCATTTCGGCGATTCCTTCTGGGTTCTGTGACTGCTAAGGTCCTTCATGATCTCACCTGTCCTGTTTGGACAAGTTCGCATGTAACAGACGGGCACGCGACAGTCTCCGTCATACCCAAGGTAATCGTGTGCGCTAGCGATCTGACTCCCGACGGAGACCGGATATTGCAGTGGGCAACCAACCTGGCGTCGGATCTTCAGGCGCGTCTCATCATTGCGCACGCAATTCCGTCGTTGGAATTTAATCCTGCCAGCTACTTTTTGGAGGCCGACATGCGAAAGGCCCGCATTGGAGATGCGCACGCCACGATTTCCAAAGCGCTAAAGGGTTTTCAGAGGCCGGATGCCGAGGTTCGTGTGGAAGGCGGGAACGTATCGACGGTGGTGCGATCCATTGTGGAGGACAGCCGGGCAGACCTTCTGATCATCGGCAGGGCTTCAGACAGAGGCATGTTGGGACGCTTGCGGACGCATTCCTATGATTTGATCCGCGAATCTCCATGCCCGGTGATGAGCATTTGAACCGGCCCCAGTGGCATTGGATAGCAGAGGCTACTGGGGCGTTGGAAAGCACTGATGCGCATGGGTGCGGCAAAGGTCTTTGCGAGATAACGGTACTGAAGTTGCTGGCAAGATCCATGCCGTTAGTGGAGGTCCCGTGGTTGGTGATAACGTCGCGATTCAAGGCCGGATCACGATTGAAAACTCGGGCGAGATGCGCAGGACGCTGGCCAACGCCTTGCGTACGAAGCCGGCGGAGCTATTCGTGGATCTGTCCGGAGTTTCGTATATCGACACCTCGGGCCTGGCCACACTGGTGGAGGCGTTTCGGATCGCACACAAGCAGAGAACGCGGCTGGTTCTAGGCGGTATCCACGATCAGCCGCGCTACATTCTCGAAATCAGCCATCTCGATCGACTTTTCGAAATGGCGGAGGCGAGCACATGAAGGTTCTGGAAACCATCGGCAGGGGCGTCACCAATCGGCTTGCCTATGTCGGCGGACTCACCATTCAGTTCTGGTCGGGTCTGCGCTCCACGCCCCACGTGCTGCCGATCACGGGAAAACATGGGCGTTGGCGAGCGGCGATTCGCCAGATGGCGGCTATCGGAGTAGATGCCGTGCCCATGGTCGGAATCATGTCCTTGTGCGCGGGGTTCATCCTGGCGATGCAAGTCGGATCCGAACTGCGGAGGTGGGGAGCGCTGCAGTACGTCATGGATGTCGTGGCGGTCGGGTTCACACGTGAACTGGGCCCCCTGTTGACGGCCGTCGTTGTGAGCGGCCGATCGGGGTCGGCATTTTCAGCCGAAATCGGAACCATGGTGGTAACCAGCGAGATCGATGCGCTCCGAACCATGGCTCTTAATCCGATCGAGTTCGTGCTGGCGCCGAAGTATGTCGCGGCGATGATCACCATCCCCTGCCTGACCATCCTGAGCAACGCGTTTGGCATTCTAGCTGGCGCCGGGTTCATGTACATTAGCACGAAGATCACGCTCGCCATGTATCTGCGATATATCTACACCTCGATCGACCTGCACGACGTCTTAACGGGGCTGCTGAAGAGCCTCGTGTTCGCGACCATTATCGTGAACGTCGGGTGCATAGAGGGTTTCAGAACGCGCGGGGGAGCGGACGCGGTGGGGCGGTCGGCGACTTCCGCGGTAGTGAGGTCCACCTACCTTGTTATCCTCGCGGACGTGTTCTTCACGGCGATCTTTTACCTGGTGCATAAGGCATAGCCATGGCGGACCCAATGATTTCCGTGGCTGACTTGACGGTCGTCTATGGGGGCACGCGTGTGCTGGACGGCGTGAACCTGGCCATCGAACCGGGCGAAGTGATGGTGCTGCTCGGTGGCAGCGGCTCCGGGAAGACCACAATGCTGAGGCACATCATCGGACTCGAGCGGCCGACCTCCGGGACGGTTCGGGTACGGGGCGTCGATATCAATCGTTGTTCCGCCAAAGAACTGGAGGGGATCAGGCGCACTATGGGCGTAGCCTTCCAGGAGTGTGCGTTATTCAACTCGATGTCCATTGAGGAAAACGTCAGCCTGCCGCTGCACGAATTGACGGCTCTGGCCGATCCCGTCATCGAGATCATGACGTACATGAAACTCGCGGCCGTGGGTTTGGGCGAGGCCGGCAAACGGATGCCCCAGGAACTATCGGGAGGCATGAAAAAGCGAGCGGCCGTTGCGCGGGCGACCGCACTGGATCCCGAAATTCTAATATTCGATGAACCATCCGCGGGCCTGGATCCGATTGTCGCGGCGGGAGTGGACGACCTGATCCTGCTCTTGAAGCGCGCTTTTCACATGACGATCCTGGTGGTGACGCACGAGTTGGCGAGTGCATTCCGCATCTCCGACCGTGTGGCCATGCTTCACAACGGCTCACTCATCGCCGTGGACAGCAAGGAGTCGTTCCGATCGAGTACTAATCCGCACATCCGGCAGTTTCTCGATCGGGTTGCCGACCCCATTGCCGAGAGCCCGGCCGTAGAGAACCACTTTCGGGAACTGGCGGGGATGGCGGGAGCGAAAAAATGAACACAGAAGCGAAAGTCGGCGCCTTCGTCCTGGTCTGCGCGGCGATACTACTCGCAACCATCTATCACGTAAGCACCGCAGCGCTCAAAGGGGCACGCGTTCCCTACAGGACGTACTTGCGCTATGCGGGTGGGTTGGAGCCAGGAACAGACGTCTTGTTTGGTGGCATCAAGGTGGGCACTGTCACAGCGGTACGGTCCGACACGCAGGACCCGACCCGGATTGAGATTTTGATGGACGTGAAGCCGGACACGCCGCTGAACGCCAAGTCCGTGGCCAAGCTCGGATCGGTAACAGTGGTGACCAACCCAGTCATCTCCATCAGCACGGGCTCGAATGACGCTCCACGCTTGGCGGCGGGCGACGTGATTCCGTCGGCGGAGACGGTAAGCCTGGACGACACCCAGCGCAAGGTCGTAGCCCTTGCAGATTCCGCGCAGAGACTGCTCGAGTCGATGCAAAAGGACGTAAATAATGTCACAAGCGACGCCCGGCGCCTGATCGCCAATCTGAATGACGTCACGGGCCAGCCGAATCAGCAGCGCTTGACGCAGATTCTGGCGAACACGGATACGATGATTGCGCGCTTGTCGCCGAAGATCGACCAGATCAGCGACCAGGCGCTAAAGCTGACCAATGATGCGAACGGCGTGATGGCAAAGGTGGGGCCGGTCGTGGACAATGCGAATGCAACCATGTCCAACGCGAACGAGACGATCACGGCAGTCCGCGAACCCCTGCAGACAGACCTTACCGAAGTGCGGAAGACGCTCGATCAGGCGCGTGGCCTGATCGTCGATCTGCAGGCGGTGATGCGCGCGAAAGATCAAGACGTTACCTACACGCTCGAAAACGTTCGTATGGCTACCGACAACCTGAACGAGCTGACGGAGTCCGTGAAGGAGCGTCCATGGAGTCTGATACGGATTAAGCAGCCGAAGGACCGGAAAGTTCCCCAATGACGAGGAATCCATGAGCACGAAGACTCTGGTGAGCACGAGTGCCTGCGCCGTAATGCTGCTGACGGCCGGCTGCGGAGGCGGGATCCGTTATCCGAACTACTACGCGCTGGAGCTTCCTCCAGCGCCAGCTCCAGCGGGAAGCAACACGCGCCTTCAGGGCACAGTGGCGGTACGCCGGTTCGAAACTCCGCCTTACCTGCGGCAGGGAAGGATTGTATACCGGCAAGCTCCGGGAGAAATTGGTTTTTACAACTACCACCGGTGGGCCGATGATCCGGCTGAGACGGTCACAACGGCAGTGATCGATTCACTTCGCTCCTCGCGCCTGTTCTCCTTTGTAAAGCGCTACGACGGTCAGAACCAGCAGGACTATCTTATGGTCGGCCGGCTCGAACGGCTTGAAGAGATCGATTACAACGGCGGTGTCCGAGTGGAAGCGAAACTATCGGCCGAGCTGGTGAATCTGCGAGCAGGCGCTACCGTGTGGACTGGTGATGCGGATGAGACCTTGCGAGTCGACACCCGTAGCGTAAACTCTGTAGTCGCGGAAATGAGTCATGCTGTCCAAAAAAGCATTGATCGGCTCGTGGTGAGCCTCGACCAGCAACTGCCTGCAAAGTAACAGGTTACAGGATGAGCATTCAGAACCTAACCCAGCCCGCTATCCAGGCAGTCAGCGCTCCAGCGGCAGCCAAAGGACTGACATCGCAGGAAGCCGAGGCACGACTCAAGCAGTTTGGCTCTAATGACCCAGCCCCTCCCGAGCACCATTCCGCGGTTCTCGAGTTTCTGCGCCTTTTTCTAAATCCACTGGTATTGATATTGCTGATCGCCGCCGTCAGCTCCGCTTTTCTCGGGGACGTAACGGATGCGGGGATCATCATCGCCATCGTCCTGCTTAGCAACACGCTCGACTTCACCCAAAGCCACAAGTCGCAACAAGCGATCAAACAGTTGCAGCAACGCGTCGCGCCCACCGCCACCGTGTTGCGCGACGGGAAGTGGCAGGAAATCCGGCGAAGTGACGTTGTCCCCGGTGATGTCGTACGACTGTCGGCCGGGGACCTGGTCCCGGCGGATGCGCGCCTCCTGGAATCCCGCGATCTCTACATCCAACAAGCAGCGCTGACGGGCGAATCGCTGCCGGTGGAAAAGCAGGCGCGTGGCGAGGAAGTCTCCACCAAGCCCGATGCCGAGAACATGGTCTTCCTGGGCACCTCCGTCGTCAGCGGAACTGCGAACGCGCTGGTCGTCTCCACTGGCGCCAGAACCTCTTTCGGCGACATCGCTGCCCGCCTCGCAGCGCGCTCCGAGCCGACCGCGTTCGACCGGGGCCTGAAGAATTTTAGTCTGCTCCTCACCCGCACCGTGCTTTTCCTGGTCATCTTCCTGATCGTGGTCGGTTTGGTCAGGCATCAGGATCCTTTCCAGTCGCTCATGTTCGCCGTTGCATTGGCGGTCGGCCTGACCCCGGAGTTTCTTCCCATGATCGTCTCCGTAACACTCTCCAAGGGCGCGCGGGCCATGGCTCGGAAGAAGGTAATCGTCAAACACCTCTCCGCGATCCAGAACTTCGGCAGCATTGACGTGCTGTGCAGTGACAAGACCGGGACGCTCACCAGCGGCAATATGGCCCTTGACCGCTCTCTCGATCCCTTTGGAGATCCGTCGCAGCGAGTATTCACGCTGGCGTATCTCAACAGCAAATTCCAGACGGGCATCACAAGTCCGCTCGACATGGCCATTCTGCAAGGCCACGAACCGGAGGACGCGACGGGCTACGAAAAGCGGGACGAGATCCCGTACGATTTCGAGCGCCGCCGGCTGTCGATCGTAGTAGAGCGGCAATCACGGCGGCTGTTGATCACAAAGGGCGCGCCCGAAGGAATCCTCGCGCGCTCGGTTGCATACGAATCGGACGACCGAACCGCCCAGTTGGATGCGGCCGCGCTGGAGCGCTGCCAGAAGACTTACGAAGGATTGAGCAAACAGGGATTTCGAGTGCTCGCGGTTGCTTATGCCGACGTCGAGGCAAGTCTCAACTATTCGGCTGCCGACGAAAAAGACCTCATCCTGGCGGGGTTTCTGACCTTTTCCGACCCGCCCCTGCCGGATGCCGCCGACGCCCTGGCGGCGCTGCGGCGGGACGGCGTAGAAGTGAAAATCATCACAGGCGACGGGGACCTCGTCACAGCTCACGTTTGCAGTCAGGTTGGCCTCGAATCGGGCAAGATCGTGCTCGGCGATGAACTTGAGATGATGACTGATGCCGCGTTGGAGCACGTCGCCGAGCAGACCACGGTTTTCGCGCGAGTGTCGCCGGCCCAGAAGAACCGCATCCTCCTGGCGCTGAAACATCGCGGCCACGTTGTCGGATTCATGGGGGATGGAATCAATGATGCTCCGTCGCTTCACGCCGCCGACGTGGGCATCTCCGTCTCGACGGCCGTGGACGTCGCCCGTGAAGCCGCTGACATCATTCTCGTCGATCCCGGTCTTGACGTCCTCACCGGCGGCATCATCGAGGGGCGCAAGGCGTTCGGCAACGTGATGAAGTACCTGTTGATGGGCACCAGTTCGAACTTCGGCAATGTGTTCAGCATGGCCGGAGCTTCGATCTTCCTACCGTTTCTTCCCATGTTGCCCACGCAAATCTTGCTGAACAACTTCATGTACGATCTGTCGCAAATCACCATCCCGACCGACAATGTCGACGAGGAGTTTCTCAGAAAGCCAAAGCAGTGGGACATTAGTTTGATCCGGAAGTTCATGGTATTCATCGGGCCTATCAGCTCGATTTTCGACTTCCTGACCTTTTACGTCATGTTGCACTTCTTCCGGGCAGGTCAAGTGCTTTTCCACACGGGTTGGTTTGTCGAGTCATTGGCAACGCAAACTCTGGTGATTTTCATCATTCGCACGGCAAAGAATCCGCTGAAGAGCCGGCCCAGCCGGCCCCTGACGCTGGCCACACTGGCCATCGTGGCCGCGGGCCTTCTGTTACCTTACAGTCCGCTGGCGGTCCCCCTCGGCTTCGTGCCGCTACCGGGGAGCTACTTCGCGTATCTTGCGATAGCGACGATCGTGTATCTGGTGCTCGTAGAATTCGGCAAGCGCTTCCTTCTCAATCGCACTGCCGGCCAGGCGCACTGAGCGGTGCGAGGGTAAGACATGAGATATCCGCTATGTTTCGCTTAGGGAATGTTGCGAGGTATTCTGGGGCTGTCTGAAGGTAACGGAAAGGAACGAAGGAAGATTCTTGAAGTTCGGCGTATTAGCACTCGATTACGATGGAACGATCGCGCGCGATGGAATACTCGATTCGGACGTAAGGGACGCGATCGCAGAGGCGCGTGCGCGCGGAATTGTAGTTATCCTCGTGACCGGCCGTATTCTTTCGGACCTGAAGCGGGTAGCGGGAAATCTGCAGTTCGTTGACGCCGTGGTAGCGGAAAATGGGGCAGTACTAACCTTTCCGAACGGTCATTCCTGGTTGAGCGGCCATCCTCCGCCAACAGTGTTTCTTGATGAACTCCGCCGCCGTGCGATCGATTTCACTGCGGGCCAATGTATCGTGGAGAGCGATGCAACATTGGCTCCCCGGATCTTGACCATCATCCGCGAGCTCGAACTGCCGCTGGTGCTGTTGTTCAACCGTAGCCGCCTCATGGTGCTTCCGCAGGGGATTAGTAAAGCCACTGGGCTTCGCCAAGCACTCAATGCGCTGCGTTTATCGACTCACAACGCGATCGCAATTGGCGACGCAGAAAACGATCATGACCTCCTCGCGGCCTGCGAGATCGGAGCAGCGGTCGGCTGGGGAAGTCCGGCTCTCCAGAGGAGTGCGGATGAGGTCATACGCGGCGATGGTCCCAGCGCCGTTGCCCCATATATCAGGCAGGCCGCAACAAGCATGCGGCTGCCCCCCGACCGGATTGGCAAGGGTAAAATCATGCTTGGCGTGACCGACAGTGGCGAGCAACTAGGACTGTCGATCCGCGGTCGCAACGTCCTCATAGGGGGAGACCCACGATCTGGAAAATCCTGGCTTACCGGGCTCTACTGTGAACAGCTAATGCTGCACGACTACTGCACATGTGTAATCGATCCGGAAGGCGACTATGAGCAACTGGAAGCGCTACCCCGCGTGGTCGCATGGGGAGGTGACGATCCTCCACCATCGCTACCGGATCTGGCTCGCATACTGCGGCATCCAGACATGAGCATGGTGATCAACCTCTCACGCGTGCAATACAAGGAAAAGGTCGAGTATCTGAAATCCCTTTTACCCATGCTCGCGTCTCTCAGGAGAAACACGGGGCTGCCTCACAGAATCGTCGTCGATGAAGCTCATTACTTCCTCCAGGATTCGAACGTCCAACACCTGCTAGACCTTGACTTGGGCGCGTACACGCTGGTCACTTACCGGCCTTCTGACCTTAACGCTGATATCCGCAAAGCCATGGAAATCATAGGCCTCACGCGCACTACGGACCCAAAAGAGGTCAAGGCGATGCAGACAATATTTGGCAACGGCACTGCCGATTGGGGCGCTACCCTTGAAGGATTGGCCGATGGGCAAGCAGTTCTTTTGCCATGCGCGCCAGAAGCGTCGGGGAAGTTGCAGCGCTTCACATTGATACCTCGCTTAACCGCGCATGTCCGCCATAGGTCCAAGTATCTTGATGTACCAGTAGAGAGCGGACATGAATTCGTGTTCACGGCAGATGGCAGGCCAGTTGGGTCGCCCAGTCGAACGTTGCAGGAGCTTGTCTCGTCACTTGGAAGTGTTCCAAGTGGTGTGCTTGAGGGACATGCCCGCCGGGGAGACTTCTCGCGATGGATTGCGGAGGTGTTTCACGATCATCCTCTCGCCTCGGATGTTCGCAAAGTGGAGCAGCGGTATCGCCTCGGTTACGTTGAGAACCTGCGCGACGAACTGATAAAACCGATTCGGGAGCGGTATGAAGTTGAATCCGAGTTGGCTTTGTAAAGCAGCAGATTGAAGAGCCAATCTCCGGGGGCAATCTGTCACCGGTGTAGAACCTTGCCTAAAGCGGAACCGCCAGCACAGGAGCGGGGCCGAGTTGGATCACCCGATAGCTGGTGGAACCGAACACCGCGAGACCCGACGCGTGGCGTCCACGCACTCCAGTGACGATCAAGTCCGAATGCGCCTCTGAGGCAAGTTGCAGGATTTCTTGATATGCCTTACCTTGACTGTTAACGGTCTTCAGGAAACGTAGATTTCTGGACGTTGGCCGGGAGAGCCGCAGCGGCCTGGCGGAGCTTGAGGCGCAGGTAGTCCAGGTAGCTCTCCGGCGCAGGATGGGCGCGGAGTTCGTC
>Ga0326728_10008921_pt1 | contig 24488 bp, 22 predicted proteins | sample MB3enrmetagenome_FD_207602 | JGI IMG/M metagenome (GOLD analysis project Ga0326728, IMG submission 207602) | Lab enriched peat soil microbial communities from McLean, Ithaca, NY, United States - MB31MN | ecosystem: Environmental > Terrestrial > Soil > Wetlands > Peat | place: USA: New York... | reverse complement strand
CGCGGCCAACTCGGGCCTGCGCTTGCTGCTGCCACCTGCATCGAGTGGAAAACAGTCGCCGGATTCAGCAAACTTTCGGAGAAAAACTCTTGACTCACCAACTCAGAAGGCTCCGCGGTTAGTGGAATGCCCCCGCCGCGGCTCCCTCACGCGGTGGCGCGATAGGGGGCCTCGGCTGCGGGTTCGGACCGGAACCGGTGCGAGGTCAAGCGCACGGCGGTGCGGCCGCTGTCGCTCCGCACCACGAAGCCGGTGATTTGTAAGTCGATGGGTATCGGCTGGGAATCGCGGGCGGGCCAGGCAATCAGCATCTCGATGTGGGAGCCCACAGGTAGAGGCCGCCGGCACCGAAAACTCAAGCCGGCGGTGCTGATATCGCATGTCATGCCGGTCCCGGACCGTGGGAGACCGCCCTTTTGCGAGACCCTGTAGTGAACCGGCAGGCGTAAATCATAGCGCCGGCCAGTTCGCCGTTCCAGATTGCGACGTTCTAATTGGAGCATCGGGTTCAACGCGGACCTCCTGGCCCCTTCCCTGGCTTGTGTAGAGATCGCGTGAACGGTTGGAAGAGGACAATATTTGCCGCCAAAGCGAGTGCAATTCGCGGACCAGCCGCTAAACATAGGAATACAATGACCGGCGGAAAATGTTCTCTGGCGCACTTTTTACGCGGCGAGCAGTTTTTTCCCGGTACTCGCGCGTTCTAAGTCCTAGTGTTTGCGGCTCGGCAAGTATCCCCCCACCTTGGTACCATGAAAGTTCCCGAACATGACTCCGCTGCGTTTCTACAACACCCTGTCTCAGCAGGTGGAAGAGTTCTTACCGGCCGAGAAGAATACGGTCCGCATGTACACTTGCGGTCCCACGGTCTACGACTTTGCTCATATAGGTAACTTCCGGACATTCACCTTTATCGACGTGCTGCGGAAGTGGCTGCGCGCGAGCGGTTATCGGCTCGATCACGTCATGAACATCACCGACGTAGACGACAAGATTATCCGCAATGCGGCGGCGCGGCACCAGACGCTGGAAGAGTACACTCAGGTGTACATCGAGGCATTTCTGGAAGACTGCGCGAGGCTGCGCCTCGAGAGCGCGGAGCACCTGGTGAAAGCCACCGATCATATTCCGGACATGGTATCGGCAATCGAGCGGTTGACGGCCGGGCTGCACACTTACACCAGCGATGGGTCCACTTACTTTCGCATCGCCACGTTTCCCACCTACGGCAAGCTCTCGCACAACGATTTCAGCGGCAACCTGGCCGGGGCGCGGGTGGACGTGGACGAATACGAAAAAGCCGACGCGCGCGATTTCGCCCTCTGGAAGGCTCCCAAAGAAGGCGAGAACGCGTGGCAGACCGCCATAGGACCGGGACGGCCGGGCTGGCACATCGAGTGTTCGGTAATGGCCATAAAGTACCTGGGCGACACGTTGGACATCCACGCGGGCGGCGTGGATTTGATCTTCCCGCACCATGAAAACGAGATTGCGCAATCGGAATCGCTGACGGGGAAGCCATTTTCCCGCTATTGGCTGCACGCGGAGTTTCTGATGGTGGAAGGGCAGAAGATGTCCAAGTCTCTGGGCAATTACCTGACCCTGCGAGATGTGATCGATACGCGGGGGTACGCGCCGGAAGCGGTGCGGTACCTGTTGGCGTCGGTGCCTTACCGGAAGTCTCTGAATTTCACTTTCGAGGGGCTGAGGTCGGCGGCCACGGCCATCGACCGGCTGCGGAACTTCCGTTTGCGGCTGCAAACCGATGCATTCGAGAAGGGGTTGAGCGCGCGCATCGAAGAGCGAACGGGGCAAGCCTCGGAGGCTTTCACCGACAGCCTGAACGACGATCTGAACACGGCCGAAGCGCTGGCGGCGGTTTTCGAGTACGTGCGGGACGCCAACAGCGCCATGGACGCAGGCGAGTTTCGCGGTGGAAACGCGCCCGCCGCGCTGGCGTTTCTGTCACGCTTCGACAGTGTTTTCGACGTGCTCGAACCCACGGCCGAGAGCAAGAAGATAACGGATGCGGAGGTGGAAGCGCTCATCGCCGAGCGGACCGCGGCCAAGAAAGTACGCAACTTTGCGCGCGCGGACCAGATTCGCGATCAGCTTCTGGCGGAAGGGATCGTGCTGGAGGACACTAAGTCCGGGGTTCGTTGGAAAAGGAAATAAGCCGTGAAGATTCACACTCAGGCAGTGCATGCGGGCGACCGCAAGAAACCAGGGGCCGCGGTCCCGGTCACCACGCCGATTCATACGGCGGCCAGTTACTTTTATGGCTCGATGGAGCAGCTCGACCGCGTAGTGGGGCGCGAGGAACCGGGCTACAGCTATGCCCGTTACGACAATCCCACCAGCGCGGCGCTCGAAGAGCTGATGACCGCGCTCGAAGGCGGCGCCGGAGCGCTGGCCTGCGCTTCGGGGATGGTGGCCGTGCAGATGGCGGTCACGACGGCGCTGGCGGACCGGCCGAAATCAGTGGTGGCCGCCAATGCGCTCTACGGGGCGAGCATCGGGCTGCTTACCAATGTACTGGAACCGCAGGGAGTGGCCGTGCGGTTCGTGGATGTGTGCGATTTCGCAGCCGTCGAGACCGCGGTGGCGGAGGCGCGGCCGGGCTGCATCCTGATGGAGACGATTTCGAATCCGCTCTTGCGGGTGGGCGAAATCGACCGCATCGCGGCGTTGGCACGGCAAGCCGGCGCGGCCCTGGTGGTGGACAACACCTTCGCCACGCCGCTGCTGGCGAGGCCGCTCGAACTGGGCGCGCACTTCAGCGTACACAGCGTAACCAAATATCTGGCGGGGCACGGCGACGTACTGGGCGGGGTGGTGGTGACGGACGAGCATCATCTGCCGGCGCTGCGAACGCTCTCGCGCATCATCGGGCCGGTGCTGGGGCCTTTTGAGAGCTACCTGACGATGCGCGGGATCAAAACCTTCCCGCTGCGCATGGAACGGCAGTGCGACAACGCGTGCCGCGTGGCCTCATGGCTGAGCGCGCACCCAGGAGTGGAGCGGGTGCATTTCCCGGCCGATCCGGCGCATCCCGATGCAGCGGCCATCCGGCGCCTGTTCCCGCCCAACCTGTACGGCGCCATCGTGAGTTTCGAGCTGCGGGACGCCGGCCGGGCCGAGGTATTTCGATTCATGGACGCGCTGCGGACGATCGTTCCAGCCACGTCTTTGGGCGATGTGCACAGCATGATGCTCTATCCGGTGATGAGCTCGCACCGCGAAGTTTCGCCCAAGCATCGCGAACGAATCGGGATTCGCGACAGCCTGGTGCGGCTCTCGGTAGGGATCGAGGCGGCGGAGGATATTATCGCGGACTTGGAGCAGGCGCTCGGCGGGTAGAGTCTTAGGGCTCGGGGTCGATTTCCAGGTAATCGAGGGCCGCCAGGTCGCGGCCATCGGGCGTGCCCTCGATGCGGATTTCGTCGCCGGGGCGGAGCGCTACGCTGTGGATCACGCGGCGGGTGGATGTGGTCGCATTGAGTCGCACCGGCGGGCGCGGCATCGGTAAGTGCAGATCGGCGGCCCACTCGTCCACCGGTTGGTCGCCTACCAGCACGCGGAAATGCGCCACCCCGTCGCCTTGATCGAAATATTCGACGCGGAGCGTGTACCATCCCGGCTTGCCATCGAAGCGCAGGGTTGCCGAGCACTTGGCTGCTTCGCAGGCTACGGCCTTGCCGCCGGAGGCAGCTTCCCACGGGGTCACGTCGCGCACCGTGTAACCATCGAGGTGCATCGATTCGGCTTCGTAACGGCCGGGGTAATGGCCGACGCGGCGTTGGGCATCGGGAATACCGGATTCCTTGAAGAACCACATGGCCACCGCGTCACGCCATACGACCGCCTGCCCGGCCTGGTATTCGAGCTGCGCCAGCACGGCGCGATAGCGCTCATCGTCGATTAAGTGCCGCAGCGATTTCCACTGACGCACATATTCGGCAACGGCCTCGGCGCCTTCGTAATGCGAATCGTAGATGTACTGGATGACGGTTTTGCCGTCGTGCAGCTTGTAGGTGTAAGGGACGTGATGAAAGAACAACAGCAGATCGTCGGGACAGGTTGCGAGGGATTCGTAGATGCTGGCCACCTCCGGACGGTATTGCCCGATGTAGCCGGTGCCGGTGGCCACCGTGCGGTCCATGCCCACGCCGTGCTCGTCGGCGCGATGCCACTGGCCCCAACCGTTGCGTTCGCTGGATTCGACGTCTACGCCGTAGTGATCGCCCACGATGGCGGTCAGAGTTTGCAGGCCGAGAGGGCCAGTGTAGTTTTCGTAGGTGCGCCAGGAAGTGAGCTGAATGGAATCGATGGTGCGGACGACCGCGGGTTCGTTGCGAAAGGTAAGCCGCGTCCACTCGTTAACGATGCGCTCGGAGCTCAGACTCGGATCCCATGCCAGGCGCCCAAAACCGTATAGATTGGCTTGCGAAAGATGGTTGCCGAGCCAATTGTCATCGAGGCCGGCGTTGACCACCCCGACAAATCCGCCGGTGGGGTGGGCGAACGTTTTGCGCGCCTGCATGTCGAAATCGAGCGTCTGTTTCCATTGCGGCACCAGAAACACCGTGTGTTGGGCCTGGCCCATGTATTCCTGGGTGACTTGTAGCTCGATGGCTTCATTGGTTTTTTCGAGCGCACCGAAAAGCGGCGAGGCGGGCTCGCGCACCTGGAAATCGATCGGCCCATTTTTGATCTGAATCAGCACGTTGTTGTCGAACTGGCCATCCAGGTCGTGGAAATTGTCGTAAGCGGCTTTGGCGCGATCATTCTTCAGGTTGCGCCAATCCATGTGATTGTCGTAAACGAAGCCGCGGTAGAAGAGCAGGCCGCCGTGGGGCGCCAGGGCGCGTGCCACCACGTTGGCGGCGTCGGCCTGCGTTCGGCCGTACTTGGAAGGCCCCACGCGGCCTTCGGAATCGGCTTTGAGCACGAAGCCGGCGAGATCGGGCACGGCGGCGTAGACGGCGTCCACGGTGGTTTTCCACCAGGCGGCCACGCGCGCGTCGAGCGGGTCGAAGGTATCGAGACCGCCCACTGTTTGGGGACTGCCGAGATCCACCGAGAGCACGGTTTCGACTCCCCATGGGCGGAGGGCCGCGGCGATGCGCGCGACTTGCGGCAGGTATTCGGGCGTAAGCAGGTGAGGGTTGGCATTGACGTTGTTAATCGAGCAGGCGTTGATGCCGAGCGACGACAGCAGGCGCGCGTATTCGCCGGCGCGCGTCAGATCCTGCCGCGCATGGCCGTCTTCCCAGAAAAGCGACCGGCCGCCGTAGCCGCGTTCGATCGATCCATTGAGGTTGTCCCATTGGTTGACCCAGCGCGCCACCGCATAGGGCGATTGCCGCTCGTCGAGCGCGGTTATGGGCTCTTCCAGCGCAATCTTGCGTAGCAGAGCGAAGGCGCCATAGAGCGCGCCCCGCTGGTTGGTGCCCGCGACCACGGTGTAGTGAGCGCCGCCCGCGGCCACGGTCTTCAACCAGAAGCCATCGGAGGGCAGATCGGCGTCCAGGTGCCACTCGGGCGCTGCGCGCCGAAACTCCTCGAGCGTTCCCACCACGATGGCGCTCTCGGGCGGTATACTCGCGTCGGCGCGCAGCGTGCGGCCCAGCATGCCGCGCAGGCCTCGGATCAGTTCGTCTTGCGCGCTCGTTTCGAGGGCGGCGGCATCGAGCACTGCAACAACGGCCGGCAGCGCGTCGCGATACTGCGCGCGGGTGCCATCTTCGAGCGGAGCATATCGCAACCAGGCATCGCGCCCGGTCTCGCCATGAGCGGCGGCGGCGGCCATCATGAAGCAAACCAGCGAGGATTTCATGTGTTGAGGAAAATGGCGCCGTCTTCCGTCGTCAGTTCGATGCCCGCGCCGCGGGCCGCTTCCTGCAATGCGGCATCCAGCATCGCTACCGGGTCGGGACCCATGGCCAAGCGGCGCATCAGCCCTTCCCCCTTCTTGTCGCCCACCGAGAGAACGATCTTCAGCCCCCGGCGTTTGCACTTGACGGCCGTGCCATCGGCGAGGGTGGCGTTGAGCGGTTTCAGCCAGGCATCCACGTAGTGTACGCCGATGCCCGATTTGTCATCCGTGAAGCGCGGCAGTTTTTCCAAAGCCGCCTGATTGACGTCGCAGAGCTTGGTTTTCATATGGCGATCGGATATTCGTCCATGGCTTGGCGAAAGGCGCGGATGTGTTCCGGGGTGCTGCCGCAGCAGGCGCCCACGATGGCGGCGCCGGCTGCAAGGAGCGGGGCCACGCCGCGCACCATCTGTTGCGGCGTCTCATCGTACGTGACCTTCATGTCGATCAGCTTCGGCTGTCCCGCGTTGGGCTGCACCATGATGGGCAGGCTGGTAACCCTCCGGTAGCGTTCGACCGCGTGGCGTGCGCGCTCCATATCCATGCCCGTGCCGCAGTTCAATGCCACGATATCGGCGCCGTGCGCTTCCATGAATTGCGCCGCGGTTTCCGGCTCGACGCCCATCATGGTGCGGAAGGTCTCGCCCGCGAGCGTTACATCGTAGGCCATGGAACCGATGACGCAGGGAGCGCCGGCTTTGCGGGCCGCTTCGATGCCCAACAGCAGCTCTTCGAGCGAGGTCTGCGTCTCGATGACGATGGCATCGGCGCCGGCATCCACCAGCGCTTTGGCCTGCTCGTCGAAGGCGGCACGCACATCCGATTCGGCGAATTCGCCATAGGGCTCCATCAGGCCGCCGAAAGGGCCGATATCGCCGATGACGAACCCCGGCTTGCCGGCGAACGCCTGGCGCGCGATTTCCACTCCGGCCCGGTTGATGGCGGTTGCCTTATCGCCGTTCGAATGGCGATTCAGCATGATGCGGGAGCCGCCGAAGGTGTTGGTGAGAAGGCAATCCGAGCCCGCTTCGACGTAGCGCCGTTGAATGGCGAGCACGCGCTCAGGATGGGTGAGGTTCCATTCCTCACCGCAAGCGCCCTGCTCGAGGCCGGCCAGCATGAGTTGCGTGCCCATGGCGCCATCGCCCAGGAGCGGCCGTTCTTTTATTGCGTGCAATAGAAGTTGCTTCATCATCCGGTCTTCGCCAACGCGTAATGAATGGTTTCGAGCACCAGCCCCCACTTGTGTTCGCGGCTGGCGGCGTCGCAATAGCAGCCGGCGCCCGTGGTGGCCCGCGGCCAGGCGAGCACGGCATCCAGCGGTTGTCCGGCCAGCGGCTTGTCGGTGCCGATGACATCAATGAGCGCCGGTCCGGACTTGAGGTATTCGCACATGTGGACATGGCCGGTATCGTCGGGGGCCGGGGCGCAGTGCTGGCTGCGAATGACATATCCGCTCTCGCACGGCCCCAGCTCGACTCTGTATTGGAAGGCGAGCGGCTGGCCCATGTTGCTGCACGTGGTGCCGTCATAGCGGAACAGGGCGAGAACGGAGCCGTCTTGGCGGCGTTCGAGCGTCAAGCGCTCGGCGGCCCAGCGTTCGAGGGTTTTTGGGCGCACATTGTAATTGCGGACGGGGCGCCGGAACTGGCAGCCGGCGAGCGAGCAGGTCTCACAGGGCACGCCGTCATCCGTGAGCCGGCGCGCGCTATCGGCGGCGGTCAACCCGAATACGGCTAACTGGGATTTCCTGGGGCGCAAGGCTCCCGAATCGAGCGATTCCATGGGGTACGGCAGCCCGGGCCGGAGCAGTTCGAGGAGCCGGGCCTGTTCGCCGATGTCCCACCCCGCGTAGCCCGGGCTGCGGTGAGGCAACACGGCGATTTGGCGGCTCTCGGCCCACTCGCGAAGCTGCCGCGCGGCGCGCGCCATCAAGTGCTCCACCACGGCCGAGCCGAAGATATCGAGGAAGAAGTACTCATCCGGCCTTTCGCTTTCCCATAGCCGTTCGACTTCCTGTTCCAGTTCGGCGCCCGCGCCCACAGCGACCAGAATCGCTCCGCGGGCCTGGCGGAGCGACTTGTCGGAAAACGATACGCCCTCGATTTCGACGGCGCCGTCGGGAGCGCGGAGGCTGGCGGCTTCGCGCGTGTACAGCCATGGCCGCCCATGCGACCGGTACCACTCGCACGCCCACTCAGCCAGTTCGGCGGCGCGGCCGCTCAGTTCGACGCCGCGCGGATACCCTAGGAGGCGCAAGTATTCGATGGGCGCCACGTTGACGTCGGGATGGCGATCGACGAACTCCATCATATGGGCTTGAACTGGCAGCCCTCCACGAAGAAATCGAAGAATTGGGGGTGGGTTTCCAGGCGGCAGTGCTCGACGCGTCCGACCAGCTCCTCCAGCTCCGCCCGCCGGGCCGGAGAGAGCAGCGCGATGGACGCGCCTTCGATAGCGGCGTTCCCCACTTGCACGATTTTCGAGGACGCGATGTTGGGGATCAATCCGATGCTCCGCGCGGCTTCCAGTTTCATGTGCCGTCCGAATCCACCAGCCAGATAGAATACATCGATATCGTCGAACGAGACCCCGTAATTGGCGAGCACCACTTGCAAACCGGCCGCGTTGGCGCCTTTGGCTTGGGCCAGTTCGTTGAGGTCGCTCTCTTCGAAGTACACGTCCTCTCCCAAGTTGATGCGCCGGAGGCCGTCTTCGAATCTGCCCATTTCGTTCATACGGCCGGTGCGCAACAGCTCGCCGGTCAACGCCACCAGGCCGGAGCCGCAGATGCCCTGCGGCGGCACGTCTCCGATTACCCGGATTTCGAAACGGCCATCGGCGGCGATAGCGACATCTTCGATGGCGCCATCGAGCGCGGGCATGCCACAGGCGATGGCGCCGCCTTCGAAAGCGGGGCCGGCGGGGCACGAAGCGGCCAGAATGCGGTGCTTGTTGCCCACGATCAGCTCGGTATTGGTGCCGATGTCCATGATAGCCACCAGCCTGTCTTCATGGGCCAAATCCATGGCGAGCATGCAAGCGGCGGCGTCGGCGCCGACGTGTCCGCTGATGATGGGCGCTCCATAGACATGCGCTTGCGGGTGGATGGGCAGCAGGCAGCGGCGGCCGGTTTCGGTGAGGCTGGTGGTCCAGCGCTTGCCCTCGGCCATTTCGATTTCGGTGATGGAGCGGTATGGGCTTTGACCTATGGAATAGACGCTTTGCCGAAAGAAGAGGTCGCGCATGGTGGAGTTGCCCACTACGACCATCTCGTTGATTAGCTGGGGATCGACCGGGAACTCTTGGATGGCGTGACTGAGATAGCCCGCCAGCGTGCGCCGCAACAGCTTACCGGGGTGGCGGGTATCGAAATCGATGCGGGACATCACGTCGGACCCGCCGAAGCGCTGGGGATTTTCGAAAGATGCTTCAGCGGCCAATTCGCCGGTTGCGAGGTTGAAGAGGCGGAGCACCACGGTGGTGGTTCCGAGGTCCATGGCGATGCCGTAGCCGGCGCGGCCAGAGGCGAAACCGGCGGGCAGAAAGCTCTGGCCGGACCGCTCGATGCGCATATGGCCGCGCCGCATGGTATGGCAGCGCACCTGGCCCGCATCGGCTGCCAACACGCACCGGCACGACAGGCGGAAGTTTCCTTTGAGATGGCGTTCGTGCTCGGTTGGCGGGGAGATCAGACCCATGCCTTCGGTGATCTCCACCATGCACTCCTTGCACTTGCCTTGCTTTTGGCAGGAAGTGGGAATGTGGACGCCGATGCGGGCGGCGCAATCGAACAGCGTCTCACCGGCTGCCGCCGGCGTGGAGTTTCCGTTGATGGTGAGAGTTACGGCCACAACTACCGGGATACAGCATCGCCGGCGCTTTTACGCGCGGCGGCCAGCCGCAAAAACAGGTCCACGGCGGCCGAGGCGTTGGCGCCATATCCATCGGCGCCGATTTCGTCGGCGAACATCTGGCTGATGGGTGCGCCGCCTACCGCCATCTTAATATGACCCAAGCCGGCGGTTTCGAAACCGTCGATTACGGTCTTCATGTAGGTCATGGTGGTGGTGAGGAGCGCGCTCATGCCGACAATGTCGGGATTGCATTTCTGGGCCGCGGCCATGAATTTCTCGACGCTCTGGTCCACACCGATATCGTGGACTTCGAAACCGGCTCCTTCGGCCATCATGAGGACCAGGTTCTTGCCGATATCGTGCAGGTCGCCGCGCACCGTGCCCATGAGCAGCACGCCGGCGCGCTTTACGGTGCTGTCGCGGGAGCTGAGGAGCGGCTTCAGCACGCCCATGCCGGCTTTCATGGCGCGGGCCGCGATCAACACTTCCGGCACGTACAGCACGTTGTGCTTGAAATCCTCGCCCACCACGCTCATGCCGGCGATCAGGCCGTCATTGAGGATTTCCTGCACGGGACGCCCATCCGCCAAGGCGTCCTTGGTCATCTGCTCGACTTCCTTCGCCTTGCCCTCGTACAAGCATTGATTCATGAGGGCGTAATCAACCATGGCGCACTCCCGCCATGCGGCTGACATTGAATTCCTCGAGCGCCTGCTGCATGGCCACGATGTTGGGGCGCGGCATTCCGGGGCTGACGCCGCCGCCCACGGAAAGAATAATACCTTCCCCGCCCGAACCCTCGAGCACGGCGAGCGTTTCGGCGCGCACTTCCTCGGGTGTACCGCGGACGCCGATTTCGAGGGGGTTCACGTTGCCCATGAGGCACATGCGGTTGCCGACGCGCCGCTTCACTTCGCGGATGTTTTTCTGCTTGCCCCAGTTGAGGACGTTAAAGCCGGCATCCGGCAGATGATCGAGGCAGGCATCCACTTCGGCGTCGTTGTGATAGAGCTTCACCCAATCGGCGGGAAACGCGTCGCAGATGCGTTTGAGGTAAGGGTGCGCGAATTCCAGGTAGTGCTCTTCATTGACGAATCCCACGATGTCATCGAGGATGAAGATGCCCTCGACGGTGTCTCCCATGACCTGGCGTTGCGCTTTGAGCCAATCGATGATGACGCGCGTACACAGATCGATGAGTTTGTGGGCTCCTTCGGGGTTCTCGACCAGGTCGATCATGAAGTTGGTGGTGCCGCGCACGAAGCCGGCGGTGCAAAGAGGTCCGCGCGAGGTGACCATGGGGAGAATGTGTCCGAGGTCCAGAATGCGCTGGCGCTGCATTGCAATGCGATGCAGGGTGAGGGCGGCAAAGCCGTCGGCCTCCACTTCGTACTCCGGTAACTGGTCGATGTCTTCCAGATGGTAGAGGGAGTGATACTCGCTGGGTGTGTTGTCCTGCCAGAACTTGATTTTCGCGCCCAGGACGGAAGGCTCGGCGGCCATGCCGTATTCCATCCACCAGGAGGGCACGAAGATGATATCGGGATACTCCCGCGTGATCTTCAGATTCGACTGGAACCACAGCTCGGGATCGAGGAAATAATCCAGGTGCTTGATCCCCAGGTAGCCGGGAATCCAGGGACTATCGATGATGAGCGCCATCGGGATTTTCTCGAGCTTCTCCAGGCGGGCGGCTCGTTTGAATATATCCCACTGTTCTGGTAGCATGACGGGTCCTTTGTATCCTAGTACGGCACGGTGACGGGTCTATCGTCTTTCGGATCGGCCCAGCGGTCGTTCGGCAGAATCGGGGCCCATCCCGGACGCCCCGGATCCTGATCGTAGGGATAACTTCCCAGCCGCCGGTAGAGTTCGTTGTACTCACGCAGTTTTTCGCGGTCGAGCCGGACGCCCAACCCGGGTTTGTCCGGAACAAGGATGGCGCCGTTCTGGTAACGCAGCGGGCCTCCCTCGATGATATCGCCGGTCAGATGATGATAATGGGCGTCGGCGGCGAACGAGAGGTTCGGGATCACGGCGCCCAGATGCAACATGGTGGCGAGCTGAATGCCCAGCTCGCCGGAAGAGTGGACGGCCACTCCTAGCTGGAATGTCTCGCAGATTCCGGCGGCTTTGACGCAGGGGCGGATGCCACCCCAGAAAGTGGTATCGAGCAGGATCACATCCACGGCGGTATCGAGCACGTTGGCGGCGAGTTGCTCGAAATTGACCACTACAGTATTCGTAGCCAGGGGAATCCGCACCATTTGGCGGGTCCGCCGCATGCCGTTCAACCCGAATACCGGGTCTTCCAGATAGTCGTTGCGCAAGCCTTCGATGGCTTGCCCGAAGCGGATGGCCTGCTCGGTGGACCAGACGCCGTTGGGGTCGAACCGCAGGGAGTCGCCAGGGAAAGCGGCTGCCAGGGCGCGATAGGCCTCTAATTCGTAGTCTGGAGGAAATACGCCGGCCTTGAGCTTGTGAGTGGTAAAACCGAAACGCCTTTTGGCGGCGCACACATACTCGACCAGTTGGTCGATGGTGCGCACCTCCCCTGCCCCGGTCCGCGGATTGGGATAGCGGAAGAAGGCGTAGGTGGCAAATGGAACGCGATCGCGCAAGCGGCCGCCGAGAAGATCGCAAACCCGGACTCCCCAGGCCTGTCCCAAAATATCGAGGCAGGCGAATTCGAGGGCGGCCAAAACCTGGGTCCGGTTGTTGTACAGTGAAGCGGTGGGGTTAGCGATCAGGAACCGCATCTCTTCCAGGCGCGCCGGGTCGTGTCCCACCAGGTACGATTTCATGGCGCGGAACACCGTTTCGGCCGATTCGCCGCCGCCACCCATTTCACCCAGACCGATGATCCCGGTATCGGTCTCAACTTCCACGATGGTGCGGACGAAACGACCCCAATGGCAACCGTTGGCGTGGCGAAGCGGCGCTTCCAGGGGGACCGCGACGGTGGTCGCCCGGATGTCGTGTATCCGCATAATTTAGTTTTATGGTACAACAATACTTCTCATATGCAACCCATTCCTGTAACTGAACAGCAATCGCTGGTCTCGCGGCTGATGAAGGCCTGCGGGGGATCGTATTCCCCGGAGACGCGGCGCAAATACTACATCTCCGGTCCTCAATGGGCTGCTGCCTACGAGGGACAGGCGCTCTTTCACGCCCCCACCCGTCCGCATATCGGGTTTGAGGAGATCATTCGCAAATATAGCGAAATCGGTATCGGGTTTTGGACAACTCACGATACCGATGTAATTCCCACCGAAGCTCTAGGCCGCGACGGGCAGGCCGAGATTGTGGGGCAAATCAAGAAGTCACTGGCGGCGAATGGTCTGCGCTGCTCGATGGTGACCACCGAGACGTTCTACCATGCGATCTTCGCGGCCAGCCCGGCGGCTGAAGCTCCGGCCGTACGGGAATATGCTAAGTTCCGTGTTTGCAATACTGTAGACATCGGGCACGAACTCGGGGCGGAATTTGCGGTGTATTGGCCGGGGTCGCTGGGATACCAGGTGCAGGGGGCGATCGACGAAATGCAGACGTTGCGCTGGTACGCCAATGCCCTGAACGCGGCTTGCGACCGGGATATCGAAGTGGCAGCCAAGAAAGGCCGCAAGACCCTCAAGCATTGTCTCGAGGCGAAGCCTTTCGAGCCGGCGGCGGAGATATTATTGCCGACCAGCGATGCCATGCTGGGGTTCATCTCATCCGGCCTGCTGACGCATCCGGAGATGGTCGGACTCAACCCGGAATATCTGCACGAATTGATGTGGGGCGGCGCTCCGCGGGCCGCTCTGGCGCGCGCGCTGCTGGCGGGCAAGCTTTTCCATTTCGATATCAACGACGGCTACCGGTTGAAGCACGATGTGGACATCGGGGTGGCGCTGGTCAATCCGCTGGATTGGCTGAACGTGCTTGTGCTGCTGCGCAGTCACGGTTACAAGGGACCGTTCAATCTGGATTTCAAGCCGCCGCGGACCACCAGCCCGTGCGGCGTGTTTGAGGTGAGTTTCCCGACGGCGGTGGACCGGTTCATCACGCTGTGGGAGATGGCGGGCGAGGTGATGGCGGACCCGATCATCAACGAAGCTACGGACGCGCTGAAGGCGGGAGGGCCGGCGGTGGCGGATGCGCGGGACGCCGATGCCATTACCAACGCTACTCGAGAATTGTTGACCCTGCATGAAGTGATCGCGCACCGGTTGGTGCAGATTCTGTTGGGGGTGAATAGGGGGAGGACGTTTTCGATCGGGTAAGGCGGGAACACCGGGGACAGGCAGCACTGTCCACGCGGCGCAAATACGGCGCCTTGGGACAGTGTAGCCGCCTGTCCCCGGTCAGGCAGCGGCGCGCATGAGGGCGAGGGCTCGCAGAATCTGCGGCGTTTCTTCGAAACCGTAGGAGAGGCGAAGCTGGCGCTTGCCTAACTCGGCTAAGTCGCCGCGTGGGTGCACGCAATATTCGCCGGGGATGTAGATGACGCGAGGGCGCGGGGAATCGGCGGTTAGTGTGCGAAAGAATCGTGACTCGGGGTGCGTCTCGAGCTTTTCAAAAGTAAGGTAGTAATAAAAGCCGGCGCTGCCGCCGCGGCACTCGGAAAGGAAAGAGCCGAGGCTCTCGCGAATTCCCGCGCCCACCGCCAGCGCTTTCTCGCGGTATCCGGCGTTGACCGCGCACAGTTGGGCGGCGATGCCGCGGTCGAGCAGCCAGGCGGCCATCTCCTGCACGAATAAAGGCGCGCTGAAACCTACATCGCTGGTCTTCTGCACCATCGCATCCAGAAAGGGACCGTCGGGGCCGAGCAGGTAACCGATGCGCAACGCCGGGGCGAGCACTTTGGAGAGTGTGCCCACTTCATAGGCAATACCGAGCGAGTCTTCCGGTAACACCGACACAAACGGCTCGTGGGACGGATCGTGGAGGAGTAACTCGTAGGCTAAGTCGAAAAAGATCGGTAGCGGACGCCGCAGGCGGTGCGATAGGTGGGTTACGATTTCCAGAAGCGCGCGGCGGCGGGCGTTGGAGAGAATCGTACAGGATGGATTATTGACCGTCACCACATAGAAGAACGCTAAGTTCTCGAGGCGGCTGCCGAGTGACTCCAGCTTGCGCTCGAGCGAGGCGAGCTCGATTCCCTCGGCATCTTCGGGCACGGCGAGTATCTCGAAGCCTTTGCGCTCCAGCGTGTCGCAATAAATGTAATAAAGCGGATCGGATGTGACCACGATGCCGGGCTGGATGACTTCGGTAAGCGAATCGAGCACGCTGGTGGCGCCGCACGGGCCTACGATGAGACGGCGGCCATCGGCGCGCGGTCCCAGGAAACGGCGCAGGGCGGCGATCAGGTTGGGCGAACCCTCCGGTCCGCCGTAGTTGAACGCCTGGCGGAATTTCACGCCATCGGCGGCGACGGCGGCCATGGCCTCCTCTAGCGCGGAGACGGGGATGGTCCGTTCATTCACGTATCCGACGCCCAGATTGATGTCCACGCCGTCGCGAAAAGTGCCGGCGAACGCGGACATCATGCGGTTGACAGGCGATGGCCGGGTGGACGCCTGGCCATAGCGCGAAAGCGAAATCTCCATGGTTTACTCCAGAGTAATACCGGGCGCCCGCGGCGCGTAATCCAGCGTACGCTATGCTCGAAAGGATGCCGCCCGAATCGAACAAGAAAACTTCCGCCTCCCTCGCCGATTTGCTGTTTGGCCGGCCGCTGGCAACCGATGAAGACAGCCGGCAGCGCGTCGGGCCGGCCGCCGGCATTCCCATCTTCGGGTTGGATGCGCTGGGCTCGGCGGCTTACGGACCGGAAGCGGCACTAACGATCCTGCTGCCCATCGGGGCGGCTGGCATGGTTTACGTGCTGCCGCTCAGCTTCGGCGTGATCGTGCTGCTGGGGATTGTGTACTTCTCGTACCTTCAGACCATCGCGGCGTATCCCACCGGCGGAGGTTCGTACACCGTGGCGCGGGAAAACCTGGGACCGCGCTTCGGGCTGCTGGCGGGGACCGCGTTGACGATCGATTATCTGCTTAATGTGGCGGTCGGGATCTCGACCGGTGTGGGAGCGTTGGTCTCGGCCGTTCCATCGCTCCAATCTTACACACTGGCGCTTTGCCTCAGGATTCTGCTGATTTTGACCCTGATCAATCTTCGCGGGATACGGGAGGCGGGAATCGTGTTCATGTTCCCGACGTACGTGTTCGTCGGTTGCCTCGGGACGGCCATCCTGCTGGGCATCGCCAAAACCGTTCTTGCCGGCGGGCATCCGGTGCCGGCGATCGCTCCGCACGAGCCTCAGCGGGCGGTCGAAGCGGTGAGCGCGTGGCTGGTGATCCGCGCGTTTTCGAGCGGTTGCACGGCCATGACCGGCGTCGAGGCGGTCAGCAATGGGGTGCAAGCCTTTCGCGAGCCGGTGGTCAAGGCCGCGCAACGAACCTTGACGATCATCATCGCCATTCTGATGATGCTGCTGGCGGGCATTGGATATCTGGTGCGGGCATACCACATCGCGGCCACCGACCCTGGAAAGCCGGGCTATGAGAGCCTGCTCTCTCAGCTCACGTCGGCCGTAGCGGGCAAGGGTGTGTTCTACTATGTCACGATCGCATCGATTGTGGTGGTGCTGTCGCTTTCGGCGAACACCTCGTTCGCCGATTTTCCGCGGCTATGCCGCGCCATGGCGCAGAACGGCTATCTGCCCTACGGCTTCGCGGTGAGAGGCCGGCGGCTGGTTTATTCCTACGGCGTGTATGTGTTGGCCTTGCTCGCCGCCGGGCTGTTGATTGTCTTCGGGGGAGTGACGGACCGGTTGATTCCGTTATTTGCGGTGGGAGCTTTCCTGTCATTTACGCTTTCGCAGGCGGGGATGGTGATGCACTGGCGGAGGCATGGCGGCAGACACGCCCGCGCGAGCATGGCGATCAATGCTCTGGGCGCGGTGGCCACGGGTCTGACGGTGTTAGTGGTGGCGGCGGCTAAGTTTGCGGAAGGAGCGTGGATCACACTGGTGCTGATTCCCGCTCTGCTGATCCTGATGCTCGGAATCCGGCGTCATTACCGCCGCGTGGCGCGAGAGACAGCCAGCGCGACGCCTTTGAGATTCGACGCTTTGGAGCGTCCCCTGGTGGTGGTTCCGATTGACTCATGGAGCCGCGTGGCGAAGAAAGCATTGCGCTTCGCCATACCGCTCTCGGACGACATTCTGGTCCTGCACATTGAATCCAGCGAGGAGACCGATTCGTTTCAGACGAAGTGGTCGGAGTGGGTGGAGGAACCGGCGAGAAAGGCGGGCCGCCCGGTGCCGCAACTGGTGGTGATGCAATCGCCCTACCGCTTCGTGGTCGGTCCCATCGTGGACTACCTGCGGGACCTGGCGCTGAAGCATCCAGACCGGCAGATAGCGGTGGTTATTTCCGAGCTGGCCGAGCGGCACTGGTACAACATCCTGTTGCATAATCAGCGGGCGGAAGTGCTGACAGCTCTGCTGATGCTTAATGGCGACGAGCGCATCGCGGTGGTGAATGTGCCGTGGTGTTTGAAGGTGTGAGGGCAGCGGTCAGCGATCAGCGAATGCGACTTCGGCTTTCGGTACGCCCGCCGCCACGTCCACACGATCCGGCGGACACATGATGGCGATGCGGGCGCTCCGCGAGCCGATCACGTCCACCAGTGAGGCCCGTGCGCTGAGACCGCGGAGACGGGCATCGCGGGTATCCTTCAGGCGAACCAACGGGGCGATGCCGGACGCGCCGCTAAAACCATTCACTTCCAAATCCCGCACGTGGTCGCAAATCAACGCGGGACGGGCATCGGCGGCTGCCGCAACGCAGCGGACATTCTCGATGCGCAACCCTTGAATGTGACGGGCGAAGAGGCCATACGCGGGCAGGGGGCCGAACATTTTGTACTCGGGATACTTCGCGGCCTCTTCCGGTATGTCGCGCGCGGCATCGGCCGCGGTCCCGCCGCCGGCGAAGGAAAGTGCGATGTCGCGCAACGTGAGGTTCTCAATGGGGTGCTCGGGCAGACCGCACAGAGCGCAGCCGGTTGGGTTGGCGCCTTCGGCCTGGACGCCTTGAATCACCACGTTGCGCAGCGCTCCCGGCGCGGGACGGGCGATGCCTTCGGTATATGGGCGCGCCCGATCGCCCAAACGCACGAAAATGGGGCATTTCACGTTGCGCATGACGATGTTGGAAACGGTCACGCGGTCGAGGATGGCGCCATCCACCGTCTCGAGCGCAATTCCGGCCAGCCGCGTATCGTACACGGCGCAGTTACTAATCGAGATACTGTCGAAGCCGCCGGTGGATTCCGTGCCCAGTTTCAGGGCATTGCACAGGCTGCTCAGCACGCAGTTGGTCACCACCACATCGCGGCACGGCCTCGCCGCAGTGCTCTTCAGGACGATGGCATCGTCGCCGGAGACGATGTCGCAATCCGAGATGCGCACGCCGCTCGAAGCGTCGATATCGATGCCGTCATTGTTCTCATTGACGCGGCTGCGCACGCGGACACCGCTGATTCGGACGCCTTCGCAGCCCAGGTAGTGCTGCACCCACATGGGCGAATTGCGCAATTCGATGTCGCGAATGCCGACGTCGCGGCACTCCACGAAACGGATCAGGTAGGGACGGACCTTGTATGGCCCGTGAAACGATGCGCCCTGGCCATCGATGACGCCATCGCCTTCCAATCCGGCACCGACCAGCCCTTCCGCGTAGATCAGGCTTTTGTCGGTATAGGTATCGGTGAAGGAACGCAGTTTGGGAACCATGGGGGGATAGTCCGTCAGGTCCGTGCTTCCGAGGAGCGTGGCTCCTCCGGCGAGGTGCAGCCGGACACGATCCCGCAGCCGAATCGTGCCGGAGCGATAGGTACCCGGCGCGAACCAGACGGCGCCGCCGCCAGCCTTGGCGGAGGCATCCACGGCCGATTGAATGGCCGCGGTATCGAGGTGAACGCCATCGCCTTGGGCGCCAAACGCGCGCACTCCAACCCACCCCCTACCGCTCGCGGCGGGCTGTTGGGCACGGCTACCGGCCGGAACGGCCAAGCTCGCCAACACACAAACAACGTCTCGTCTTCTCATGAGTCGCTCCCTGGGTGAACCTCTTGTTGAATCGGCTACACCGGCACGATAGACCGATTCTTGCCGAGCAGCTTCGATTCCATCGCGAAGGCTTCGAGTTGGGCGCGGAATGCCGGGTCGGCCACCTGAATCAGCGCCTCGACGCGCTGGCGGAGAGTCTTCCCGTGTAGATAGGCCACACCGTGCTCGGTGACCACGTACTGGACGTCGCCTCGCGAAGTGACCACGCCGGCGCCGGGCTGGAGCGTGGTCGCAATGCGCGAAACGGTGCCGTTCTTGGCGGTCGATGGCAGCGCGATAATCGGTATGCCACCCTTGGAGCGCGCGGCGCCGCGCAGAAAATCCACCTGGCCGCCAATGCCGCTGTACATCGTCTGGCCCATCGAATCCGAACAGACCTGTCCGGTGAGGTCTACTTCGATGGCGGAGTTGATCGCCACCATGCGGTCATTGCGCGCGATCACGAAAGGATCGTTGCAGTAGGAGGTGGGGTGAAACTCGAACATGGGGTTGTTGCCGATGAAATCGAAGAGGCGCTTGCTGCCCAGCACGAAACCCGTGATGATCTTGTTAGGGTGCAGGGTCTTGCGCTCTCCGTTCACCACGCCGGCGCGAATCAGGTCAATGGCGCCGTCGGGAACCATTTCCGAATGGATGCCGAGGTCTTTATGATTTCCGAGCAGCGCCAGGGTAGCTTCGGGAATGCCGCCGATTCCGGTCTGAATAGTGGCGCCATCGGGAATGAGCGCGGCGATGTTCCGGGCTATGGCCCGGTGCTGATCGGTAACCTGGTGCTGGGGGTACTCAGCTAACGGGTGAGAGGTCTCGATGAACGAGTCAACCCGGCTGACATGGAGGAAGGCGTTACCCAACGTGCGAGGCATCTGGTCGTTGATCTCGACAATTACACAGCGCGCATGTTGGGCCACGGCGGTAGTGATGTCGATCGACGGTCCAAAGCTCATGAAACCGTAGCTATCCGGCGGGGTGCACTGAAGCAGCGCCACGTCGATGGGCAGCGCGCCGGAAGAAATCAGACCTTCGATTTCGCTGAGGAAGACAGGGGTATAATCGCCGCGGCCCTCCTGCACGGCCCGGCGCACGTTGCCGCCGATGAACAGGGCGTTGGTGCGGAAGTGGCCTTCATACTCGGGCAGGCTGTAATCGGCAATCCCCATGGTGGCCAGGTGAATGACTTCCACATCCAACAGGCTGGGCCCGCGGCGGGTGAGTGCTTGGACGAGCTCGACCGGCTCCGCGCAGCCGTTATGGATGTAGACGCGCTCGCCACTTTGCACCCGGGCCACGGCTTCATCGGCGGAGACAATGCGGGAACGATAGTCGTTGCTCATGGGCGTTTTCCTCGCAGTGTGTACACGCCGCGCCGCAGATCGCCACAGGCAGCCACCGCCTTCTCCACACCATGATCGGCGATGTTCAAAACGTAGGGTAGCATGGCCTGGGAGATGGCCACGCTCGATGAGCGTCCGAGGTCGGCCGTGAAGTTCGGAACGCAGAAGTGAGTGACCCCTTTGTAGACAAAGGTGGGCTCCGCCAGGGTGGTGGGGCGGCTGGTCTCGACGCAACCGCCTTCGTCGATAGAGACGTCGATGATGACGGAGCCGGGCCGCATGGTTTCTACCATGGCACGCGTGACGACGTGGGGGGAGCGCGTGCCGGCTACGAGGATGGCGCCGATGACCACGTCGGCGGCAGGGATGGCTTCGGCGATGGCGTCCGGATCGGCGAGACACGTTTCGACACCGCGGACGTGCTCCATGATGCGGCGGAGTTGGCTGGGAGCGATATCGAAGGTGGTAACCCGCGCGCCGGTAGCCACGCCGGTGCGGGCAGCAGCCGACCCCACGGCACCGGCGCCCAGCACCATGACACGGGCCGGCGGCACGCCGGGGGTTCCGCCCAGCAGGATCCCGCGCCCGCCCGAGCTGGACCGCAAGAGATGTGCGGCGAGGGAAACGACCATTTGGCCGGCGATCTCGCTGACAGCCGCAAGCACAGGGTGCCGGCCATCCTCCAGTTGAACGATCTCGCAACCGATAGCCGTGAGGCTGCACTCTTTGAGAGCCTCCAGGAGGGCGCGGTCGGCGACGGCCATATGATAAAACGCCATCACGGCGGTGCCAGGCCGGCAATAGCGGATCTCTTCCAGGGAGGGCCGCGAAATCTTGGCCACCAAGTCGGCGCGCTGCATGACTTCAGCGGGCGCGTAGGCGATCTGCGCGCCCGCGCGCATGTACTCCGTATCCGGGAACATGGCGCCATCGCCCGCGCCCGATTCCACCCACACCGCGTGGCCCGCGCACACCAGGCGGCGCACTACGGGCGGCGTCAGACCGACTCTGCGGTCAAACGGCCCTCGTTCTCGAACAACTCCTATATTCACGGCCCACCTCGCGCCGGACTCAATGCCAAAGGCAATATCCGGTCAAGAGTATAGGATAGCTTTCAGCGGGGTATGCGAGGTTATCGGGCGCGGCGTGGACTTCGGCCGTTCGCACAGCCGGCGCGAAATCCCCGGTTCGCCCGCTTGCCGCCGCCATCTGCTCTAACGCGGGTTGCGAGTATGTGCCGCCGGCGTAACTGTTACCGTGGCCTCCTGGGTCGTGCCGCCGTACCCGGCGGTAAGCGTCACCGGCGTGGAAGCAGAAACCGTTCCTGCCCGCACATCGAAACTGGCGCTGCTCTGCCCGGCTGGAATCACGTAGGACGACGGCGCTGGAAACGCCGCAACATCCATGCCGGACAGGCTAACCGACGCGCCCTCTGGCGGCGCCGGGCCGGTCAGCGTCAAGGTGAGCGTTGCCGTGGCACCCGATGGGAGCGTGGCCGGATTGATTGCGATCGAACTCAACGTCAGTGCCGATGGCGACGGTATCACCGTGACGAGGGCGACCTGGCTCGAGCCGTTGAATTCCGCACTGACCGCAACCGATGTCGAGGCGGAGACGGCGCCAGCCTGGACTGCAAAAGAGGCGCTGCTCTGTCCCGCCGGAATCAGGTAGGACGACGGAGCAGGAAACGTCACGAGATCCGTGCTGGAAATGCCGACCGACGCGCCCTCTGGCGGCGCAGGGCCGCTCAGCGTCAGGCTGAGAATGGCGCTTGTTCCGGATGCTGCCGTCGCCGGGTTGATGGTTATCGAACTCAGGGTCGCCGACGATGGGAGAGGTGTCACGGTTACCGTCGTGGCTTGGCTGGCGCCGCCGTATCCGGCGCTTACGGGCACGACCGTCGAAGTGGAAACCGTACCGGCTTGCACTCCGAAGCTGATACTACTCTGGCCGGAGGGAATCGGGCAGGCCGATGGCAGCGGCAAGGTCGTGCTGTCCCCGCTCGACAGACTGACCTGGGCGCCGCCCACCGGTGCCGGTCCGCTCAGAGTCACCGTGAGTACCGCTTTGGCCCGGGATAATATCGTCGCCGAGTCGAAGGCTATGGAACTCAAGGTCACCGTCGATGCCGGAGGTGTCACTGTCAGCGTCGTGACTTGTGTGGTGCCGCCGTAGGTGGCGCTGACGGACACGGCTGCCGCCGCGGATTCCACCCCCGTTTGTATGCTGAAAGTCGCGCTACTCTGGCCTGCCGGAATCAGGTAGGACGCTCGCGCGGGGAACGCCGTTGCATCTCCGGTTGAGAGGGCGACTAGCGCGCCTTGGGCGGGCGCCGGGCCGTTCAAGGCCAAAGCGAGCACGACCGTGGATCCCGAAGCCGCTACGGCAGGAGTGATGGAGATCGAAGTCAAAGTGGCTGCCGATAGCGAAGGTGTCACGGTCACCATGGCGACCTGACTCGCTCCTCCATAGGCGGCGCCCACCGCTACCGCGGCTGGAGCCGAGACCGTGCCCGCTTGTAGACTGAAACTTGTGCTGGTCTGTCCTGCTGGAATCAGATATGCCGATTGCACGGGCAGCGCAACGGTGTTCCCGCTCGACACGCTGACGAGCGCTCCCTCCGGTGGCGCCGCCCCACTCAGCGTCAGGCTCAATGTGGCCGTTCCATCGGAGGTTATGGCTGTCGGACTGACGGCGATGGCAGTCAAAGCCACCGCCGAAGGCAGCGGTGAAGAGGCCGGCGTCAGCATCAGGATCGCGCTTTGGCTGCTACCGGCGTAAGAGGCAGCCACGTTGACCGTCTCCGGTGCCGAGACCGTTCCTGCCTGCACACTGAAGGCCGCGCTAGTCTGCCCCGCGGGTATCAGATAAGATGGCTGCGCTGGAAATGCCGCGGCGTCGCCGGTCGATATGCCGACAGAGGCCCCGCCCGATGGCGCGGGCCCGCTGAGGGTGATGGCGAGCGTGGCCGTTTCACCGGATGCGACGGTGGTCGGGTTGATAGAGATGGAGCTCACTGTTACCGGTGACTGAGACGGCGGAGTTAGAGTTACGGTGGTGACTTTGCTACTTCCGCCGGCGGTGCCTCCCACCGTCACGGTGGTTACCGCGGAAACTGGCGCGGTTGCGACGGTGAAGTTGGCCGCGCTCTGCCCGGCGGGGACCAGGTACGGCGACTGGACCTGGAACGAACCGTCGTTGGCGGATACGCTGACGGTCGCACCTCCGTTCCCCGCCGGTCCGCTCAGCGTGAGGGTCAGTGTTGCCGTGCTCCCCGCGCTCACGATGGCGGGGCTGATTGCGATCGAGCTGAGGCTCACCGACGAAGCTGTCGGCGTGACCGTCACCGTGGCGGTCTGGCTGGCGCCGTTGTAACCGGCCTGGATCGTAACGCTGGTGGCCGCTGTCACCGTGCCCGCCGTCACGGTGAAACTGGTGCTGGTCTGCCCCGCGGCGATCGTGTACGACGCCGGCACCGGGAACGCCGTGGCATTGCCGCTCGACAGGCTCACCGATGCGCCGCCCGATGGCGCCGGGCCCGTCAACGTCAAGGTCACCGTGGCCGTCTGCCCCGAAGTTACTGTTGTTGGACTGATGCCGATGGCGCTCAGCGCCACCGTGCTCGCCGCCGGCGTCACCGTCACGCTCGCCGGTTGGACGACACCGCCGCATCCCGCATTGGATCGCACGGTCGTCGAAACCGTAACCGGCCCGGTAGTGACCGTAAAGCTGGCGCTGGTTTGTCCCGCCGGGATTGTATACGGCGACTGCACCGGAAGCGCCGTCAAGCTGCTGCTGTCCACCAACACCTGCGCGCCGCCCGCCGGCGCCGGACCGCTCAAGGTGAACGTCAACGTCACTGTTCCACCCGAAGTTACCGTCGATGGAGCGATGGTGTACAAGCTCATGGTGACCGCCGGGGCTGGCGGATTCACGGTCACTGCAGCGGTCTGGCTGGCACCGTTGTAACTGGCCTGAATCGTAACGTTGGTGGCCGCTGTCACCGTGCCCGCCGTCACGGTGAAACTGGTGCTGGTCTGCCCCGCCGGAACCTGGTACGACGCCGGCACCGGAAACGCCGTGGCATTGCCGCTCGACAGGCTCACCGATGCGCCGCCCGTTGGCGCCGCGCCGGTCAACGTCAGCGTCACCGTACCCGTCTGCCCCGAAGTTACCGTCGAAGGACTGACGCCGATAACGCTCAATGCCACCGCCGGCGTCACCGTCACGCTCGCCGGTTGGACGACACCGCCGCATCCCGCATTGGATCGCACGGTCGTGGAGGCCGTAACCGG
>Ga0326728_10008920_pt1 | contig 24491 bp, 27 predicted proteins | sample MB3enrmetagenome_FD_207602 | JGI IMG/M metagenome (GOLD analysis project Ga0326728, IMG submission 207602) | Lab enriched peat soil microbial communities from McLean, Ithaca, NY, United States - MB31MN | ecosystem: Environmental > Terrestrial > Soil > Wetlands > Peat | place: USA: New York... | reverse complement strand
CAGAACTACCAGGTCGCACAGGCTGCCGGGCCTGCGGCTCCTCTGAACTCGGAGACCGTCATACCCCACCTCTACGCAGCAGGCGAACTCGCCGGTGGCTTCTGGGGTATGGCCCGTGCCGACGGCAAGATGGGCTCGTACTGTGTGGTCGGCCGCCTAGCCGGCCGCAACGCCGCTGCAGAGACGCCTCTGACCTAGAAAGGAGGATGGCGCAGAACCACCGGGAGAGAAGACGTCATCTCCTCTCCCCGTTCTCTCCTTTCACAAACATGGAGGTGTAATTGACAACGGACAAGCGAAGCATGTACGTCATCGCGCTCGCGGTGCTGCTCCTGGGCGTCGCCACGGTGACATCGGGCGTCTGGCTGGCGGGTAGCTTCTCGCACGGCGAGCCGGGGTTCGACCAGGGCTGCTACTGCCACAACAACGGCATCGCCGTTTGGGTCAACGGCACGGGAGACGGCGACGGAGGGCTCTTCTTCGGCCCGTTTGCGCCCGGAGCCTCGTTCCATCTCCACGTCTCGACCAACAACGCCCAGGCCACGGGAGTCGTCCCGGGGCTCCAGGAGTGGCTGTCGAATCAGACTGACAATGCGAAGTTCACGATCTCCCCCACGGAGGTGACGACAGGCTCGGCCCAAAACCTCAACAAGACGGCAGGCAGCATCACCGCGCTCTACAAGATAACGGTGCCATCGACGCCGGGCCTGTACACCCTCACGCTCTACGCGCAGGGCACCGAGCTGCAGCCCATAGTCATACAGGTAAGCGCGGCCACCACCAGCACGACTTCGACGACGTCCACGACATCGACTACCAGCACCACTTCGACGACGCACTCGACCACCTCAACAACGAGCACCTCATCGACCACATCGAGCACGTCCACCAGCAGCACGACGTCCACGACCAAGTCGACCACTTCAACGACGACCACGTCCACATCTTCGACTTCAGGTGGACCCCTCTACGCAATCAGGCTCGCCACCAACGCGCAGAACTACTCAGGGACGGAAGCTCTCATCATCACGGGCACTCTAACGCCGGCTCCCGCGGCTGGCACGGCCGTAGAACTGCAGATCGTCAACCCGGAATACACCACCGTAGTCTATGACGACAACGTCACAGTGGCGCCCAACGGAGCATTCAGCTACACCGTCAACATCGTCGCGAACAGCACCGGCTGGGTATCCGGCACATACACGCTGACCGTTACAACTTCGGAGCCCGCTCCCATGATGGCGGTCCTGGAGTTCTCCTACACGCCCCTGACCCAGGTTGTCACGACTTCGTCGACGACTACGGCTACCACCGCAACGTTCACAACGACGACGTTGCAAGTGGCAACCAAGACCTCGACTGCGACGGTGACCACCACACAGGCCTCGACCACCTACACTTCCACGGCGACCACGACGTTGCCGGCCTCCACCGTGACGAGCACATCGATCACGACGGCGCCCGTATCCACCGTGACCAGCACGGCACCTGCGAGCACGTCGACCAGTACCCTGACAAGCACGGCCACTGAAGTCTCCACAAGTACGGTGACTCAGACGAACTCTTCCGTAGCCACCTGGGCCTATGGAGCAATGGTCCTCCTCCTTCTGATCGGGCTGGCGATAGGCTACGTCGTCAAGAGGCCGTCGCTCAAGCAAAAGTAAGGAAGGCACTCCCCTCGGAGAACTCAGGCAGTTCTCCGAGACACTTGCGGTTCCAGGGGTCGTGACGCACGAGGCAGCCTCCATTCGCACGAAGGGCGTCAAGAGAGGTCTGGAGAAGCGCAAGTCACCTGCCGAGATCACCGCCTCATCCATCTACGCCGCCTGCAGGGAGAAAGGAGTCCCGACGACCTTGGACGACGTGGCCGCCGCCAGCGGAGTGGGCAGAGACAAGATCGCGCGAGACTACAGACTGCTGGTGACCGGCCTCGGCCTGAAGATTCCCGTCGTCGGCCCGGCAGAGTATGTGAAGAAGGTGGCAGCCAGGGCAAGGGTGGATGCAAGCGTGCAGGAGAAGGCACTCGAAATACTGTCAGCGGCTCAGGATGCAGGGATCGCAGCCGGCAGGGACCCGGCGGGGGTGGCGGCTTCTGCCATCTACCTTGCCTCGGCGCTCGAGGGAAGGATGCTGACCCAGGGAGACGCGGCGTGGGCCGCCGGGGTCACCGAGGTCACCATCAGGAACCAAATCAAGCGCCTCAGAACCGTTCTTTCGGCGTGATGTTCCTCTCACATGTTGTTTATTCAGCCCAATCGATAACCGCGCCGTGGGACGCCCCCGGCACAAGAGGAACGGGCGACGTCGACCTTCGCAGGCCAGGCCTGTAAGGGCAGACTAGCATGGGGCTCCGCTGCGCCGCGTTCATTGCAGGCTTCATCGACGGGCGGCCTCATCGACCACAACTCTGATTAGGGTCGCAGCACAAAACGCCTTCGCCATGGAGTACGTCAGACTGGGCCAAAGCGGCCTCAAGGTTTCGCGCCTTTGCATAGGCTGCATGAGCTTCGGCGGAATGAAGTCGGGAAGCTTCACCTGGACCATCGACTACGGCGAGGCGAAGCCCATAATCGACCGCGCCATCGACCTGGGAATCAACTTCTTCGACACGGCCGACATGTACTCCGAGGGCAAGTCAGAGGAGATCCTCGGCAGGGCCGTCAGGGGTAGGAGGGAGGACCTCGTCATTGCCACCAAGGTCTACCACCCCATGGGGCGCGGACCGAACGACGCAGGCCTGTCAAGGAAGCACATCAGGCACGAGGTGAAGCGCTCACTCGAGCGCCTCGGCATGGACTACATCGACCTCTACCAGATCCACCGCTGGGACTACGAGGCGCCGATGGAGGAGACGCTGAGGACGCTGGACTACCTGGTCAGGGACGGCAAGGTGAACTACCTGGGCGCGTCGAGCATGTGGGCCTGGCAGTTCGCCCAGGCTCTCGACCTCAGCGAGAGGCTGGGACTGGAGCGCTTCGTGAGCATGCAGAACCACTACAACCTGGCCTACAGGGAGGAGGAGAGGGAGATGATTCCGCTGTGCAGGAGCCGGGGCGTCGGCCTACTGATCTGGAGCCCGCTGGCGCGCGGCTTCCTCAGCGGCAAGTACAGCAGGGACCGGAGGCCGACCGGCACCAGGTACAGGGGAGACAGGCTTCTCAAGGAGCGGTTCTTCAAGGCACAGGACTTCGACGTCGTCGAGCGCCTCATCGAGGTCGCCAAGGAGAAGGGTGCCGCCCCCGCACAGGTGGCGCTGGCCTGGCTGCTCCACAAGCCCGGCGTCGTGTCACCCATAGTGGGGGTCACCAAGCTGGACCAGCTGGACGAACTGGTGGCCGCCCTGGAGATCAAGCTCTCGGCCGACGACCTCAGGAGGCTGGAGGAACCCTACAGGCCGCGGGCAGTAGAGGGCCACGTCTAGGCTGGTCGCGGTATTCCCATGGAGCGGTCCGTAAGCGCCATCGACTCTTGGGCGGAGGTGTCGCTCGTCAGCGCGCGGATGGCGTCGATGTTCTCGGGGATTACGATGGCCTCCTGGTGCACCCCCAGGAACAGGAAGACTTCATCCTCCACGATGGAGACCGAGTCTCGCCAGACCACGGCCTCATAGATGTCGTTACGGGGCCTGCCCTTCTCCCTGGCCCAGTCGATGACCTGGGCCGTCGACTTGATGCCCGCCTTGCCGTCGACCTGCAGGATCCTGGGCTCGTCGCGGAAGGCCTGGAGTGCCTCCTCGCGGGTGGCAGGCCTCTTCAGCGTGACCATCAGCGTGTGCAGGTGCATGTGGGTCTCGGGGACCTTGACCGCCATGGTCGTTATGTTCAGGCCGGTCAGCACGGTCTGGACGTCGGGGCCATGGTGCGAGGGGAGCGTGATGGGATCCGGGACTATGGCGTCTATGGGGCCCTTGGATATCTCGTCGGGGTCGGCCGCCCGCCGGATGAGGACCACCCGAGCCCTCGCTATGCCGAAGCGCTGGTCGAGGGCGTGCAGCGTCCTGCAGAGGGCGGTGGTGTTGCAGCTCACGACTCTGGTCATCGTCTTCCCTCTGGCCGAGTCGAAGTTGCACTGGGCGTTGAAGGAGTGCCCTGTCAGCTCGTGCTCCTCCCCGCCCTGGAAGATGGCCTTGACACCCGCCGCCTCGTAGACGGGCTTGTAGTCGGCGCCAAGCTCGGGCGTTCCGTCCACGATGACGTCGACCTTCTTCAGCAGGTCGGTGAGCGTGCCCGCGTAGGGGACCTTGGCCTTGTCGAAGGCCGCGGCGTGGACCCCGTTCGCCACGTAGAGCGGGATTCCCTTCTCGATGGCCAGGGTCGCCCTGTAGTCCGGTCTCGCCTTGGTGACGCCGACCAGCTCCATGTCCCCCTGGCGCCCGACAGCATCGGCCACCCTCCTTCCGATGGTACCGTAGCCGTTTATTCCAACTCTGATCATTGGCCCCACTTGGCCGCGGATCTCTCCAGCGCGTCCATAAGAGGTAATCGCTTGCCTGCGAGGTACTGGACCAGTGCCCCGCCCGCCGTGCTCACGAGGTCGATGGACTCGAGGATGCCGAACCGGTTCAGCGCGGCCGAGAGGTGCCCCCCGCTCACGATGGTGGTCCCGAACGAGTCCGCCATCGCCCTGAGCAGCATCTCGGTCCCCAGGGCGAACTCCTCGTACTCGAAGGCGCCCGGAGGGCCGCTCATGAACACAGTCCCGGCCCCCTTGATGAATCGCGAGTATCTGTCGATGGTCCGCACCCCCACGTCGAGCACCACCATCTTGTCGCTGACTTCCGAGACGTCGATCTCCTTCCTCGAGCCGTCGACCCTGACGGCCACGTCGCTGGGCATCTCGAAGGTCTGCGGGTGGTCGTCCAGCAGCTGCCGGGCCTTCACGAGCATCTTCGCCTCGTTCTCTACCTGGAGCGCGCCCCTGTACTTGCCCTTGGACTTGAGGAAGACCAGGCCGACCAGCCCCGAGAGCAGGACCTTGTCGGCCCGGTTGTTGGCTATCAGCGCGTCGATGGCCTCGATCCTGTCGGTGACCTTTGCTCCGCCCAGAACCGTGACGTAGGGCCCCTTCTCGACTCCCACGATGCGCTCGAGCTTCATGAGCTCCTTGGCCACGACCCTGCCGGCGCAGGTCGGGACGAGACCGGCGAAACCCACGATGGAGGGAGGCGACCGGTGCGCAGTGGGAAAGGCATCCAGGACGCAGGCGTCGATGTGAGGTCTTAGGCGCGACACCAGGATCGTCTTCTCGGCGTCGGCCGGCGAGAATTCCACGTTCTCCTCCGCAGTGAACCTGAGGTTGTCGAGCAGGATCACGTCGCCGGGCTTCGCGCCGTCGATGGCAGCCTGGGCTGCCTCCCCGAAGACGTCCTGCACGAAGCGGACGTCCTTCCCGAGAGCCCTGGAGAGCGCCTTTGCGTGCTTCTCCAGGGAGATGTAGTCGTACCTGCCGACCCTGCCCTGGTGCGACGCGACCACGGCGACGGAGTTCGGCAGGTCTCTGATTGTTATTGCTGCCTCCTCAATCCTGCTCAGTTCGAGCAGCTCGCCCGTGTTTGGATGGACGGGCGTGTTGATATCGACCCTGACGAAAACGCGTTTCCTGTCGAGGTCGAGATTATCCAAGGTCAGAGTCTTGGATGCCATTGCACACCAGCCGGCTCCAGCGATTGAATTATAATTCTTTTGAGCATTGTTTGGGCGTCGCAGTCATCGGGGCTTTTCCATCAAGGGTTCCTCGCTGAGGAAGCGCGGTCAAGCGGCTTAGTCTTTGGGACAGCCGGCCCGCCGATAGGAGAGTGGTCTTACAAGTAAGATGCGTGGTACGTGCGACGCGTATCATGAGCCGCCGAGCGCTTCGCCATTGGTCAGGGCAGGTATGGGCCAGATGGACCAGACACTAGTAGGTCTCGATGATGTCAGCTCGAGGTGTCCAGCGACATTGATTGCCGAAAGGACCTAGTCTTCTGGAGCGCGGCTGACAGAGGAGGCGCGAAGCATGCAGAATCCCCCGCCGCCGGCGTGGAGTTCACTCGCCCTGCTCCTCGCCCCCAAGCGACGCGTTCATGTCAAGACGGGCAGACGCGCATCGGAATTCAGAATTATCATCGGACCGTGAGCGTAATTCCCGACGGAGTGGTTTTAACCCAGAGAAAGAGGCTCATTAGGCCTTGAGCGACGACGAGGAAACCTACTTCCCGCGCAGACTGAACATAGTGGTGCCCCTGGGCGAGTCCATTCACCAGTTCGTAATCGTCGGCAAGGACGAAGTGGGCGCGCTGGCCAAGGCCGCCGAAGTGCTGGCCCGGCACGGCGTGAACCTGGTCAGCGGCGGGACCTACGACGCGGACGCCAAGGAGGAGTTCGTCTTCAGCATGTTCGCCGAGCTGGCAAAGGCCGATTGCACGTCGGAGACGCTGGCCTCGGAGCTGAGGGCGCTGCCGTTCATCTCGAGCGTATCCGTCTCGGCGGCCGACAAGGCGGTCTACGACCAGCATCTGTTCCCCGTGGTGCTCTTCGGCAGCGAGCGGGCGGTCATCGTCACGGCACAATCGATAGCGTTCATGGAGCAGGACCTCCAGAAACAGATCGGCAAGCAGGGGCTGCAGGTGCTCTTCGAGGTGGGTCGGTCGGGCGGCCTCGGCCTGAGCGCGCTTCACAAGAGCATGATGCCGGAGGCAGACAGGGAGCAGCTGCTCCGGACGGCGGTGGACGACATGCGCGCCAGAGGGTGGGGGCTCGTGAGCCTCGAGTTCTCCAAGGACGCGAGGACCAGCGTGACGGTGAAACAGCCGATCTTCGGAGAGATAGAGGGAGCGAAGACCAGCTGGTGGCTCATGGGCCTCGTCTCAGGGTTCATGGAGGCCATCTACGGCCACAGGACCGTAGTCTCGGGCAGGCCGTCGTTTGTGGCAACCACCAAGATCTTCAAGTTCGAGCTGGTTGAGTTCAGCCCGGACTCCAGGTCCAACCGGCAACTGGCCTGAAGGCTCGAGCGCAAGCGCTTCCAGCTTCGCCCTGAGCGCCCACGAAGACAGAGAACCGACCTGAATGCTGGCGCTCTGCTTCTCAGACGCGCCCCTTGAGATCATCGCAGCCTGCGGCCACATCGGAGTTTGTGTCTTCATGGGGCCCGTCATCTTGGCGCATCCAAGGCCCATGAGGAGCGAACACCAGACGAAGAAGACCTAGAGACCCGCCGGATCCTCACCGAGTCGCGTCTCCCTTTCGCAGCCATCCCCGGCGAGCGCTGGAGCCATCAAGCTTGCTATCGAGCTTGAGTTTGCGCTATTGGTCCCGCGCCGGACCAAGGCTTCCCGTGGAATCCAAGAAATGGCATCAGACTCCGAAGAGATGGCTCCTCACGTGGACGACGTACTCCTCCTCGTACTCGGTGATGAAGGCGCAGTAGGGGCACTGCCTGAGGTTCGGCGGGAGGGTGTTCTCGGCCTTCCTCCTGGACGCCGCGATGGGGTCGGCCGAGTGTATCATGATCGTCTCCCCGTCCACCTCCAGGGAGTAGTACTGCGAGTCCTTCCGCCGCGATATGAAGTCGCCTACGATGGGCTGCAGGGAGTCGATGGCGAGCTTCTCCCCCGCGAACTGGTCCAGGACGATGCTCTCCATCTTGACCAGGGCGAGGGCCCTCCCCTCGAGCGCGTCGGAGATCTCGGACGCCAGCGCCAGCTTCTCGTCCGCCGAGAGCTCCGAGCAGTCGATCTTGAGCACGGGGGCGACCGGGGGCCTGGGCCTAATAACAACGATGCCGCGACCAGGACGGTGCGGCCCCATTCGCCGAGATGCGAAGCGTCGCTTGGGGTAGCGCTCAGGTATCCATGACGGTCATTTCTTCTGTTCAGACAATGGATTCTACGACTATCAAAATCTCTGACCAGACGCGCCGCGAACTGCTGAAGGTGGCCGGAGAGCTGCAGTCAAAGAGAGGGAAGAGAGTGGACTACGAGGGGGTCATCGAGTACCTCCTGGTCAGGTCCAGGAGGGACGAGCGTCTCCTGATGGAGGCAATGAAACCGACCGGACGGTCCTCCGGCCAGGCACGCAGCGCCCTGCGACAAGGCCGGTCCGAGGACAAGCAGGGAGAGAAAGAGCTCGAGCGCCGATACACCTGAGGCGCTCCATGACCTGTGCGAGTCAAGACCACCAGAAAGGTTCAGCCCGAAGCGAACTCGAATGGTTTGACGGTCATAGAAAAAGGAGCCCAAATCGGGCGATTCGGCCTCACAAGTGACAGTTTCTAGCATGCAGGGGGGTGGGGTGACGGGCTCAAAGTGTCGTCGGACCACGCTCAGCGGTTAGTGGCGCTTGAATGGCCTGCTGCACAGAGAAAATATGGGCTCGCCTCGGTCGAACAAGAAGACCCTGATCATAAGAATCGACGAGGAGCTGTACTACAAGCTCATGGAGTTGCACATCTCTCCAACTTCGGTGACCAAGACTGCACTCAAAGCGGCGGTAAGACAAGTTCTGGAGAGGCAAAGACTTGAGGAACGAAGGGCGGGACTGCACGCTGTGCAGAGTGTTGACCCACGGGTCACCGACAAGGAACTGAGGTCCTCGTCGCCAAGAGTACGTCGACTAAGGAGAATCGCATCTGTGCAGGAGCCATCAATCGGCGTTTGACTTGTCCTTGGCCCCAGAGACCCGCGTCGCGCTCTAGCTCACCCCGCGCCCCAGATTGGTTACCCCTAAGGGTCACAAGGTGGTGCGATTTTTTTCGTTCCTGGAACATCACCATGCTTTGCTCCTAGGAGCGTGTTTATGTCCCTGCAGGATACACTAAACATTCAGAGAAGTCAGCATGACGTGTTCTCTTCCAGGGGAACTAGCTGTAAATCACGTTTTCAGCCTCTTTTACGAGAAAAGGGCCTCCTGGCGGGAGGCGGCTCAGCCTGGACGCACAGTGGCGTTTATATTCCCACCTGCTATAAGTGGGACATGGAAAAGACCACCAAGCTGGATTCCAAGGGAAGGGTGGTCATACCGCCCGACTTGCGGGAGGGGCTCGGCGACCACATAGTAATCAGGAAAACGGAAGATGGAATCGTCCTCGTTCCGGGTACGAAGGAAGATAGGGTGACCGAGTTCCTGAAGATACTCGAGTCAGAGCCAAAAAGAACCGGGAAGCCGAGCAACCCAGGTCCCGAGAAGATGAAATCAATCTGGAAAGAGTCAGCCTGATGCCGGTCGGTCTGGATTCAGACATAGTTTGCTACATCCTTGACTCAAGGTACCCCGAGCATGAGAAACTTGGGGGGTTCCTCCGGTCACTTTCTCCAGAATCTGTCTGCGCAGTAAACCCGACCGTTGTACACGAGTGCTACCACGCTCTCGTATTCGGTCAGGGCTGGACGAGGCAAGAAGCCAAAGAGCGGCTGGGGATACTTCTTAGACTCCCATTCATGGAATTCTACAACCAGACGAAATCGACAACCGTGCTCGCGCTCAACCTGGCGGAGAGATACACGTTGGGCGGGAGGGATTCACTGATGCTCGCGAACTACCTGGCGAACGGCGCCCCGGAGGTCTACACGCACGACTCCGGGCTGCTGACGATTGGCCATGTTGAGTGGCGAGGCTCCACGACCAGGATCACCGACCCAGTATCCCAACCCAGGCAAGTGTGACGGGCGGGCTCGTCGGAATCACCGGCAGGACTCCCGTGTCGCCTGCCTTCGCCTAACACAGGGTCAAAGTATAAATCATGGTTATACATCCTACCATCTGTATGACCAGGAACACCCGAGTAATCGGCCCCAAGGGCCAGGTCGTGATACCCAAGGCGATCAGGGACGAGGCCGGACTGCTCGTCGGGACCGAGGTCACGGTGGAGCTTCGAGGTCAGGAGGTCGTCCTGAAGCGGCCGTCGCCGCCGACCAAGAGCTACCTTGACTACTTCACAGCGACCTACGCCGAGAAGGCCAAGGGCAGGGTGGACATCAAGAAGATCATCGAGGAAGAGGCCCTTGGCAGAAACCTTGTACGTTGACTCGAACGTCTTCATCCTCCCGGTCCTGGGAGAGAAGTCCAGGAGAGCTGAAGGGGCGCGAAGGGCCCTGGAGAGGGTCGAGGCGGGCGAGTTCGTCGCCTACACCTCTGTGCTCACCTGGGACGAAGTGGTCTGGGTCGTCTCCAAGGTGATGGGAAAGGCCGACGGCGTGCAGGTGGGACGGAAGCTCCTGAGCTACCCTGGCCTGAGGCTCCTGGATGTCACATCGTCGACGGTGATCCGTGCCCAGGAAATCTCGCAGTCCCTGGGCCTTGCGCCAAGGGACGCCATCCACTGTGCCTCTGCCATGGCGAAGGGCATCGGTTCCTTTGTCTCCGACGACGCGGGCATCGAGGTGGTGCCGCAGATCAAGCGAGTGCCCCTGGAATCGTTCTTGGTCTAGGCCCTTGTCCGGGTTGATATCGCCTCGACAACAGGAGAAGCGACCGGGCTCCAGCTTGTTATCGAGCTTGATAGAAGGACAGATCGGCTGAACGCTTATACGCCCAAAGGCTGGGCATCTCAACATGCCGAGAATAGAGAACGCCATCGAGATCGACGCGCCGGCTGATGTCGTCTGGAGGCTCCTCACGGACACGTCCTTCATCATCAAGTTCTTCCGTGATGCGGTCAGCGTGACCGTGGACCCGCCCGGTCCCTCGGCCGTCGGCCAGAAGTACCACCTTATCGGCAAGGCGGGGAGGAGGAGAGTCGAGATACTTCTGGAGGTTACAGAGATTGTGCCCAAGACCTTGATCGTGACGAAGCATCGCCCCGGCGGGCTGTTCAAGTCCTTCCGCCAGGCGACGTCATTGGAACCCCGCGGGCCGAAGACCATGGCCCGCACTGTGTTCGACTACGAGCTGGCGCGCGGCTACCTCGGCAAGGTGCTCAGCCTGGTCCTAGTTCAGAGGCTCGTGAAGGACAACCTAGCCTCGTACTCGCTCACGCTCAAGGAGTTCTCGGAGCTCCTGCCGCTGTCGCGCAGCGACCAGGGCGTCCGGAAGCCGTATTAGACAATTCATAGAGGCTCAGCCATGCCCCGGGTACAAGCGACGTTTCTGGTCGAAGCCAGACCCGAGGCGGTTTGGTCCGTCCTGACGAACCCGAACTTCATACCGAAGCTCTACCCGGACATCCTGAACGCTGTCGCCAGCCCTCCTGGTGCGGCCGTCGTAGGGCAGTGGCGCACCATGAGCGGGAGGTTGGGCCAGCGGCTGTTTGAGTTCAGGACGAAGGTCGAGGAACTCGTGCCCATGAAGAGGTTCGTGATAGGGGGAAGGAGGGGAGGCGCCTTCGAATCGTTCAGGCAGGTCATGGAGCTCACCTCGGTGAAGGAGGGGACCATGGTCTCCGGCCTTTTCGAGTTCACGGTTTCCCAGGACTACTTCGGGCCGCAGTTCGACATCACCCTGCTCAACCAGGCGGCTTCGCTCAACGAAGAGAACTACATGATGAACCTGAAGGAGCTCGCGGAGCTGCATGACCCCGGCTCGGGCTGACGCGCCGGCCTTGGCAAGCGACGAGGAAACGCGCTTGGTTATATAGCAAGACCTTCTACTTGACAGGTGTGACGCGGGTAGAGGACATCGTAGATATCGTATCGCCCCGCTCGACGGTCTGGAAGGTCCTCGTCGACCCCTCGTTCCTGCCCAAGCTGTACCCCGACGTCATCTCGGTCGAGACGAGCCCTCCGGGGATGCTCAAGGTCGGAACGAAGGCCAGGATACTCGCCAAGCTGGGCAAGGTGAAGGTCGAGGCCCACGTCGAGGTGACGAGAGCGGACGACGAGGTCTGCTTCGCGACCAGGCAGTCGCCGGGAGGCCTGTTCAGCACCTTCCAGCAGACGGTCCTACTGCATGCCGACGCGATGGACACCAAGGTCAAGGTCGTCTTCGAGTACACACTCCTCGGCGATTACGCCGCGACGATAACGCAGGCGGAGTTCCTCGACAGCAGGACAGCGGACAACCTGCGATGGTACACGCGCAACCTGAAGGAGATCTGCGAACTCCTGCCCCTCCCGAGCTGACGCCGGGGGCGACCCCTCCACGCGGCAGCCCCATGTCGGGTTAGCGACTCCACTCGAGCTTGATATCGACCTTGATAATAGTGGAAGGCGGCCGGCGACGGTGGTTTCGCGCCCGAGGAGCGGGCGTCTCAACGGGTCCAAAAGCGCCAGGCCGGGGGGTTGGGCTTTGGTACGTGCGCGCATGCATCGCAGGGCATCACGTTGAAGCGCATCATCTTGAGTGAAGACGTCTATCGGAGACTCCTCGGCGCAAAGTCCAAGAAGGAGAGCTTGAGCGATGTCATGGACCGTGTCCTTTCGGACAGACCGAAGCCTTCTTCGTTCGGCGGCATGTTCGCCGACGACAAGGAGTTCTCACTCCTTGAAGAAGACGTCCGACGGGTCAAGACGGCGACTTCCCCGAGGACGAACCGCGCCTGATTCCACGCGACCTGCCGGCATTGATCGAGCTCCTGAGTGTCTGCTAACAGAAGAAGGTGATTATCCAGCCCTGCTGCCCGCTGTAGGTCCCGTACACCCCTGCCCAACCCATGAGCATGGGCGGCGGCACGCTGCTCGCAGGACCCTGGAAGAAGTAGCTGCTCCAGATCAGGCCGAGCCCGTCGCTGCCAGCGGGCGCGACCCAGGTGTGACCGCCATAGGCGAAGGTCGCACCGGGCGGCATCAGGACTCCTCCGAAGGTGCTCGGACACACGGGGACGACAGAACTGGACGAAGACGTGGTGCTAGTGGTTGACGAGCTGCTCGAAGTCGTGGAGGTCGAGCTGGAGCTCGAAGTAGTCGAGGCTGACCCGACTTGAGAGTAGTAGACCGCGTTTGTAACAGTGCCGTCCCCGCCACCCACGCAATAGATGATGCCCGAGGAGAAGGCGCATGACGTTCCATCCGTAATGAAGGGATACGCGGTGGTCGAGGTCCACGAGGGCACTCCCGATGATGTGAGAAGGCCATACGCGACCTCGGCGGTCCAAAACGGACCAGACTCAAGACCGCCACCCACGCAGTACATGTAGCCCGAGGAGACTGCGCATGCCTCGTTTGCCGGACTGACTGGATATGCAGTGGTGAAACCCCACGATGTCACTCCCGATGAGGTGACATGGCCGTAGGCGACCCCGTTGGAGTAGGCACTGTCGGCAGCATAGCCACCCACGCAGTAGATGTAGCCCCCCGAGATGGCGCACGACTCCCCATCGATGGTTTCGGGGTACGCCGTCGTCGAGGTCCACGACGTCACGCCAGAGGAAGTGACCGCGCCGTAGTAGACTTTGGCGGTATCGCTGGCACCACTGAACGGATCGAACGTAAAGCCGCCCACGCAGTAGATGTAACCTCCGGAGATGGCGCATGACTGCGCATCGACATAGACTGGATACGACGTCGTAGAGGTCCACGTCGACACCCCCGATGACGAGACAGCGGCGTAGTAGACGGCGTCGGTTTGACTGTCCGAGCCGTCCGTGGCGCCTCCCACGCAATAGATGTAACCCCCGGAGATGGCGCACGATGGCCAATAGATGTTTAGGGGATAGGCCGAGGTCAGGGCCCACGACGTCACGCCAGAGGAAGTGACCGCGCCGTAGTAGACCGCGGTAGTAGGCCCGCTGCCAGGGACATTGCCTCCCACGCAGTAGATGTAGCCCCCCGAAGTGACGCATGACGACTCGGCGATCTTGCTGGGGTAAGCCGTCGTCGGGTTCCATGCGCCAAGAGTCTCCGCGTTGGCGTTAGAGGCGAGCGGTAAGACAATGAGGCCGACGGAGAGCAGGACGAGCGCAAGGACGGATAGAGTTAGAGCTCTTCTATTCACTACAAGCAACCTTAGATGGCCTTGCCTGTAGATAAGAGTTCCGCAGTCCAGATGTTTCCGTAGCACGCCCGGCGCGAGTCAAGATGGGCACAACCTTTTACGTCTCCTCGTCGACAACGCCGCCGACCGTATGCCTGCGAAGAGCATCAAGCTGTACTGGAACGACAAGTCTATCGGCAACGGCGACGTGCTGGCGGTGCTCTTCGGCGAGAGGAAGGAGACCATCGATGCGGCGAAAACGCTCATCGCCAGGATGAAATCGAACGCAAACCACTGCATGACCAAGCGAGAGGTCCGCTTCTTCGCCAAGGACTTGGAGGAGGGGAAGCTGGGCGTGAAGTACAGCTACCACAACTTCTACGTCAAGCTCCTGCGCAAGCTGCTGGACATGGGCTTCATAGAGAAGGACGTGCTCATCTGGGACGACAGGAGGAAGAAGACCATGGCGGTCTACCAGCTCAAGTTGCAGTCCATCCCCGAGAGGGGGCCCCAGGGCGGCTTCGTCAAGCAGGCCTGGCAACTGGCCAAGGGTTGGAACGATATCATCAAGGCCTAGGAAGTATCTTCGATCTGCCTGAGGAAGACGCGTTTCGCCCGCTGCATGGGCGCGCGTCTGCCAAGGATTAATAAGGCCAATGCACCGGCTTAAACCGCATTGGAATCAGGGAACGCAGCGGCGCAGGCCAAGGCCGTGCTAGGGCCCAAGATCACAATATCGACGCCGGATTTCGTCAAGATCGTACGCAAGATGGAAAGCCCCGTAATCATTGTGAACAACCCCGGGAGCCTGGGTTTCAGCAGGACCTGGCAATACCTCACCAGCTACAAGGGGTTTCTCTTCCACACCCTCTCGAAGAGCGAACTCTTCTTCCCCAACTGCGAAGTCTTCGAAGCGAAGAAGATTAGCTAGAAACCATTCAGCGCAGTCTTTTGTCGTCGGCTGTGTCGAGCTGTGTGCTCAATCTTGTGTTCGAGCAACCGCAATCATTAGAATAATGGTGGAGCGCGTAGAGCAGCCTTAAATAACTGCGCAACACTCTCAGGCCGCTTTGATGGAAGGGAATCCGCCTCCTCGAAAGCGGAAGACGGAAAATCGCTCCTTCAGAATTCATTCTGCCGTTCTCGGCGGCTTGGAAGAGGAAGCAGCACGAAAGAAGGTTAGCGTCAACACGCTGGTCAACCAGCTGCTTGCCAACTACATCGATGTGGGACGCCACCGCCAGAGACTGGGTACCATCTCTCTGAGCGCAAGTGCTTTCAAGTTGATCATCTCAACAGAGACCGACGATGAGGTCATAAAGGCGGCTCAGGTCGCTGGCAAGTCCATTCCCCGGGCCTACGCAGCAAGCAAGTGGGGCCACGAGTCGGTAGCCAACATTCTTGCCTTCATCAGGGAGAACGCCTCGGTCACAGAACTCTACGATTACAGCGACTCTCCCGACAATCCCAAAGTCATCACGCTCACCCACTCATACGGCCGCAAGTGGTCGCTGTTCCTTTCCAACTTCTTCATCTCAGCATTTGAGGACGCCGGGCAAAGAGTGCAATCTGAAGTCAGCGACCAGGCTGTGATTCTCAAGTTACAGTGAAATAGCCCACGTCTTACTTGTAAGATGGTTCTCCTCTCATTGGTTCCTCGGGAGCCCAGCCGTTTGGCACCAATCCCCCCATGTCGCTGGACTCCATGACCGCGAGCCCCGCACCCCGCCGACCCACACACCGCTGAGACATGGGACGGACCGGTCGGTGCACTCTATTGCTGCGGATGAGGCTCAATTCAGGCGGTCATCAGTGCTGGCTACCTTCGCCGCCACTCGAGTCGACGCTGCCCTCCTGGCGCGGGTTATTCTGGCCTTGCCCAGAATGGGTTTTCCAGGAGATCACTCGTGGCTGTGCGCACTTTGCTGTCGCGAGGAGTCAAGGTGAAGGAAAGGCGAGGCGACCCGCGGCCTGAGCCCCCTGCCCGCATGGCTGAAGGTCACCGCACGCACACTCCACTCTCCAGCCTGTAGCCGATTGTCCCAGCACCCCTTGCGCATGGAGCCTGAGCGCAGGAAGCGGGACGCCAGCAGAAAGACCCCCAGGTCGTGACATCCGCGCCCCTCAGCCCACTGGAGAGCCAGCCGAGTTTGCTCACCGATGATGCCCGCTCATGCACAGTTGCGGTTAGCTCTTGCTGCGGCAAGGCTTAAATAAACAGGCGCTTATGGAAATTCTAAGCAGTTCGACATGGCGACCCCACGACCACTTCTGGGCAGGTCCATACCATCGCCGTCGAGGATGATGGCGTGGGCCATGGCCAACCCCGGTATCATCAGCTTGACCATTTCGATCGTGACGGCCGGAGCGCTTGCGTTCTACCTGGTGGTCGTCCCGCCCGGTACTGTTCCATACCCCTAGGAAGGTCCTTCAGGCGGCAGGGAAGGGTCAAGTGACAACCGTTCGCGGCTTTGCGTGGAGGAACCTCCACTATGCCCTTGTGGCCATTTTCATCGCAGTCCTCTCCTATCTGCAAGCCCTGCGTTACTACTCCTTCGCACCAAACTGGGACCTGGGCGACTTCGTCCAGATAATGTGGTCGGCCTCGCACGGGCATCTGTTCACGGAGACCGCCAGCTCGTTCTTCGGGTCGGCGTTCCCGGGCAACCTTCAGATAGACTTCCTGGCCATCCATTTCAGCCCGATACTGTTCCTGCTCGTGCCCGTCTACGCGCTCCTTCCCAGTCCAGTCACCCTGTTGACCATACAGGCCTTCGTGATCGGCATCGGCGGCCTCCCTCTGTTCTGGCTCGCAATGCGCACCTTCGGCAAGCGATACCTGGCGCTCTCCCTCCTGGTCTCCTACCTGTCCTACCCCATAGTTGTCTCGACCGTTCTTCATGGTTTCGCCCCGGAGGCCATGATCGCGCCTCTCGGCATCTTCTCCATCTACTTCCTGATCGACAGGAGGTGGGCGGCTTGCGCTGTGGCCCTCGTTCTGCTCTGCACGGTCATCGAGGAGGCGCCCATCCTGGCCATCATGATCTGCATCTTCGGGCTGGTCCATTTTCGCAAGGAGTTCGCCAGACGCCAGGTCGCGCTCTTCCTGGTCGCCATCGGCATGCTTGCGGCATACATGGCGTTCGCATTCTACGCTCGCGTCGCGATCTTTGGTCTCAACCCGACCGGCATCACGACACTGATCAGCCAGAACAACTGGTCCGTCCTGGGAGCCACCGACCCGACCAACGTCCCCGCAGCCATCGTCAAGTGCCCCTCGTGCGCCTTCCAGGCTCTGCTCACCGATGGACCCCAGAAGGTGGTCTGGCTCCTGGGCCTCCTTGCCCCTCTCGGGTTCCTGCCCTTCTTCTACCCCCTGGCGCTGCTCCCGGCCATTCCGTGGTTCTTCATCTCCCTCTTCTCGAACTACCTCGGCTACTTCTCTCTCTACGACTTCCAATCGGTCTTCGCCATTCCCTCCCTGTTTGCCGCCGCCATCCTGGGCCTCAGGTGGCTCTCGAGACGTCAGAACGGCGAGAGACTCCTTAAGACGGCCGCAGTCGTATTCGTCATTCTCTCCCTGATCTTCACATTCACCGTAGACCTCAACCCGTCCATCTACGGGAACTCATTCACGGTCACCAACAGGGACCAGGTCAAGGGGCAGCTCGTCTCACTCATCCCGCCAGGCGCCAGTGTCCTGGCGGAGGACGACGTCTACCCGCATCTGGCTAACGGCCTGAACGTGTACAGGATCCCTCCCGTGGTCATCCACGCCTTCTACGCTCCCGTCGACAGCGAGATCCTCCAGAGGATAAGCCCCCAGTTCATCGTGCTGGACCTCTCGAGTCAGAACGGGGAGATAAGCTCACAGACCAAGGCCATACTGCAGGGCTATGTCGAGCCTCACATCTCCAACTACTCGGTGTTCGCCTACGAGGATGGCATCCTGGTCCTGGAGAAGGGCCAGGTGGCGCCCGTGGTAGAGAAGCTGGCGCTCACCCTCAACTACACGAACCTGCTGACGAACCTCAAGGTCGTGGCTGCCCCATCCATCAGCGGGATGGTCATCTACAAGCCATCGGGCCTGAGCATCAGGACGGCGTGGTTTGGCCCCTACGCCTTCGTGCCGCCGGGCAACTATACCGCTGTCTTCAGGATGGAGCTGAACGCCCAGCAGCCGCTGAATACCCCCCTGATCACACTCGACGCCTCGGCCATGACCGGGAACGAGATACTCGCCAGCCAGACGGTCTACCAGGCGAACGCGACGGGTGGCTGGCAGACCTTCACGCTCCACTTCAGCACCAAGGTTCCAATCTTCGACCTGGAGCTCAGGGGGCTGTACCCTGCGACCAACTGCCAGCTCTCCCTTGACCTGATTACGCTTAACCTGAACTAGACGCCGTGCACGACGTCCGAGAACATCTTCTCGTACTGGCTCACGGTGTTGGCGAAAGAGAAGGCCTGGGCGGCCAGGTTGCATCTCTGAGACAGCTGCCTGTAGGGACGGCCGTCCTCCCAGAGCTTCTTCAGCTGCAGCACCGATGCCTCGTACTCGTCCAGGCTGTTCCCGAAGACGAACGGCAGGTTCAGGCCGACGTGCGCTACCGATGGGGTCGTCACAACGGGCGTACCACAGTTATGCACAACTATGCCGTTCGCCGAGTAGTGCCCTCCGACTGTGCTGAGATTATAGACTCTAAGATTTCTGGCGGCCTCGTGTCTGATTGATGCGATGGCTTCAAGTTTAGCCATCGGATACAAGCTAGCAATCTGAGCAACTGCTCCGAGGGAGGGGCCTTCACCGGCAGATTCATGCGCGTCTCCATGAATCTCTGCATCACTTTGCAATGAGTGCGCTTTATCACCATGTATGGTTGAAGAGCCTTCAGCAGGGGAGCGCAGTTCGCATAGCCGGTTATGACGAATAGATAACCTCGGCGACTCGGCCATCGCTCCACTCGTGCCGAAGGGCAATTGAACCTGACTTGCAGCCAATCCAGGAGCAGCGGCGACGAGTTCGCAATCTGAATGCACGCAACGAAGCCAGGACGTCGCCTCGGACCACGATGCCACTTCTTCACAGTAATCGTCCCCTCGCCATCTATTATGCCTGCCAGGTAAGCTAGCTCTGCTTCTGTCAACTGGAATGATCTGAACTTCATCCGAGAGAGTGTCTTGCTTCGGTGAATAACGTGTGCCTGATACTTGACATTGTGAACCGTCCTGCCAAGACGCTCCGCGAGATCTTCCAATGTGAACGCGTCGCGTTCCTTCAACAAGATCTCCAATTCTCGCTGCGTCCATGGACGACTCATCGACAGTTACAAGAATGTCCTTTTCTGTTAATAATCCCCCAGGTATCCATCCTCGAGTTGTAAGCAGAGGGTGGTTTGAAGTCAAGGTCAAAGACTTGCCTCTTTCGGTCTCAACCGTGACAAGACTTCCATCGAACAACCTGTTATGATACTTGAAGATTGATGTCGGAGATGAGACGAGTGTGTCGTAGGGCAAACACGCCATGGACTCTATTGCGACCCTGCCGAAGGTGTCCACCCTCACGGGATTGAGCAGGACGTGGGATCCGGTGTAGATCCTAGACAGAGACGCCGCGTTCCACTGGAAGCCGAGGCTCTGTATCACCGAGTCTCGGACGAGGCCACCCACGTAGAGGAACCGGATTCCCAGCCCCTTCATCCTCCTCGCCAGGTTCACATAGATGTCCCAGCCCTTCTGCCACAGGGCCCTGCCAGAGAAGAGGACCGTGAACTGGTCGTACTTCTCCGACGAAGGCCTGAAAACGTCTGTGTCCACCCAGCCCGGAATGATGTAGGTCCTCCTATGCTTGACCGTTGGCTGCGGGAAGTGGGTGTGCATCGCATCGAACGCTCGTAGCTCCAGCGGGCCGATCAGCCGCGTTCCGTATGACGCTGCCGCCGGGATCAGGCCGTAGCGCGGGCTGACCGACTTCAGGAAGAAGGCCTGGGAATGGAACGACGCAATCCTCTTCCCCTTCACCCTGAAGTTCAGGGTCGAAAGGGGGTGATAGAAGGTGTACGCCACGTCGCAGTGGATCTTGTGCGTCCAGCCTTCGTGGTATGGGACCCCCTCCAGGATCCTGTGCGGGTCCACCTTCGGCTTGGACCCCATGAGAAAAGGGAGCGAGTAGAACTCGACCTCATGCCCCCTGCGCGCCAGCTCGTTGGCCAGTTCGACCATCTCGCGCTCTCCTCCTCCCATGTAGGACAGGCTCAGATGTGTGCAGATTGCAATTTTCATTCTATTTCATTCCCAGCTTTGCATCTTGGCTGTCCATGTCTGCCCGACCGCCCCTCCGCCAGGCGTGGGCCTAGGTCCTCGAGAGTCGCCCTACGTTTGGCGGAGAGCCTCTTTTCGGTGGGCAATGTCCAGTCGCTCTGCACCGCCGCGAGTGAATATTTAAGCTTAGAGAATACATATACAGTGAATTGTATTTACATGCGGAATCTGACAGTCTCTGCAGTCCTCAGGGCCTCCTAATTCCAGGCTTAATCATGCAAAACGTTGCACTTATTGCAAAGTGAGACCAAGTCCCCTCTTCGCGGATTCCTTCTACTGGCCCGCCGTTCATCGAGGCGCTTGCCCCATCACGCTAATCTGCCCACACTTCGGCGACGCGGCGGCCCATGTCTGCACTCAGACTATTCAGATTGCGAGCCCGAACCCCATGACGAAGGCCTCCGCCTTCTTGATCTGGTTGATGAAGTCCAGCCCCTTCTGGGTCAGCGTGTAGTACTTGCCGTCCTCGTCCTGGCGCTCCTCGAGCAGCTGCTTGGCACTGAGCTCGCCCAGGTACTTCACGAGCCGGTCGTGGGAGAGGTTCGCCCTGTAGAGTATCTTGGTCGGCCTGGTGTTCCCCTCGTCCCTGACCGTGACCAGGATGTCCAGGTATATCTTGAGGGCGCTCCTCGGCCGTTCACCTGACAACACGACCACTCCAGAACAGGAAGAAGAGCAGGGAGACGAAGCCGCAGAACTCTATCGTGTTCCCAACGAGGAAGATGGTAGACCCCAGGGTCAGCGCGGCCGCAAGCATGAGGACGTGCGCCACGAAGATGAGCGCGAACCCGAAGAGCACCATGAGAGAGAGGTTGCTCTGCGTGTGCGAGAAGACCCTCACCCCCTGATAGACTATCAGGAAGAGCAGGACCACGATTGCGGCCTGCGAGGCCACATAGATGGCCAGGACGAACACCGCGCCGTCCAGCAGCTTCCTCGTCAAGGTGCTCGACGCCGCGAGGGCGATGGGCACCACGGTGCCCTTGGAAGTGCCGCGCGAGAAGAAGCTGAGGCCGTAGCCCCAGGCGAAGACCGCGTAGGCGACCAGCTGGAGGGCCGTGTAGACCAGGAACATGACCAGTTCGACGTCGCGGACCCTGAGAGCGTCTATGGCCGTGGCGCTCACGAGGCTCTCGGTGCCGGCCTGCAGGAACAGCCCCACCCCCAGGAGGAGGAACCCGGCGCTGATGTACCTGAGCAGGATGCTGCCGACTATGCGGTTGTTCTTGTAGGCGTAGTAGCTGATCAGCAGGGCTACGGCGCCGCTCAGGAGGTTAAGGACCGAGATTATGGTCGCGGCAGGCACGTTTTGAAATCAGCCATCCCAAGTGATACTTTAATCTTCGGAACCCCCTGTCCAGATGCTACATCCAGACGTGCCGTTCCCGTGCCCTATATACTCTCAGGACCGCCTGCAGCCCTGACGACAAATGAAGACGACAAAGATTGCAGCAATCGGTGCAGCCTCCATCTTCGCGGTGGTAGCGCTGCTTCTGGCATACCCGGCCATGGCGGCCACGGTGACTTCGGCCACCAGCACATCCATCATACCCACGCCGACAGCACTGAGCGCGGGTCAGACGATCACCCTTACCAGCACTAGCGGTACCTGGCAGCTGCTGTCACCCTCGGCAACGGCGACGGGCGTGAAGACCGGCACGGCATCGGGCACCATCACGCTCACCGTGACGGGCGCCTACGTGGGCGGATACTCGCTCTCCGTGACATCGGGCACGCTCAGCATCAACGGCTCGAGCTTTGCCATCGGTACAGGGTCGGCGGTCATGGGCCCGCACCAGGCGCACCTCGTCGGGCAGGGCACCTTCGCCAGCGCAACCCCAGGCTCGTTCCTGTTCGCGGCCGGCGCCCACGCCAACTTCCAGGGCCAGACCTACAACACGCTGCGATTCGACGTGAAGGTGAACGGAGAGGAGTACGGGGTCCTGCTTCTGGTGACCGCAAAGGTCTCCTAGAGGGTCCGGCTCCTCCCATCCATTTTTTTGGGCGCATCCACAGCGCTCCGCGCCACAAGCCTGCTTTCAGGGCCTTGACCATGGCATCGGGCTAGGATGTGATGCTCTTCTGCCGCGCCCTTCGCATCCACGGAGCCGACGGCAGGCGTCTAGGACGCGCGCTTGTTCTCCGGCGCCGTCTGGAACGGCTGCTTCGGAGCAGAGGTTATTGCCCGCCTGAGAGCGGGAACGCGCAGGGGCGCCCTCTTTTCGGCCGCTGACGAAAGCGTGGCAATCGTCTGTCTGCTCACGAACGCGCCCATCGCATCGAAGAGCTGCAGCCCCCAGAGAATGGCCACTACGCCCAGAAGGTCCATCGATAGCTTGCTGGCGAGAGAAGCGTTCATGCTCGTCGAAGAGAGCAAGGATATGGCGTAGGCTGGAAGGAGCGAGCCGTGTGAGATCAGGGCCGCGACCCTTGCACCGATCAGGATGTACCACGAGGAGACGAAGCTGAGCACGGCTCCTGAAATGAAGAACGTCAGACCGGTCCTCCTGCGCCCTTGGTAGAGCTGAGACAGCCCCATCAGGCCGAAGAACCCGGGGAGAGCCGCAAGCAGCAGCTTTCGGCCCGCGCTCGCAGGTTTCTTGGCGGCCGCCTTTCGGAACCTGACCATCTGGACTGCCTTCCCGTTGATCTGCCTTGTGACAATCTCGAATGCACCGGGCGGCAGCTGCATATCTTGAATGGTCGGCGGCGCAGGCGCACTGACCGCAACTGGCGGAGCCGGAGCAACAACTTGAGGGATAACGACGGGTGCCTGAGGCGCTTCCGCCGTCACCTGGACGACCTCGGGAGCTGGACTGGCAGCAACCGTCTCTGTCTTGGCGGCCGGAGCCTCCGCCATCATCCTCGCCGCAACTACCTCTGGCACTGGAGCGTGAACTACCGGGTGCTTCGGGGCTATCCTGACCGGAACCTTGTGGACCACGCGCCGCGGAGTCGCCTTGACCTTCTTGGGACCCGCCATGGGCTTCGCTTGCACATGCCTGGAACGCTTGTGCTTCGCATTCGCCGCCATTTCTGTCAGTGGAGGTGCAGCCATGGGGGTGTAATAAAGGTTTAGACTATGCATATAGATTGGCCGGTGATGGCATGTGTTTTCTGATGCTTACTCTCAAGCCGCCCCGCCATACGATTCCATATTTGCCACTCCCTAGACTAGTATGCAAATATTACATGTTGCACACCTGTAAGATAACAGACTCGCAATGGCAGCGCCCACGATTGGGAACGGCTGTCGCTCTGACCTAGATGATGGACACTATGCCCAGGAAGTAGGCAACCAAGAGCAGGATGAGAGGGACGAAGACCGCTGCCCAGAGCAGCTTCTTCCAGCGCCAGACCTTGGCCCCGTCAAGGGGCATGATGGGTATCATGTTGAACGCCGCAAGGAAGATGTTGATGTAGGACCCCAGGTATCCTGCCTCGAAGACCCAGGGGATCCCCCCGTTGATGAAGATGAGCGGCGTGAACAGCAGCGCTATGGTGACGTTCGTGAGCGGGCCTGCGACGGAGATTATCCCGTTCTCCCTCTCCTTGATGCCGTAGGCATCGATGTAGGTGGCGCCGGGCGCCGCGAAAACGAAGCCGGTGAAGATGGAGAGCAGCAGGGCGAGGGCGAGCCCCTGGGGCCACACCCTGAACTCTGCGTGGTAGCCGAACCTCTCCGAGGTGAACTTGTGCATCAGTTCGTGCAGCACGAAGCCCGCGCCCACCGTCCCGAGAGAGAGAAGGATGACGGTCGCCGGGCTGAAGATGACCTCTGTGTTTCCCTTCATGACGGCCACCTGTCCGCTGAAGCCGCCCAGCAGGCCCCCCGTGTTGGCGAAGTAGAATGCGATGCCGAGCCCCAGCCAGGCGATGAGTATGTCCCTCAGCTCGCGGGGCGACGTTGAGTGGCCCACGGGCCTCCTCGCCGCACTCCCGCTCTCGTCGTTCCAGGAAAACGTGCTTGTGGACGTCTCGATCACCGGCCTCCTCGACAGGTCGCCGGTGCACTGGTGAGCCTCCGGCAGCCTGTGGTCCGAGCAGAACGTGCCGTTGCAGTAGTTGCACACGAACGGGAGAAGCTCCTCCCTGCCACAGTAGTCACAATTCAATGCAGAAGCTCACGCAGATGCCTTTGGCCTCGCTTTCCCCATCTGCTTAAGAATATTTTGCTCCCCGCGTCCTCTGGCCGAGTGCCTGCGCGGAAGCATCGGCGGGAAGTCAGGCCTAGGCAGTCGGCGCCGTGAACGATCGCGAGAACGAAAGGCCGCCTGCGGTCGCCACGGTGACCGTGTAGGTCTGTCCCGTCAGCCAGGGGAAGTTGTTGACCGCGATGATAAGCAG
>Ga0326728_10008919_pt1 | contig 24491 bp, 20 predicted proteins | sample MB3enrmetagenome_FD_207602 | JGI IMG/M metagenome (GOLD analysis project Ga0326728, IMG submission 207602) | Lab enriched peat soil microbial communities from McLean, Ithaca, NY, United States - MB31MN | ecosystem: Environmental > Terrestrial > Soil > Wetlands > Peat | place: USA: New York... | reverse complement strand
GATGGCGTGGGCCATTCCTTCTTAGTCCACCTGGAAAAAGAAGCACGATATCGAAAACCAGATGATCCAGCTTTACAGCGATCTTCAGTTTGGGCGCATGACTGCGTATGGCGACAAAGTAATATCGGGCGTGTGGTGGGGGGGAGGCACAAGCTTTACTTCCTACCAGATACGGTCTGATGCAAACAACAACGGCGTTATCGACGATACGGGCGTTGACACCCAGATAGGGGCCACTGTCACCGTAAAGAATGATGTGGGAAGCATCACTTCGTCGGCCCCGGCCGGCCAGCAGAGCGTAAGCTTTGACGGAAGAGGCTTTCTCAACACTGCCAACGCGCCGGATAACAACAATCCGATTACTTTCAGCGTCGCTCCGAGTTACGGCGCTTCGATAGATTGTGTAATGGTCGCAACGACACAGATAATCCTGGGAAAAATGAATGCGGGAACGTGCGCACAAAAATAACGGGCTTCAGCTGAAAGCCGGCGTCAGTGCTCAAGGTGGCTTTTCACTTGTCGAGATCATGGTCTCCCTGATGATCCTGGCCATCGGAATGCTTGGGTCGTTCGTCGGGATCATGTCTGCGCTGGATCACGGCCTGATGAACGAGATGCGAAATGACGCTATGAAAATAGCGCAGCAGCAGGTGGAGGCGGCTAGAAACATGCCGTATGCCAATATTGCTTCGATTCCGGCCGTCCAAAATATTACCAGGCAGGTAAGGAAGACTTCGGTCACCTACCAGGTCAATTTCCCGCTCCCGACTGTTGCAATAAACCAGAACCCCATGGGCCAGGCAGGCGACGCGATGTCACTATTGCAGTTTACCGTAACCTGGACACACAAAAGCCCGATGGACACTTCGCCCCGCCAGTACTCTTATTCCCTGCAAACTATCGTGAGGCAGACCAAATGAACAGGCAGCGAGGCATGACGATGGTTGAACTGATGGTTAGCCTGGCGATTGTCATGCTTGTGATCGGGACGGCAGCCACTGCCTATCTCAAACTGCTCAAGACCTACAGGAGTCAGGGCAGGCTGGCCGAGAGCTATATGGCGAATTTGACCGGACTGGAACTGTTGCGCTACGATATCGAGATGGCCGGGTTCGGGCTGCCGGCAAATCTCGGAGCCGGAGTCAATTACAGCGAAGCCGTGGAGATCAACCCGGCGCCTCCATTTGCATCTCCAAACGATCCGACCACTCTAAACGACGCGCCGTCCGGTGTGCCGCGCGCATTCGTCCACCTTGACAACAAGGGCGCGAATAACTCCGACGTGCTGGCGATAAAATCGAACGCGGCCAACATTTTTGACAACCCCGCAGCCAAGAAATGGTCCATGATTACCAACGCCTCGGGTGCAGGTCCTCCTCTCGTCGTAAAATGGAACGATGCGACCATGGATTTTGCCGCAGGCGACTATTTCGTCGCTCTTGACAATACCGGCACCCTTCTGACCGGCCCCGTATCTCAATGGAACAATGCCTTCTTTACCAACGCCTCGGGCCCGAACGGCATTCCGGGTTGTTCGGCCAATACTCCAAGTGCCTCCCAGATCTTCTACATTTACGGTATTGACAACAATGTCAATAACACCACCGGCACGCACAGAATGCCCTTTAACAGAGTCGATTATTACCTGGACACCAACGGAAATGCCCCGAGTAGTTGTGCTTCCGGCACTTACACGCTTTATCGAAGCGCCATTGACCAGGCTACAGGGAAGCAGCTCAACAAAACCCCCCTTATCGACTGCGTAATGGATTTCCAGGTGGCGTTCGGGATTGACCCCAGTGGAAACGGTTCCCAGGTGGTCCAATGGCAGGAGAACCTGTTGCAGAACGCAATCCCGGGCGGCGCCCAAAACGCCCCAATGACCACCGCTCAAATACAACAGTATCTGCGGGAAGTAAGGGTCTTTGTGCTCTATTCCGAAGGTTTAGCCGATGCCGGCTCCTCGCCGCCGGGCATCTTGAATCTCGGCGACCAGCAGATCGCCGCCGGCCTCGATTCTGCGCACTATACCTCGACAGGGACTAACTTTCAGCAGTGGAGCAGTTCAGCGCTCACGGGCAGCCCTCAACTCAGCAGCTTCAGCCCTGCGGGTGCGGACCTTCAATACCGCTGGAAGATAGTTGAGATGGCCGTCAAACCGAATAATTTGCTTAACCTGGCAGCCGGGACGTCACGATGAGATCTAGCCGAAAGATGAAGAACCCGATCCGAAATCAAAGAGGGATAGCGCTTGTCGCCACTCTGATTCTTCTTGTGCTTGGGTTTGGGGTTGTGACGATTATGTTCCGGCTTGTTACTCAAGATACCAAGCTGGCAACTCTCGAACAGGGCTACACGGCCACATTGGATGCCGCCAAAGCCGGGGCCGACCTTTTTATAGACATGGCCCAAAGGCAGACCCCTGTCCCGCCCCAGCCCAATAACGGACCGGTCAATGCTTTTGGCACGAGTCCAAACAATGGGCAATGTCTCAATGTCAAAATGTTCAACCCGACAACCAGCGCGGTGGGGACCTGGGCAACGAATGCAGGTTGGGCCGGCTGTCCTCCGCTGGCTGACGCCACAAGCACCGATCCTACGGACAACCCCGACATAACCTTCACATTGAACGCCGGAGCTGCCGGCGCCACAGCCACTACGGTTAACGTCAAGATAATCAATACCTATCAAAGCGGGGCGACAGGGATTCAGAATCCGAATAACTGCCAGTTCGGTTGCTACTATTACACAGTGATATCACGGGCTCAACCAGTAGGGTCGAAGGAGTATTCTGAAGTGTTTTACGTGTACCGCTACGATAAATAGGCCTGACTGTGCGCCGGGGGGATCCAATGCCGTTAACTTCAAGCTATGCGTAAAGGCCGCACTCCATCATTCCGGCAGTGGTTTAAGGCTGGAATCCAATCCTGTGCTTCGAGGGCTTTCAAAGACCGATAAGAAAAAAGATTTAAGTTTTCCGCCGTCTTTGTCGATACTGAAATCAAAGCCGTTGAATGCTGCAGCGAATGAATGAATCAAACTTACAAGGAAGTTAACAATTACATCAAGGAGGATTAGTTATGTCATTAGTTGTCAACACCAATATGAACTCTCTCACGATAGAGAACATTCTATCAAACACGAACGATTCAATATCTTCCTCACTTCAAAAACTATCGTCAGGGTTGAGAATCAACTCGGCCAAAGATGACCCTGCTGGTTTCGCAATCGCCAACGATTTCAAGGCGAAGGTCTCGTCCATGCAGGTTGCTTCACAGAATGCGAATCAGGCGCAGTCGATGCTTCAGACGGCCGACGGCGCATACAGCCAGATTAACAACATTCTGGTGCAGATGAAATCGCTGGCCACCGAAGCCTCATCCGGCCAGGAATCAACTAACGACCTTACTTCTTTGAACAATGAATTTTCCGACCTCCAGCAGGAAATCGACAAGATCGCCAACTCCACGACGTATGGCACACTGAGCATACTCAACGCCTCGACGACCGTCACTTTCCAGGTCGGCGCAACCAATGACGGCAACAATCAGGTCGCATTGACTTTCAGCAACTCCACCCAAGCCGGCCTGGGAGTAAATAACCTCAACATCAGCTCCCTGTCGCAGGCCCAGAGCGCCATGACCACCCTCGACAACGCTCTTATCTCGATCAACGCCTACATGGGTGATATCGGCGGATACCAGAACCAACTTCAGTACTCGATCAACAACCTGACAACGGGCATACAGAACTTTACCTCTTCAGCGTCCACGATTGAGGATGTGGACATGGCGTCTGAAGTCAGCAACCTCACCAAGAGCCAGATTTTGGAGCAGTCGGCAATGGCGATGCTGGCGCAAGCCAACACTCAGCCGCAATCTATACTTAAACTGCTCGGGTAGTCTCATCCGGGTAACTTAGAGCATTCCTTGGCATGAAGGCGGCCCATTCGGGCCGCCTTTGTCATTTGCCGAACTGCTTCAGGCTGGATAAATCGAGCTTGCGTCCGTTAATGGTGAGAGATCCGTGCTTGAAGGCCGCGCTGGATTTTAACGAGCCGCCCTCGGAGGTGACGTATTTTGCATCCATGAGGCCCTTGACAATGGCCTCGGCGTTCGTTTTCGCCGATCCTGCATCTTGCCCTGCGTCGCGGAGCAAATTCTCGGCGGCAAAGTACCCCAGCGCTTCTGAGATCGAGAGTTCGGCGCTTGCGTCGGTGCTGGCGATCAGGAGCAAAATGTTCTGCGAGGGAATTCCCATGGGGAAGGCAAAGCCCAGTTTGGCTCTGCCGCTGAGATCGCCTTTCTCGGTATTGAGTTTCAACTGCTTTATTTCGAACTCGGGTGACTTTGCCAGCAATTCGAGCAGGATCGCTTCAGCCGCCTTTTCAGTCTCCGGCTCGGATACGTCGTTCTGTCCACCACTGGCAGCTTTTGCTTCGATGTTCCGGACAAGCTTTTCAAAGCGGGAAAGGACTTCGGCGTCAAGTTTGCGTGCCTCTAATTCCATCGCAAAAGGCCCAAAAGCCATGCCGCCTGCATCGAGCCTGTCAAAGCTCAGTAGAAGAGAGCCTCCGATCGTCTCGCCGGAAACGCCGGATTCTGTTTTGATCCCGAACGAAGTGAGGCTGAACGGGCTTTTGTCTTTCTCGCTGCCCTCAATACTAGCGACCGAAAGAGCAGCAGACCCGACACTTATCCCCTTTATCCCGGAATGTGAATTGAAATCGCCGTTAAAATCTTTCATCCTCACGATTAATTTATTAGGTCCTGCAATTTGAAAAAAAGGGCTACTCCACGAGCCTGTAATTTCTTCAAACCGCGCGTCAAACTGGGATTTGGCGGCAAGGCCGCTCCATTGAGCATCCAATTGTCCGCCGTTAGCGTCTGGAACCTTTTTTTGGAAGGGTGGAACGTCTAAATATGTTTCTCCACTGCCGTCGATGAAGAAGATACTCAAGACCTCTGTGGATTCGAGTTCGGGAATGGCTTCCAGAACTTTTTTCAATGCATCGTCCGAGTGGGCCGCGGTAAGCGCCGGCTTCATTTTGATTACTGCAAGCACGGGCCGCAGGCCCCCTTTAAAGTGAGAGTCGTTCAAAAAGACAAACGGTCCATGATGAATTGAACTGACGACGTCCAACGTGACCGACCCCTCGTTTCCCGGTCGGGTCAGAGTAAATGCGGTTAGAGCGCTTGAGCTGAACAGGCCGCGCTTGTAATCGCCGGGCACAGCCGCCAGGAGGTTCGAACGGTTTATTTGGGCTATCAACCGGTCGTACTGTTGGCAAGCCTGCACACCCAGCCAGTAGCTGGCGCCGCAATAAATGGCGATGACCGCCAGGCACACTGGCAAAGCAACTCGCAGGGTCCTTTTCATGAGATTCCTTTCCTGTGGTGAGTTAGTGAATAGCCGAAATCTTAGCGTAAAGAAAGCGAAATGATGGGATCGGGTGACGTAGAGCAGGCAGTATTCGAATGATTTCCGCAGGCAGGCTGCGCCGTCTAATTTGGATGAAATCTTTCAACGGGCCCTATGTAACCGTGTTTTATGAGCCAATCCACATGAAACATCACGGCCTTCCGGGAGTAACCGAAAAAGGATGCCGCATTTGCTGTAAGCTCCTCAAGTGTGAATTCCCTTGAACTCATCTGCAGGAGGTACTCAATGCACGCATGATCCATAAGGACATTCAGGTCCTCGTAGAGAATGGGCTGAAACCGTTCATTGTATCTGTCTCGCCCATAAGATGTTATAGAGACTCGTACGCCGCTTTCCAGCCATTCCGTCGGATAACTGGAGTAAATGGTCTTGATTGCAGGTACGAGCAGCGCCGATGCCCTTGACAACCTGAGTTCCAAAGGCGTGGCGACGGCCCGTTGCTTCAGTTCCCGCCACAGTTCTTCATAGCGCGGAATAATGGCTCGCCAGTGGTAGCGCATGGCGTGAGCGCGCGCTCTGCATCCCATTTCACGCCTTCTTTGGGCATTGGAGGCAAGCTCCACTATCGCTTCCGCCAGAACAGTCATATCCACCGCAATCTTCTGAGCCAGATAAAAACTGGCGGAGGACGGGTCCATCAGGCCCATGGTCAGGTCCCATGGGCTCTGGTCCATGCTGCTGTAGGAAGGGATAAGAAAACCGGTGAGACCGTCTTGGACGAGTTCCTTGTACCCGCTGAAGTCCGAAGCTATGACTGGAAGGCCGTGAGCCATCGCCTCCAAAATTGTGATGCCGAAAGTCTCCTGGTAATTATCCGGCAAGGAGATGAATATGTCGGCCGCGCTGAACAAAGTTGCTTTCTTTTCCTGCGGGATATTGCCTTCGATCCGAACATGGTCCTGAAGCTGCAAACGCTTCACCATATTCTGCACCAGCTCCAGGTCGCTGCTCTTTCCGGCGCCGGCCAGAACCAGGGTGAATGGAGGTAGTTTGCCCTGCCTGTGGAGCCATTGTATTATCTCGAGCAATGGGGACAGGTCCATTTTGTGACGAAGGGAAAACCGGGCCAGTGAGAGCATTATGCAGTGGTGCGCGGGTATGCCCAGTTCGTTACGGCACTGCTCGGAATCCCTGACGTGGAAGGCCTGATCCGAGATCCCCAGTGGGATTTGAAGCATCTCGGGCGGCGCCGGGAGGCTGCACCCAAAAGACTCGGCGAAGCCTTCCCTGATCGTGGAGAATGCTCGCGTAAGCAGGTCTTTGGCACAGTTGCTGGAACAGACTACACAGTCATAATGTTTGGGACCCGCAAGAAGCATCTGTATAAATCGGCTTTGCATCAGTGTTCCATCGAGGGAGTGTGTTACTCCGCTGACGGGCAAAGGCAGTCCGAGACGATTGCGCAGTTCGATAAGGTGAGGCATGTGGTGGGTGAAATCGCCCTGGTGCATGAAATCAACCGGCGTGTTCTCAAAATGGTCGAGAAAATTCGCACTGAGAAGGATCTTCAGACGATTTCTCAACTCGGGTGGAAGCAGGTTTTGGATTTGATGCTGGAAACGGGCCCTGCTGTTCGTGTCCGGGCAGAAGAAGTGGTAGCTTTCCAGTGTGCCGTACTGGAGCAGAGCATAGAGGAAGTCCTGATTAACCACGGGCTTTCCCATCTTGTCCTGCCAGAAGGCGTCTTCGAGAAGGAAACTATCCAGGCTGCCTAATTTCATTGATTTTATACCCGGCCAAATAACTCCCGGCGCGATCCCGAAACCGGTAAAAACTTAAATCTCCAGACCCGTTTAGCAATTGATATGCCAATGAAATTAAGAATTGAAATCGCCGTAATTCTTTTCCACCTCTTCATCTTATCCATGCGCCCAAAGGGTTATTGGTATGACCGATGCAGCGCAAAAGTCACGCGCAGGAGGGACGTCATCCGCCTCCATGCCGTGATTCACCCCGGAGGACTTGAACCTGAGCGTCGCCCCCTGGTCTATGGCCTGCCTCTTCGGCGAGATGGAAGTTTTCCGGAGGTGACCGGAACGGGGCGCCGTCTTTGGTCAAAATCGTGACTATCGGCGCCCTGAAATGAATGATTTGCACCCGTGATTTATTTGTCCTCAGTTGAAATCACGAACACGCGCTGCATGTCAATTTATGCAAGCCAGTACTAGCTCTGGAGTTCGTGCGGAGTTGTTTCTATATATCCTTCATGAGACAGCGCAGTAGGTGAAGGCTCTATTATTATGCCAGCTTTGTATGTGTTCTCCAGGTTCGCAATTTCCGCCCTTTTCCGGTTCAAAAGATATCCGGCGGCATCGGCCGGCAACACCGCTCTTAACAGGGCCGGTCTTTTCTGCACGAGGGTTGCCCAGATTCTTCTGTAATAATCGAGAGCCGTAGCCTCGGTTGAGCGTACAATGCCGCTTCCTTGGCATACGGGGCATTCTCTGTAGGAACCGCGCAATATGTTTAGCCCGAGGTGCTGTCGCGACAGCTCTAAAAGGCCGAACTTGGAGATCCGGCCCAAAGTTATCTTGGCCTTGTCGTTTTTGATCTCGTCTTTGAGCCGGCGCTCAACTTCACGCGCGTGTCTCTGGTCCCTCATGTCAATGAAATCGATCACCACGAGTCCGCCCAGGTCCCTGAGCCTCAACTGGCGGGGTATTTCAACCGCCGCTTCGAGGTTGACCTTGAAAGCCATTTCCTCGACGGCCCCTTCAGCGCTCGTGCGCCCCGAGTTTACATCTATGGAAACCAGCGCTTCGGTGGGATCGAAATGCAGATGTCCGCCCGACCTTAGCGACACCTTCTTTCGAAAAATCTGAGAAATCTGCTCTTCAAGATTGTATTTTGAGAAAATGGGTCCTTCTTCTTTAAAGAGTTTGACCGCCTTTTGGTTTCTTGGGCTAATGATCCCAAGAAACTCTTTCACTCTCCGGTAAACCTCCCTGTCGTCCACAAAGATGTTCTTGATCCCTGCTGCGAAGTAGTCACGAATGATTCGGATCGCAAGGTCCTGTTCCTTGTAGATGAGAGAAGGAGCATTGGACTCCTGGACCTTCTTCTTGATTTCTTCCCAGATTTTAATGAGGTGGTCCAGGTCTTTCATGATTTCGCGCTTAGTTCGGTTCTCGGCTGCCGTTCTCAGGATTACCCCGAATTCGTCGGGAACCTTGAGACTCCTGGCGAGTTCCTTCATCCGCTCCCGTCGGTCCCCGTTTTCGATCTTTCTGGAAACCCCGCGCTGATCCTGTCCGGGCATCAGCACTATGTCCCGCCCGGCAAGAGAGACATAAGTGGTGAGGAGCGCTCCCTTGGCCCCAAGTTCCTCCTTGACCACCTGGACCAGCACCTCCTGCCCGGGGTGTATCACGTCTTGGATTCTGGCATTGTCCTCGAGGTCCGAGTCGTAATATTCGGGGTGAGTTTCGGAGAAGGGAAGAAATCCGTTGCGTTCGACGCCGTAATTAACGAAAGCGGCCTGCAGACTGGACTGAATGTGGGTTATTATACCCTTGTAGATGTTGCCGACAATCTTGCCGCGCGTCGCCGTTTCTATGAAAAAGTGTTCGAGAGTGTGACCTTCTACCACTGCGATCCTGAACTCTTCCGAGTGGACCGCGTTGACGATCATGGTTTGATATGACATTTCGCTGCCTTACCGTTCCTTTTGCCCGATGTACGGGACTCGAGATGCTGTTTTGCCTGATAGACAAAAGTCCGCAACGCTATCTCCCGGTTGGGCTGAATTGCCCCATCATAAGGCGCATCGATGTAGGGCATACGCAATTTGTTAAGAAGCGGTTTGAGGACGGCTGTACAGACTGCGCTGGGCATGCAGGTGAAAGGAAATACGTTTACGACTCCGTTGTATCCCTCGTGCAGATCTTCGAGTGCCGCCCCGATGCTCAGGCATGATTCGGTACCGACGTCAAAGCTGAACAGTCGATCCCGGTCGAGCCGTTTTTCAAGTGTCGCTATACTGTGATCTTTATGGATATCGATATATTTTAGCGCCCGGCTATAAACCTGATGCTGCCGTCCCATTTGATAATATTTTTCGATTTGCGCGGAAATCAATTCGTTCAGAGCGGTTCTGAGCGATGCGAAATCCAGCTTCTGCAGCGCCAGCAACAAATGGCGCTTATGGTCTCTTGCCGTATCGTAGGTAACGTAGTTTATCCACTCGGCCACCGAAGCAACCACAATCTCGGCCCCCAGCCCCTCAAGCACCCTTACTATGTGTTGATTGGACTCAGGGTGCGTGCGTACGTAGATTTCGCCTATGATGCCAATGAGCGGCCGCCTCGGTTGCCGGGGGTCAATAAACGTTTTGGCTGTGGAGGCTACGTCTTCGACAATGTCGAAGAGTCTTTTGAATTGGAGCGAAGCTCCGTTTCGTTCAACCTCCGTAACGGTTGCCTCAAGCGCTTTGGCCATGAAAGAATCCGTCAGACCGGGGCGGAATTCGTACGGCCGCACGCGCCATGTAATGCGGTCAAATATGTCCGAAATAATTATAACTACATAAGATAGCTTTCTAAATATGGAGGATTCTTCTGCCGGCATGATATCCGCCGAGGAGTAAGAGTCTCGCGTCGAAAGGTATGTGATCGGAACGTCTCTGAATTCCTCGAATTTGTCCAGGACGAGCCTTTGCATCTTATTATACATTCCGAAACGACACGGACCGTCAGCCTCAGGCAAAAAATACACATAGTTCTCAGCGGAAAAATCGGCCCCAAGTCTCTCCTTTTCTCCACGTAGAAAATAGAGGATATCGCCAAGAGTCACCTGGCAAGGGAAGCACTCCTTTCCTGAGGTGAATTCTTTTCCGAGGGCCAGCCCCTTGTACGTATCCATAATCAGGGCATCTACCCCCACAGCGCGAAAAGAGGCTGCAAGCAATCGGGATGCAAAAGGCGCCATATCCGGGATAAGTAGCTTCTTGCCGGTTACGTCAAACTGCTTGACCTTGTCATAGAAGCGTCCGAAATGCTGCTTTCCGGAAACAGTCATGTACTTACAACCTCTGGAAAACCTTGATGTGCGAGAGGAACGAAGCCGCGTGCTCCGGACGGCATCTATCCCGCCTCCTTCAGCGACTCGGGTTCATCCGGGTCGATGTTGCCGGGGAGCCGTTTTTCCTGGAGATTCTTTACCACGTTGCGGTAAGCTTCAACGCGGGTAAGCAGCCCGGCAACAGCGCTGTGCTCATCGAGTTCAAGGATCAGGGAAGGTTTTTCCCTTAGCACATGGCGGTAGAAATGCTCGATGAACGAATCCGCCCCGCAACTGAAATTCGTAAGATGGACGCCGTACCAATTCGGGGTGCGAAGGGTCCTTTTTGCCGTCCTGATGATCCTGGCCCCCTGTCCCCAGAACATTCGCTTGAAGTCGCTCAAGTCTTCCGAATCGGAATTTACCAGATCCATGGGAAGCGCTTTTATGCCCAGCTTTGCGAGTTGCTTTCCAAGTTGAAGGTTGAGCCTGTCGTCATAGAGGTTATAGGGCCGCCCGGTAACGATCCAGACCGGCTCGCCAGGATCCATGCGCGCGATTATCGCATCGCCGGTCTCAGCAAGTTTCCGGCGGAACTGCCTCTGTCTGGCCAACGCTTTGAAGATTGCACCCTGCAGCCTCATCCTTCCCGGTTTCAAGGCGGCCGGGAAGGCCTTCTCAAAATCGAAGACCAGATTTGCCGGGTCTTCCTTCAAATAAAGCGAAGGCCGAATGATCCTCTCATTAGAAATGTTCAGGGCAGATTTGCTCATGTATTGAGAGCTCTGAACCAGCGGGCAAAAATAGCCGATTTCATCAGGCTGCGGAACAGGTGCATTGACGACGTTGGGCAAGAACAGGAATTCGGCCCGGTCCATCAGGTAACGGACATGGCCGTGGAAAACCTTGACCGGGAAGCAGACCTCCGAGACTACATTCTCAACACCCATGAAAGCCAGCTTGTTTGTGGTCTTTGGGCTTAGCAGCACCGGGAATCCAAGCTCGGCAAAGACGTGCGCCCAGAAAACGCCCCATTCCAGGGAATGCAGAGCGAGAGGTATTCCGATCACCGGCTTTGGCTGACGTCCAGCTTCGGCTTCCGTCAGAAGGTTGCCCGCTTCCATCAGGGCTTGCTCGAAAATGGATTGTCTGACCTGAAAAAAGTCGGTTTCACGGCCTCCTTCGGCACGGGTTTCGTAACGGCCGCAATCGCCTCCCCATACGCTCTTTCGTTCTCCGAAATTATAAATCTTTAATTTGCACTCATTACGGCATTTCTTGTCTGCATTGCAGATGCTCTCGGTAAAGTTCACTTTCATGGAAGCAAGCTGGTCAAGATCCCGCCTCCTGTATTCATGGCCCTGCTCTTTGAAGATCTCCATCACCGACAATGCCGCGCCGAAGGCTCCCATTACTTCGCGATGCCTTGGAACAAGCACCTCGCGTTTGAGCACTTTTTCAAAAGCGGCAACGATTCCCTTGTTCAGTGACGGTCCGCCAAGGAACATGACCCGTTTGCCGATACGTCTTTTTTCCACTACGCGATTCAGATAATTGAAGACGATTGCATAGCAAAGCCCCGCTATGAGGTCCTGGCGCTCTCCGCCTTTTTGCAGGTAGCTTACCAGGTCGGATTCCATGAATACCGTGCACCTCTCGGCCAGATGGATTGGAGAGCTGGAGCTAAGGGCTATTTCCTGAAACTCTCCGACAATATTGATCTTCATCTTGTTGGCAAGTTCGTGCAGGAAGCTCCCCGTGCCTGCCGCACATACCTTGTTCATGTCGAAATCAAGCGGATAGGTATTGTCTATCATAATATACTTTGAGTCCTGACCGCCAATTTCGAAAATCGTGTCCACTTCAGGATCGATCTCGACCGCGCCACGGGCGTGCGCCGTGATCTCGTCGATGAACAGGTCCGCGCTGAGAAAGTCGCCCACAACATTGCGTCCGGACCCCGTAGTGGCTATCGCCATCAGCCTGATTTTCTGTCCAACTTCATCCTGCAGCGTGCGCAAAAGCCGTTGGGTAACCTCAATAGGTTTTCCCTGGGTAGCCACATAGCATTTATGCAAAATCTGGCCGTTATCGCCTATTAAAGCATACTTGGTGGTCGTCGAGCCTATGTCTACCCCCAGGTATGCTTCGAGCGGCTTTCCCTTTATCTTTTTCCATGGCGTCAAATCGTTTTCCGGTTCAAAACGCGTCAGGGAAAGTTCCAAGCGCTCGGCCCGCGGGAAGTTGTAGACCGATTGAGTTCGAACTAGGGTCGAGAGGTCTACATCGTTTCGCCACATCCGCTTTTGAGCTTGAATGGCTGTACCGAGAGCGCCGATCGAAGTGTGGTATGCCGGGACAATCAGAGAAGGAAAATAGTGTTTGAATGCCTTGACCTGCAGACGGTTGGAAGCCATGCCGCCAATGAAAACGATCGGGTCCAGCAGCTCCCGGTTCGCTATTATGGTGCTCATGTAGTTGGCCGCATTGCCGAAGTGGAGCCCTGCTATGATGTTGGGCAGACTTTCACCCTTGTTCTGAAGATGGATCATGTCCGACTTTGTGAAAACAGTGCAGCGGCAGGCGACAGGCGCCGGATAGGTGCTCTGTAAACCCAGTTCGATGAAATCGTCAAGGGTCTGCTGGAGCTTTTTCTGGTCCATCGAAAAATCGGCCCCGTAGATCGATTGAGCAAGCCGTTCGGCCTGCTGGTCGATGAAGGACCCTGTTCCAGACGCGCATGGGCCGTTCATGTTGAAAGATTCCAGACGCCATTCGTCACCGTTGTGCGTCAACTGAAAGACAGCCGCATCCTGGCCTCCCATTGTGATGATCGAGCGCACACCCGGCACCACGTGGCAGGCGCCAAGCACCTGGGCGATCGTCTCCACTTCGAATGGCGCATTGAGCTTTTCCGCCAGCAACTCACCATGAACACCGGTAAAGCTTACTGATCTAAGGACGCCGTGATAATCCAGGACTTGCTGTGTGATATCCTTCAGGAGCTTATGGGTTTCTTCGTATATCAGGCCGAAATGTCTTAGGTATGGAGTTTCCAGGACAATTTTGCGGTTCTCATCTAAAATAACAGAGTTGATGCTGACCGACCCGATGTCAACTCCAACATCATAATTCATTACTCTGGCCCCTCGGTAAGTATGCCATTAACGTAAGAATGGATGCCCCTGCGCAAAACTTCGCCTAAATATAATGAGTTCGCTCGATTTCTTCAATCATAAGATTTGAAGCGATTCGAGCGATTGGGTAAGAAACCGGACTAATTCGCGGAGGCCTTCCCTTTTGAGCGACGAAACCGGAAAAACAGGGTGTCCCAGTTCACGATAACATTGCTCGATTTTGTCCAGTTCGCCTCTATCACTAACCAGGTCGGTTTTGTTCAAGACGATAACTCGAGGTTTGTTTCGCAAGTCCTCGGAATAGCTCTCAAGTTCGTGTTCAATCTGTTTGAAGGGCTCAAGCGGATTATCCGAAGGGAGCCGCGACAAATCGATCACGTGAACCAGAAGCCGCGTCCTCTCAATATGTTTCAAGAACCTTACGCCCAGACCTGCGCCCTTGTGGGCGCCTTCAATAAGCCCGGGCACATCGGCTATTACAAAAGGAGGGGCATCGTCGTACTGCACGACCCCAAGATTCGGCGTAAGAGTAGTAAACGGATAATCCGCTATTTTGGGCCGCGCCGCCGAGACAGCCGAAATGAGCGTGGATTTGCCGGCGTTTGGAAGACCCACCAAACCAACGTCGGCAATGAGTTTCAGCTCAAGTCTAATGGTGCGTTCTTCCCCCGGTTGGCCTTCCTGGGCAAAACGGGGTGTCCTGTGAGTCGAACTGACAAAATGGGCGTTTCCCTTGCCGCCTCTTCCCCCTCTGGCGGCTATGTTACTTTGTCCGGCTCCTGTCAGGTCGGCAAGGATTTCGCCGTTCTCCGCGTCTTTCGCCACCGTCCCGACCGGCACCTCCAAAATCAAGTCCTCTCCGCTTCGCCCCCGCCTGTTCTGGCCGGACCCGTTCCTGCCCTTTTCAGCCTTGAAGACATTTCGATACCTAAAATCCAGCAGGCTGTGCTTTCGCTCCGAGGCCTCCAAAACGACGCTGCCTCCTTCGCCGCCGTCCCCTCCATCGGGGCCGCCGCGAGGTACGTATTTCTCGCGCCTGAAACTGACGCAGCCATCGCCGCCCCTGCCGGCTATAACCGTGATTGTAACTTCATCTATGAATTTCAAGGCTTGAAGACCGGAGCCCGCAGACCCTATAGGGCCGGTTCACAAGTCCTATAGGGTTGGGAAAAGGAGTTTACTGAGCTTCAACGGGATAGACGCTTATCTTTTGGCGCATCTTGTCCATGTATTCGAAGGTGACCACGCCGTCAGAGAGAGCGAAAAGGGTATAATCCCTGCCCATTCCGACATTGTTCCCGGGATGAAACTGCGTGCCGAGCTGCCGAACTATGATGTTGCCGGCGCGCACAAACTCACCGCCGAATTTCTTTACACCCCTCCGCTGACCGGCGCTGTCCCGGCCGTTTCGGGAGCTTCCACCTGCTTTCTTGTGTGCCATGACGTTCCTCCATATTGAAGCGGGAAGGGAGAAACTGGAACAAAACCGGTTTCTTCCTGCTCCATGCTGCTAGCTGCCTATACTAACTACACGCATAGCCGTGTAAGGCTGTCTGTGCCCCTGCCTTTTCCGGTAGTCTTTCCGCCGTTTGTGTTTGAAAATCACAATCTTGGGCAGACGTCCGTGTTCGACTATGGTAGCATGGACCTTGACGCCTTCCAAAGTAGGACGGCCAACTTGAAACTCATTCCCGTCAGAGAAGAAGAGCACCTCATCCAACGTGACCGTTGCCCCGACGTCGCCGGAAATTTTCTCTATTTTGACTACATGTCCCGGGCGGGCTTCGTATTGCCTTCCACCGGACCTGAAGATGGCGTACATAGGTTTAGTTCCTCCACAAAATATAAAGCATCCTATAAAAAAAGCGGCCACCAACCTGGCCGCTCATGAACGATTGGACGTCCGCAATTACATCGTGGCGTAAATTCCCTGCTTGAGAATCATCTCCTGGTATTCTTTCAGCTTTTCACATTTATCCAGACACTTGTTTTTGTCTTCGTTGGCTCGGGCACAGTTGATACAAGGGCTCTTCACCATCATCACTCCTCCTGTAAAGGAATATATTGAACTACCTTATATATTTAAATTGTTAGCGTTCTGTCAAGTCTTTTTTTGAAAAACCGGCGCCCGAGGCGATGATGTGATCTTTTGCCTCAACGGTCATGCATTCCTTTAGTTCCTTTCTACTCTTCTTCTCCCAGTCCTCAGCTCTTTGCTCACGCCAGTACAGGTTCGCGTAAAAGTAAACGAATGGCCTCTCCGGCAGTAGCTGCAAGCCGGGGATGCGTTTCGCAAAGGGACTCAATCTGCCGCAAATGGTCAGCCGTGCGCAGGATAATCATTGCAAGATCTCCTTCGTCCATGCCTGAAATCTCACGAACCTGGTCCCACGAAAGACCTTGCGCCCAATGGAAAACTGTCACCAGCACCCAGAAAGGAAGCGGTGGGGTTTCGAAACCCTCTGCCTGTAAGCGTTCCTTTATCCGCTGAAGATGCTTCAACATCTGGAAAAAAGGTTTTGCAAGGTCCGGATATTTCCAGATGAAAGAGGCCAGCTGAACGTCACCCTGTTTGTCCCGGTCGGTGACAAAAAGAGCGATTAGCGAGGCCAGCAAATCGGGCTTATCGTGCGGGAAAACTTTTCTACGGATACCCTCGGAGATTAGCAGCGGCTGGTCAAGCCGCAGCTTTGAGGCCCACATTCCGTCGGGCGTCAACTTCCCGTCTTCATCGACGTATCCTTCGGCCTGGAGCAGGCGGTAGTGTTTGAGAAATGAGCGCCAAAGCTGATCCTGCGTCGAATCCACCTTCGCGAATAGATGAAAGTAGCGCCTGAGAGCCGAGGCAAACGGATGGGCCGTCTCTTTTTGGCAGGGTCCGAAAAGAGTACATTTTTCACATGGATAAGAACGCAGTCTTTGAGACGTTGCCTCCATGTCTCCGGATCCAAAGTCCTCGGAGACATCGGAGTTCCCCGTCGGCTCGGTCGCCGTGAACTCCCCGGCAGAAGCGCGGGCAATCAGGGCATCCCACTCTTCCCGTTCATCGACGGCCGGGAACGTCTCGAGCGAAACGCTCGATTCACGGATACGCTGAAATGGGACTCGATGAGTTCTGATGCGTCCGCGCCTCGTCCGCAACGGATAGGCGAGACGCACCGCCTCAACGTTTCCGTACCCGAAGTCGGGAGAAGCTACACATAGATAGGGCGTTCCTCTCTGACTTATGAAAATCCTGCCCGGTCCAAGCCAATCGATGACCCTTCGGTATTCGGGTCTACGTTTGAGCGATTTGCGCATCTTGCGCAACTGCCCAAGCGCGTTCGAATACCCTAGCCGAACATCAGAAAGCGCATCAAGAGATCCGCAGCCCATTTGGGATCGATATTGTTCGAGTTCGGACCGCACGGCTTCGAGCTTATTGATCGAACGAGTATCGCGGCTCATATTCTGGAAAGTGGCTAAAGAGGCCGAGAAGAGGTTACGGATTTCCTCGGGGTTATGGGATAGCAGCAGATTTAAAACCATGGAGAAGTTGACTCGAATTTGGCTCTGAATCGGGTCTGGGGGCGATTTTAGCAGATCGTTTATGAGCTGCGGGTCCTGATGCTGGCCGGGGACTACGAGCACAAACCCGATTTCGTCCATACCGCGGCGTCCCGCCCTGCCCGTCATTTGCAAAAGGTCGGTTGAGCTGAGCGGTACAAAATCCTTACCGTTGAAACGGTCGCTTTGAAAAATGACCACTGTGCGGGCAGGGAAATTGACTCCCGCGGCGATCGTGGAAGTCGAGAAGATGGCATCCAGATGTCCGGCCTGCATCATCTTCTCCAAAAAAAGTTTCCAATTCGGAAGCTGCCCGCCGTGATGTGATCCCACCCGGCAGCCCTTGAGCGCTGAGAGGTGCTGATGCGTCCTGAGAAAAGGATATAGATCGAGCAGGTCTTCAAGTGTTTCGCGGAATTGAGGATCTTCCTGCGCCCTTGATATATGGGATCTTTGGCAGAACCCGACCGCCTTGTCGCAGTCGGCCCTGGACTTCATGAAGAATATGGCCGGCAGCAGGTTGGCGTTTCGCAGCACATCGAGGACTCTGGGGATCTCGGCCAATTCGCTTCTGGGAAGCGATCTGGGGTCGATTTTTTCAATTCTGGGAAACAGACCTCTCCGGGTCCCAAGCGGTGCGAGTTCTCCACCAGGGAAAAGAAAAAGCGGAAAAAGCGGGACGGGACGCTCGTACGCAACCACCCCTTCACATTCCGAACCTCGCAGCCAGGTGAGCCACTTGCTGATTTCACGTCCGTTGAGTATCGTTGCTGAAAGCAGCAGGATCCTGACACGCGGCGGCAGATAGATCAACACCTCTTCCCAGGCTACCCCCCTGTCGATGTCTCCCAGGTAATGGGCCTCGTCCAAAACCACCAGATCGATGTTGATGTCTTCTCCCCTGTGCATCGTGTCGTACAACTGATTGCGCAGGATCTCAGTGGTGCCCACAATTACAGGAGCATCGGAATTTTCTTTTCTGTCGCCGGTGAGTATCCCAACGTTTTCTGCGCCAAAAATATCGCCGAATTCCTGGTACTTTGCATTCGAGAGGGCCTTGAGCGGCGATGCGTACCAACTCTTGCCGCCTTTGCGAAAAACCTTGTCAATAGCTTCAACTGCGATATAAGTTTTTCCGGCGCCGGTCGGGGCGGTTACCAGCACGTCTGATTTCTCAATGGCCTGTAAAGCTTCGATCTGGAAAGGATCCGGCACGAAAGGCGCCGGCTCTGGAGTCTTTATCCGATCCAGCACCGGCCGCAGGCTCCGGTAAATCTTGAAAGTATTGGGATTGACCGGGGGATTGATCGAGGACCGGCGCCGTCTGCTACGATCTGGTTTGTGACCGGAATTATTCATTTGAGGAGAGATTGCCAAAGACCACCTCTTATGTCAAAGGTTTAAAATCATTTCTGATATATTCACTTAATTGTAACAAGGAGTTTCATAATGAAGGAGCCTTCACCGGAAAAGATTCCCACTCAGGTCCAGACTCGGATCTCGAGTGCTTTTCGCCATCATGTCAGCAATCTGCGCATCCCATTTTATGAAGTCGACGCGGGCCAGGGAGTCTATCACGGCAATTACTACCACATGTTCGAATTGGCTCGCGAAGACTTCCTCAGGGAAATAGGCTTTCCCTACCGCGAGTTCATGAATCGGCAGCTTCATCTCACTATCGTCGAATCCCGCTGTAAGTACCGCAAATCTCTGCGCTATGACGATGAAATCGAGATACATACCGGAATAACTTCGCTCGGCAGACGGAGCATCTCATTTTCTCAACTCATCTATAAACGGCCTGAGGTCTCGTCGAACCATGAAACGAAAGACCCGGGTTTGGAACTCTGCACGGAGATCCAAATGCATATGGTTTGCATCCGGTTTACCGGCCAGCCGACTCTTTTACCTCCGGATTTCATAAGAGCAGTTAAGGGCGAAGAGTGAAGGAGTGAGCGAATGACAATAGACTCGAAAGAAGCAGCGCCGGAAATATTCTTGAGGCCAATAGGCATAATCCGCAGCCCAATTGCGCGTCCGGGCAACGGCCCCCGGCAGGGGAGCGAATCTGATGTCGGAGGCAAACTGATTATCGATGACCAGTACAGGGACGCCATGCTGGGCTTGGAAAAGGGCAGCAAGATAGTCATCCTCTACTGGATGCATCTTGCCGAACGTGACATCCTCCAGGTCCATCCAAGAGGAGACAGTTCCCGGCCTCTGCGAGGAGTTTTCACTACGCGCAGCCCCCAGCGGCCAAACCCCATATCCGTCGATACTGTAGAGGTGACAGGGATAGAGGGCGCGGTCGTCGATGTAATCGGTCTTGACGCCGTCGACGGAACTCCTCTACTTGATATCAAGTGTACATCCACCAGTCTGCAGGACCGGTAAAGTAATTTCTTCTCTTAACTAAATCCGTAAGTTATAAGAACAACATTAAGCCGGTCCTCTATTTGCTCTCCCGATTGCCTCCACCACCTAAACCTTGACAGGGCAATCTCATGCATGGTATCCGTTCCTGATACGAGACCGGGCTCGAACATTCAAGATGAGCGGTGGGACTATGGTTTTAATTCTGGTCTTTTTTCTGCCCGCTGTTCATTACTCACTATTTACTGCTTTAAGAGGCGCAGATGAAAAAGCTGAAGCGATCAAGCCACCTTGCGGATCAATCCGATTCGAACGGCTTCGATGCCGAAATCGAGGGCGAGGATGATGACATAATCGACCTTGAAGACATCATCGAGATGCCGGACGGTGCTATAGATGAAGATGAAGACCTGGACCTTGAGGTCGAGATGTTGGAAATGGGGTCCGATTTGGGAGCTGAGACGCAGAAGACTGCAAAGCTTTCAGTAAAAGAAGAGTCCCAGTTCGGTCTCGAAGACGAAGACCTGGCCAAATTAATTGAAGAGGAACCGGAGGAGGATGGTGATGAAGTCCTTTTTGATCCCTCGGCATCCGGTGGAGAACTGCAGATTTTCGATGAAGACGATGAATCGCTCCTGGATGAAATCGTCAATAAGCCTGCCACCCCCCAGACCCGGCCGCGCGCGGGCGAGCGGAACCTGAAGGCGAGGACCGCCGAGGCATTGAAAGTTAACCACCGAACCCCGGTCGCGGACGCTGAACCCGAGGCTGCGATTTCCGGCGAACCTGCCGCTCCGGGCTCAACTCAAACGGCTTCAGGGAGCGTCCCCCCTTCTGCTGACGACCTTGCACAAATGGCCGAAGAACTTTTAGGCCGGATCGAATCCCGCTTGCAGGAACACATCCGGGTCACAGTGGAATCAAAGCTGCCGGACTTGGTCAGGTCGATAATCCGCGAGGAAGTGGAGAAGCTCAGGCAAGAGCTTCCTGAAGGGGATTGATGAATTGAGGAGTTGAGGGATGTTGATTCCTGAATTTCGCAATTCCTGAATTCATTTTAAGGGGAACCGATTTTATGGGAGATGGCGCTCTGCCAAAAGGATATGAATTTGCCGAAGTCGAATCTCGCTGGTACGGACACTGGGAAAAAGAAGGTCTTTTTCGAGCCGACGCGACCAGTCCAAAATCGGGTTACTCCATAGTCATACCCCCTCCGAATGTAACCGGCCAACTCCACATAGGGCATGCTCTGAACAACACTTTGCAAGATATACTCTGCCGGTACAAAAGGCTCAGAGGCTTCGAGGTCCTTTGGGTGCCGGGGACGGATCACGCGGGAATCGCCACTCAGAATGTCGTGGAGAGGCAACTCGGGGTTGAAGGTCTAACCAGACATGGGATCGGCCGTGAAGCTTTTCTGCAGCGTGTGTGGGAATGGAAAGCAAGATATGGAGGCATAATAATTAACCAGTTGAAGCGGCTTGGAGCATCCTGCGATTGGTCCCGCGAGCGCTTTACAATGGATGAGGGCCTTTCGACGGCTGTACGCCAGGTCTTTGTTTCACTCTATAATGCCGGCCTGATTTATCGCGGCAAGCGCATGATCAACTGGTGCCCGCGCTGTATGACTGCTCTTGCCAATATCGAGGTCGAAAACGAGGAACTGGACAGCTCTCTTTACTATATACGCTACCCCCTGCTAAACGGAAAAGGCTCGCTGGTCGTTGCCACCACAAGGCCCGAAACCATGCTGGGCGACACTGCCGTTGCCGTAAACCCGGAAGACCAGCGCTACAAAGCTTATATAGGGCAAAAGGTCATTCTGCCGATAGTAGGCCGCAATATCCCCGTAATCAGCGACCGTTACGTTGAGCGGGAATTCGGGACCGGTGCGCTCAAGGTCACGCCCGCACACGATTTCAATGATTTCGAACTCGCGGGAAGACACAACCTGGAACTGGTGCAGGTGATAGACGAGCGTGGAATAATGACTGAACAGGCGGGCCGCCCGTACGCCGGCATGGACCGTTTTGCCTGCCGCAGACAAATACTGAAGGACCTCGAAAAGTCGGGTTTTCTTGTAAAGGCAGATCCTTACAAACATCGCGTCGGGCATTGCTACCGCTGCCGTAATGTGGTTGAACCGATGCTCTCGCTTCAGTGGTTCGTGGCTACCAAAGGACTTGCCGAAGCTGCAATCGAAGCGGTCAAAGATGGCAGGACCAGGATCATCCCTGCGAAATGGGGGAAAGATTACTTCAACTGGCTGGAAAATCTCGAGGATTGGTGCATAAGCCGCCAGATATGGTGGGGACACCGAATCCCGGCATGGTACTGCCTCCAGTGCAATGATGTCATAGTGTCGATGGAAGCTCCGAAGGAATGTCCCAACTGCCCCGGCTCACAGGTGGAGCAGGAGTCGGACGTTCTCGATACATGGTTCAGCTCGGGCCTTTGGCCTTTTTCCACTCTGGGATGGCCTCAGAAGACCTTGGAACTGGAAAAATTTTACCCCACATCCGTCCTTGTCACGGCCTTCGACATCTTGTTCTTCTGGGTGGCCCGGATGATGATGATGGGTCTACAATTCATGGAAGAAGTCCCATTCCGGGAAGTCTATGTCCATGCCCTCGTTCGGGATGCCGAGGGGCAGAAGATGAGCAAATCCAGGGGAAATGTCATCGATCCCCTCCTCATGATGGACAAATACGGTACCGACGCTCTGCGGTTCGCCCTCACGGCCTTCGCCGCTCAGGGGAGGGATATCAAACTTTCGGAAGAGCGTATCGAGGGCTACAAACATTTTGTAAACAAGATATGGAACGCTGCCCGCCTTGTTCTTATGAACCTGGAAGACTTCGAGGGGCCTTTCAGGATACCCGAAATCCCTTCTCACCCGCTGGAAGAGGGCCGGGGTGAGCGTCCGGGGCTTGCGCACCGCTGGATTTTGAGCCGCTTGCAAAGGGTTGCCGCGGAAACCGCAGAGTCTCTGGATGAGTATTATTTCAATCAATACGCTCAAGTACTCTACCAGTTCCTGTGGCACGAGTACTGCGACTGGTACCTTGAAATCATCAAGCCCGATCTTTACGGGAAGGATCCTGAAGCCGGGGGGCTGGCCAAGTCCATTGCCGCTGTCGTTCTGGAAAAAATTCTTATCCTCTTGCATCCGGTGATGCCTTTCATAACTGAAGAGATCTGGCACAAGCTGCCCCATACTTCCGGTTCGAGCATCATGAAGGCCGCCTTTCCGGAAGCTCAGGTCGAAATGATCGATCCTGAAGCCGAGGAGCAGATGGAAATACTCATGGCGGTCATCGTTGCAATTCGCAATATCCGCGGTGAGATGAACGTCTCCCCGGCGCTTAAAGTGGAGGTAACGTGTCTGTGCGATCAGGCGCGTGAACTGGAACTTCTCAAGGAGCACAAAAACACCATCGCCGATTTGGGCAAAGTATCAAGGCTCACGGTTGCCAGGGCGGGTGAAACCGGCAAACCCGGGCACGCAGCGGGGACGGTAGTCGGAAACATTGAAGTTTTCGTTGTTCTGAAAGATATTCTGGATTTCGACAGCGAGTCGAACAGGCTTCGGAAAGAACTGGCCAAGCTGGAAAAAGAGTTCGGACTTACCCACAGGAAGCTATCCAACGATGATTTTCTGCAAAAAGCCCCTAATGAGGTAATCGAAAAGGAGCGCGAGAAGAATACGCGGCTGGGCGAAAAAATCGAGAAATTGAACCGCAGGCTTGAAATCATGAATGGATTGCGGGAAATCCCGGGTGAACAGTAGAGCAAGGGAGCAGGGTGAAAGGCATAACTTCACTGCAACTGGATGGACTGTACCGCCTGGCCCTTGCCGAAGACATCGGGAGCGGGGATGTAACCACGCTTTCCATTATACCCGCCGACCTGCGTGGAAGTGCTGTGGTCTTCGGGCGTGAACCTTTCGTCCTGTCCGGATCGAAACCATTCGGAAGAATCTTTGAACTCCTTGATTCTGAAATCACCATAGACTGCCCGTTCCAAGATGGAGAACGAGTAGAGCCGGGTGTCACAGTATTCAGGTTGCAGGGGAAGGTGAGATCGATTTTGAGCGCCGAGCGGACCGCCCTCAATTTCGTGCAGCGGTTGTGCGGAATTGCGACCCTGACCCGGAAAATGGTGGACGCTATGGCCGGAACGGGTTGTAAGCTGCTGGATACTCGAAAGACCACTCCCTTGTGGCGAAGCCTCGAAAAAGAAGCCGTCCTGCACGGAGGCGGAAAGAATCACCGGTTCGGCTTGGCCGGAGGCGTCCTGATCAAGGACAACCACATCGCCGCAACGGGAAGTTTGAAGGAATCGGTGCGACTGGCGCGCCAAGGTGCTCCACATACCTTTCGAATCGAAGTCGAAGCGGAAAACATCGAGCAGGTTGATGAGGCCATTGAGGCAGGGGCCGACGTGGTGCTTCTGGATAACTTTACTCCGGACAAGCTGAAGGAGGCTGTGGCAGTGGCCAAAGGCCGTGTGCTGCTTGAGGCCTCGGGGGGCGTCAACCTCAATACGGTTCGCGCCATAGCGGAAACAGGAGTCGATTTCGTGAGTTGTGGCGCTATTACCCACTCGGCGAAGGCCATCGACCTTACTCTGGAGTTTTCACCGGCTTACGGATGATCTCGGACCACCGGCAGCGCTCGATCCAGATACATAGCGGTGGTGATCGCCCGATCGATTGAGTAACAACTTCTCGATTTCTTGTAAGACCTTAGTCTCCCCGAAAGATGAACTCCGGACAATGCTGTGGAATTATACCACCTGCGCCGGCCCTGTTCGTGGTTTCAGCGTTGACCAACCCGGCATCTTGGCGTTTTTTGCCACCTTCTGAGTGACAAACAAGACGAAAGGAATTATTTGTCTTTCGTCTAAACAAGTATTCTCAGTCTCACGAAAGATATAATTTGTCTCCGCAGCCTTCAGATAAGAGTTGCCGCCTGTGCGGTCTTGCAGTGGGGA
>Ga0326728_10008918_pt1 | contig 24493 bp, 15 predicted proteins | sample MB3enrmetagenome_FD_207602 | JGI IMG/M metagenome (GOLD analysis project Ga0326728, IMG submission 207602) | Lab enriched peat soil microbial communities from McLean, Ithaca, NY, United States - MB31MN | ecosystem: Environmental > Terrestrial > Soil > Wetlands > Peat | place: USA: New York... | reverse complement strand
GGCGCAAGGCTTGCGTCCAGTTGGCTTCCTGCTCGTAAGTTCGGGCGATGGCGTATTGCACTTCGGGAAGGAGCGGCGTCTTGGGCGATCGTTCCAGCAGCTCGTTGAAGACCCGCCGCGCCATCGCGTAGTCATACCTTTGGCTTTCGCCGATCAATAACTGGCCGCGGTCGCCAAACAAACTGTTGGGATACCAGGCCAGGATTTTCCGCAAAGCCGTCTCCGCGCCCCCCAGATCATTCAGGGCCAGGCTGGCCTGGACGATTTGATAAAGGGCCTGGCCAAACAGGTCGTTGGTCACGCTCTCCACGTCGGCGTACTGGCGCAGCAGCAAATTGTAATTGGCCAGCGCCGCGCTGTAATTGCTCGTGCAGAATTCCACGTCGGCCAGCTTGAATCGCGCCACCGCTTGTTCCGGCGAAAAAGGCAAAAGATGGGCGGCCTGCTCGAAATCCGCCTTGGCGCCGGCCATGTTGGTTTCCGCCCAGCAACACCAGCCGCGGTCCAGATGCGCCTGCGCCACGAGCGGGCCGGCCGGGAAATCCCGGATGATGCTCTCGAAATGGGTCAGCGCCTCCCGCAGATAATTCGTGGGCGGAACAGTGGAGTCATTGGTTGGCTGCGCCGGAAGGGCGTTGTAATGCATCTTGAGGTACAATTCGCCAAGGCTCAACCGGGCTAGGTCGAGCGCGGCGCCGTTGGTGGGCTGCGCCACATAATTTTCCAGCAATTGCACGGCGTTCCGGACTTGATTTTGCGCCAGGATCAGCGCCACGGCATTGGAAAGCGCCCGGCGCTGGTCTTCGGGCGGCAGATCGGCGGCCAGGTTGTTGGTGTAGCATTGCAGCGCCTCGCCGGCGCGGCCCAGCTTCCGCAGAATATCGCCGCGCAGGAAACGGCTGGCCGCCTGGTGACGCGGCCCGGTGGCGGTGTCCAGCAAGGCGGCGCTGTTTGACAAGGCCAGATCGGCCCGCCCGCCGGCCAACTCCAAACTGCTCAGCAAATACTGCCGCTGCCACTGCCATTCCGGGGCCAGGCCGGCCGGATCAATGCCGCCCACCACTTTTTCGCCCTCGGCGTACTGCCCCCGGGCGGACAGGGCCTCGCCCAACAGCAGCAGGCCGCGCGTGACAAAACTGTTTTTAGGGTCGCCGGCCGCCAGCCTGCGGAAGGCGCCGTCCGGCTTTTGCAACAACTCGATGACCCCGGGCCAATTCCGCAATTTGGAAAAAGCCTCCGCCTGGCCGCAGGCCGCCTCCAGTTGGCGGGGCGCGTTGGGAAATTTCTTGAGGAAGCCGGCGAAACCTTCCGCCGCCGGCGCATAGTCGCCCTTGTCCAGGCGGGCGCGCGCCGTCCAAAAAGCGTATTCGCCGGCCAGGTCGCCCAGGGGCGGCGGCGCCGTGGCGAGCAATTGGATGGCGCCGTCAAAATTGGACTGCTCCAGGCGCGAACGGGCCAGGTAAAGAACGGCGTAGGGGCGGTGCGGCGAATTGGTGGAGGCGGCGAGGAAATTGGCGAGATTGGTCTCGGCCAGATTGTATTGATGGTCGTCGAACAAGGCGCGGGCGGAGGCCAGGGCCTTGTCCTCGGCGGATTTGGCCGCGGGCAACGCGCCCGGCAGCGCCAGGCAGCCGCACAAAAACAGCAGGGGCGCGCGCGGCCACCAAGCGCGGCGCCAAAAACGGCTACTTCTCGTTCGGCGTTTGCAATTCCTCATACATGTCAGGCGCGGCCGGAACGATCTTCGGCCGGTTCCGCGCCAATTCTGCCACGAGGCGGTCGCCTTCGGCAATCTGCGTTGCGGACAATTGCTCCTTCAACTCGTCACGCACGCCGACCGCGGCGGGCACGGCCCGTTGCGCCGCCAGACTGACCCAGATGTAGGCTTGGAGCAAATCGGCCGGCGCGCCGCGTCCGCGATAAAAACAGAGGCCCACCTCAAATTCCGCCTGCGGCAGGCCCTTGTCCGCCGCGCGGCGAAAGCATTGATAAGCCTCCTTTTCATCCAGCGGCAGGCCTGATCCGTCCTGATAACATTTTCCCAGGTTGAATTCCGCTTCAGCCAGCCCCTGGGCGGCGGCTTTGCGGTACCACTCGGCGGCTTCCGCTTCGTTCCTGGCCGCGCCGCGTCCGCTTTGCAGCGCCGCAGCCAGGCTGACCTGCCCGGCGGGGTCGCCGCTTTCGGCGGCGCGGCGGAACCATTGCACGGCTCCTTTCTGGTCCGAGGGCGCGCCCAACCCCTTTTGCAGGCAAAGGCCCAGGCTGACTTGGGCGCCGGTATTGCCCTGTTCTGCCGAGCGCCGGAACCATTGCACCGCCTCCTCGTAATCCTGCGCCGTTCCCTGGCCGTTGGCGTGACAAATGCCCAAGCTGAATTGCGCGCCCGCATGGCCGCGGCGCGCCGCTTCCCCAAACCAATGGGCCGCCTCCCCGTAATCCTGCGTCAGACCGGCCCCTTCCGAGTAGTCGTTGGCGAGCCGGAGTTGCGCCTCGACGTCGCCGCGCCGGGCGGCGGCCAGCAATTGCGCCTGCCGGGCGTTGACCGCCACCGTGACGCCCCGCCTGCCGGCTCCGCCCTGGCCGGCGAATATTTTCCTGAGCCAGAAGCCGGCCCCCTCAATCGTCATCCAAATGATCTTCCAAATCTTTACCAAGCGCGGCTTTCTCCCATGGCCCGGGGCGGCGGCGGGTCAAATCCCCATGTTGGCCAGCATGCTGGCGATGCGGTTGACAATGCCGACCAATTGGGGATGGGTCTTTTCAAATTCGCCCACGGAGGATTCCAGCCCGCCGATGGAATGGCGGAGGGCGGCGGGGTTTTTTGTCTCGCGCGTGGCCTCCTGCGCGGACACTTCGGCAAACGACGCGATGCTTTGGGCCTGCTCCTGGTGCGTCCGGGCCAGCGCCGCAATTTCGCCGCGCAACTCCCCGAGCAACTTGAGCAGCTCGGCGCGCCGGGTGTCATCGACGTCTCCGGCGTTTCGGATGCGGCCCTCAATTTTTGAAATGGTGTCATCCAGCATATCAGCGTTGCTCCACGATACTGGATACTCCCCCGCCGTGCAAACCCTGTTTCCCACCTCCTCCTCCCCTTCCTAATCCTAATCCTAATCTTAATCGTAATCATAATCGTAATCCAAGAAGAACAAAATTAGGAGTTAGAGAGCGACGTGACGAGGACTTGACTCCTCAGATGGCAGCGGCAGAATCAATTACGGCCTCAACCCAAGAAATGGACTTGAATTCGTTTTCGTTCCGCGTTGCGTTGCTGCTTGGCCTGATGGTGGTTGTGGCATTGGTGGATTTATACCGGAACGGTGCTCAGGCCGGGAAATTCCGTGAATACGGTTTTATCCTTTTTACCGGCATGTTGGGCGCGCTGGTTGGAGTGCTCAACGATTTCGTCACCTCGTCAATCTCGCCGGAGTACTTCACGTGGGGTAAAGGTTTGGAGGAAGGCCCGAATTTGCGCGCGCAGGCAGGTCTGTTCGGGTTGCGCGTTGGATTCTCCGCTGGAATCATTGGCGGCGCTGTTTGCCTTTATGCGACCCGGAGAAAAGCCGCGCATCCTCCGGCAGAATTTTCGCGGCTGTTTCGATTGCTCTGGATGCCGGTTGCGGGCGCCATTCTCGGCGGGGTTCTTCTGCCGCTGGGATTTTCCCGCTTTGATCCGGCGCGGTTTTCCGAGGCACTGGGAAATCTGCTGACTTTCGAGCAGGTCAACCGGTTTCGGCAGGTCTGGTGGATTCATGTCGGATTATACGCGGGCTTGGTTTTCGGTCTTGCGGCGATGATCCTTCGTGCTTGCAAACACCGGAGAATCCCCACCTCCTCCTCATCTTCCTAATCTTAATCTTAATCTTAATCTTAATCGTAATCGAAATCAAATGAGATTAAGATTACGATTAAGATTAGGATTAGGATTTAAAGCGCGATGTCGGTGTAGATGCGGGTGTGCGGGCGTTCTTGCAGGACGCGGGCAAGAGGAGTGGCCGCGTCCGGCCCCAAGGACCGGCGCAAGGCTTTCGCTTTGCCCGCTCCGGCGGCCAGCAGCCATACCTGTTTGGCGGCGGCGATGGCCGCGTAGCTCAGGCTGATCCGGTCCGGCGGCGGCTTGGGCGAGTCGGCCACGCGCAAATAGGGCGCCTGGCAACGGACCGCCGACGCCGGAAGATTGGGCATGAGCGACGCGACATGGCCATCCTCGCCCATGCCAAGGAAGATCAGGTCAAGAACAGGCAGACCCGCGCCGTTCTTTGGCGCGATGCGCTGGATCGTGGCGCTGGCTTCCGCCACCGCTTCATCCGGCGGCAGTTCGCCTTTGAGCCGGTGGACTTTCTCCGCGCCAATGCCCAGCGGCCCAAGCAGGGTCTCCTTCGCCAGAAGATAATTGCTCTCCGCATCGCCCGGCGGAACACAACGTTCGTCGGCCCAGAAGAAATCCACGTTTTGCAGCGAGGCGCGCGATGTTTCCGCCTGTTCCGTCACCGCGGAAAAAAACGTCCTGGCGATGCGCCCGCCGGACAGAGCCGCCAGGTGGGCCGCGGTGGATTGGCGCAACAGATCGAGCCAGTCTTTGGCCGCTGCGCGGGCCAGTTCCGCGTCGCCGGGGAAGGATTTCAATTCAAAGCTTTTCATTCGCGTCGCCGGCCGCCGGCGGCCCGCTTTGCGTCATGCGCCATTTGTGGCCGAGCCGGGCGAGAAGGTCGTCCGCGGCGGCCGGGCCCCACATTCCGGCGGGATAAAATTCCGCCGCGCCGAGGGGTTGGCCGGCCCATGCCTGGCGGACGGGATCGACGATGCTCCAGGCCGCCTCCACTTCATCGCTGCGGATGAAGAGGGTGGAATCGCCCGCGATGACATCCAGCAGGAGGCGCTGGTAGGCTTCCGGGGTGTAGGCGCCAAATTCCGCCTCGTAATCGAATTGCATCCGCACCGGCCGGATTTCCATGGTGATGCCGGGCGCTTTGCCATTGAATCGCAGGGAAATGCCTTCATGGGGTTGCAGGCGCAGAGTGATGGAATTGGCATCGAGCCTCGGCCCGCATTGCGCGGCGAAGAGGACGTTCGGCGTGGGCCGGAACTGGACGCGCACCTCGCTGCTGTTCAACGGCAGGCGCTTGCCGGTGCGCAAGTAAAAGGGCACGCCCGACCACCGCCAATTGTCCACCAGCAGGCGCAGGGCAACAAACGTCTCCGTGTTCGAGTCCGGGCTGACCCTGGCCTCCTGGCGGTAACCCGCGACCGGTTGCCCGTCGATTTCGCCGGCGGCATATTGGCCGCGCACGGCGAAGGCGGAGACCTGGGCCGGCCCGTAAGAGCGAATGGATTTGAGGAGTTTGACTTTTTCATCGCGGATGCATTCGGCTTCCAACGACACGGGCGGTTCCATGGTGATCAACGCCAGCACTTGCAGAAGGTGGTTCTGCACCATGTCGCGCAACGCCCCCGCCTCCTCGTAGTAGCCGCCGCGCCCGCCCACGCCCAGTGTCTCGCTGACCGTGATCTGGACGTGATCGACGGATTGCCGCGTCCAGAGCTGTTCAAAAACCGAATTGGAAAAGCGGAACATCAAAATGTTCTGGACGGTCTCCTTGCCCAGGTAATGGTCGATGCGATAGATTTGCTTTTCGTGGGCCACCCGGGCCAGGTCCTGGTTCAGCTTGCGGGCCGAGACCAGATCATGGCCAAAGGGTTTCTCCACGACGAGCTTCTGTTCAAACCCGGCGCTTTCGTCTTTGAGGAGCAAGCCGGAGTCATGCAATTGCGCGGCCACGGGCGCGAACTGGCTGGGGGACGTGGCCAGATAAAAAACCAGGTGACGGCGCAACGCCTCCTGCCCGAAACCCGCCAACTGGTCGCGCAACTTCCGGTAGGCCGCGGGGTCGCTGAATTCGCCCTGGCAATAGGAAACGTTCGCGGCAAAGGCCTCCCAGTTCGCGTCGTTCAGGTCCCCGGCGCGCGCATTTTTCCGCCAATCCTGCAGCAGTTCCTCGCGCCAGGCGGCATCGGTCTTGGGCCGGCGGGCAACACCGACGATGCGGAAGGGATCGGGCAACTGTTTTTCCAGATGGAGACGGTAAAGGGCGGGAACCAGCTTGCGCGCCGTCAGATCGCCGCTGGCGCCGAAGATCACGATGGCACACGGCTGGACCACCTTGCGGCCGGCATCCAGGCGGCAGCTTAACAACTCATCCAGTTGATCCAGCGTATCCACGACGCCGGCCAATATACCACATCCAGGCCGCGCCGCGAGCGCCGGGAGGGCCTGCGGAGGCGGCCGTCAGGCCGGCGCCTCGCAAAGCTCGTGGTCGCGCCGGAGCGTGCCGTGCAGGGCTTCGAGCAGCTTGTCGGCCGTGTAGGGCTTGGTCAAAACCGTCTTGACGCTCAGCGCCTCCAGCTCCTCGGTCCGCACGCTTCCGCCCTGCTCCGTGGCCAGGCCGCTTGAGGCGATGACCTTCAGGCTCGGATGTATCTTTCGCAACACCCGGATCAAGTCCACCCCGTCCATCTCCGGCATCACGACGTCGGTCACCACGGCGTCGATGGCCGGGCCGTGGCGGTGAACCACGGCCAGGGCTTCCAGTCCGTTTTTGGCCGCGAGGACCCGGTAGTTCTTCTTCTCCAGCACCGCCCTCATGCCTGAGACGATCTCCGGCTCATCATCCACGATCAAGACGGCCTCGCCATCGCCACAGGGCAGCTCCGGGGGCGTGTAGGCGGCGGCGCGTTGCACGGCTTGAGGGGAGGCGGGCAGCAGCACCCAGAAGGTCGTTCCCTTGCCCTGGGCGCTTTCCACCATGATGGCCCCTTGATGGCTCTTGACGATGCCCAGCACGGTCGATAGGCCCAGGCCCGTTCCCTTGCCGACTTCCTTTGTGGTGAAGAACGGGTCAAAGATCCGCTCCCGGTTTTCCGGCGCAATGCCGCAGCCGGTGTCGGAAACCTGCAGGAGCAAATAAGGCCCGGGCGGGGCGGGCGAGGGCAGGGCCGGCCTGGGCTCTGTCAACATGACGTTGCGCGCCCGCAGGGACAGTTTTCCTCCCTCGGGCATGGCGTCGCGCGCGTTGACGCACAGATTGAACAGGACCTGGTGGATCTGCGTCCGGTCGCCCATCGCCGTCCAAAGGCTGGTTTCGGCCTGGGAGGCAATGGTGATGTTCTTGGGGAAGGTCCGGCCGGCGATGTGCGCCACGTCGTCCATGAGTTCCGCGACCTGGATGGCAACCCGTTCGCCGTTCAACCCGCGGCCGAAGGTCAGCACCTGCTGGATGATGTCGGCCCCGTGCTTGACGCTGGACTCGATGCGGGAAATGGCTTTTTCCTGCTCGTCCGGGGAAAGGCCCCAGCGCAGGGTGCCGGCGGAAATGAGGATGGGGGCCAGGATGTTGTTCAGATCGTGGGCCATGCCGGTGGCCAGGGTGCCGATGCCTTCGATGCGTTGGGCGCGCAGGAATTGCGCTTCGAGCTTCTTCTTTTCCGTGACGTCGTTGACCAGCGCCAATTTGGCCTCGCGCCCGTCGAAGCGGATGAGGCGCGAGAAGATTTCAACGTTGATGATGCTGCCGTCCTTCCGCCGCTGGCGGCCGGGGAGGCTGTTGGCTGGAGTTCGCACCTTGGCTTCGGAGAGCCGGTCCTCCAGCATCGCCTTGTCTTCCGCGCTATGGAGGTCTTTCACGGTCATGGCCAGCATTGCCTCGCGCGAATGGCCGTAAGCCTGCAGGGCGGCATCGTTGGCGGCCAGAAGGCCCAGCGTCTTGGTATCGAACACGTACATGGGCAGCGGATTTTCGCGGAAGAGCAATTGGTAGCGCTCTTCGCTTTCGCGCAGGGCTTCGGCGGCCTTTTGCCGTTCCAGAATCTGGGTTTGCAGGCTGGCGTTGGTGGCTTGCAGGGTCCGGGTGCGTTGCTCCACCTGCTCTTCCAACTCGGCCATTTTGCTTTTGGCCGCCTGCGCCAGCCGGTATTTCTCCGTCAGGGCCGCCGCCAATTGCAGCACTTCCACCGCGTCGAACGGTTTTTTCAAGATGACCAGACGATCCGAATAATCGAGCTTGGCGATCATTTCGTCCCAGGAATAATCCGAATAGGCCGTGCAGATGACAATCTGGGTGTCCGGACAGACCTTCCAAATCCTGGAGGTGGTCTCCACGCCGTCCCAGCCGGGCGGCATGCGCACATCCACGAAGGCCATGGCGTAGGGGCGGCCTTCCTCCCTGGCCTTTTTGACCAGAGCCAGCCCCTCTTGGCCTTGGTAGGCGGAGTCGATTTCGTAGGCCGGCCGGCAGTGGGACGCCGGCTGCCCAAAGAGCGCCGTCTCCATGTCCTTCAATTCCGAGGCCTGGTCGGGACAGAGGATCTTGCAGAAATCGGTGTGGATCGCCTGGTTGTCGTCCACAACCAGAATCCGGCCTTTCCGCTTGGCGGGGCCATCGTCCACGGCATGGCTCGCGCCGGGCTGAATCGAGGGAGACCCTGCCGGATTGGTCGCGGAGCCATCTTCTTCGGGCGTTAAGTTGGCTGTTGACATCATCTTCTGCTTAAGCTCATCGGCTTCCGGCGGGAAAAGCTTAAGGGAGCCTTGGGCTGTCTGCCAAGGCTCCCGGCCAGGCACCAACTTAAGAGATCAGGGCGGCGAGAACCGTTCAGGGCAAGAAATGCGTCGAAGGAACGATGCTGCACTGGGGCTTGGTGGTCACGATGCCCAGGGCGCTGGCATAGCTGGAGGCCCAGGTTTGCGAGCTGTCCGCAGGGCACGACGGCAATTCGCCGGAAGAGCCATGGCCCAGATAAGGCTGCAGGTCGGTGCCCGAAGTGTTCGGCTGGGAGGTGCTGGCCAGGCTTTGTTCAAGCGCCCATTGCTGTTTGGCGGCATCAATCAGGCGCAAATTGTTGATGCAGGCGTTCATTTGCGAGGTCGTGCGCGCGCGCACGAAGTTGGGAATGGCGATGGCGGCCAACAGGCCGATGATCGCCACGACGATCATGATTTCCACAAGAGTGAAACCCGACTTTCGGACAACTTTGTTTTTCATAACATATTCTTTCTTCACCTGCGGCGTGAACCATGCGGAAAGCGGGTTAATTTTAAGGACAGTAACGTTCACTGATTGCTTTCTGCAAACCGCTAGGTGCATAGTGCCAGCATCCACCGTGCCACGGTGCGCTTGATGCGGGCTTACCTGCCTCCAATCAAGGGTTTCCATTAGCCGGCTGGCCGGATCCTTGGGGAGGCGGCGCTGTCCAACAGAGGGACAATTCCTGCCATATATTGGACAAACACGGCAGAAAATGCCACGGTGGGGGACAAGCCCCGCCTTAATCCTTCACCGGACGCTTGACACGCCGCGCGGCCCGGAACAACTCCATTTGAGGGCCCTTGAAGAACTCGTAGTTCTTGAAAACGCGGATGATCTGCAGGAGGTCGGACTTGTCGTAATTCCGATTCACCTCCGTGTGGGCGATCAAGTCGGCCAGAATGGTGCGGAAGGGGATGACGGCATCGACGCCCTTGGCCCGCAGGACGCGGATGCTCTGTTCGCGGGCGGGGGCGGTCTGGGCCAGGTCCGGCACCACCAAAATTTTCAAGGGGGCGGCGTCGGGGCTGAAGGAGAGGGCGGCCTGGGCGAAGACGGCCGGCTCGACGAACCGGAACATCTCCGGGGAATTTTCGAGCAGGGCCGGGCCAAAGAATTCGGTGTGCCAGCCGCGCACGACCACGATGGCGCGCTGCACGGAGGCCAAATCGTCCGCAGTCAAGATGAAAGGGACGGGCGCTTCGCGCTGGCGCGCCTTGGGGTTCCAGACAAAAAAGTCGATCCCGTCCTGTTCCCGTTTGCCCCGGGCGGCATATTTCCGGTCCTGCCGCGTCAGAAAGCCGTGCAGCTCAAAATATTCCCGGACAATGGTCTGGCTAACGGCTGCCATGATGTGGGGGATGGTGCCGGGCGCGCCCAGCCTGGCGCAACACTTTTGCGATGAGACCCGGCGGCGCCGCGTACCCGGCCTCGACCCGCCCGATGCGGCGGGCCAGGACGAACCGCGTCCGGCCCCCGCTCACCTTTTTGTCCAGCCGCATCGCCTCCAGCAACCGCGTCTGCTGCCGGGCGGACAGTGGGATGGCCACGGGCAATCCCGCCCGGGCCAGCAGGGTTTCGATGCGCCGGGCTTCGCCGGCGGACAGGCCCGAAAGCGCCACGGAGAGCCTGGCCGCGGCGACCTGCCCGATGGCGATGGCCTCGCCGTGCAAATACTTTCCGTAACCGCTCACGGCTTCGATGGCGTGGCCGATGGTGTGGCCGAAATTGAGAATCGCGCGCAGCCCGCTCTCCCGTTCGTCCTGGCCGACGACGCCGGCCTTGATTTCGCAGCAGCGCGCCACGATGCCGGCCAGCGCGGCGGGGTCCAGCGCCAGGAGCGATTCCAAATCCTTCTCCAGCCGGGCAAACAGGGCCGCGTCGCGGATGATGCCGTACTTGATGACCTCGGCCAGGCCGGCGCGGAGCTGGCGCGCCGGCAAGGTGGCCAGCGCGCTCAAATCGCACAGCACCAGCCGCGGCTGATAAAAGGCGCCGACGAGGTTTTTGCCGGCGGGCAGGTTGACGCCCACCTTGCCGCCGACCGAGCTGTCCACCTGCGCCAGCAGGGTGGTGGGCACCTGGACAAAGGCAATGCCCCGCAAATAGGCCGCGGCGACAAAGCCCGCCAAGTCCCCCACCACGCCGCCGCCCAGGGCGACGATGAACGAGTTGCGTTCGAGGCGGTGCCGGGCCAGTTGGCCGCAGCAGCGCAGGACGGTCTGGAGGTTCTTGGACTTCTCGCCGGCGGGGACGGTTATGAGGACCGGCTCAAAGCCGGCCGCTCGCAGCGAAGCCAGGGCGGTTTTGGCATAGCGCCGCGCCACGTTGGAGTCGGAGATGACGGCGCAACGGCGGCCCAGCCCGAGCTTGGCGCAATGGCGGCCGAGGCTGGGCAGGAGTTTGGTCCCGATGAAGATGGGATAGCTCCGAGGCCCAAGTGAAACATCGACCGTGCGCATACCCTCAAGGAATAGGCGCTGGGGCGGGACAAGGCAAGTTCTGTGAGTGCTGTTTGGAGTTCCGGGGTGCATCTGAAATCCTTGCGAGAACAGTGACAGAGCGGGACTTTCGTGCCCTCCCTCCGCGCACACTGGAGAGGGAAAGGGAGAGGGGAATCGAAAAAGGGCCTCCTCTCCCCGCCCTCTCCTCCACAAGTGTGTGGAGGAGAGGGAGATAGCCGAAATCTGCAAAAAACTGAGCTGCGCCGGGAGTTGGGCCTTCAGGCGGGAACGGGACGGCGCGGGGCGTGGGGCGGCATTTTGTCTGTGGCGTAAGGCATTGTGTATCAGTATGATACGTGATTGAAAGGAACATGGAGTTGGGTTCGTTTGGCAATTTTTCTCTAATTCATGGGGATAGGCTCATACGAGGCGGTTTCATGAGCAAACCTCTCATTGTCAATGGCTTGCGCAGATTCAGACCGCCAGTCCAGCCAAAAAGATCACTTTGACTCGCTGCGACGCGGTGTGATCGGGCGCGATATGGTTGGACCGGACTTTGACGGGCGCCTTGACTCTTTCCCGCTGCGTGCAGAAAAGAACGCAAAGTCGCCAGGGCGCGAAGGCGCAACGGAAGAAGCTGGACCGCGGATTTCAGGGATGAAACTCCATGCCACACGGACGCACACGGACTTTGACACGGACTTTCACGGACTGCATTCGTCATTTTCACGAGATCAGACTTTTTCCGCCTATTATGGCACAGTGGGCGGAATTTCCACAGTCCACGGTGTGCAGAAAATTTGTAACGCAAAAAGCCCGTAAACGTTGATAAAAACGCGTGTCGAGGGCCAACTTGTCAAGTATGTATTCTTGACAGAGGCCCGAAATGGCCGGGTTTTTAGGCGCAATTTTCCAGGAGTCCGGGGGATAAAAACAGAGGGGGGGACAGGCGGTGGCGTGTGACTGGCGCCTGGGGGTTCCGATTCAGCCAAGAGAGAGTGATGCCGCCAGCCAGGCCGGGCATCGGCTTTTCAGAAGATGCCGCTTCTGACGCCAAGAACCCCTGAGGCTGGGTTCCGGGCGAGTCTCCGGGCGGGACGAGGCTCAGAAAAGGAGCCTCGCCCCACCAAAACTTGATCCGGCTGCGGGATTTGTTCTAGGGCGTCAGTTCCAATGCCTGGCCGGTGTTGTTGGTCAGATAATACCCGCCGCCATTGGTGGCGTTGAGCAATATCGCCCCATACCCGGTCACCTTGGAAGACCCGCTGCCAATGGTTACTTTCAAGTAGCCCGTCTTGAGATCGATCGAGCCGGTCACGCCAGTGCCGCTGATTGCGCCCGAAGAAGTCGTCGTCACGGCAAGAGGCGCTCCATTCGTCTCCCCCCCGATAGTCTCCAGCAACGTCAGATTGCCCGGACCGGCGATGCCCGGCGGCGGATTGGTCCAGGGCGAAATCATGATGTCGAGTCCCGACGCCACGTTGGTGAAACCGCTCTTGTAGATGCCCTTCGTTTCCGGCGGATGAATCCAGGTCAAGCCGACGCCTGCGGCGTTCGACGAAACCAGATTAATCCAGCCCATGACCAAGCCCTTGTTGGAGTAGAGGTTGGCATAGACCGGCACATAGCCGTCGGCGGAGGCGTGGGTCGATTGGCTGAAGGTCGTGCCGTCGGCCAGCCCTCCGGTGATCTTGGCGCCGCCCGCGCCCGGTTTCCTGGCCGACCCGGCCGAATTGGTGATCAACAGATAGCTATCGCCGCCGGGCGAGTTAGTCGGCGGCGCGTTGTTGGCGTCGGGCAAAACCAGCATGGTGTAAGCCGACGAAGGCACGACATTGGTCGCTTGGTCAGCAATCAAATTATCGGCCGCCCATGGCGTCCCATGGTTCGTCCCGTAAACCGCCCCGGACACCACCGACGACAGGTCGGGCCACGTGGACAGGGTCAAGTCCAGCAGCAGAGGGCCTCCGGCGCCGGACGACCGTGCGACCGCGGTGCTGGCCTGGCCGTAGGGAGTGAAGGCCCCCGCTATACTGTGGCTTTGACCGTCAATGAATACTTTCCCGGTGTAGGCGCCCTTGGAAGTGATGTCCAACTTGATCATCCCCGCCATGTCTTCGCTGACGACGTTGCTGGCGCTGAAGAGTCCGCTGTAACTTCCGGCGCCTGCAAGGAAGGGGTTGGGGGCAAAATTGGCGATCAACACCAAACCCGACTGCATCGTAAACGTGTAATCGGCGTTCTTGCTGACTACATTTGTATAAGGCGCGGACACACCACCCTGCCAATAGACAAAGAGACTGTTCGAACTGGGCACGGCCGTCACTTTGTACTTCTTCCCATTGACCAACGAGTTGGGCAAACCAGACTGCTTGATGGTTCCTGGACCGTTGGTCAGGAGGGTAAGCCCGCTGGCCGGCGGGGTGGCCGGCACGTAAATGCCGACAACGGAATTGTTGCCGATGCCGGCAATGGTGAGCGTTTTACTGGCCGGCGTTACCCATCCGGGAACGGCCGTGAACGTCACAGTGTGACTGCCCGGCGTCAGATTATAGACGGTCGTCATCGGGAGGGGGGCGTAGGACGCGCCGTCGAGTTGCCAAGTGGCGCCGGTGGTGCGCACCGCGTCCGGCTCCAGCATGACTTGCAAGGAATTGGCCGCACCCAACAAAGCCGTCGGAATGCCGTCAAGCGTGCTTCGCCAGCCGGTCGTGCCGGGCAGGTAATACGCGGTCATACTATTAGTCTTGTCATCCTGAAATGCATACGAATCGACTCCCGGGGCGTTGCCGTGGAAATAGAGCGTCGTCAGGTTCGTGCAATCATAGAAGGCATACTCCTGGATGCCGCCCACGTTGGCGCCGAAGGTGACGGTGCGGAGCGCGTAGCAATACTCGAACGCCCCGTAGGGAATGCCCGTGACGCCATTGCCAATGGTGACGTTGGTCAAATAAGGGCAGTCTTCGAACGCGTATTCCTGGATGCTGGAGACGTTGTCCGGAATGACGAGGTTGTTCATCCCGCAAGAATCAAACGCGTCATAGCCAATGGACTTGACGTTGGGGCCGAACACAAGGTTGGTCAGAACGTAACAGTCGTCGAAGACGTCCTCAGCGAGATTGCCGCCGCCAATATAGGCGTTTGTCAAGTTGTAGCAATAGTAGAACGCGTATTGCCCAATGCCGCTCACGTTGGTGCCGATCCAGAGGTTGAGCAGCTTCTCACATTGGTAAAAGGCCTCGTAGTCGATGGCGGTGACATTGTTGCCAAGCCAGGCGTTGAGCATGGGGCAACCTTGGAAGGCGTAGTAGCCGATATAACAGCCGCCGTTGGGACAACAACTGCTGTCGCCGATCACAAGATTGGACAGGCAGTAGCAGTCTTCGAACGCATAGTCATCAATGACGGTGACATTGTTGCCGATGGTGAGGTTCGTCATGCTGCTTTCATAAAACGCCTCGTATCCAAGGGCACAGGGGCCGTTTAGGCTGTGGCCATTGGCGCCGATCGTGACATTGGTTGAGTAGAGATCATAGAACGCATCATAGCCGATGCTGGTCACGCTGGTGCCAATTGTCACGTTGGTCAGCCCAGAGCAATCGTAGAAGGCGTAGTAACCAATGGCGCACCCGCCGTAAGGACTATGACCGTTGGTGCCGATCACCAGATTGGTCATCACGCACTCGTAAAATGCATCTTCCGCGATGCTGGTGACACTGCAGCCGATGAGGACGTTCGCCATGTTCGTGCAAGACTCAAACGCGTCCTCCCCAATGGAGCAGCTCCCATAGGGGGTCGGGCCGTTGGTGCCGATCACGAGATTGGTCATGCCGCACTCGTAAAACGCATCCTCCCCAATCTCTGTGATGTTGGGGCCGAGCACGAGATTCTTGAGCCCGTAACATTCTTCGAATGCTTCCTCCCCGATGCTGGTGAGGCTCTCTGGAAAGTGGGGATTGCTCAAGTTGGTGCAATAATAGAAAGTCTCCTCCTGGATGGTCGTGACGCCTTCAGGAATATTGATGGAATGCAGCGACTCGCATTCATAAAACGCTCCCTCATCGATGGAAGTGACGGTATTGGGCACGTTGACGCTGGCCAGATCATAACAACCCTCGAAGGCATAATACCCGATGGAGATCAAGCCGTTGGCCAGGGTAACGTTGGTTAAATAATAGCAGTCCTCAAAGGCATAATCCCCGATGGAGATCAAGCTGCCGGGCAGAGTGACGTTGGTGATCGTGTCAGAATTGACGAAGACCTCCGAGCCATTGCCGAAAACCGTCACCGCCTGGCCGTTAATGCTGGCCGGGATGACCACAATGCCGTTGGTGTTGGTATAGCTGGTGATGGTGAGGGTGTTGTCGGGGTTTGTGATGTAGGCGATTTGGGCTTGAAGCGGGGCCGAAAGCGCCAGGGCCATTGCGAATATTCCAAGTAATATATTTTTTGTTTTCATAGCAGAACAACCAGTTTTTTCAGCTAAACGACACTTCCACAGAACAAGAGTCCGCAAAAGGACATCGGTCCCGGCTTGCACGCCAGGAGCTGCAACGACGCAACTGCAAGCCACCCCGCTGACCGCAAGCAAGAATCAAAAACTCCGTCCCGCTTTCGCACAGCGTCCAACCTGCCTGCCCGTTCCGTTCCACGATGCCGATACCCCAAAGACAGCCCACGCTCCGATCCCGCCGGAGCAGATCGTTCTGTGATCTGAGCGCGCACAGTACCACGGGCCACTTTGAGCCGCAAACTATTTTTTCCAGCGTAAATCAAATACCTGAATCATTCGCGATATGGTTGGGAATTCGCCAAAATGGCGGGCTGGTTTTGGACGACATTCCGTCGGCGAGACGCCAACGGATGCGACCGGGACGGTCGCGCTCCCCGAACAAGACGCCAAGGATTGGAGTGGTGGAAATTGTGTTTGAATGATTTGACACGGGTGGGGAAGAGTGCTATAGATAACGGTGAAAGATGAGTTCTGCGATACCTGTTTTTGAGCGGGAGGACAACGCGCCGGAAAAGGTGGTGCTGAAAGAGCGCCGCGGCGTGGCGGTCGTGACCCAGTATGGACGGGCCTTGAGCTTCGGGGTTTCGGAGGGGCGGACGGAGCATTTCATCAAGTCGATAGCGCAGGGCAAAGGCCAGGAGGTGACGGCCGATATGCAGGCCCGCAAGGCGGAGCGGCTGCAAACGGAGCAGGTTGACCCGGCGCCGCAGGCCACCCTGGAGCGGCCATAAGGGCGGGTTTTTCCACAGGCGGGGGCGCAAATCAATTTTCGGCAGAGTTTTGGCAAAAAGGTGTCGGTTTGAATCCCCTCGCCCCGCGCAAGCGGGGAGACGGACAGGGAGAGAATTTCCAAGAAGCGCCTCCTCCCCATGAACACCCCATCGAAAAAGCAGCCTCCTCTCCCCAGCCCTCTCCTCCACAAGTATGTGGAGGAGAGGGAGAAACACAAGTTGCACAAAGACTGATTTGCGCCCCACAGGCGGTTGGGTGCGGTTTTGTCATGGCAAAATTCCATCGGCGCCGGTGCTTTTTCGCGGTTGAAAAAGTCACTTGCATTGGCGCAACTCCATCTTACCTTCGCGGCATGTCTGAACCAATGACGACCCCGCCGGGGACAGGCCCTGAGTTTGCCGCCCGCCACATCGGCCCCAGCCCGGATGAGAAGGCGCGGATGCTGGTGGAACTGGGCTTCGCCACGATGGACGATTTCATCGCGCAGGTAGCGCCGGCGTCCATCCGGCTGAACAGGGCGCTGCGCCTGCCCGCCGGGTGTGATGAGCACGCGGTGTTGGCGGAATTGCGGGCCATAGCGGCGAAGAACCAGGTGTTCCGGTCGTTCATCGGGATGGGGTATTCGGATTGCGTCACGCCGCCGGTGATTCAGCGCAATGTGCTGGAGAATCCGGGCTGGTACACGCCTTATACGCCGTACCAGGCGGAAATCTCCCAAGGCCGCCTGGAGGCGCTGCTGAATTTTCAGACGATGGTCAGCGACCTGACGGGCCTGCCGGTGGCCAACGCCTCGTTGCTGGATGAAGCGACCGCCGCCGCCGAGGCGATGCACCTGTGCCAGAGCGTGAAGCCGGACCGGAACGTGTTTTTCGTTTCGGACCAGTGCCATCCGCAAACCATCGACGTGGTGCGCACACGGGCGCGGCCGCTGGGCATCGAAATCGTGACGGGCGACCACCGGACGTTTCAATTTCACGACAAGGTTTTCGGCGCGCTGGCGCAATATCCGGCGACGAGCGGCGCGATTTTCGATTACGAGGCATTTGCCGGGCAGGCGCTCGCGGCGGGGGCGTTGCTGGTGGTGGCGGCGGATTTGCTGGCGCTGACGCTGCTGCGGCCGCCGGGGGAATTCGGGGCGGACGTGGCGGTGGGGAGCGCGCAACGGTTTGGCACGCCGCCGGGTTACGGCGGGCCGCACGCGGCGTTTTTTGCCACGCGGGACGCTTACAAGCGGCTGATGCCGGGGCGGCTGGTGGGGGTGAGCAGGGACGCGCAAGGCCGGCCGGCGTTGCGCCTGGCGCTGCAAACGCGGGAGCAGCACATCCGGCGGGAGAAGGCCACGAGCAACATCTGCACGGCGCAGGCGCTGCCGGCCAGCATGGCGGCGATGTACGCGGTGTGGCACGGGCCGGAGGGGTTAAAAAAGATCGCGCGGCGGATTCATTTGTTGACAACGATGCTGGCCGAGGGGCTGAAACGTCCGGGCCTGGCGGCGACGCCGTGCGGGAGCGAGCCGTTTTTTGACACGCTGCAAATCGAGACGGGGGCGGGCAACAGCCCGGCCCTGGCGCGGAGCGCGGAGGGGCGGCAGATGAATTTCCGGGTGGTGGACGATCACAGGCTGGGCATTTCGCTGGATGAAACGACGACGGAGAAGGACGTGGCGGACATCCTGGCGGTGTTCAACGGCGGGACGGCGCCGGAGGCATCCATGTCCGAGCCGGGGGGGCGGGCGGCGGCGGATTACCCGGCGCCGCTGGCGCGGACCAGCCCGTTCCTGCAACAGGCCGTCTTCAACAAGCACCATTCGGAAACGGAGATGCTGCGCCACCTGCGGCGCCTGGAGGGGCGCGATTTATCGTTGACAACATCCATGATGCCGCTGGGTTCCTGCACGATGAAGTTGAACGGGACGGCGGAGATGCAGCCGATTTCGTGGCCGGGTTTCGCCCGGCTGCATCCGTTTGCGCCGCTGTCGCAGACGCGCGGTTACCAGATCATTTTCCGGCAACTGGAGGAGTGGCTGGGGGAGATTACCGGGCTGGGCGGGTGTTCGCTCCAGCCCAATTCCGGCGCGCAAGGGGAATACGCGGGGTTGCTGGTGATCCAGAAATACCACGAAAGCCGGGGCCAGCCCGGCCGGCGGGTCTGCCTGATCCCGACCTCGGCGCACGGCACCAATCCGGCCAGCGCGGCCCTGGCGGGCTGGCGGATCGTGCCCGTGGCCTGCGACGCGCAGGGGAACATAGACGTGGCGGACTTGCGGGCCAAGGCGGCGGCGCACCGGGAGGAGCTGGCGGCGCTCATGGTCACCTACCCCTCCACGCACGGCGTGTTCGAGGAGGCCATCATGGAGACATGCCGGATCATCCACGAGCACGGCGGGCAGGTCTATATGGACGGGGCGAACATGAACGCGCAGGTTGGACTCTGCCGGCCCGGGGACATGGGGGCGGACGTGTGCCACATCAACCTGCACAAGACGTTTTGCATTCCGCACGGCGGCGGGGGGCCGGGCATGGGGCCGATCTGCGTGGCGGACCATTTGATCGAATTTCTGCCGGGCCACGCGGTCGTCAACCTGGGCGGGGAGAACCCCATCGGGGCGGTGTCGGCCGCGCCCTGGGGCAGCGCGAGCATCCTGGTGGTGTCGTGGGTCTATATATCGCTCATGGGCGGGGCGGGGCTGGCCGAGGCCACCAAGACGGCCATTCTGAACGCCAACTACATGGCGCGGCGGCTGCAATCCTGCTATCCGGTGCTTTACAAGGGGAGGAACGGGTTTGTGGCGCACGAGTGCATCGTCGATTTGCGGCAGTTCAAGAGCGTGACGGTGGAGGACGTGGCCAAGCGCCTGATGGACTACGGCTTTCACGCTCCGACCATTTCGTTCCCGGTGCCGGGGACGATGATGATCGAGCCGACGGAGAGCGAAACGAAGGAGGAAATGGACCGGTATTGCGAGGCGCTCCTTGCCATTCATGGCGAGATCGAGGCCGTTGAAAGCGGGCGGGCGGACGCGCAGGACAACGTGGTCAAGAACGCGCCGCACACGGCGCGGGCGGTGATCGCGGGCGAGTGGCGGCATCCCTACACGCGGGAGCAGGCGGCCTTCCCGGCGCCCTGGACTGTCGAACATAAATTCTGGCCGAGCGTGGGGCGGATCGACCACGTCTGGGGCGACCGCAACCTGGTCTGCGCCTGCGGGGCGGGGCCGGAGTGAACAACTTGTCACAAGGACGTCACGTTCCCGTCGATGCGAACGCCGCCGCCGTGGTGACGACGCTGGCGCAGGCGGGGAGCACCCACATCGCGTTCCGCGGCCTGGATTTCACGCCCGATTGACGGGCCGCCGCGGGTTGGAGGAGCGGCGTTGGCGCAAGAGGCGCTTGCCGATGGCGGGCGATTTGATACGGTGGTGGCGCCATGCGATACCGCATCCGTGAGATCGTGGCCGCCGCCTGGGCCGCCTGCGCCGTCGGCGCTTGCGCCGCGCAAATTCAATTTGATTTCAGCCAGGACACCGTGGGCCAGCCGCCGCCGGGTTTTCTGAGCCAGGTGACGGGCCGGGGGGAACCGGCGCAATGGAAGGTGGTGGAGGAAATCGTGCCGCCGCTCCTGGCGCCCCTGGAACCCAACGCGCCGGCGAACACCGCCAAGCGGGCCGTGCTGGGCGTGCAGTCTTTCGACCTGGACGAGACCCATTTTCCCGTGCTGCTCTACACGAACGAAGTGCTGGACGATTTCACGTTCACCACGCGCTTCAAGCTGGCTGGGGGCGTCGTCGAGCAGTCGGCGGGGGTGGTGTTCCGGGCGCAGGACCGAAGCAATTATTACGTGGTGCGGGCCAGCGCGGAGGGCAACCTGCTGTGGTACCGGGTGGTGGGCGGCCAGAGCTACCCGGGGCTGGGGATCGGGGTGAAGATGCCCATGCCCAGGGAGGTGTGGCGGGAACTGCGCGTGGAATGTTCGGGCAGCCGGATCCGCTGCTTCCTGGACGGCAACCTGGTCCTTCCGCCGCCCCGGCCGGGCGCGCCGACGAACGAGTTGGCCATCAACGACACCACGTTTGCGCGCGGCAAGGTGGGCTTTTGGACCAAGGCCGATACCAAATGCTATTTTGCGGACGCTGTCGTGCAATACCTGCCGCGGGTGCCCTACGTCCAGGTGGTGATCAACAACGTCGTCAAGGAGCATCCGAGCCTGCTGGGACTGAAGGTCTTCGCCTATAAGACCGCGCCCCTGCCGGTGGTCATCGGCTCCACGGCCGCGCATGACTTCGGGGCGGCGGGCACCCGGACGGAGGCGGACGTGATCGCGCGGGGATCGGTGTATTACCTGAAAGCGGGCAAGACGGTGGAGATCACGATGCCGCTGCGGGACCGGAACGGGGACATTGTGGCGGCGATTGCTGTCAAGATGAAGGTGTTCCCCGGCGAAACGCAGGCCACGGCGGTGGCGCGCGCCACCCTTGTCAAGAATGAGTTTGAGCGGCAGATCGCCACCCTGTCGGGTTTGAACGGCTGAGGCGGCCGGGCGGGCGCTATTCACTTTTTCTGGCGCATCTCCGCCTCGGCAAAGGTTTCAGCGATTGAAACGATCGAGAATTGGCCATTGAGAATCTGTCATCTGTCATGTCGTCGGACAAACGTCTTTCGATGACCCATGACAGATTTTCAACGAGCAATTCTCAATCGAAAAGTGTGAAATCTTAAGACATCACGACCCCGACAGAACCTTCCCACAAAAGTGAAATGCGCGCGGCGGGCGGGCGGGCGCAATTTTTCCTTCCCCTTTTCCCGCCCGGCCTTTTAATATTGAGGTCCGGCGACGCGCCTGTGCGCGTTGGCGGAAAATATGCCATTGACACATACCAAAGAACTGTTCGCCAAGGCGCTGAAAGGCAAGTACGCCATCGGCGCGTTTAACGTCAACAATATGGAGCTGCTGCAAGCCATCGTCGAGGCTTGCGAGGAGGAGAAGGCCCCGGTCATGCTCCAAATCTCCAAAGGCGCCCGGCAATACGCCAGCCCGGTCTATCTCAAGAAGCTGATCGAGGCCGCCGTCAGCACCTCCAACATCCCGATCGCCGTCCACCTGGACCACGGCGATTCCTTCGAGTTGTGCAAGGAATGCATCGACGAGGGGTTTACCAGCGTGATGATCGACGGCAGCCACGAGCCGTTTGAAAAGAACGCCGAGGTCTGCAAGCGGGTGGTCGAATACGCCCACAAACACAACTGCGTGGTGGAGGGGGAATTGGGGATGCTGGTCGGCGCGCAGCACGACGCCGGGGAGGAGGGAGGCGGTTACAGCAAGGGGGGCGTCTATACCCACCCGGAGGAGGCGGTGCTGTTTGTGCGGCAGACGGGGCTGGATTCGCTGGCGGTGGCCATCGGCAATTCCCACGGCGCCTATAAATTCAAGGGGGAACAGCGGCTGGATTTGGACCGGCTGGCAGCGATCAAGAAGGCGCTGCTGGACGCCGGCCTGGGCGACTATCCGCTGGTCCTGCACGGCGCTTCCAGCGTGCCCAAGGACCTGACGGCCGAGATCAACAAATACGGCGGGAAACTGGGCGAGGACACGGCCGGCGTTCCGGAAGGGGACATCGAGGTGGCGCGCCGCACCGGCTGCACCAAGGTCAACATCGACACCGACCTCCGTCTGGCCATGACGGCAGCCATCCGCAAGTGTCTGTTTGAGAATCCCAAGGAATTCGATCCCCGCAAGTATCTCGGCCCAGCCCGCCAGCGGGTCAAGGAATTGGTGCGCCACAAGGTGCGCGACGTCCTCTGCTGCGCCGGCCACGCCTTCGATTGAGGGCGCGGGGTCTGCCGCCCCGGCTCCTAATCGTAATCTTAATCTTAGTCTTGACTGGCATGAACGGCTGCATGGAGGAGGAAAGGGAAGGGAGGTTGGGATTAGGATTAGGATTAGGATTAAGATTAAGATTAGGATTAGGATTAAGATTAGGATTAGGATTAGGAGCCAGAGGGTGGATTGTGGGTGTAATGATCGGGGTTGCCAGCGCCCGAGCCCAGGCCCTGCACGATTATTCGGTGGCCCGCGCCCGGTTCCAACGAGCCGCCGGGGACGACATGGAGATTGTGCGGAAGTAAAATCTGTGGCATAATGGGCCGTTGCGTGTTGCCCGCAATGGAATGAAGAAACGGTCCCTGTCCATCATCTTTTTAACTGTCGCCATCGACCTGATCGGGTTTGGCCTGATTCTGCCGTTGATTCCCATTTACAGCGAAAGCTTCCACGCCAGCGGCTTCGTCATCGGCGCCATCATCAGCGCCTATTCCTTGATGCAGTTCATCTTCGCCCCGGTGTGGGGCCGGCTTTCCGACCGGATCGGGCGGCGGCCGGTGTTGCTGGCCAGCACATGTTGCGCGTGCCTGTCCTACGTCATCTTCGCCATCGGCTCCGGCCTTTCCAATGCCACGGCAGCCCTGGCGGTGATGTTTGTCTCGCGGCTCTTCGCCGGCATTTGCGGGGCCAACATCACCGTGGCCCAGGCCTATATCGCCGACATCACCCCGCCCGAAAATCGTTCCTCCAAAATGGGTTTGATCGGCATGGCCTTCGGCCTCGGATTCGCTTTCGGGCCGGTCTTCGGCGCCGTCAGCAGCAAAATCTTCCACAACGTGACCGCCCCCGGCTGGACCGCCGCCCTGCTGTGCGCGATCAACTTCATCTCCGCCTTTCTTTGGCTGGGCGAAAGCTGGAAGCCCGCCGAACACGCCGTCGTGCAGCGGCCCCACCTGGAGCAATGGCTGCACACCCTGCGCGAGCCGCGGCTCAACCTGCTCATTGGCATTTATTTTCTGGCCACGTTCTGCTTCACCTGTTTCGAGGCGACCATCGGCCTGCTGGTCATCCGGAATTTTAACATCGACACCAAGACCAGCCTGGTGACGGTGTCGTGGCTGATTGCCTACTGCGGCATCATGGGCTTTTTCGTGCAAAGTCCGGGCGCCATCGGCCGGGTGGTGCGAAGGCTGGGCGAGCCGAAAATGATCGCCGCCAGCCTGATGGTGGCCGCGATCGGCATCGGGCTGCTGCCGTTTTTGACCACCTGGGGCGCGCTCCTGGCCGGTCTGGGCATTTTTACCATTGGCTCCAGCCTGACCCGCCCGCCCGTTTTCGGCATGATCTCGATGCTGACGCTGTCCACCGAGCAGGGGGCGGTCATGGGCGTGACGCAGGGCATGGGCAGCCTGGCGCGCATCGCCGGCCCGATCTTTGCCGCCACCCTTTTTGTGGCCCACGCCTCCCTCCCTTATTTGATTTGCGCCGTCCTCTGCTTCGCCACCGCCCTCGTGACGTCGCAATACTTGACTCCACACCCCGCGCCGGCGGCGGGCTGAAGGCCTGCCAGGGCGGCGGGGCGGGCGCCGTGGTCCGGGAGGGAAGCCCGCGGCGAGCAATTGGAAACTGCGCTTTTGACTTTCGGTGGGAAGGCGGATACGGTATTAGCGTGACTGCTGCCTAAAATTAAATCGCCTGGAACCTGTTTGCGGCATGAACCCGAGACGATCCGTTGCAGACCCGCCCCGGCGCGGCCCCCGCCGGCCGCCCGGCGCCTTCACGCTGATCGAACTGCTGGTGGTCATCGCCGTGATCGGGATCCTGGCCAGCCTGCTGTTGCCGGCCCTGGCCCGGACGCGAACGCAGGCGCAAGGCGCTTATTGCCAGAACAACGCGCGGCAGCTCGTGCTGGGGTGCCTGATGTATTGTGACGACAACGCGGGATATTTCCCCTACAACATGGCCGGCTCGGCCGTTCACACCAACCTCAACTGGGCCATGGACGTTCTGGACTGGGATACCACTCCCGATAACACAAACACGGCGCTCCTGACCAGCGCGGCCTTGGGGCCTTATGTGGCCCGATCCTTCGCCGTTTTTCGCTGTCCGTCCGACGCCGTGCTGAGCGCGATCCAGCGGGGCTCCGGCTGGCCAAACCGGGCGCGCAGCTACTCGATGAATGCATCGGTGGGGGACGCCGGAGAAATCACGCAGGGTGGTTCCAACACCAACAACCCGGACTACATCCAGTTTTTCAAACTGTCCTCCGTGCCGGCGGCGGCACAGATTTTTGTCTTCATTGAGGAACATCCGGACACCATTTCCGACGGTTATTTTATCAACCGGGCTTACTCGGACGAGTGGATTCGCCTGCCGGCATCCTATCACAACGGCTGCGCCAATATTTCGTT
>Ga0326728_10008917_pt1 | contig 24498 bp, 20 predicted proteins | sample MB3enrmetagenome_FD_207602 | JGI IMG/M metagenome (GOLD analysis project Ga0326728, IMG submission 207602) | Lab enriched peat soil microbial communities from McLean, Ithaca, NY, United States - MB31MN | ecosystem: Environmental > Terrestrial > Soil > Wetlands > Peat | place: USA: New York... | reverse complement strand
AATGCTCAAGCTGGCTGTTGGCCCCCTGGCTTTGGGCTCCGCCGGCTCCTCCGGATTCCACGGTCTTGGAGCCGCCCAGCACGGGCTCTGTGGCGAAAGCCTGCCCCCACGCGAGGGCAAGGACCAGCGCGGCGGCGACACACAGCACTGCGAGACCCCCGACAAGGTTGAATCGTATTTTCTTTGTCATCTCCCTCTCCTCATAAGTCGTTGCGGAAAGAATCTTAGCCTCTTGCGGAACTGCCCGCGTTAACTCATGTTTTCTTATAAGACGGGTAACGAGGGTTGGCAAGGATTTTCCTCGATGTGTGCCTTTGAATGCAACGTGGTCTAGACCGCCTCGTTCTCGACCACGTCGGCCACGGGCTGAACGAGCCGTTCAGCAGATTTTCGTCTTTGTGCCCACTGGCGGTACTTATCCGTAAGGGTCTCTGCGGACTTATCGAGGTTCTCATCATGAGCTTGCAACTAGAGCAGGTGAAGAGGGAGTCGAAAGAATAAAGTCTGCTGCTTCTCCAGTTACACTGAGAACATTTCCCTTTTTTCAAAATCACCCTTTGCAAAGAATATCCGCTAGACTCTTTTTTCAGATTTTCTCCCCACGAGAACACCTCTCATACACATCACTTTCGCATATCCTCTTACAGCCCCAAGCCATTATCCGCGATCATCTGTGTAGAATTGAAGGGAATAAGAGCACCGGAAACACCATTTTAGGCGTAATTATCGGGTTTTTTTGCCTTGATTTGGGGGTTTTGGGCCATTTCTTTCCAAACTGTTTCGATCTTTGTGATACGATCGAAAATGGTCGGATTGGGCTGCTATTGCTTGGGTTTCTCTTACTCTATACGCTAGGAAACTTAGTGGAAAAGTTGCTAATGTTCTTAGTAACATTTCCGGTTATCGTCAGAAACCGACCGCCACTCTTAACGGCCCTCCTTCAAGGCAGGACAGGGGTTTCCGAGGAGGTTCCGCCCGTATTTTAGGAGACGAAATAGCACGTTTTGTCTAATAGGGAAATTGCAAATCAAAAAGTTCGATCCTATGTTGTTAGATAAGGGGGAAAGACAAATATGGATGAAGCACAATGAAATGAGCAGCACGGCGGCTTCACCAAAATGCGGCTTTAAACAGTATCATACATAAATCTTCTGCGTACTTCACGGTTAGGCGTGATGAATTGAAGGAGGACTGTCATGAGGGTGTTCGGAAAAGACAAACAAGAAAATAAAAAACAAACTCCGAGATCGCCGCTGGAACAGCTCCTTAGCTCATTCACGGAGCAGTCAAAAAGAATGAACGCCATCTTAGGTTTCCCTGGCGTACTCCTCCTAATGGCGATTGTATTCGCGGCGTTGCCAGCGGTGACCCGTGTCAATCCCTCATCCAGTTTCACCGTTCTTGCAGCCGCATCCCTCGTCGGTAGTGTGGTTACATACCTTGCAAACTGGTATTACTCGCTTCGACATGCTGAGGCTCAAGCACAGATAGTGTCAGACTATATGCGCTTGTTTCTGGACAAGTACCTTGCCTCGTTGGGAAGCGTGACGGCAGAGAACGTCCTCTTCGGCATCGATCACATTTTCATGCCGCTTTTTACGAAGCGCGAAGCCGCACTGTCGGCCAAACCCTAATAACCACCGGCCACCAGCCGATTTTTGACTGATCAGTGCTGTCTCAGTTCTTTAGGATAATTAAACTTGTCCCTTTGCCCGTCTGTTCTGATGAATCTTCGTGTGTTTGGCCTTAGTAACCACACGGGTATTCTTTTTAGTCGTTTTTCCGCCCGCCGCAACTGGTTTCACGTGGTGTAGCTCTTTGCCCTTGGGTAATGCACCACTCTTGATGCCCTTTTCCTTGATAACCTTCTTGACTTTGGACGGACTTCTTTCCTTGGCCACCTGGGACTTAGTTACTTTCCGTACAGCCATTATGCCCTCCTCTCTCCTGGATTCTCTATAGCCGGTATCAGCGTCTGATACCGGTACGGATTGCCCTTGCAAGAAACTAAGACGAGCAACCTCCATTTTGAAAAGCTGACCACTATATATAGTGCCTATTCCATATATTGGGGCGTAAACTAGTGTTACCCCTATATATAGTATCCCAGTTTTTGGACATCGTCAAGAACATTGTGTATTGATAGGTACAAAGAAGTCATTTTAGCCCTGTCTGGCGACGCTGTTGTTGAAGATGGATCAATCGAAGCTTTCACTGTAACCTTTTTGCACATGAGGCTTTTTTCTTTTTCACGAATTATGGGCGAGTATGTGTAGGGCAAACCGAAAGGAGTTTTAGTCTCCCAGGCCGATCCTGTTAAAGATGTTTCCAGGCAGGGCTTGGTTAGGGTGGTGGCCGGGTCCATCATTATGGGTGGCCGCTTTGAATCGGAATACGCATGATAACTGCAACCTAGTATTTGGCGTTATCTATTGCTTTCGCGATTGTCCTGATAGTTATGCATCTTGCCAATGCTGAGTTGTAAGGCAGATTAGTCCTAGCTTCGCCGCTTTCATCATACAATATGATTGTGTCAGCCTGATAAGATGTAACCATTCCAATAAGCTTATTCTCTTTGTATTTTAGAGCAAATACCGGAGACCCACTATTCCCGTGGCTTGCAACACCATCCAAAAGAAAATAGTCCTTGCCTGTGTACTGGGCAATTATGCCGAACCGCACGACTGGATGGTTTTGGTCATTTTCTAGTCCGAGGGATAAAGGATACCCTGGAATAATAACACCTCTACCTTCTACAAGGGAGCTATCGTCGTCGAACATCTCTTTATCGACGTATAACGATTGAAGGTTTAGTTCCTCGGTAACGTCACGTTGTGGTGCAAGAATTGCGATATCCTGTAGGGGGTCTATGTATGCTATGTTACAAGGAAACCTTCGATAACCCTTGTCAGTGTCAAGACCGATATGAAGCGGCTTTTGCAGTTTTGCGGCCAGATTGACGACATGCTTGCAGGTCACTGCCAATACAGCATTTCGTTCACCCTTAACCAAAAAACCTGATCCAAGAGATATCCAATTGGTCATCTTGCCATCATCTGTTGTTTTGTCTGGAACCTGTATAGCGCATACCGCCTTCTTAAAGACCTTTGCAGCTTCTTCTATTCCGAGAAAAGGAACGACATCTGCGTAAGGAATATCACGTTGTCCATCTGCGACTGCGATACGAGCAAAAGCAACTATCAAGATCATTAGGATAATGAATCGTGCTTTCATATTCATATCGCTGACCTCCCTTCGTGCTGAACCTATACGCGCTCCCACCGCTCCTTTCGTTTCATATCCAACCCATCGTGTACTTGGCATAATTGTATTCATCTATTCTTTTTAGTAGCGCCCTGTCGTCAGGGTGAGGTACGTACTGACGAACCTTCTTCGAGAAGACTTTCATCTTGTGGCAAAACCTCAGATAGGGCGAATCGGCGACTTCTGTGAGATAATAAGGGCAGTCGTACCGATAGGCGATGTTGGAATCCCAAATAGGCAGAAAGTCCGGCGTCAGAACTCCAAAAGCTTTTGCGACGGAAACAGGGCTTAGAACTCCATCGTTTTCTCGTCTGAGAGCCTGGAGAAGCTTTTGGAATAGTCGGCGGATTTGGTCCTCATCAGCTTCTGCTAAGTCAAAAATGTGTCTTTCCTTATACGCGCTCAGGATTTCAATGTTGTCACGTAGGAAACATGTCAGATCGGAAAAGTTGAAGTTCGCATAGAATCGGTTCCATGAACGGATCAGTCGTTGGATGCCGCTTGCCATTAGTTCTGCGTCTCCCCAGTTTGCAGTTACGGTTTGTAATGCCTCGAAATAGACAAAACCCCTTCTTTCCCTTTGGTTGTAAGCCTCGTAACCTTTGCGGAATTCCTTCTTGGAAGGGATATGGAAGTTACAGTCTTCAGTCATCGCTTCATTCCGGGCCTAAGCCCAAGGTCAGCCTGACGAGGCTGTATTATCGGCGATTAGCTGACCCCGACTGTTTGTCGTCTTCTAATACCATCCTTGGGTAGGGTGAGCATCGCTCTTGTCCAGCGAATTCAGCATGTTTACTGTTCGTTTTGAATAAGCTCGGGGAATTTGTGTCACCGGGAAGAAACCTGTCCCCGCAGAGATTGCAGTTTTTCATCCCAGTCCCCATTGTCATCCCCGCCATTTTCTGCCCTCTTATGAACTTGGTGATTGTGAATCTTCTTCCCGATCTGGCTTCGAGCGGAGCTTCTCTAGGGCGGCTTCAGCCCTAAGGCTAACTGCCTTATAGGCCTGCTCAGACAAAAGGCCACCACCGAACGCCAAGAGGTACAGAGTTTCATGCCTTATTTGCAGAATACTGGCCGTGGACACAAGAGAGTTAGCTACTACATCAATGACAAACATTGACACCGCTAAGAACATCCCTAGAATTGGCCTAAACAAGTATGCTGCCAGTCCAATACCCTCCTTAATTTCTATGTAGTCTTTCGTTAGAAAAATAAGACTCCCGAACGCACCTAAGACAATTAGAAGGAAAAAGGTATTAATTAGTGCATCGCGATCCTGCTCTGCCGCCAGCCTGATCCTTGTCTGACTGATCCAGAGTTGTGCATCGGTAGGCAAGGAGACTTCTCGGGCATGAGGTTCTTTGGGTGTTCTGAATGCTTCAGGAATCTCAATTGTTATCATGGCAAGCTTCGGATCGGAGGTTTTTTCTGATGCTATCGCGTTTAGCTTTCTGTCAATTTTGGCGAACAATTCCGAGTATTGTTCCCTCACCCAACGCTGCTTCATGCTTTCACCGGCTAATCGTGGTTGATTTTCAGGTTCCGCTGGACCCCTGTACCGAGAAGCCACATCGCGATCACTCCAGCTAGGGTTGGTCAATACTTGGTCCAGAACAGTAGCAATGGGCGGGGCGTTCTTGTAATCGACAAGATAGGATTGTAACTGTTCTCTAGGGGACGCGGCTCCTGAAGGCGCCAGGCCAATAAAACTAAAACTGCCTAATTCCCATAGATGTGAAACTAGGAAAGAAGCCCGCCCAGTGGCAGCCTCCACAGCAAGAATTGCGAGTACTGCGATCCAAGCTGCTAACAGGACTCCCTTTACCAATCTTCGGCAGAAGTGCAGTAGCATGCGAAACATCTTTGGCCTTTCCATTGCCATTCCTCCTCTCCCTGTGCGGTTCAAGATGAATGCCTAACGTACAGGCTCTTTCCGGGTGCTTCCTCCAGGATCAGAAAAAGGCAGATTGAACTGTGCCGCTTGACTGAACGCTCCTGATGCCATAACGTCATCAACACAAATAGTTCATGCTGTTCCTACTTTTAGACATCTTACCGCCATGCAGAATATAAGGCAACCAAACATTGAGCCCTTTTTCTTTTGTACGAATTTATGGGCGAATATGTATTGGGTATGACGAAAAAGGTTTTACTCTCCTGGGCCGATCCTCTTGAGGATGGATCGGGGCAACCATGGAGAGGGTGGTGGCCGCTTTGGATCGGAATACACCAGTCCAGTGGGAAAAGAGCTATATCATTACCCTATGGAGATATTTCCTCAGTAGCGTGGTGCAATCGCAGGGTTCTACCAAACAGGGGTCTCCCCTCAACACTCTATTTCTAGCTTGCGCAATTTCTTCGGCCAAGAGTCCGTGTGCTGTCCCATAAATGGCTGGTTTGTGCCCATCAGGATAGTTTGGAATATCCAGAATTCGCAAATTCTCCGGATCATACCCAAAGCCTAGAAAGAAAATACTGTCAACGTCTGCGAATATTATGTCTCTAAAATGTCTCCACTCCATTGCCGCAGTCCCACTATCGTTCGTCCTCTCATTTATAATTCGGATTCCGTTCCTCGCCTTGCTGAGATACGTGAGATTGTAGTCCTTTGCATAAGTACTTCTTCCTTTTTCCCAGGGAGGATCATCAATAGTGCCATATACATGAATAATGGATGTGCCAAGGGATGAAAGTATTCTGCTTACCTCATGATCTGGTAAGCCCGAGTATGTATTCTTGAAGCTATCATAAAAGAGATATTCCAAAACCCTATCATAGTTAAATGTGATAAAACCCCCTTTTTGCATCATGAAATGCTCAGGAAGAGAAGAACCGGCAATCATTTCATTGAACAGGACTGTGAACCAATCAGGAGCTTTATCCTTCCCTTCAAAGAGTAGATTTGCCTGATTCTCATGCTTAACAATGCTATTTGCTATGGCAAGCTTGCCTATCTCCTTATAGCGTGGGTTAACAGAAAGCCAGCGGTCAATTGACTTGTTCCGTGACATCCTGAACGCCTGAACAAAATCTGGAATAAGCTCCAGGAGGTCCATGAGATAGCTATACTCTGTGTTCGATTTGCGGAGCAATGTCTCAATATCCTGCGCAAAATTAAGACAAATATCGTCTCTCAAGCCGATACCAACCGGATATCCGTAAGGAGCGCTTGCACCGGCACCAAGAATGAACACCGTATTTTTCGTAATCATGCTAGTCTCATTCCATGCTCTCGTCGCTTTTCGGCTTCTTCCCTTGTTGTCGTCATGCCCTACTCCCGTCTGGTGGCACCTGCTTGTTAAGCATCTCGTGATGCTTTCGGATTTATGTGTCGAAGAAGGTATTTTTGCAGCAACTCCACGGTCTCTCGGATCGGTAATGATTTCTCGTTAATAACCTCACCATGTAGCAACGCGTCACGCATTTTCTTGATCTTGGTGAAATTCTCTATGTCGGCCTCAGAGCGATCGTCACCGATACAGGCGGCCACGATGACGAATTTATCAATGATACTGTATTTCCCCTGCATCACTTCACGGACACGTTCAAAGTATCTCAGTGAGTTATTCGCCGGATGCGCTCCGACCAAATTCTGGACAAACTGCTTTTCATATTCGGAAAAGAGCTTGCTTATGAGGATTTCAAGAGCCGACCAGCCGAATATGAAACGGCGCAATTCATCGTTATCCCTTGATATTGCCTGAATAAGGAGTTTGTACACGCGAGACAAAGAGGATTTGGTGGCTAAAGTAGCAGCATGGGCCTGAGCCATCCCGATGAACCGATCCGTGGTGGGCACTGAAGTATAGGCTTCACCGCTGGCCGACAACCCAAGCGAGTAGACCGGCTTCCCTCCTTTGCCAATTAGATAAACGTCCCCTGCTATCCGCGTAACCTGTATAGCACTATTTCCTACGGACAGGAAAATGGCAGTCAAGATAGCATTAAAGTCTTCGCTATGGGCCTCGGCAATTGTTTCTTTAGTGATAATGTCAATCCCGAGAACATAATCGTGCCGTTCGACGCTTCGACTGCTAAAATCAGCTTCTACCTCTCCCTCTGCAATGAAGACTAATGCATCCGAACCCGCAAGCTCTTTCTTTCTGCGTTCTCGAATCCGGGCGATCTGAGCTTTCATGTCCGGCCCGTTGCGGTCCGGTCCCGCCTTCACGGCAAAGGCTCTTAACAGCGAATAACCGAGGCATTGTGCTTCGTCTATCTCATGGCAGTATTCATCCGGCTTATCGGTTAGCACAGCAATGACCGAACCATTGTTCTCCTTAGCATATAGTTTGATGTCGCCTTGCTCGGGTACATGCGTAAGACCCCTAATCTTGTAGACGGAGACATATTTGTATTTCATCGTTTCCATTCGACTAGCGGGTCCATCCCCTTTTTCACATCCTACCCTGATCCATGTAGGACTACAACATTATAGATATGTCTCCCCACCCGCTGAAAATGTTATCTCTTCCCGATTTTCCGTTTGGAATTATCGTCACGCATAGTGCAAAGAAAGGGCCGGAAGGGAACCACTACCCTCCCGGCCCTCGCGCTGTTCGCTTCACCGCTTTTCACACCGTGCCGATGTTTCTGCCGGTTCTAGTGGTAGCAGTGGTAATCCCCTTTAATGACGGGCGTATCCCGCGACCACCGACCGGTGCCATACCGGTAGGCAAGCGGCATAAACACCCGTGCCGGATGCGACCAGGGGATACCACCCTGCTAAGATAGGTGGTATCCCCAAGATGAAGCAAACAGGCGGGTTTTACCACTATACCGGCTATGCCGCTACTTTACTGTACCTCTTCCATATATCTTCGACGCGGGTGCTCGAAAAAGGATATGCCCGTTTGCCGTTTTTCCTAACGGGAGACGCACTGTCAAACAGACTATACTGATGAACAGTCCTCCCTACCCAGCTCTCCAAAGTCCTCCTAGTCTTCCCGTGGTCCGGAGCGTTCGTGTTCGTGTGCTCTTCTTTTTCCCATTCGTTCACGATTTCGCTAATGGAGTACACGCCGTCGCCGGATTCTTTCAGCATATACTGGATAACACGAAAGAGTATTCTCTGCTCCTCCGAGAGTTCCACCTGTGTCTCTGTCATGGATTCACGGAATGCCTCTCGTATCGGCACCTGCACCTCCTCTGGCACCTTCTCAAGCTGTAGGACCGTGTCAATGGGTCTCCACAACTCCCGGACACGTTGCTGCATTTCCCCACCCGTGGCCGGGTAGATTTCCTGCACCGCTCTCCAGTTAGACAGCATCAATCTGTAGAGCTTGTCTCTTAATGTCTTCCAAATAGGCAAATCAATTTTCGCAGCGGGATACTCCCGTGTCGCCTTCAACATGCGAATCTGGATGCACCTATCCTTAAGGTCTTCATCTATTTCCTTTGTGCTGGCAAAAGCCTTCGGAGAATAGGCGTCATATTCCGTTAACCGGCGACCTTTGTTTCCGGTAGTGTCAACAATCAGTCTCTTTCCTCCTCCTGCCGTGTAGCTGTCCGTCAACAGCCCTAGAAGGCTCATGTTATTCGGATCAGAGAGGCTTTCGGCCTGATCGACGAGGAACGTTCCCCGTGTCGCGTCAACGCCATCCCCCAACGCGGCCGCGGTAACCCCTTTCATTTTCATGGCGTTGAAAGCGAGTCGTTCCAACAGCTCCAAGATTCTGCTTTTCCCCGACCCCTTCGTCTCATAGAAATTGATAAACGGGAACGCTGTGAACTGCCGGTGAAAGTAGGTTGCGATAACCCAGGCAGCCGTGAGGCCGTAGTGCCCCTCCTCCTGAAACTCGACGTACTCTCTTAGGGCCGAATCAATCTCTCCGAACACCCCAAGAGGGGCCACCTTATTCTTTGTGAAGGCCAGCATTGCCCCTTTGTTCCATCTTTGGTCCAGTCTAACCGGGGTTCTTTCGCGCACGTCGAACACCAGTTTTTTATGACCGAGCTGAAAAACCTTGCTGTCCTTAACAACCACAAGGCCATTGTCGCTATCTATCAGGTAGAATACCCTATCCACGGGGGTGTCATCCTGCACTATCGTTTCCCTGAAACCGAGCAGGAGAAAATCATGTCCCACGTCATATGAAGGATGAACGATCCGGGGTTCCCCACCCTCTTGACCCGTCTCTTTTTTACAGGCGGTTATTTCCTTCCTGATTATGGGGAGGCCCACCCCTAACGCCGAGGCTAGGCGCTTGCAATAGACTTCTCTTTCCACATCCCCACATAGGGCTATCTCCGGTAGGAGGTCTTTGTAGTTTTTGACGGATGCCCCGGCTATCCTCTCCTCCAAGGTCTTGAACTCCGTGGAAGGCAAGTCCTTGAATTCCTCGATGGAGTGGCTTTTTAGGTAATCATCGAGGCCGATCTTCACCGAGCCATCCTTCGGAAGCTCCACAATGGACACCTTGGCCTTCTTTTCAAGCAACTTAGCGGCGAGCCGCTCTACCGCCTGTTTGAGGTTCTTCTGATACCCATGCTTGTCGGGGGAAAGCCAATCGTTGTCAGGGACCAGGTAGACCTGCCGACCATCAAAATTGATTTTGTCGAAGTCCCCTATAAGCTGGCCTTCGCCTTTGGTCCAGCCCCACAGCCCGGACAACGCTATGCAAGCCAGTCCTTCCTGACATGCCTTGAGGGCTTTCTTCTCGCCCTCGGTTATATACAGGGGGATAGCGCTATCAGAAAGGACTTCTCGTGTTTTTTGCGGCATATAAAGGTGGTTGCCGGTCCCCTTCTTTTGGAAGTACTTCGGCATTCCCTGCGCGCCATTGGGACGGATAATCTTGTACCTGCCGAACCCCTCGCCATAGGGTATCTGATAAGCCGATAGCATTTCTGGAAGGACATATCCTACTTCCGCCCTAAATTCCTCCACTGTTAGGGACTTTATTCCGGCAGCCGCGATGGTCTCCTGGGTCAATCCTGATTTCTCAAGGTCGGCTCTGTGGACCTCATCCGTGGGGGTAAGTGCTACGGGTGGTTTTACCTCTCGGTCAATGACATATTTTTTCATTCTTTTGTTCCTCCAGATTCTTATTGGCCCTCTGTCGGCTGCCCAGAGGTAATTGAGAGGAAGTGCTGCCCTTAAGAATCGTGGAGGTCTGTGCTTGATGCAGACCGGAAATAACCGGTCCGGACCCACACTGTGTGCCCTTTTCCTGCCCTTGAAACAATTCCCCACCTCCTTTCGGTTTCGTTCGTACGAATAAGCGTCCCACTCGGTGCTTGATATCACGAAAGGGTGTTTGAGGGAGGGTGTGTCTCAAGGGCCGGTTACGGTAATGAAGAGATCGGCCTACATTGAAACGGTGATTAAAGGTTTTTCGAGGGGGATTTTCTACGGCTGGGTGAGTACTTGATACACCCCGTATCTTATATAATAAATTCTACCGCTCTTTCGCAGAAATGTCAACGAGAATATGAAGCTGCCTTCTGTAACCCCCGTCACTGGCGGGTTACCGCCCCTTTTTCTTTGGCATGAAATTTATGGTCATATGTTCATAATATGCGGCTTTCGTTTTTAGTCCCGAAGCCGAATTCTGGGAAACAGCCTCATGAGGCTTGTGAAGCGGTGAAGTGAACTCATGATTGTCTGTCATGATCCCTACGTGTTTAGGCTCTGCAATTCAGGGAATAGTGAGGGTGTGTGTCGTGGATTGTGCACCTGAGAAAAGTCTTGCTATTCTAACCCAGTTAGAATATAATGGCCGTATGAAGGAATGGACAGGACAGGAGATCAGGGAAGTCAGGATAAGACTGGAGCAATCACAAAAGAGTTTTGCCCAGCGACTTGGAGTGACCCTGAACTATGTCCATCTCTTGGAAAAGGGGGTGAAGCGGCCAAGTAAAACTTTGAAGCTGCTGTTGGACTGCATTGAAAAGGAATTGGTAAAACACTAATAAAGGAGGTCTCTGACCAATGGCAAAGGGCATTTACAAGAGAGGAAACTTGTATTGGGTCAGGTACGCTGGCCTTGATGGAAAGATCGTCCGTGAATCAACGGGAAGCGACAAGTTTAGAGAAGCTGAGACGATGTTAATCAAGCGGCGGCAATCCATCAAGGAAGGCAAGCAACCGGAGATTAAGAGGATAGGCAATCACACTTTTAAGGCATTGGCTGATGAGTACCGAAAGTGGGCCGAAAGGCAGAGGTGCTTTGGGACCAAACTCTACAAGGGCAAGGAAGGGCCGTAGAAAGTTGAAGAATGATGCTGAACAGAAAGGTAACAAACCTGCCACGATCAATAGGTTGCTGGCCACACTCAAGCATATGTTTAGTAAGGCACTAGACTGGGAAATGGTGGAGGAGGAGACTCTGAAGCGGATCAAAAGAGTGAAGCTTCTTGAGGAGAATAACAGGCGCTTACGCTTCTTATCAAAAGAAGAATGCCAGAAGCTGGTAGAAAACTCTGATTCTCACCTGAAACCCATCGTGATACTGGCCCTCAACACCGGAATGCGAAAAGCTGAGATTCTCAATCTTACAAGGGACAAGGTAGATTTCAGACATGGGTTCATTCTGTTGGACCGAACTAAGAACGGGGAGAGAAGGGAAATACCTTTGAATGAAACTGCCAAGCAGGTTTTGCTGACTCAGATAAAGACCCTTCATCTCCAGCACTTCTTTTATGATCCGCACACAGAAAAGCCCTATAAGGACGTCAAGCGTTCGTTCTCCACAGCTTGCAGACGGGCCGGGATAAAGGACTTCCACTTTCATGACTTGAGGCATACATTCGCCTCTCATCTGGTCATGGCTGGGCAAGACCTTACGACCGTCAAAGAACTGCTGGGCCATAAGACGCTGACAATGACCCTCAGATACTCTCACCTTGCACCTGCCCACAAGGTCAAGGCCGTTGAACTCCTGGACTCAGTCCTTAACACTTCAACTGCACAAAAACTGCACAATTTTGAGGTTATCAAGAATGACTAAGCGACTTTGCAAACGACAGTTTGTTGATCCAACCATTGACGGTACACGTTTTTGTGATATACTAAAGCCTTACGTGGGGCTGTAGCTCAGCTGGGAGAGCGCATGACTGGCAGTCATGAGGCCGACGGTTCGATCCCGTTCAGCTCCACCAATTTCTTTCAAGCATTACCAATAACAGTTAAACCTCCTAACGTACCTCAACATATCACAACATACCCCCCGACATGATGGTTTTGTGGCAGCTCTCTCCACCCCCGGTCCTTCTATCCCAAGCCGAATGAATTCTGCTGACCCTAAGAAGCTCCTTTGGTAGACTAGGGAGCCCGTGGTAGAATAGAGACAGCCCGGTCACGACGGGAAGGTTCTTGAGCCCTAGGGAGGTCGTTTCCAGTGAAAAGCACATCCGGTGTCACATCGAGGGACGGATTGATCAGGGCAGGAATACCCGGCGCCGAAACGGGCATAGAGATCAGGAAGACCCTCTGTTCCGTGTGCGGCTCGCAGTGCGGCATCAATGCCTACGTCCGGGACGGCCGCATTGTCAAGGTCGAAGGGGCGCACGAGTTCCCGGTCAATAGAGGCGTTCTCTGCGCGAAGGGCGCTGCCAATCGCCAGTGGGTTTACAACCCGGAGCGCATCCGCACTCCCCTCATCCGCACCGGGGAACGGGGCTCCGGGGAATACAGGGCCGTCTCCTGGGAGGAGGCCCTTCACACGATTTCATCGAGGCTGCTCTCCATCAAAGGGGAGTCGGGACCGGAGTCGGTCGTCTTTTTTACCGGCTATCCCAAGTGGCTGAGGCCTTTTCTCAAGCGGCTCGCCCATTCCTTCGGCTCCCCCAACTACTGCACCGAGTCGAGCACCTGTTTCCTTGCGACCGTGCTCGCGAGCCGCCTCACATACGGGTGCGCGGCAGGTCCTGAGCTGAAGGAGGCTGCCTGCATTCTCAACTGGAGCTCGAACCCCTCCTACTCTGCGGCACCCCAGGTTTCCCATTTTCTTGAAGCCATGGAGCGGGGTGCGAAGCTCATCGATGTGGGCCCCCTCCTTACCCCCCTTGCCTCCCGGGCTGATATCCATCTGCGGCTTCGGCCTGGAACCTCGGGCGCCCTCGCCCTCGGCATGGCTAACGTGATCATCGAGGAAGGCCTCTACGACCGGGAGTTTGTGGAGAGCCGGACCTTGGGGTTCGAGGAGTACAGATCGTATGTCGGCGAGTTCCCCCCTGCAACCACGGAACGGATCACGGGGGTGCCTGCAAAGAAGATCGTAGAGGCTGCCCGCCTCTATGCGACGTCGAAGCCGGCGGCAATGGTCGGGAGCGCGAGCGTCACGGTCCACCATACGAACGGTGTGCAGAACCACCGCGCCATCACTGCCCTCATCGGCCTCACGGGCAACTTCGACCGCAAAGGGGGGAACCACGTGGTCCCTTCGTCGTACTATCACAGGCCCACGGGGCTGAAACACAGGGAGGAAGAGTTCGAGCAGAGCCGGCCCTGGGAGGAGATGGCGCCGCGTCTCGGCCAGGACCGATACCCTGTTTGGTGCAGACTCATCACCGAGGCCCAGGCTACGCAGCTGCCCTTCCAGATCAGAAGCAAGAAGCCCTATCCGATCCGGGCGCTCCTCGGCTTCGGCGTCAACCACCGCATGTGGTCCGGTTCTGACTTCTTGAGGGAGAGCCTCAAAGAGCTCGACTTTTTCGTAGATGTCGATCTGTTCATGACCGATTCGGCGCGCCTCGCCGACGTTGTCCTTCCGGCATGCACCTCGTTCGAGAGAAGCGAGCTTGCGATCTTTCCCTCCAGATATGCCGTGTGGACCGAACCGGTCATCCCGCCCCTCTACGAGTCACGCTCGGACGTGGACATCATCGTGGACCTGAGCAAGAGGCTCAACCCCGATGACACCCTGCTCGCTTCCGGGCACGAGGCATGCCTTGACTGGATATTCGAACCCTCCAGCATCAAAATCGAGGACCTGAAAGGGCGCCCCGAAGGGCTTTTTCTTTCCGATCGCACGGGCACGCCTTACGAAAAATACAGGGAAAGAGGCTTCCCCACCCCTTCGGGCAAGATGGAATTCGCCTCCGTTGTCCTTAAGGAGGCCGGCATAGACCCCCTTCCCACTTACAAGGAGCCGGGTCAGAGCCCTGTCTCCACCCCGGATGTGGCGAAGCAGTTTCCCCTCATTCTCACGACCGGCGCGCGCCTCCCCATGCACATGCATTCGAGGATGCACCGAATCCCCTGGGCCAAGAGCCTTCGGCCGGACCCCATGGCGGACATCAATCCCCTGGACGCAACTGCGCGCGGGGTGGCGACCCACGAATGGGTACGCCTCGCCTCCACGAGGGGCGTCATCCGCGTTCGGGCCAACATCACCGAGCTTGTGCCCCCGGGGGTGGTGAGCGTCTATCACGGCTTCCCCTCCGGCGATGCGAACGAGCTGGTCGGGCCGGACTACCGCGACCCCATCTCGGGCTATCCCGGCTACAAGTCCCTTCTATGTGAGGTAAGCAGGATCGAGGAGCAGGGAGGTGCTTAAATGACCCAGTATGCTTTCGCCTTTGACGTGACCCGCTGCTCGGGCTGCATGGCGTGCGTGGTGGCGTGCCAGGACCAGAACGACCTTGACGCCATTGAAGCGGTTGCCTTCCGCCACGTCACCACATCGGAGACGGGCGCGTATCCATCTGCCCGGATCGACCACTTCTCCCTGGCCTGCCAGCACTGCGGAGATGCGCCCTGCGTCCCCGCATGTCCCACGGCCGCCATTCACAGAAGGGGCCAGGACAATGTCGTGGTCGTCGATCGGGACCTTTGCGTGGGATGCCATACCTGTCAGCTCACGTGCCCCTTCGGCGCGCCCACGTTTCCCGAGGACGGCCGGATGGCCAAGTGCGACCTATGCCATACGAGAAGGGAGCACGGCATGAAGCCGGCGTGCGTGCTGGTGTGCCCCTCGGGGGCCCTCGATGTTGGTCCCATCGAGGAATTGAGCGCGCGGAAAGCAAAAGAAGCGTCGCTGAAGATACTTAAGTCCATCGTCGCCACATCCGCCGGAGACGTCTAAAGCTTATGCGCCATGGACGCCTCCTCATTCTCGGCAATGGGGGCGCAGCCCTTTCCGCGGCCCGGGCGGCCCGCGCCTCGGGTTATCCCGGGGAGATCCATCTTGCCTCCGACGTCCAAGGGCCGGCCTTCAACCCCATGCTTGCGCCCTACTTCTTGAAAGGCGCTCTCCCCTGGGAGCGCTGCTTTCCCTTCGGGCCCGGGTTCTACGATGCCCTTGGGATAACCTGTCATTTCGGCGCCGCAGCCGAGCGTCTCGATGCGAGGAGCAGGGAGGTGACCCTGGCAAGCGGAGAGAGGCTCTCCTACGATAGATGCCTCGTCGCCACCGGGGCGGGGCCTATTGTTCCCCCGGTCCCCGGCCTCAAAGGCTCCAACCGCGCATTTGTCTTGCGGACGGCCGCATCCGCGAGGCAATTGGAGGAGGCGATCCCCCAGGCGCGGAGCGCCCTTGTCCTCGGCGCATCCTTTGTCGGGCTCAAGGTCGCCGAGATACTCACCCGGCGACAGATCAGGGTCACACTACTCGACTGCGCGGACCAGGTGCTCCCCGGCGGGGCCCATGGGCTTTTAGCCGCTGCCATTCAGGCCCTTTTCGAAAGGCACGGGGTTGAGGTCAGATTGGGATGCGCCATGGAGGGCATGGAGGGAGCGGGCAAAGGGGTGGCCTGCCATTTCACGGACGGCAAAGTCGAGGCAGCCGATCTCGTGGTAGTCTGTACAGGGGTGAAGCCTAACATCGATTTCCTGGACCCGTTGCAGGTCAGGACGGACCAGGCAGTTCTGGTGGACGAGCGCCTGGAGACGAGCGCTCAGGGGCTCTACGCGGCCGGAGATGCGAGCCAGGGGATCAATATTATTTCCGGGAAGTACGAATGGCTCGCCACCTGGGAGAATGCCTGTCTGCAGGGCCGGGTTGCGGGAAGAAACATGGCGGGGAAAGGTGCCTGTTACCCTGGTTCCTTGCCGCAGAACATAGGTCCGTTCTTCGAATGGACTTATGCGCAGATAGGCGACGTCAAGGGCGACGTCCGGGTCCACGGCCATTCTGTTCTTCACCGCTTTTTCGGCTCTCCCTCGGAAGGACGATTCCTCGTGCTTGCCTTTCGCGAAGACGTCCTTGTGGGGGCCAATCTTATCAATTGCGCCCGTCTCGCGGGAGGCTTAAGGAGAGCCATCCGGGAGCGGTGGCGCTGGGAAGGATCGGCTCAAGATGGGCTCACCATGGAGGGCGTTGAAAAGGCCCTAAGGCGCGGGACGGACGATTTCCGCTCTCGGTCAGGGCGTAAGCGCTTCGGATGCTTTTCACGGTCATGACGTTCTCGGGAGAGAGATGGGCTCGCCATGGACAACGAGATCAAGGACAATAGGAGGGACGTAATGCGCGCCCCCGGACCCCTGCAGTTTCAGGAGGTAGAGAGGCTTGAGATCACATTCGTCACCGACAACTACAGCGATGCCTTGAGGCCGGACACTGCCATAGGCACGAGGTACCGCACCGCTCCCAATGCATCCATCCACGCCGAGCATGGCCTCTCTTGTTTTGTCCGAACCCACACGGACAGAGGCACGTCCACGCTTATGTTCGACTACGGTCAGGACGGCAGAGGGGTCTTGAACAACATGATGCTCCTCAATATCAACCCCGGCAGCATAGATGCCTTAAGCCTTAGCCACGGTCACTTCGACCATTGGGGCGGCCTTATGGATATCCTGAAGGAGCGCTTTCCAATGAACCAGGGAAAGACGCCGCTCTACGTGGGAAAAGAGGCCTTCGCCCACAGATATGCGCGTCCGCCCGGGAATGGTGGGCTTCGAGACCTCGGGCGCCTCGACAGGGAGGCCATCGAAAGCCTAAAGGTAAGCATCGTGGAGGTCGACGAACCGAGGGAGGCGATCCCCGGGGCCTATCTCACCGGCACCATACGACGCGCGACGGCGTACGAGCAGGTTCCCGCAGTTTTTCTCGTTGAGCGTCAAGGAAGGCTGGAGCACGATCAGTTCCCCGGTGAGCAGGCCGTCGTCTTCGTGGTCAAAGACGAGGGACTCGTCGTGCTCTCCGGCTGCGCCCACGGGGGGATCATCAACACCGTGAAACACGCTATTAGGATGACGGGCGCCACCCATCTCCATGCGCTCATAGGAGGGTTTCACCTCGTGAACGCGCCTGCGGAGCAGATAGAGGCCACGGTGGCGGACATATTGGCCATGGCGCCCGACTACGTAGTACCGGCCCATTGCACGGGGTTCGAGGCCGTCACCCGCATCAGGGAGGAAATGGCCGGCCGGTTTCTCCTCAACACGGCGGGAACAACCTATGTTCTGGGCAGATAGGACGCCCGAGAAAAGAGAAGAAGAAATCCTTTGGTGACTTAAAGAGGAAGGTGAGGAGGTCATGCTCTACAGGTTCGACGGGAGGCAGCCGGCCATAGGCGCCGGCACGTACGTAAGCGAGACGGCATTGGTCATCGGGGATGTGTCGATAGGGGCGCGCTGCTACGTCGGCCACGGTGCCATCCTGCGCGGTGATTACGGCACCATCGAGATAGGGAAAGAAACGGCCATCGAGGAAGGTGTCATCATCCACGCGCCTCCCGGCGAAAGCTGCTCCATCGGCTCAGGCGTCGTACTCGGCCATGGCGCGATCATCCATGCGCGGCTCATCGCTGACTCCGTTGGAATCGGGATGGGCGCGATCCTGAGCATAAGGTCGGAGATCGGCAGGTCTTCGGTCGTCGCCGAAGGGGCCATAGTGAAGCAGGGGCACAAAGTGCCTGAATCCGTGGTAGTGGCAGGCAACCCCGCGAGGAAGATCAGGGACATGTCACAGAACGACATCGATTTCTGGAACCGGGCAAGGCGGATCTATCTTGACCTGGCGGCGAAGTACGTGAGCCTCGGCATGGAGAGGGTCGACGCGATGTGAGCTGAGAACCCCATAATGGCAAGGAGGCTTTGCATACTCTGTCACTTTGCTGTTTTATCCCTGAGGCCTCTGCGCTATAATTCCTGACACAGGCAAAACATCAGCGTGGGGGAGAGGTGAGCGAATCAAGGCGCTCGCACTCACTGACGCGCAGCCGATACTTGCCTAAGGTAACGAGAGCGGAAGATGTGTCACGTGCGCATGACGCTCAAAGTCAAGATCATCGCCGGTTACGTGCTGCTCAATGCAGCATCTCTTCTGACGGCCCTCATCCTGCTTCATGATTGTGCGAAGGCAACCGGCAGCTGTGAGGAGGCGGTCGCGAGGAATCTGCTCATCCTCATCGGTCTTGTCAACTTCGCAGCGACAATCACCCTGGCAGTCACGTTTCTGAGGCGCATCACAACAGGGCTGAACCGGATGGTAGAGACCGTGGGCTCGATTTCAGGGGGAAAATCCCCGCGGACACGCCCCGCGTGGGACGATGGCGACAGAGCCGGTTTCCTCGGCGAGGCCTCCGAGAGGATTGCGGCGAAACTGGAGGAGATAGCCCGTGAAACGAAGCAATCTGGGGAGAAGTACTCGACTCTCCTCGACAACGCGAGCGACGGCATTCTCATCATCGAGGACCGGAAGTTTGTCTTTGCCAACAAAACGTTCCTAAGGATCATGGGTTACACCAAAGAGGAACTGATCGGAACGGATTACCTTCACATCGTTGCTCCCGAGAGCGTTGAATTGTTGAGGGAAAGGCACACAAAAAGGCTGCGGGGCCTGGATGTGCCGACCATCACCGAGGCAAAATTCATCGATAGATATGGCGAAGGCCACTATTTTGAGGTGAACGCCGGCTTGGTCGAACGCAGCGATGGGAAAGCCGTGCTTGTCATCCTCAGGGACATCATGGAAAGCAAAGAGTACGAAACGAGCCTGAAAAAACTCTCGAGGCAAGTGCTCACAATGCAGGAAGAGGAGAGGCGAAGGATTTCCCGGGAGCTCCATGATGAGATAGGCCAGGCGTTGTCCGCCATGAACATCAGCATCGAGATTCTCCTGCGAAACGGAGTACAGCTCGACAATCGGGAGAAGAGACTCCGTGACGTGAAGAATCTGATAGAAAAAAGCATCGACGATGTCCACCGGATAACCTATGACCTCCGGCCCTATCACCTGGATAACTTTGGTCTTGTTCCGGCTGTTCGCTCGTACGCCGAGACATTCGCGGAACGCACGGGAGTCGAGGTCGCGCTTCAGACGGAAGGTGAATGGTCGAAACTCGATCCGGCGGTGGAGACTGCCGTCTACCGGGTAATCCAGGAGGCCTTGACGAACATCTCGAAGTACGCGGAAGCAAAGAGGGCTTTTGTTTCCATGACCCGCGTTCCGGAAAGCATGGAGATCATTATCGAGGATAACGGAAAAGGCTTCAGTACAGAGCCGGAGAAGAAAAAGGGCAGCCTCATGAAGGGCGGCTTGGGACTTTTCGGGATCGGGGAAAGGGTTTCCGGAGTCGGAGGCATCTTCTCGATCACATCGACGTTGGGTGTCGGAACGAGACTCGTGATAAGGATCCCGGTACCCCGCGACTCTATCGGGGAGAATACCGGACATGAGCAAGATCAGAATTCTCCTCGCTGACGACCACGTCGTGGTCCGCGAAGGCATACGGTTTCTGTTGGAGTCAAGGGACAATATAGAAGTGGTCGGCGAGGTTTCAAACGGCAGAGATGCCATTCGAAAGGCAGGCGATCTGAAGCCGGATATCGTAATAATGGACATTTCCATGCCCATTCTCAATGGAATTGAGGCCACCCGCGCGATCATGCAGCAGTTTCCCCGGTCCAAGGTGTTGGTTCTCACCATGTATGAGGACCGTGAGACGGTGAGGCAGATCCTCAAGGCAGGAGCAGCCGGCTGTCTGATCAAGAAGTCCGCCGCCAGCGAGCTTTTCAGCGCCATCGAGGCCGTGCATCAGGGCGAGGCGTTCTTTACCCCTTCGGTCTCTAAGGTCCTTCTCGAAGACTATGTGCAGATCACCGGAGATGCAATCGAGGTTCTCTCCCAGAGGGAAAGGCAGATCCTTCAACTCGTGGCCGAGGGCTACGCCAACCGGGAAATTGCCGATCTCCTATGCATCAGCGTAAAGACGGTCGAGGGCCACAAGGACAATATCAAGAAGAAGCTCGGCCTTCGGGACCAGGTGGACTTGATCAAGTATGCGATACTCAAGGGAATAATCTCCCTCAACAGGGTCTGAACGTAAAGGGCCGCGAACCAACCTCGATAATTTCCGATCACGATCTTCTTCGTCCAGTGTCATGCCAAGCTTTTAATGTCGCCCAAGTTTGGGCCGACGAATATAAGTTTGAGTCGTTCAGAGGCTCAAGGAAAGACACAAGCGGAAGAGAGTCCTTTTCCCCTACCGGCAGGCGGTCCCATCCTTACCTCGTGCGTGCTCGCCTCGCAGTAAGAAAAGCATCGCTCCTCATTCCGTCCCTCACTCCCCCCAACCCCCACGCAACGCTTGCGGGGGCATTCGTTATTCGTGCCGGATTCGTCGCGAGCTTTTCTAGGTCGTCCTCGGACTATGCACGAGGAGATAAGGACGGGACCGCCTTATGGCGATGCCCCATCAATCCCGCAGTGCCGCGCAGCCAAAATAAGGATCACCCCGCCTTTGTTAATCAAAAAGTCAACAGTCCCAGCTGATTGATTACCGGCTGGAGAAGTGGAGAGGCCCCTCGTACAATTGTTTCTGTAGGTATTTGGGCCGTTGCTTTTTCATCGCCGGGTCAGTCGGCTGATAGACCCGGCGGCGAATGGACGGTGCGCAAACGGCACACACGAGCGCAAGCGAGTCTGAGAGGGGAGGCTCCGGCGGCTTATGCTGCCGGAGGGGGCGCTGAGCCCCGATAATAGCTGAGGTGTGGATGCCATCTGAGCCGTGCTTGCCGAGGATAATACTTGCGTATATCCGAGGCTGCACGGTGAAGAGGGCGCCACAGATCGCGATTCCTTCATGCGGACCGTCCGGACCTGCACGTAAACCCGAAGCCTTTCCTTTCCGCCCCAGGAATTGGCTCTGGAGCGTAAAGGAGCCTCCCCCTGAAATCGAGGGAGACCCCCGCGGTAAACAGGGGATTCCCCCATTTACGTCCTTTTGCTTTCTCACGTAACCTAAGCTTAAGCACCCTACATCCAAGGAGGTCAAGGCACCATGTTTACGATCGACATAGATACTGGTGGCACCTTCACCGATGGCTTCTTCACGAAGGAAGGAGAGTTCAAGACTGCCAAGGTGCTTACCACACCCCATGACCTGACGGTCTGTCTCGCCGAGTGCATAAAGGAGGGGGCGAGGCTCTTCGGGTCATCGGCGCGCGAGATGCTCGCGAATACCGATGTGGTTCGATACTCGACCACCATCGGGGTAAATGCGTTGATAACGCGCACGGGTTCGAAGATCGGCCTGATTGTCAGCAGAGGCTATAAGGATTCTCTCTATGCAGCGGACCGGGCCCAAGCGGAGGCGGTCTTCACCCTGATTTCGAAGGATTTGATCGCAGAAGTCGACGAAGCGATCGACGATAAGGGAAACATAGGCAAGCCGCTGGACAAGAACGACGTGCTGGCGAAGATGCAGCATCTGATCGACATGGGTGCGAGGGCCATTGCGGTAGCCCTGAGGAATTCGCACGCCAATCCGGCCCACGAAAAACTCCTCAAGACCATCGTCAAGGAGCAGTATCCCAACTATTATCTGGGCAGCGTGCGAGTTTTTCTGGCTTCCGAGATCTCGGACCAACCGGGCGATTCCAACCGTACCAACACGGTCGTCGTGAACGGCTACATCCACGACGCACTCGTCAAATACCTTTACAAGGCAGAAGATGAGCTCAGGGCGAATTTCTGCCTTCATCCGCTCATGGTGGCCCACTCTCACGGCGGCGTGGCGAGGGTGGCGAAAACGAGGGCGATCGATACCTACTCCTCCGGTCCTGCCTTGGGCGTCATCGGCGCCGGGAGCCTCGGGAAGCTCTATGGCTATCCCAACGTCGTCACAGTCGACGTAGGAGGCACCAGCCTGGACTTGGGCCTCATACGAAACGGTGCACACCGTTACAGCTCCAGCCCCTCGATCGCCGGATTTACCGTAAATGTCCCGATGATCACGACGTACTCCGCCCCGATCGCGAGTGGGTCCATAGCGAGGGTCGATGCGCGCAAGAACCTGACCGTTGGACCGCAAAGCGCAGGGGCGCGTCCCGGACCTGCCTGTTTTGACCTCGGCGGGATGGAGCCCACCGTTACGGATGCGGACGTAGTGCTGGGTTTCATAGACCCCAGCTATTTTCTGGGCGGCCGGATCAAGTTGAACAAGGCAAAGGCGGAAAGCATCATCAAGACCAAGATCGCCGATCGTCTGGGCGTGGCCGTAGACGAGGCAGCCTATATGATCAGGGAACAGATGGGCAGGAAAACGGGGGAGGAAATAGTCCGGTTCGCCGAAGAGTACGGCATCGCAGCGGGAGGCCTGTCCGATTTCGCCGTTGTGGTCTATGGCGGCGCCGGGCCGACGCATTACAGCGACTTCGCCAGGGGTCTAAATTTCGGCCATAGCGTCGCTACGCCTTACGCTTCGGTCTTTAGCGCCTTCGGCTCATCGACAACAGACGTGCTTCACAGCTATTCCAAGTCCGCTCGGATAGAATTGCGCGGCCCAAAGGGTTACTTCTCCGATTACGACTTCTTTAACGGAATAGTGACGAGCCTCTCCGAACAGGCGAGAAGAGACATCAGGGGAGAGGGTTTTTCACCGGACAACGCCGCCTATTTCCTGGAGCTCACCGGTTGGGGCGACCTGGAGGGGAATAAGGTCAGGTTTGATAGGATGTATTTCCGTTCCGAGGATGACGTGGCGGCTCTCTGTAGAGAGTTCACAGCCGGGGAAGGTCCGGTCTCCATATCGGCCATCGGCTTGAGCGCCAGTGTGCCGATGCCCCACCTGATTGCCAAGACGTTCGAGATGGCGTCCAAGGATCCTAGAAAGGCGATGAAGGGGTCCCGTCCGGTGTACTGGTCGCCGACGTCAGGGTATCAGGCCACGCCTGTGTACGACCGGGACATCCTCGTGCCCGGCAACGAGGTTTCCGGCCCGGCCGTTGTCGAGGCAAAAGACACCACGTACGTGATTCCTGCGGGCGCAGCACTGCACGTAGATGCCTATTCGAACGCCGTGATAAGAGGGTGAGACCATGAATAAAGTCAGAATCACGGAATACCTCAACGTGGATTTGGAGAAAGAGATGTGGTGCTGCAACCGCTGCGGGGCCGATATTATCTCGGCGCGCGAGCCCTATTTCAAGGGATGCCTTGTCCATGACAGGCCGGGATCCGAGGTTTACGGACCTCCCACCGAAATTGCGCAGAGACAGTTCGTCAACTACGCGCCCGATCCAAGATTCCAGCGCATCCTTGAGTTCTACTGCCCATCGTGCGGAACCATGGTCGAGGTCCAGTATCTGCCTCCGGGCCATCCGATTCCAATAGACATCGCCCTTGATATAGACAAGATGAAGGGGAGATACCTAAAAGGTCAGGGATGAACGGCAAACTGGCTTTTCGCAGCGTGCTGCAGGGGAAGAACCAGGGCAATCCGCCTTTCGTCCCCTTTGTCTACGGCCTGGCTGCAAGGATGGCGAACGTCTCTCTCAGAGAAATGGTCTCGGATCCGGGCTACTATACGAATGCTCTCGAGGGGGTATATGGGCTCCTCGACTATGAAGTCATCACCACGAGCTACGATACGACCGTCGAGGCCGAGTCCCTGGGAAGCCAGGTCGAGTGGAAAAACGAGTACGCTGCACCGCATCTTGTGAGAGGGGGAGATCTTTCCCTCATCCGGCCCGAGGAGTTCCTGCAGAGCGGGAGGATCCAAGTCCTTCTGGAGGTTACGAAACGCCTCATGATATCCGCTGGCAGAGATGCGGCCGTGGCATGCGTGGTCTGCGGCCCCTGCTCCTTGTTGAAGGGCCTTGAAGGCGACTCCGGCCTAATGGGTTGTGGGAGCTTCGCGGAAGCGGTGAAGCTTCTCGGTGGTTTCCTCAATAAGCTCGTGAGGGGGCTTTGCGAGTTGAAGGTCGATGCGGTTCTTTTCAGGGAGGACCCCCTCGGGCAGGAACTGGTCGACGAGATGAACGTGAACAGGGATGCCTACAAGGTCCTCTACACGACGTTGTTCAACATCGTCCGTGCGTTTAACGGGTTTCCCCTTCTT
>Ga0326728_10008916_pt1 | contig 24498 bp, 26 predicted proteins | sample MB3enrmetagenome_FD_207602 | JGI IMG/M metagenome (GOLD analysis project Ga0326728, IMG submission 207602) | Lab enriched peat soil microbial communities from McLean, Ithaca, NY, United States - MB31MN | ecosystem: Environmental > Terrestrial > Soil > Wetlands > Peat | place: USA: New York... | reverse complement strand
ATGGCCGTTGAGCACGGTTACCGATCCGAATCTTTTCAGCAGCGATAGCACTTTGGCCCCATCATCGGTGCCCCAGCCCCATTCAGGATAGACGGTCCAGAGCGGAATGTGGGCGAAGACCACGATGGGGGTGCTGGCTGGAAGACCCTGAACATCCTTTTGAAGCCATTCGAGTTGTCCGGCACCGAGATAGCCTAGGCCGCCGGCCTTAAGGTCCAGGACATTCACGAGACCGATGAAATGGATTCCGTTAAGATCGAAGCTCTGCCAGCCCGCTCCCATCGCATTCTTTCCATAGCGCGCGAGATAGGATTGACCGCGCCCTTCATCGAGGAGGTCGTGCTCGCCCGGCACGTAGAACACCGGCAGGCCGGCCTCCTTGATAATCTGGTCCGCATGGTCGAACTCCTCGTCCTTGGAAAGATGCGAGATGTCACCCGTATGGATCATGAAGGCCGGCTTGGCCGGAAGCGCTTTGATCTTGGCGATGGCCTCGCGCAGCGTGCCGAGCGCGTCGGGGTTGGCAGCCTTATCGAAGCCCACATGGCTGTCGCTGATTTGAAGAAAAGTGAAGGGCCTTTGTCCGGCTGGAGCGCCAAGCGCAGAACCGATCATGGCACTTGTGCGGGGCATACCTCCACTTAAAGTCCACAGAAGGCCGGTTCCGGCCCATGTCATACAGGTCAATGCTTCACGCCGGTCCATCCGAACCTTGCGCTGCGCTTCGGTATCGTCCTTGATCGCCATGGCGTCCTCTCAAAACGAATAGATATAGAGAAGGACTCCGTTGCGCCGTGCTTTATTCCCGGGGTGGCCGCGGCAAAAGTCAACGATGGGGCGTTTCCGCGATTCGCATCGCTATGAGGAAGCATGCAGCTGATATCGGAGCGCATTTCGTACCACCGGAACAGGGTTAATGCCGGAATGGTAAACAGGACTGGCTTCGAATATCTCCCCGCCGCAAAAATCGCGATTTTTGGCGAATTCACCCGCAAATGTGCGATTCAAAAAGTCCGTTAAATATAGATTGTTGCTGGGGTTAATGAAGAAATGCAACCTTAGGCGGCAAAGCCGGGGTCAAGCGGCCTTAGCGCGCCGGGGCCGGGTTTTGCGTTATATGATTAACGCGCAGAGCGGACTCCCAAGCCGCAATTTAAGCTTTTGGCAAGGCTTTTCTCTGGGATGGCGCCTTGAACGAAGCGGCCCGGCGGGCAAGCGGCGAGACGGAGCTAAAGGTTTTTCCCCACGGCGAAGAGGGCGCCGCGGGGGAGGACGGCGAGCAGGCGCAGGAGGTGTTCGCGCTTGAGCGCGATGCACCCGGCCGTCGGGGCGAAGCCGCGGCGCGCGGCGTGCACGAAGATCGCGCTGCCGCGCCAGGCGGTGCGCCGGCTCGCATTGTAGCCGAGCACAATGATTGCGTCGTAGAGGCGGTCGTTGCGCCAAAGCCGCTCTGCGCTGGCGCCGTAGGGCAGCGCCACGCGGCGGTTGTAGTTCCGGTCGCCCGGAGCGTCGCACCATCCGTAGCTTTCGCGCAGCGGCTCGATGGGCAAGGCTGCGGCGGGGCGCCTCAACCGATCCGGCCGGTAATAGGCCCGGATCGCCGGCCAATATCCCCTCGGCGTTGCCCCGTCGCCTTCGCGTTTCAGCGCGCGGACGCCGCCTTTGCCAAGCGCGGCCGGGAAGTGTAAATTGTTATAGTGCAAGGCTCCGGACGTGCTCGCGTCCGATAGCGCAAAAATGCGTATGACGGCACGTTTTCGCGTTTTTTTCCGCCGGTTTTGCGTTAGATTCCGTATGGGTTGCACGAAGATACCCGTTGCGCTGCTCCCGATCGTCTCCTAAATCGGAAAGATAAGCAATGGCGGCGGACCGGAGGCTATTATGAGCAATACGCGCAATATCCTGGTTGTCGACGACGATCAAGACCTTGCGCGGTCGCTGGCCGAGCAGCTTGCGTTGCACGAGGAGTTCGAGGCCACCGTGGCGCACAACGCGGCCCAGGCGTTCGCCGCTGTCAAGGGCGGGCACACCGATCTTATTCTCCTCGATGTCGGGCTGCCGGATATGGACGGGCGCGAGGCCTGCCGCTTGTTGCGCAAGAACAATTTCAAGCATCCCATCATCATGCTCACGGCCCAGGACAGCGACTCCGACACCATTCTGGGGCTCGAGTCGGGCGCAAACGATTACGTCACAAAGCCGTTCCGCTTTGCGGTTTTGCTGGCCCGCATCCGCGCGCAGCTCCGGCAGCACGAGCATAGCGAGGAGGCCGTCTTTTCCATCGGTGAATATTCCTTCCGTCCCGCCGCGAAGGTGCTGATAGATAAAAAGGGCAGCAAAGTCCGCCTGACCGAGAAAGAGACATCGATTCTGAAATATCTCTACAGGGCCGGAGAGAAAGTGATTTCCCGCGACGTGCTTTTACACGAGGTCTGGGGATATAATGCAGGCGTTACAACGCATACGCTTGAAACGCATATTTACAGACTTCGTCAAAAAATTGAGCGCGACCCCTCGCGCGCCGAACTTCTCATCACCGAATCGGGCGGTTACAAGCTTATTCCCTGAGGCGGCTCCCAACGCTTTGCGCAAGCGTTAACGCTTTTTCCACAGGATAATGCGTCTTGGGGTTTTCTACACGCGCCCGCAAGGTTGAGTTGTATTCGCGAATCGACCATTACGTGTGTCCGGTGCTGTTGGGTCAAAGGAGTTCAACCTTAAAACATCAGGTTAGCCGGCCATGCTCGACCCCAAGATCGGGCTTCTTGAGAGTCTGCCGATTTTTAGAGGCCTTTCTGGGAAGCAACTTGGTTTGATTGTCGATGTTACGACCAAAGCCTTCTTTGAGGCGGGCGAAAACCTGATCACCAGGGATTACCCGGGCGATACGGCTTTCTTGATTTTGACCGGCGCGGCCAAGTGCCTTCACTTCCCCGGCACTCCACCTTCTAGCGATCAAATTGGCCCAGGCTCGCTCGTTGGAGAGCTTGCCATGCTGGTTAATACGGTCCATGCCTTGACCGTCCAAGCACGGGTACGCGTGCGGGCACTCGCCCTTCAACGGGAAGCTCTCAAGGGGGCGATGGAGTGCGATCCTGCCATCGCACAACAAATTTCCGATAATCTTCTTGTCAGGCTGCAGACTTTCGCCCGCGATCTTCGCAAGCTGGACGATTTTCTCGCGCAGGTCGAAAACCCCGCCGGTCTGGAAGGGGGCGGCACCGGGCGATACGCCGCGGGCCACGCCTCAGCCTTTTCCCGCCTCCCGCATTTTCCGCCGCCTATCGAACCGAAGCTCCGCAAGACCGGCTAGCCTGCCCCGCCCCTGTGGATACAATTTGCGGCCGCTTGCGGAATCTATGACGAATCAGAGAAACTGCTTCAGGTTCCGTTCGAGTAAGAAGGAGTTTCCGTCACAAATCAGCGGGTGAAAGCTATGCTCGACCAAAAAATCGAGCTCTTGCAGAAAATTTCCCTATTCGCTGGTCTTTCGGAAGATCAGCTTAGGGCGGTTGCCGCCGTTGGCCAAAAGCGCTTTTTCGAGGCGGGCGAAAGCCTCATCGCGCAAGGCGAAAAGGGCGATACGGCCTATCTTATTCTCACTGGCAAAGCTGGCTGCACCAAGAACGAGAAGGGGCAAGTCTTTGTCGAAGACTTGTGGCCGGGAACGCTGGTCGGCGAGCTTGGAATGCTCGTTGAGACCGTCCATGGCGTAACCGTGACCGCAAATGAGAGGCTCCGGGCGCTCGCCTTGCGGCGGGACGATTTCCGGGCCGTTATGGAAGAGCACCCTCTAGTGGCCAAGCATATTGCCGAGAAGCTGCTGGTCCGGCTGCACGGGCTCGCCGCGCAATTGCGCGAGGTTGATAGCAAGCTGGCAGCAATCGAAAAGGCGGCTTGATTGCACTTCGCCGGGGTTAGGCCGGCCTTGTGCCGTCTCCCGCCGGAAAAAGCAGCGTTGCGCGAACGCCGGGCCGATTATCTGCGAGCTCGAGACGTGCGCCATGCCATTCCGCAACAGCCGCGGCGAAGCTTAGGCCAAGGCCAAAATCCTGTTTTTCCGGTCTCGGAATCCAGCCTGACAAAACGGTCCAGCATGGCGGCGCGTTTGCCCTCGGGAATTCCAGGCCCGTTGTCGGCGACGGCGGGGCTCGTGCCGCCAGCACTTTGCGACGCGGTTATGATCACCTTGCCGCCCGGCGGCGAATATTTGATGGCGTTGTCGAGCAGGTTGGCCGCGGCTTGCGAGATCAAATGGGCGTCGCCCGAGACGAAAAGGCCGCGCGCTGGCTGGTTGCCGGCCAGAGGCAGATGCGCTTCCACTGCAACGCCGCTCTCCTCGGCGAGCGCCTGATAAAGATCCACAAGCTCCTCCACCACCTCGGCCAGATCGACAGGCGCATGCGGCAATGAGAGCGCGCCCGCTTTGATCCGGGCTATCTTCAATATGCCGTTGAACGTGCCGGCAATCGACTCCGATTCGGCGATGGCGCGCTTCAGCACACCCTGATCCGCGTCCGGTAATGCCTACAAAAAGCCGATTGAAATCCAGGGGAAGGCGGCGACAACGGCGAGCCCTGCCAAGAGCGCGAGCATATATCCCCAGATCGGGCGGATACCGTGGTCCGGGTTCACCCGTCCGATCGCGCAAGCCGCATAATAGCCGACGCCGAAGGGCGGTGCGAACAGGCCCATGCCCATGGCCAGGATCACGACCATGGCGTAATGCACCTCATGCACGCCCGTCTGTTTGGCGATTGGGAAGAGTAGCGGCCCGAAAAGAACGATGGCCGGAATGCCTTCGAGCACGCTGCCGAGCACGATGAAGGCCAAAATCGAAACGGCCAGGAACGAATAGTAGCCGCCGGGCAGTGCCGCCATGAAGGCGGCGAGCTGGCGCGAGAAGCCCGATTGGGTGAGCGCCCAGGCCATGGCCGTTGCCGTGCCAATGATGAGAAGGATTGCGCCCGAGAGTGCCGCGGTATCGGTCAGCATGGGGATCATGCGGCTGAGCGGAAACTGCCGGTAGATGAAAATCCCGGCGAGCGCCGCATAAACGATCCCGATCGTCGAGACCTCAGTCGCGGTCGCCACGCCCTCCACAACAGCCGCGCGGATCAGGACCGGCAAGGCGAGGGCCGGCAAAGCGGCGGCGAAAGCCACGGCAATTTCGGATGGGCCGGCGCGCTTGACGTGGCTCAAATCCTCGGCTCGATTGCGATACCACACCACGAAGCAAAGCGTTGCCGCGAGCACAAGGCCCGGCAGCAAGCCGCCAGTGAACAACGCTCCGATGGAAACGCCCGTTACCGAGCCGATGGTGATGAGGACGAGGCTTGGCGGAATGGTCTCGGTTTGCGCGCCGGTTGCGGCGAGGAGGGCGACGAGATCGCCGGGCTTGGCGCCGCGCTCATTCATCCCGGGAAAAAGAACGGGCGCAACGGCAGCCATGTCCGCCGCTTTCGAGCCGGAGATGCCGGAGACAAGATACATCGCGCCGATCAACACGTAGGAAAGACCGCCTCGCACATGGCCGAGCAAGCTCGCGAGAAAGCGCACCATGGCGCGCGCCATGCCGGTGGCCTCGATCAGGAGGCCCAAGAACACGAAAAGCGGCACGGCCAGCAAAATGAGATGCGACATGCCCTCGTCCATGCGGCCGGTCACGACCGTGGAGGGAACGCGCGTGGCGAAGCTTATATAGCCGAATGCCGCGAGCCCGAAGGCGAAGGCGATGGGCACACCGAGAAACACGCAAGCCCCGGCCACGCCCACAAAGAAGATCAAGAGGTTGAGATTGCCCAAGGGCCGGAAGGCGGGGCCGATCGCGGCGAAAATGCCAATAACAGCCACAACAGCCGCCAATGCGAGAAGCGAAGGCCAGAGCGGGGTGCTTCGCGCGAGCCTGACGAGGCCCGTCACCATCATCAAGCCGAGCCCCGCCGGCAAGGCTGCGGCGCGCCAGACATTCGAGATCTCCAGAGCCGGGGTGGTGATGAAGACTTCGCCGGCTGCATGCTCATAGGCCGGCCCCATCAGCACCGCGAGGAAGGCGAGGGGCGCGGCAAGCGCGAGGCCTTCCAGGAAAGCACGCGTTCCGGGTCCTGCGCGCGAGACGAGCGCGGTCATGCGCATATGCTCGGCCCGCCGGAACGCCACCACCGCGCCAAGCATGGCAAGCCACAAAAAGAGGATCGAGGCCAGCTCGTCCGTCCAGATCAGCGGGGCCCGGAACCCATAGCGCGCCACGACGCCCGCGAACAGTATGACGATCTCGGCCAGAACGAGCGCCGCCGCCACCCCTTCGATCGCGATGGCAAACCAAGCTTCGAGACGGGACGCACGCTCCGGCGCTTGAGCGCCTCCAGCCCCAGCCTCCTTGGCCATCGCGGCGAGATTGGGATGTCCACTTTTGCGGATCATGCGCTAGGGAAGCTTTCCTACGGCCGTCTCCAAAATCGCGAACGCTTCCTCACCGTATTTGCTCCGCCACTCGGTGTAGAAGCCTGCTTTTTGCAGCGTCTCGCGGAAGGGAGCAGGGTCCGGTTTGTTGAAGACCATGCCCTTGGCCGTGAGATCGCTTTGGAGGTTCGCGTTGAGCTTGAAGACATCGGCCCGCTCGGCGATGCCCGCGCCGTCGATGTGCTTCGTCACAATGGTTCGGAGATCTTCGGGAATCGCGTCCAAGGCGCTCTTGTTCGCGAGGAACCAGTATCCGTCCCACATATGATTTGTCAGCGAGCAGTATTTTTGAACCTCCTGGAAGTTCTTGGTGGCGATCACCGCGAGAGGGTTCTCCTGGCCCTCCACGACACCGGTTTGCAGCGCCGAATAGGTCTCCGAAATATTGATGCTGGCGGGGGCGGCGCCGAACGCCTTGAACATCGAGGTCCAAAGCGGGCTGACAGGAACGCGGATTTTGAAGCCCTTCAAATCGGCGGGCGTTTGGATCGGCTTTGTCGAGGAGGTTATCTGCCGGAAGCCGTTGTCCCAGATCTTCTCCATCGCCACGATATTGGCCTTGGCGATCTGCGCGCGGATGAAGGCGCCGAGCTCGCCGTCCATCGCCTTCCAAACGGTTTCGTAATCCGGAAAAATAAAGCCGAGGCCGTTGATCGAAGCGGCGGGAACGAGGGTCGCCAGGATCAAGCCCGACATCGTGAAGAACTCGACCGCGCCTGAGCGGAGCTGCGACAGGACATCGGTATCGGAACCGAGCTGATTGTCCGGGAAGACCTGCAGCTCGAAGCGCCCGTCCGTTTCCGCTTTGATTTTTTCCGCAGCTTCGTTTGCGCGGATATTCATCGGATGGGTGGCTGGCAAATTGTTCGCATATTTATAGGTAAATTCTGCAGACCGCGCGCGCTTGATCGAAAATGCGCTCGCGCCTGCAAATGCGCCCGCTCCAGCCAAAACGGCACGCCTCGAAATCTGCATGAACGCCTCCCTCGGCTTTGGTTCGTGCGCATCATAAGGAGAGAGCCGCAGCGCAGTCCACCACGGCTGTGTAAGGAAGGCTGTCTATAAAACGAAAGACTAAGCGCCGCTCAGAACCGTACAAAGTCCTCCGGCCTCGGTAATCGATTGAGCGCGCCGGCAAGTCCGGCCGGCGGGGGGCATATCTTGCGCGAAACGAGGTTGAAGAAAGCACCCTCGGCCTCAACAATGGCGGCTTTCGTCCCGTCGCGCCGGCTCAACGAATGCCGGAACGCCCAACGGGAGTTGTCGTCCGACGCGCCTTTCAGCAGGTAGTCGACGGTAATGCTGTCCCCAAAATTTACTTCCTTCAGATGCTTGATGCTCTGGGAGAATGTTACGGGACCGATTTTTTCTTTTGCGAAGAGTGCAAAGTCGAACCCGTTATCGGTGAAAGGGCATCTCGGCGGCATATTCAAGATACCGGGGGCCGCGCATGTGGCCATTGGGATCGAGATCGGACCAAAGAACAGGAAAAGTCTTCGAATAAGCAATCGTCTCAGTCATCGGAATGCTCTCCAGTTAGATTTTATTCCGGCAGCGCCCTTAAAGTTTACGGCAAATCCCAGCGAAGGCAAAAGCGGTTAGATCGATGTCTGCAACGGCCGCCCTCACGAGGAGCAAGGCCACGCTGGCGTCATAATGGGGTGGTTTCAAGTGACGCTAATGCTGGGTTGCGGGGACCGGCGCAAACAGATGCGGCGAGGCCGAAACTGCGAATGAGCATAAGCCGTTGGGCGCGTTTAGCCCTTCATATCGCCGCAGCCGTGACGGCGGTGACGATCGCAACTTCAGCGCTTAAGCCTGCTGCGGCGTTCGCCGGAAGCGGAACGGTTATCCGCACCGTCAACGTTACGGGAAACAGCTTGATCGATGCTGAGACGGTCAAGAGCCACCTAAAGTTCGCCGCAGGCGAGGCCTACGACGCAAAAAAGGCTGACGAAAGCGTCAAAGCGCTGTTCGCGACCGGACTTTTCAGCGACGTTCACATCGCGCTTGAAGGCGACAGTGCAATCGTCTCGGTTTCCGAGAACCCCCTCGTCAACCGGGTGGCGTTCGAGGGCAACAAAGAGATCAAATCCGAAGAGCTTTCGAAGGCGGTTCAGATCAAGCCGCGCAGCCCCTTGGCGCGCACCCGCGTGCCAGCCGAGGTTCAGCGCATTCTCGACCGCTACCGCAGCGAGGGCTACTTTGCGGCGCAAGTGGACCCGAAAATCATCGAACTCGATCACAATCGCGCCGATCTCGTTTTCGAAATCCGCGAGGGGCCGCAGACGAAGGTTGCCGGCATCAATTTCATCGGCAACCGCTCGTTTAGCGATGCCGAGCTGCGCAGGGCGATATCGTCATCGGAGTCGGGCTTTCTCGATTTTCTGAAGTCCGGCACCGTTTACGATCCAGACCGCGTGAACATAGACCGCGAGCTTCTGCGGCGCTTTTATATGCAGAACGGCTTTGCCGATATGCGCATCATCTCCGCCGTTGCCGACGCCGATAGGGACGGGAAGGGCTTCTTCCTCACATTCAGCATCGAGGAGGGCGCGCGCTACACCTTCGGCGCTGTCGAGCTGGAGGTCGCGCTTCAACCTCTGAACGCAGACCAGTTGAAGGACCGTATCGCCGTTAAGCCGGGCGGCATCTACAACGCGGAGCTTGCCGATAAGACCACCGAGGCCCTCACCTTGGCCGCGGCGCAGATGGGGCAGCCTTTCGCGCAAGTCCGCTCCAGGATCGAGCGCGATCCTGTGACCCGGACGATTTCGGTCACTTACGTTGTCGAGCAAGGGCCGCGCATCTTCATCGGCCGGATCGACGTCGTGGGAAATTCGCGCACGCTCGACGCCGTCATCCGGCGTGAGTTCCGGATTGCCGAGGGCGATGCCTATAGCAAGGTCTTGGTCGAGGCGGCCAGGCAGCGCCTGCTGAAGCTCGGTTACTTCAAGGATGTGAAAATCACCAAGGAGGCCGGGCCGGCGTCAGACCGCGTGAACCTGACGGTGGCCGTGGTGGAGCAGCAGACGGGCGAGCTTGCCTTCTCGGGCGGCTACTCGACCACCCAAGGCGTGATCGGCGAGGTTTCCTACACCGAGCGGAACCTGATGGGGACGGGGCAGTATCTGGAGGTAAAGCTGTCCGGCAGCTTCTCCGGCGACGGCGCCTTTATGGTGAGCTGGACGGAGCCGCGCTTCCTCGACACGAACTTGGCCTTCGGCGTGGATGTTTTCGTGAAGAACGCCGACTACACGCAGAGTTCCGGCTATATCGTCGCCGGTTATGAGGATTTCAGGGCTGGCGGCAGCCTCCGCCTCAGCGCGTTGCTCGCCGATGGCTTGACGGTCAGCACCAATTACACGCTGATGTGGGAAAATGTCTATAACGTCGATCCGAACGCCTCGCTTGCGGTCAAGCAGATCCAGGGCTCGGCCCTTATCTCGTCTGTCGGCTATTCGTTGATCTACGACACCCGCGACAACAAGAAGAAGCCAACCCGCGGCTTCTACTTCAAGGGCACGCAGGATCTTGCCGGTGCCGGCGGCGATGTCGACTATATCCGCTCGACTGCGGAGCTTCGGGGATATTACCCCGTCACGCAGGATATCGTGCTCGCCGGACGCACCATGGGCGGCACGATCTCCGGTTGGGGCGGGCAGAGCGTCCGCGTGGTGGACGCGTTCTATAAGGGCGGCGAGACGATTCCGGGCTTTGCGCCCGCGGGTATTGGCCCGCGCGATGCTGCGACCGGCGACGCGCTCGGTGGCACCACGTTCTATTCCGCGACGGCCGAGCTGCGCTTCCCCTTGCCGTTCCTCCCCCCGGATCTCGGGCTGAGCGGCGCTGCTTTCACCTCCGCCGGCACGCTGTTCGGCACCGATGCCCAGAAATTTGCCTCGGCGTATGCGGCGGCGCACGGTGTTCCAAACACGCTTGCAGTGCAGGATACGTCCGCGTTGCGGTCGTCGGCTGGCGGCAGCCTCGTCTGGGATTCGCCCGTGGGCGATTTGAGGGTTGACTTTGCCGGGGTCATTAGCAAGGCCGCTTCCGACAAGACGCAGGTTATCAATTTCGGCTATTCCAACTGGTAAGCGGCGATGCACCGCCGCTCCGCAGCGGGCGCGATCATCGCGCGGGGACGCTGCTCCGCAAGATGAGCTGCAGGAGCTCGCGCTGCCGCTGCGTATCCGTTTTCGCCATGATCCGGCCCAGCCTGTTGCGGGACGTAGCGCGGCTAATTCCGAGATTTTCCGTTACTTCGGCGCAAATGGAATCGATAAGATAGTCAAATACCTCGGCCATCTAAGCGAACTTCCACACCTACATATATTGAGCATCCCCAAACAATATTGCACGTTTTTCAGCGCGCACACAACAACGGCCTCCAGCTGCACCGTACGGGCGGCTATGAAAAGTTCTAGCTATCCTTTAGACGCGAGGAGCCAAAAGGCTCGATTCTTCGATAGGGATGCATTAGCATCCTGCAAAAGCCTAAAAAAAGCTGTATTGGCTAAGATACTTGTACCCAAAAAAAGGGGGCGGCGCACGCACGGCGAGCAGGGTCCATATGCTCAGTTTCAAAGTCTTTCTTAAGTCGAGGCAGATGTCCGACGATTCTGCCTGCGATGTACTTCGCGGCTTCAGCGAGGGTGGCGGCTTTCCGGATGCAGCCACCTGGCCTGATATCCACAATCTCCTAACCAAGAAGCGTGCCTGTCCGCGCGCCTTGGCGACTATCCGCCGGTTGTGGCTCGACTATCAGAAGCTCGTCAACGCGAGGCGAACGGGCAAGGACTTGGTTGCGGACAATACAAAGCTCAAGGAAACCGCGGTAGCCCGGCCGTGCGAGCTGGTGGAAAGGAATGACGGCAGCGGCATTGCTTGCTCCTGTGCCGGGCAGCGAAGCGATGAACGGGCGCAAAAGCCGCGTAGCGCGCTCTCGACCGCTTATCTGCGATATAAGATCGTAGAGTTCCTGCAGCCGCATCAAAGCTACAAATATGACGACGGCTTTCAACCGCAAAGCATCATCGGTTATGCGATTGAATGCGACTGCTCCGCCCGCCAGCTTGTGGCGGAAGTTGAGGGCAACTCATTGATTGCGGTTCTTGCTGAGCTGATAGAAAGCGGCGAGGTCATCCTCACGCCTTACGAGCCGGCCAATGGCGACTTCATGCTCGGGCTTCCCGAGAATCTCGGAAAACGCAAAGCGGCTCACGAAGAACGCAAGTGGCTGATCGTCGAAGGTGCCGCAAGATGCGGCCTTCGCGCCAAATGGAACGAGGATGGCACAGGTTGGCTTGAAACTCCGGACGGCGCGATTGCCGGCCCCGCAGGTTCGGTGTGGGACTTGCTCTCTTATTTGAACAACCCGCCGGTCCCCGCCGCTGAGCTTCCGCAATTGCTGAATTGACCCGCGCGCCGCGCTCTCACTTTGCCTGGATCGCTTCCGGTGCCGAATCGCGCTCCTCGCGGCGACGCCGGGCCGGTGCGCGCGAAAAGCGCTCGAACCGCCTTCGCAACGAAAATTCAGCGCGGGCGAGAAGAAGCAAAGCCACGAGAGCGGCATAGATGAGCGGCTCTGCGGGCCAAGACTTCACCACCATGATGAAATGAATGGCCGCCGCAGCGGCTGCAACGTAAACCCAGCGATGGAGCTTCTGCCAAGCGGCAGCACCCATCCGCCGGATCATGGCAACGTTGGAGGTAGCCGCGAGAGGAACGAGGATCGCAAAGGCGAACATCCCAATGGTGATATAGGGCCGTTTCAAGATATCCGCTGCAATTGCATGCGCATCGAGGCCCTGATCGAAGAGCAAATATGACAGAAGATGCGCGCAGGCGTAGAAGAAAGCGAGAAGGCCCAGCGCGCGGCGGAAGCGTAGAAGGTTCGGGCCCCCAAGCCGGCGCAGGGGCGTGACCGCGAGGCCCGCCACGATGAACCGCAGAGCCCATAGGCCGAGCGCATGCTCAAGCTCCTTGACGGGATCGGCGCCGAGCCGGTTATTCAGCGCAAGCCAGAAAATCCAAACGCCGGGAGCTGCGCCAGCCGCGTAAAGCGGCCATCGCGGCGCGGCGTTCAGCGCGCGCTGCAAGGACCGGCTCGATAAAGATGCAAACACCGCCATGAGGGATAATCTTTCTAGGTTCTAAAAGTAAGCCTTGAGGTCCATGCCGGTGTAAAGGCTTGCCACCTGATCGGCATAGCCATTGAAGGGCAATGTCGGCCGCCGCGCCGCAAAAAGGCCGCTGCCTTCGCCGATGCGACGCTCGGTGCTTTGGCTCCAGCGCGGGTGGTCGACCTCGGGGTTCACATTGGAGTAGAAGCCATATTCGTTTGGGGCCTCCTTGTTCCACGCGGTCGCGGGCTGCGTCTCGGCAAGGCTGATCCGTACAATCGATTTGATGCTCTTGAACCCGTATTTCCAAGGAACCACAAGCCGGATGGGCGCGCCATCCTGATTGGGCAGCGTTTCGCCATATAACCCCACGGCCAAAATGGTGAGCGGGTGCATCGCCTCGTCGAGGCGCAGGCCCTCGGTGTATGGCCAATCGAGGGTCTGGAACCAGCCGGATTGGCCAGGCATTTCCGAGGGCCGCACCAGCGTTTCGAAAGCAACGAACTTCGCGGAACCGAGCGGTTCGGCGCGCTTGAGCAGTTGCGACAGCGGAAATCCGATCCAGGGAATGACCATCGACCAGCCCTCGACGCAGCGCAGGCGGTAGATGCGCTCCTCGAGCGTGACGGACTTCAAAATATCTTCCAGCGCGTAGGTGGCCGGCTTCGACACCATTCCGTCGATTTTGACGGACCACGGGTTCGTCTTCATGAGCCCCGCGTAGCGCGATGGCGAGCTTTTGCTTGTGCCGAATTCGTAGAAATTGTTGTAGCTCGTAACGTCTTCCTTCGGGGTTGGCGGCTCGTTTGTGGAATAAGTGCTCTTCGAGAAGGTCAGCGGCGTAGCGCGGGCGCGGCCAGGCAAGCCCGCAAAGGCAGCCGCGGCCAGTGCACCGCCCAGGAACTCCCGGCGCCGTAAATAGATCTCGCGCGGGGTGATCTCCGAGGAAGCGATCGGCTTTAGGCGGGTCATGGGCGCGCTCCGGCTTTAAGCTAGACTTCGCCGAATGTACGCAATCCGTTATTTAGTGGAAGGCGGGAGCGGATCACATTCACTGCGGCCGCCATCACATTCGCTTGCGCGCTCAGACATGAAAAATCAGACTTGCGAGAAACCGGACCGCGACCGTGAGGAGAAACGCGATAAATGCGTATTCCAGAGCGCGGCGCGATAGGCTGTGGGCAACCTTCACGCCGAGGGGGGCGGCGAGCACCGTTACCGGAGCGATGACGATAAGCCCCGCCAGGCTCACATAGCCTAGCGAAAGCGGCACACCCACGCGAATGTCCCACCCTTCGGCCATATAGCCGATGACGGCTGGGATGGCGATGATCGGCCCGAAACCGGCAGCCGTTGCCACGGATTTATGGATGGACCAGCCGTAGTGCCTCATATAGGCGGTGATATAGGCCCCGCCGCCAATGCCGATCAAGGTCGAGATCAGCCCTATGCCTGCGCCGGCGAGCGCATCCCACGGATGCCCCGGCAGCTTCTCCGCCGCGATGACGTTCCCGGAGCCGAAGGCGATGCGCCAGGCCATGAACAGCGTGGAGGCTACGAACGTGCCCTTTAGAAAGCTCGCCTGCGCGTGCGAGGCGATCAGCACCCCGAGAAGGGCTCCAGCGACGACCCAAGGCCCGAGGCGCCGGATCACGGAAAAATCGACAGCCCCGCGCAGCCAATGCGAGCGCACCGAGCGGATGGAGGTCGGAATGATGATCGCAAGCGAGGTCGCCACGCAGACCTGCATGCGGATGCTGTCGCTCACGCCCAGGATGCGAAACAGCTCGTAGAGCACGGGCACGACGATGCCGCCGCCGCCGATGCCGAGGAGGCCTGCCAAAAAGCCAGTAAGTACGCCGCCTGCCACGAGCAAGAGAGCAAGCGTTGCGATTTCGCTCCATGGCAGGCCGAAGATCATGGGAGGAGTCCAAAAGGCGAAGCGTGACTGTGCAATCCAGCCTATCGGCCGCTTCTGCCCTTTGCAATCGAGGAGCGTTCCTATCGCCGCCGGATGTCCAATGGCGAGCTGAGCTACAAGAAGCTCGCTCTGGCAATGGCGCGTCCGGTTAGCCGGATGTCCACTGGATATTGGCAAAGAGCCAACGCCTAAAATCTTGTGTTGACAACGTACATACAGTCGCCGATATCATACGCTGTATGTACGGCGTGAACACAAGGAGTGTCCCAAATGCCAACAGCTCAAGGAGCGGGAAATTCGGTTCCGCGTAGTGCGCCGGGACGCTCGAAGAAGAGCGTGGCCGAAGAAAAACCGAAAAAACAGAAAGCGCCTTCGTCTAAGGTCTACAATCTACGCGTTGACGATGCCACGGACAGACTAATTACCGATGCGCTTGCGGTGCTCGGTCAAAGCCGAACGGAGTTTATGCTGGCTAGTGCAAAAGTGCGAGCGCAAGAGGTTCTTTTAAATCGATCACACTTTACTCTTTCCAGCGCAGCTTGGCAGGCATTTGAGGAAGATTTGGCGGCGCCAGCCCTTCCAAACGCCGAACTGGTTGCATTGATGTCGAGAACACCTCAGTGGGAAAAGTAGCCGATCAAAAAGCCACGCCCGAAAAGCGAAAGGTGAAACTGACAAAGCCAGCCCAGCTTCGGGCTGGCCATATTGTTTTAAAATTTGATTGTGAAGAAGAAGTTCTCAACCTATGGCTTCAGAAAAGGGCCCTTTCCGCTATAGCAGAACAAACAGCTATGACTTTTGTAGTTTGTCGCGGAAGAACGGTTGTTGGATTCTATTCTCTTGCCGCATCATCAATCTCGCACGCTGACTGCACGTCTAGCGTGCGCCGTAATTCCCCAGATCCAGTGCCTGCTATTTTGTTGGCGCGATTGGCGGTGGACAAGAGCGAAAAGGGTCACGGCTTGGGACCAGATTTAGTCCAAGATGCAGCCTTAAGGGCTTTGCGCGTTGCAAGGAATGTGGCTGCAAAGACTTTAGTAGTCCATGCGTTGGACGAAGAAAGAGCTAATTTCTATAGAAAACTTGGCTTTCTTGACCTTCCCGCCGGGAACGCCCCTATAAGTCTACATTTGCCACTTAAAAAGATCGTAGCGGCTGTCGCCGCTGCAAATCAATTGTAATGTGCCACACTCGTTTGCCGTTAGCCCTTCTTGACTTGAGAATCCGCCCCTTTTCAAGATATCGGTACATAGCCATCATACAGCGCTGGCGGACTGTCGCGATGGTTTTAGGGTTTCCTCTTGCTTGGCCTTGGGCATTATGATCCCGCGTCCATGCGGGCGGGGAGACGATTTAGAGAGCCGAGGTTTCTGCACTTTGCTATGAGATGGTCTGACGAGGGCATTTTCCTGACCGGCCGCCCCCACGGCGAGACGAGTGTGATCGCCAACATTTTCACGCGCGGCAATGGCCGCACCCATGGCTTGGTAAAGGGCGGACGGTCCCGGCGCATCCGCCCCCTGCTGCAGACCGGCAACGGGCTCACGGTGGAGTGGCGCGCCCGCCTCGACGATCAGCTTGGCGTTTACACCATGGAGCTGACGGAGGCCACCGCCGCGCGCGTGCTCGACGACCAGCTTGCGCTTGCGGGCGTTAACGCTGTCGCCGCGCTCCTGCTGGTTCTTCCCGAGCGCGATCCTCATCCGAGGCTTTTCGATGAAGTGAAACGATGCCTTGCATGCGCGGGCAGCGCGGAGTTTCCTGCCTCGATCGTCCGTTTCGAGCTGAGATTCCTGGACGAGCTCGGCTTCGGGCTCGATCTTACAAAATGTGCAGCGACAGGGCGCCGCGACGAGCTTGTCTACGTCTCGCCAAAATCGGGCCAAGCCGTGACACGGGCCGCGGGAGAGCCTTACCGGGACAAACTTTTGCCATTGCCAACCTTCTTAGTAGAGGAGCTTCAGCCCGGTCCTCCGGCCGGAAGCGATGTTGCGGACGGCTTTGCCATGACCGGTTATTTTCTCCACGCGCACGTGTTCGCCGGAAACGGCAAGGCTATGCCGAAGGCGCGCGAGGAATTCGCTAGGTTCCTTAAGAGGAGCGGAGCTTAACGTTTTCTACGGAAACTGAAGCAATGTGGGCATCTTATTGTTCGCGCGCTGCCGTTTTCGATTGCGAAGAAGCTCTGCTTTCGGCATTTAACGGAACGCTAGGTTGGAGTAAAAGGCCGTAATGAGCGGCAAGGTAAATTGCGGCGGCGCGAGATGCGCGGGAGTTAAGTAATTGAAGCGCCTAGCCTTCTGCGTAGCATAGAAAGGTTTGCTGTGAATCTGTTTGATGTGATTGGGTCGCTCGATCCCAACATTATAAAGCAGTATGTTCTCGATCACAAAGAGTGGGCTGGCCCCATACTCGGGGTAATTGCGTTCGGCGAATCTTTGGTCCTCGTGGGCTTATTCTTTCCGGCAACGGTGATAATGGTTACTGCGGGCGCCCTTATCCATCAAAAGGAGCTCGATCAGGCGTCGGTTATAGGCTGGTCCATCGCTGGGGCCGTGCTGGGCGATATCGTAACCTATTGGATCGGACGCTGGATCGGTCCGAGCGTGGTGCACCATTGGCCTCTCAATCGCGACAAGGCCACGGTTGCCCGTGCACGGCTTTTCTTCCGGAAATACGGCTTCCTCTCTATCTTTATCGGACGCTTTCTAGGACCGGTGCGTCCGACGATCCCTCTCGTCGCGGGCATTATGCGCATGGGTCACCTGACCTTTCAGATTGCGAACGTCACCTCGGCAATGGTTTGGGTGCCTACCATGTTGTATTTCGGCAGGTTCGTTTCCTGGGTGGTTGGGGATTTCAGCGCCCTGACGACGGCACACTGGATCGTCCTTATAGCGCTCGCCCTGGCGGTGATGATCGGCTTGCCGGCTGCACTTGTGAGAATGCAGGGCAAGAGCGCCAAGGACAAGCGGCTGGAGGAGCAGCAGCGCCGGAAGAAGTGGCACGCGCAGCATGACAAACCGGCGCCCGCGGAATAGTGCTGCTTATCGCCAAAGCAGGATGGGGGCGCCCGTTGCGCCTTTATCCGGAAAATGCGATATCCGGCGGCAGGCGGGAGATGAGGTCTGCCTTCGCGAGTGCGAGACGCGCTTTGTCCGTCGAGCGCAAAACGAGATTGGTGCCGTAGCGCCCGTCCTCGAAAAATGGATAGCTCCCCATTGCAACCTCTGGGAACGCGCGCTGGCATTCGGCGAGCGGCACGGCGACATTGCCTTCGGGTACGTTGACACGGATGCTGTCCGAATGAAGCTTGGCTCCAGTCTTAAGGCGGGGCGTTACAGCAAGCAGCATGGCCTGCATAATGGCGGGCACTCCAGCCATGACAATCACATTGCCGATCATGAAGCCAGGCGCTTTGGAAACGGAGTTTTCGATAAGCTCGGCTCCGTCCGGAATCCGGGCCATGCGCAGTCTCGTTGGGGTAAGGTCGGTTTCGGCGTAGCGCTCGCGAAGAAGAGCGACGGCGCGTGCGTCGACATCGATGGAAACGCCAAATGCCCGCGCCATCGAATCGGCGGTGATATCGTCATGTGTGGGACCGATACCGCCCGTCGTGAAAACGTAAGTGTAGGCACTCCGCAAGGCGGTTACGGCAGCGACGATAGCCGCTTCGTCATCGGCGACGACGCGAACCTCCCTGAGGCGTATGCCGATTTCCGTGCAGTGATCGGCGATGAAGCCGATATTCTTGTCCTTCGTCCGGCCGGAGAGGATTTCGTCGCCGATAACGAGGAGTGCGGCCGTGACTTCCAGAGGCGGGTTCCTGTGCGGCTGCGGCAGCACGGTGACATTCATTTTTGTATCCCCTGCGGTCTTTCGATTATAAAGCGAGATGTACCGCTACAACGATTCTGAACACGGGATGGGCGGCTCTTCTCTGGCTTTATCGGGGCGTTTTTGCGTCCTGCGATGCAATCGCCACGGCTTTCGCCTCACACACACATATGGTATATGGCAAGCTTGCCAGGGAAGATACGGCGGCGGGAGTTGAGAGTTCGAAGCGCAGCTGCCATATTGCACTTCAGTGAAATTTTTCGCCGCGCCGCCCGGATTTGTCCGGAAAGGCCGCGCATAACGCAACCGGCAACCCAAGAAGAGCGCGCCGCGCGCCAACATAATCGCCATGCATGGATCGGAATACGGCGCGCCGCTCGGGCTCGCGAACGAGAGTAAAATCAGGCTCTACGGCCCTGAAGGCTTCGAGGGGATGCGCCGGGCCGGCCAGCTCGCGGCGGCGGCTCTCGATCTCGTCGCCGAGTATGTGCGGCCGGGGATCACGACGGAATTCATCGACCAGCTTGTATTCGACTTTGCGATGCAGCACGGAGCCGTGCCGGCAACCCTGAATTACCGGGGATATCCAAAATCGTGCTGCACCTCCCTCAACCATGTGGTTTGCCACGGCATTCCCGGACAGCGCTTGCTAGCCGAAGGCGATATCCTCAATGTGGATGTCACCTTCATTCTCGACGGCTGGCACGGGGATTCCAGCCGCATGTATCTCGCCGGCCGGGTGTCGCGGAAGGCCGAGCGGCTCATCGAAGTGACCCACGAAGCTATGATGAGAGGGATCTCCGTCATCAAGCCCGGCGCGACCGTGGGCGATATCGGCTATGCGATCCAGAGTTTTGCCGAACGCGAGCGTTGCAGCGTCGTGCGCGATTTCTGCGGCCACGGCGTCGGCCTCGTCTTTCACGACAAGCCCAACATCCTGCACTACGGCTCTCCGGGCGAAGGCCCGGTGCTTGACGCCGGGATGATTTTCACCGTGGAGCCCATGATCAATCTGGGCAAACCGCATGTCAAAATGCTCTCGGACGGCTGGACGGCTGTCACGCGCGACCGCTCGCTGTCGGCGCAATTCGAGCATACCGTGGGCGTAACTGCCACCGGCTTCGAGGTGTTCACTTACAGCCCTCGCGGATGGCACAAGCCTCCATATCCGACTCAATTGTAGCTTTTCTTTTCCAAGCAAGGGTGTTTATCATATCCGTTGAGAGTGCTGGCGCTGTTTGCGCCGGGGGTGTCGTTTTGCGTTGAGACGGTTCTGCCATGGTGGACAGTTTTGAAGAGAGCCCTTTATTCGAGTTGATGACGCTGGAGGCTGGCGCCAGTGTTCCACTGCCGCAGCCTCCACGGCCCATTCCGCATTATTGGGGGCATCGCGACCGGCTGCGCAAGCGCTTTCGCGAAAGCGGCGCCGAGGTGCTGCCGGACTACGAATTGATGGAGCTGATTCTTTTTCGCGCAATTCCCCGGCGCGACGTGAAACCCTTGGCCAAGGAGATTTTGGCGCGGTTCGGCTCGTTCGCGGAAGCCGTGACGGCAAGCCCGGAGCGCCTCATGGAAATCGAAGGCGTCACGGACCAGGTGGTCACCGAGATCAAGGTCGTGCAGGCCGCGGCTTTGAGGGCGTCCCAAAGCGAGGTGAGGAAGCGGCCGGTCCTGGCAGCCATGTCGACGGTGCTGTCCTACCTCCGCTCGGCCATGGCCTTCGAGGACCGGGAGCAATTCCGCATTCTTTTCCTCGACCGGCGCAACAAGCTGATCGCCGATGAGGTGCAAACGCGCGGCACCATCGATCACACGCCGGTTTATACGCGCGAAGTGCTGAAGCGCGCGCTCGAACTCTCGGCCTCCGCGATCATTCTCGCCCATAACCACCCCTCCGGCGACCCTACGCCGTCGAAGGCCGATATCGACATGACGATGCAGATCGTGGAGGTGGCAACGAAACTCGGCGTAACCGTGCACGATCACATCATCCTCGGCCGCGACGGGCATCTCAGCATGAAATCTGCAGGGATTTTCTAAGCGCAGGCGCTGCTCAGTAATCCACCTTCATGAAATATAACCCGCAGGCCGGCGCGACGGGGCCGCATTGCGTGCGGTCCCCGGCTTCGAGCGCGCGGGCGAGATCGCCGGGGCGCCATTTGCCCTCGCCAACAAGTTTCAGGCTGCCCGCCATGGACCGCACCTGATGATGAAGGAACGAGCGTGCGCTGGCGGCGATGAGAATCTCCTCGCCGCGGCGCGTCACGTCGAGTTTGTCGAGCGTGCGCAGCGCCGATTTCGCTTGGCACTGAGCCGAGCGGAAGGTTGTGAAATCGTGGCGGCCGATGAGATGCAGCGCCGCCTCTTGCATCGCCGCGGCATCGAGCGGCACGGGAACCTGCCAAGCGCGGTCGCGATCCAGCGCTAGGCGCGCGCGCCGGTTGACGATGTGGTAGAGGTAATGCCGCGCTTTCGCAGAAAAGCGCGCGTCGAAGGACTCTGCGGCGATTTCGCAGGCGAGAACCGCGATTGGCGCAGACCGCAAATGGAAATTCAGGGCGTCGCGCACCGTTTCCGGCGGGTAGTCCCGCGTCAGATCGAAATGTGCCACCTGGCCTCGCGCATGCACGCCTGCATCGGTCCGGCCCGCGCCCTTCGGAACAACGAAAGAGCCGCTGAGCCCCTCGATGGCGCGCGCCAGCTCGCCTTGAATGGACGGGCCGTTCGCCTGGATTTGCCAGCCCGCAAAGGGCGTTCCATCATATTCGACGGTGATTTTATACCGCGGCATGGCTCCATCCTCCGGCGAGCCGCTGAGCCTCGTTTCGCCGCGGCCAGCAGGCGCGGCATAAAACCGGACCAGCCCGTCGCCGGCGCACTAAGTTCTTATTTGCGCATGATCTTATCGCAAAACCGGTATCCACCCCCGGGTCAAGCCCGAGGGCATGCTTTTGCGGATCATGCTAATGCGCAGGGCTCTCAGCCGGCGCTGGCGCGGATTCGCTTCCTGGCCCAGGCGCGCTGGCCGCAGGAGGCGCAGCCGGAGCGGCAGGTGCAGCCGGCGCGGATGGAGGATGGGACGGCGCGTTTTGAACCGCTTGGGAAATGCGCCGGGCGAAAGCCGAATCCGGTTGGGCTTTGCTACCGGCGCTGGCGTCGGCGCGTTTCGCGGTTCTCAGCGCTTCCTCGGACTTGGCGATTTCGTCGCGCGAAAATTCGCTTGCGTTGCACGAGCATCCGCGAATGTAGACTTTACGGTTGCGGAATGCATTGGGCATTTGAGTATAAGGCTGCCCCTTGAGGGAGACCATTTGGTCAACGTCCTGATCGACGCGGTGATAATAGAGTTCGGCAGGCGCAGCGCACTGGGAGTGGCATTTCGCATTATCTTCGGCGAACTGGTTCTCGGTTGTCGCTGTGCTGATTGGGAAATAGAATCCATCGCATTCGCGCACGCACAGCGTCCTGTAGGACGAAGCCCCATAGGTTGGGTTGTACCGGCTCGAATCCTCGGGCTCCTCGTCGCTGAAGAAGGAGAAGATCGAGCCGTTGCGGCTACGCTGTGCCTCATGCTCCCGGACATATTGGTCGCCGCAACGGTTGCGGGCAAGCTCGGCAATAAGGTCGTCGTGCCTTGCACGCGGAGAGCTGGCCCTTAGCGCGGCTTCGCGCTGCGCCCTTAATTGGCCGAGGGTGGACTTTGCCGCCTGCACCTGCTTGTCGAGATCGATGCAGCGCGGCGTGCGGCGGAGCGAGCGCCCGAACAGGAACATGTCGTCATAGCAATTTGCATGTTCGGTATCGGCCTCCAACCGGCGATAGTTGACCTCCGCTTGGCGCAGGTCCGCCTCGATCCGGGGGAGTTGATCGCTGGAGTTCGGGGCGCCGCCTGTCAATTGGAGCTCTAGATCGCGGCAGCGCGGGCTGACGGGCACCGCGCTGGGCTGCGAACCGTAGCCCGGTTGACCGTATGCCGGCTGCTGCCCGTAAACAGGCTGCTGGCCGTAGCCTGGCGGTGGCTCGGAGCCGCGGCCGTAGTTGTCGCCCCATCCCCATCCTTGTGCCGCAGCCCCATGCAGGCCGGCGGCAGCAATGGCCGCCACGGCGCAAAAAACGCTAATAGTGCGAAAGCGAACCTTCATATCCACCCGCCGCCCGGAATTGGCCCTTGCGAGGCCGCCGCTCTTTAGTTAACCGAAAGTATGGGCCGCGTCGCAGCTCAATGCAACCCGCAGACCCGGACTTGGGGACAAATGGCTTCAACGCCTGGCCGCAAATTCCGGTAAAGTTTCGCGATCCAGCTTGACCGCGAAGCATTTTGCGGCAATGTTCGCGCCATGAGACACAACGTTTCACATAACGGCACAGTTGGCGGCACGTTACCGCACGGCGCGCTACTTGAGAGCAAGTGCATTATTATCGCGAGCTAACATAGAAGCTGGCGCGGCATGCGATTTTCATTGTGAATAAGGAGCCCGCCAGCCAAGGCAGGGCTTATGACACTCAAGCTTTACAATACGCGGACCAGGCAAAAGGAAATATTCGAGCCCATCGATTCCAAGGCCGTGCGCATGTATGTCTGCGGCCCGACGGTCTACGATTTCGCGCATATCGGCAATGCGCGGCCCGTGATCGTGTTCGACGTGCTGTTCCGCTTGCTGCGCCACTTGTATGGCGCGGACCATGTCGCTTACGCCCGTAACATTACCGACGTCGACGACAAGATCAACGCGCGTGCGGCGGAGGAAGGGATCCCGATCCGCGAGCTGACCGCACGCACTGCGGCGCAATTCCACGCCGATGTGGCGGCGCTCGGCTGCCTACCGCCAACCATAGAGCCTCGCGCCACTGAGCACATCGAGGAGATGATCTCGCTCGTCGAGCGGTTGATCGAGCGCGGGCATGCCTACGCCGCCGAGGGGCATGTGCTGTTCGATGTGGCGTCCGATCCGGATTATGGGTCGCTCGCGCGGCGCTCTTTGGACGAGATGCGCGCCGGCGCCCGCGTCGAGGTTGCGCCCTATAAGCGCGATCCGATGGACTTCGTGCTTTGGAAGCCGAGCAGCGGAAGCGAGCCGGGCTGGGAAAGCCCGTGGGGGTTCGGCCGGCCGGGCTGGCATCTCGAATGCTCGGCCATGGCGGAGAAGCATCTCGGCGAAGTGTTCGACATTCACGGCGGCGGCATCGACCTCGTCTTCCCGCACCACGAGAACGAGGTTGCGCAATCGACCTGCGCGCACGGCACGAAGATCATGGCCAACATCTGGATGCACAACGGCCATCTTCAGGTGGAAGGCCAGAAGATGTCGAAGAGCCTCGGTAATTTCATCACCATCCGCGATCTATTGCGAACTCAGAGATTTGGTGGACGTATTTGGGACGGCGACACAATTCGGTTGGCTATGCTTAAAGCGCATTACACCCAACCGATTGACTGGACTGTGACTCTTCTCGAAGAGTCCAAGCGCAATATAGAAAAGCTGAGCGCAGCCAAATACAAGTTCTCTGCAACAAACGTCTCCAATGAATTTTTGAATGCCCTTTGTGACGACCTAAATACAAAGCGGGCCATAGACGTATTGCTAGACCTGGCCGCGACGGCGACCGAGGGTGATTTTGATGCCGGCGGAGAACTGGCTGCTTCCCTTGATCTACTAGGGTTACTTGACACCTATGTTGGGTCTTGGCCTGGGTATGGAGTGGATGAACTTGGGAACGCTGTCATCGAATCGGAAGAGCGGTTTTTCTCCGAGATGCTTCAAGCTGTTCCGCAAAATATGCCAACTGCAGTATTCGAGGAGCAGATTCTTCCTCAAGTGCCCGACCTGAAGCCAGTCCTTGAGGACAAGCTAAAATATGCGGCTGCGAACGTGCCGGTCGGATTTATTTGGCAGAACTGGGAAACGGTCACCGCAAATAATGCTCTCATTGAAGCACGCCTTGAAGCGCGAAATGTAAAAAATTGGGACGAAGCCGACCGCATTCGCAAAGAGGTTGCGGCCACAGGAGTCACCCTAAAGGACGCGAAAAACCCCGCCACCGGCGAGATCGAAACCACCTGGGAGATCGCGCGATGAGCGGAAAAGAACCCCTCACCCGGCCGCTTTGCGGCCACCCTCTCCCGCAAGGGGAGAGGGTTACCTCAACAGATAC
>Ga0326728_10008915_pt1 | contig 24501 bp, 6 predicted proteins | sample MB3enrmetagenome_FD_207602 | JGI IMG/M metagenome (GOLD analysis project Ga0326728, IMG submission 207602) | Lab enriched peat soil microbial communities from McLean, Ithaca, NY, United States - MB31MN | ecosystem: Environmental > Terrestrial > Soil > Wetlands > Peat | place: USA: New York... | reverse complement strand
GCCGCCGACCTTGCGAGAGAAAGAATGAATCGAGTGAAAAAATCGAAAATGTAGTGCCAAGAGGTTTTGCCGTCGTTGCAAGCCCTTGATTATCAAAGGTTCAGTTTTTCCGACTGTAGAAGATGGGCTAGACCGGGCAAGTAGCGAAGGAAAAAGATAAATGCAGATAACCACCAAAAGCAGCAAAGCGGAAAACGAGGAAAAGCACAAATCACGCAAAAGCGGAACAACGCCCCACGAACGGGACCCGAGCAACGATGAGACCATGCCCCAAGCGGTCAAAACAACAAAGGCAATCACCCAAGGACGGCTCTTAAATTTATTCGGTGAACCTTTCTTTTCGATCTGCGGTCTTGGTTGTGCCGGAATAAAGAGAGTTGTTTCCATCTGGCAGTGTGGGCAGGCAACTTTTTGGCCGGACATTTCCTGTGGAAAGGCGATATGACCATCGCAGTTTTGACAGTTGCACTTCGATTCAATGCTCATGGTGTTTCACCGCCTCCTCCTCTGCCTGGATGATGCAGCGCATAATTTCCCGTCGTGCTTCGTGCGACAGCTTCGGTATTTCAGAGATGATTTCTGCTCTGCTCATGCAGTGCAAAATACACAGCGAACTCGGGTCAGTCAACCTTTCCAACACAGAATCAAAGGCCAAGCCACGACTTTCGATGGATCAGGGGAAGCATCTGCAAATCAGCCGCTTGCAAATTCCGTCGCCCAAAATTCGCCCGTTTTGGCAGCCTTGTCGCGCCGTCTTGTCCCGCCATCTTGTCCCCCTTAGTTTTAACGACGCCGGAAGCTTCAACAAAAGCGGACTTGTCGCGCCAAAGCTTTAGCGACGGCGGAAGCCTTCTGACGAAGGCGGAAAAACCGGGGTCCGGCCAAAAATATTTTGCGTATTTGCACGCCTTTTTCCGGTTTTTTGGGGTTTCTTCCGCCGCAACCCATTGCCTTTCAACGACAACCGGCGATCCAACCCCTCCAAAAAAAATCATACCAAAAACACTACCGTAGGTTTTTTGTTTTCGCCGGGATGTGCCATAATCGCCGCGTGAGTGAACGAAAGTTCAATCCGCCGCCGTCAGGCCCTGACGCGGCCATGGTGGCAGAGCCGTCCCGGCTCTGTTCCGCTACGCCTCAATCCACGTTCGCCGGGATACCCGCGCGGCCAGTCGCCGGGGCGTCATTATCGTCTCTTCCGTCCTTTTTCCTGCAATATGTCAATATCACTCATTCTCGCGAGGATTTTCCAAGAACGGCACGACATCCAATCAATAATATTAACGCCAGGACGCAAAGGCGCAAAGCCGCATGGACAGGGCAAACGTGTCTGAAGTTTATGGGCCAACTCTTTGCGCCTTTGGGTCTTGGCGACTTTGCGTTGCATTCCGTTTGGTTGCGGCCCGCCGCGTTGTGTCCTTCGCCAAACCGTCCTTCGCTAAAGCGCCTGCGATTCAGCCCCTGCCAATATCGGTGAATATCGGTGAATATCGGTGAATACAGCCAAATAAAAAATTTTCCTCGTCATGTTTCAGAGAAATCTGTGTCCATCGGTGTCCATCTGCGGTTCCCGTTTTTTTCATAAACAGATTCACGATCAAACCCAATCAACTTGTCGCGCCGTAGGCTTGGCGAAGGCGGAACCCAATCAAACCCAATCAAACCCAATTTCAGGATGACCTACACCCAAGCCATCGAATATCTTTACGGCCTGCGCCTCTTCGGCATGAAGCTGGGCCTGGACCAGACCCTGCGCCTGGCCGAGGCCATGGGCGGTCCCCAGCGCCGCCTGCGCTTCATCCACGTCGCCGGCACCAACGGGAAAGGTTCGACCTGCGCCATGTTGGAAAGCATTTACCGCCAGGCCGGCTTGCGCGTCGGCCTTTTTACTTCGCCCCACCTGGTTTCTTTCGCCGAACGCATCCAGGTTGACCGCCGGCTCATCAGCCGGGAAAACGTGGCGCGATTGACGGAGGAACTCCGCGCCGCCGCCGCCACCCTGGGCGCGGAGGCGCATCCGACCTTTTTCGAGGTCGTCACCGTCATGGCGCTCAAGTATTTCGCCGCGGAAAAATGCGATCTGGTCGTCTGGGAAACGGGCCTCGGCGGGCGTCTGGACGCCACCAACATCGTCACGCCGCTGGCCGGCCTCATCACCAACGTGCAACTGGACCATCAAAAGTGGCTCGGCCACACCGTGCCGGAAATCGCCCGCGAAAAGGCCGGCATCATCAAGCCGGCAGTGCCGGTTCTGACCGCCGCCGCCGACCCGGAGGCGCTGGCGGTCATTACCGAGACCGCCCGGCAGCGGCAGGCGCCCCTGACCGTCGTGACCGAACCGGCCCAGGGATGGGAGATGGCCCTGGCCGGGGAACATCAGAAAATCAACGCCGCCCTCGCTTTGGCCGCCGTGCGCGTTCTCCAACCGCAAATCCCGGTCTCCGACGCGGCCCAGCGCGCGGGGTTGCAAACCACGCGATGGGATGGCCGCCTGCAGATCATCGCCCGGCCCGGCGGGCAGACCATTGTGCTTGACGGCGCGCACAATCCCGCCGGCGCGCAAACGTTGGCTGCCGCCCTCCAAACCTGCTTCCACAGCCGCCCGCCCGCCCTTATCCTCGGCACGCTGGCCGACAAGGATTACGCGGCGATATGCCGCACGCTGGCGCCGCTGGCGGCCAAAATCTTCGTTTCCCCCGTTGCCAGCGACCGTGCCGCCGCCCCGCCCTTGCTGGCCGATTTCTGCCGCGCGGCCAATGCCGCCGCCCAAGTTGTCGTCTGCAGGGACATCGCCCAGGCCCTTGCTCTGGCGGCCCGCGAACCGTTCGTCGTTGTCACCGGCTCGATTCATTTTGTGGGCGAAGCGATGGAGGAACTGGGCCTGGCCTCCTGCGAGTCGGAGCGCGGCTTGAACGAATACGGAGCGGCGCGCACTGATAAGATAGCGTCATCAAAGATGAATCAATCATTAGGAACAATTATACATGATTTAACTGATTGACGCTGAACCCATTCATCATTAGATATTCTGAAGAATGTGGAACGTAGAAACAAGTTGAGCAGGCGATGACGAGCTTCTGTCGCAACCTTTGTTATTCCTCTGTCGGCAAAAAAGGCCTCATGGCTGGCAGCGGGGCTGTCTTGTTTCTCTTTGTCCTCGGGCACATGGCGGGCAACTTGCAGATTTTCCTCGGCCCGGAGGCCATCAACCGCTACGGCCATTTCCTCCAAACCAATGTCGAAATCCTCTGGCCCGTGCGCATCGTTCTTCTGGCCCTGGTGCTGCTGCATATCTGCACCGCGGCCCGATTGACCCTGGAGAACCGCGCCGCCCGGCCCGTCCCCTACGGGCAATGGCAGCCCACTGCCGCCACCTACGCCTCGCGCACAATGATGTGGAGCGGCGTCATCGTGGCCGTTTTCATCGTCTATCATCTGCTCCACTACACGGCCATGGTCAAAGCCGTCAACCTCACCGGAAAAGACTTTGACGCCAGTCCCGAATTCTTCGACGCCCAGGGCCGGCACGACATTTACAAAATGATGGTCGTCGGTTTCCAGCAGTGGCCGGTTTCGGTCTTCTATCTGGTTGGCGTCGGCCTGCTTTGCCTGCACTTGAGCCACGGCCTCAGCGCCATGTTCCAATCCCTGGGCTGGAAAACCCGCTCCTGCGGGCCGTGCCTGGAGCGCGGCGCCAAATACGTCGCCCTTCTCATCTTCCTGGGCTACAGCGCCATCCCGATTTCCATTTTGCTGAGGTGGATACAATGAAACTCGATGCCAAAATCCCGTCCGGGCCGCTGGCGCAGAAGTGGGACCAGCACCGCTTCGACATGAAGTTGGTCAACCCGGCCAACAAGCGCAAATTCGACGTCATCGTTGTCGGCACGGGCCTGGCGGGCGCGTCCGCCGCCGCCTCGCTGGCCGAGTTGGGATACAACGTCCAGGCCTTCTGCTGCCAGGACAGCCCCCGCCGCGCCCACAGCATCGCCGCCCAGGGCGGCATCAACGCGGCCAAGAATTACCAAAACGACGGCGACAGCGTTCATCGTCTTTTCTACGACACGGTCAAGGGCGGGGACTTCCGCTCGCGCGAAGCCAACGTCTATCGCCTGGCCCAGGTCAGCGTTAATATTATTGACCAATGCGTCGCGCAGGGCGTCCCCTTCGCCCGCGAATACGGCGGGTTGCTGGCCAATCGCTCCTTTGGCGGCGCGCAGGTCTCGCGCACCTTTTACGCGCGGGGCCAGACGGGCCAGCAACTGCTGCTGGGCGCCTACCAGGCCCTCTGCCGCCAGATCAGCCTGGGCGGCGTGAAAATCTATCCCCGCGCCGAAATGCTCGACCTGGTGGTTGTCAACGGCCACGCCAAGGGCATCGTCACCCGGTCCCTGCTCACCGGCGAAATCTCGGCCCACGCCGCCGACGCCGTCATCCTGGCCACCGGCGGCTACGCCAACGTTTTCTATCTCTCCACCAACGCCAAGGGCTGCAACGTCACCGCCGCCTGGCGCGCCTGCAAAAAGGGCGCCGCCTTCGCCAATCCCTGCTACACCCAGATTCATCCCACCTGCATCCCCGTCAGCGGCGATCATCAGTCCAAGCTCACCCTCATGTCCGAATCGTTGCGCAACGACGGGCGGGTCTGGGTGCCCAGGCGAAAGGGGGATGCCCGTCCGCCGTCAGACATCCCGGAAGAGGAGCGCGATTATTACCTGGAACGCAAATACCCCAGCTTTGGCAACCTGGCTCCGCGCGACATCTCCTCCCGCGCCGCCAAGGAAGTCTGCGACGAGGGCCGCGGCGTCGGTCCCGGCGGCCGCGGCGTTTATCTGGATTTCGCCGGCGCCATCGCGCGCATCGGCCAGGCCGCCGTGCGCGAGCGTTACGGAAATCTGTTTGACATGTACGAGAAGATCACCGGCGAAAACGCCTACCGCGCCCCCATGCGCATTTATCCGGCGGCCCATTACGCCATGGGCGGCTTGTGGGTGGATTACGATTTGATGAGCACCGTGCCGGGCTTGTTTGTGCTGGGCGAGGCCAACTTCTCCGATCACGGCGCCAACCGCCTCGGCGCCAGCGCCCTGATGCAGGGCTTGGCCGACGGCTATTTCATCGCCCCTTACACCCTGGGCCATTACTTCGCCTCCTGCAAGCAACCCAAGGCGCGCCCCGACCAGCCGGAATTCAAACAGTCCGTGGCCGCGATGGAGGGGCTGACCAAAAAACTCCTCGGCCTCAACGGCAAACGCACCGTCAACTCCTTCCACAAGGAATTGGGCGCGCTGCTCTGGGAGAAATGCGGCATGACCCGCAACGAAAAGGGCCTCACGGAACTGCTCCGGCAAATCCCCGCCCTGCGCGAGGAGTTTTGGCAGAACCTCAAAGTGGCCGGTCAAAGCCACGAGTTGAACCAGGACCTCGAACACGCCGGCCGCGTGGCCGATTTCCTGGAATTCGCCGAATTGCTCGTTCAGGACGCGCTGCACCGCCGGGAATCCTGCGGCGGCCATTTCCGCACCGAATTCCAAACCGAGGATGGCGAGGCTAGGCGCGACGACGCGAATTTCGCCTACGTGGCCGCCTGGGAATACGCCGGCCCGGACCGCCCGGCCATCTTGAACAAAGAACCGTTGTCCTATGAGGAAGTCCACATGAGCACCCGGAGTTACAAGTGAACTGAGCCGCGCATGAACCTTACGCTAAAAGTCTGGCGGCAGAAGGACCCCCGCGCGCAGGGCCGGCTGGTCGCTTACCCGGCCTCCAACGTCCTGGCCGACATGTCCTTTTTGGAGATGCTCGACGTTGTCAACGAGGACTTGATCGCCAAGGGCCAGGAGCCGATTGCCTTCGAGTCGGATTGCCGCGAGGGCATCTGCGGCACCTGTGCGATGATGATCAACGGCAAAGCCCACGGCGGCTTGCGCGGCACCACCGTCTGCCAGCTTCACATGCGGCACTTCAAGGACGGCGACACCATCATTATCGAACCCTGGCGCGCCCGCGCTTTTCCCGTCCTGAAGGATTTGGTGACCGATCGCAGCGCCTTCGACCGCATCATTCAGGCCGGCGGTTTCGTCTCCGTCAACACCGGCGGCGCGCCCGAGGCCAACGCCCTGCCGGTCCCCAAGACCGCGGCTGACGAGGCGATGGATGCCGCCGCGTGCATCGGATGCGGCGCCTGCGTGGCCGCGTGCAAAAACGCCTCCGCGATGCTCTTTGTTTCCGCCAAGGTCTCCCATCTGGCCGCGCTGCCGCAAGGCAAACCCGAACGCGAGCGGCGCGTGCTCAACATGGTCCGGACGATGGACGAAGCCGGCTTTGGCAACTGCACCGCGACCGGCTCCTGCGAGGCCGTCTGTCCCAAGGAAATCAGCCTGGCTTTCATCGCCTGGATGAACCGCGAGTACGGCAGGGCCCTCCTCAAAAACACCGCCCCGCCCGCCGGCAAAGGCGGTGATTAGACCGCAACGCAAGTTTCCGTTTGTTTTATACTTGACATAGTGAGGCATGCGCTCATCGGTGTGTTTGATCCGCCGGGTGAACTTCCAGGATTTTTATGTGGCGGTCGGCGTGATCCTCCCAGTACTTGATGGCAAATTTTCCGCAAATGTGGATGTCAATCGGACGCCCGGTGTCGTCAGGTTCGGTGTAGTCGGAATGCGCCCGCGGTTGACCTCGAATCGCTGCGAACCGGTTTCTTAGAAGCAGTCGCTCTCGACGCGGTAGCGTCTCAAGAAACTCAATGACCTCATAGTCAATGAGCAGCCGGTAATTCACGGTTTTTCGCCTGGCCCCGTCTCCAGCCGCCGATCCAACTCTTCCAGGGTCGCGAAATTCTCCGCCGGTTTGTCAATCTTCTCCGAGAGTTTTCTGCGATAGGCCGTGTCATTGGAGTCTTGGAGCGCGACCAGAAATGCCTGCACGCGCCTGCGCTCGTGAGCGGGCAGGGCGGCAAGTTCTTGTTGGAGCGATTCAACACTCATCGGACAAAACATACCACGGACTGAACGCTCAGAGCAAGTTCGCCTTTCGGATTTTGGGCCTTGCGGCAACTGCACCGTGACCGGCTCCTGCGAGGCCGTCTGTCCCAAGGAAATCAGCCTGGCTTTCATCGCCTGGATGAACCGCGAGTACGGCCGGGCCCTCCTCAAAAACACCGCCCCGCCCGCCCGCAAAGGCAGCGATTAGCATCGTTACTGCACCAGCAGCAACTGGTAAAATCGCTGCGGATCGGGGCCGATGGTGTCCGAGTTGGTGATGCTGCTGTTGGTGGTCATGATCGGCGGGCCGAGATTAGTCCAACTTCCCGACGACAAGTCTCCCGTGTATCGCACCTGGTACTGCTGGCCGGGCGCCGCCGTCCAGGTGAAGGTGATCAGTCCGGCTTGCGCATCCAGCGCCGGAAGGAGCAACGGGGCGGGCCAAGTCAAAGTCAAAACGGCCGGCGCACTGGTCACGCTTCCGTACGTGTTGGTGACCACCACCGCGTAGCTGCCGGCGTCATTGGTGGTGGTCGCGCTCAAGGTCAAATTGCTCGTGCCCGAACCGGAGATTTCGCCGCCATCGGCGAGATTGGAGCCGTTGAATTGCCAGCGATACGACAGAGTCGGCGTGCCAATTGCGGCCACACTGAAGGAGGCCGGCCCGCCGTTGGTCACCGTCAGGCCCTGCGGCGGGCGGGCGATGGAAGGCGCTTCGGTCAGGGCCGTGGTGGCGTTGGCCAAGGTAATGGCCAGGATCACCACGTTGCCGTTATTGGGAAGAGTGAGACTCTGCGCCACGTAGGCGCTGTTGAGGGGAAAGGTGTAGCCGTAAAGATTGGCCTCCGAATAGTCGTAACCTCCCCCCTTGCTGTCGTGATACGGCATGGTGAGCACCGTCGTCTGGCCGGGGTAGGCCGTCGGCACGACCCAATCGCTGAAACTTTGAGTGAAGGTCGTGGTGGCGTTGTTGGTGTAGGTGATCATGAACTGCTGCGAAGTCTGGTTGCCATTGACGCCGGCGGCCAGCAATGACACGGACGCGTATTGGCCGATGGGCAGGGCGAGAGTCTGGCCCGCGCAATTGACCGTGTTGTTGATATTGATCGGGCCGAAGTTGAAGAGCATGTTCTTCCAGAACCGGTCCGCGCCGAGTTGATTGGCGGAGTAGGCGTTGCCGTCGCCATCCGTCCCCCCGTTGGTGAAGGTCGTGCCATCGCTGTAAATGCCGGCCAGATTATAGTCCGACGACAGCGACACGGGCACGGGCGCGTTTTGCACCGTGACCCCCAACACGACCACATTGCCGTTGTTGGGCAAGGTCAGGCTCATGGCGACACGGGTGTTGTCCAGGGTGAAGCCATAGCCGTAAAGATTGACGGTGGTGTTGTTCTGGGCGCCAGAACTGACGTCCCGATACGGCATGGTTGTGACAACCGACTCGCCGGCGTAGCTCTGCGGAGTGGCCCAATCGCTCAGGCTCTGGGTGAAGAGCGAGGTCGTGCCGTTGGTGTAAGTCACCGTGAAGGTCTGCGAGGCCTGGTTGCCATTGACGCCGGCGGCCAGCAGGCATACCTGGGTCTCCCGCTCCGGCGGCAGGGAAATCGTCTGCCCGGCGCATCGCACAATGTTCGAGGCGTTGGCCAGACCTAGACTGAAGGGCGTGCTGTTCCAGATTTGCGCCGCTCCCACCAGATTCGCCGAATAGGCGTATCCCCAGTTGTCCGCGCCGCCGCTGAATGCCGCCCCGTCCGCAGCCAGACCGACCGCGTTGAAATAAGGGGCCAGCGGGACGGACCACGGGGCGTTGGCCAGGCAGAGCGCCAGGACGACGACATTGGTATTGCCCGGCAGGGTGATGCTCTGGACGGTCTTGGTGTCATCGAGGCTGAAGGCGTATCCGTAAAGATTGACCGGGGAGGCGCTGTTGCTGGCGCCGGCGCTGGTGTTCATGTAGGCCATGCTCGCCGCCACCGCTTCGCCCGCGTAATGGTTGGCGGCCGTCCAGGCGCTCAGGCTCTGCGTGAAGGTGGAGACGGCCCCGTCGGTGTAGGTCACGGTGAACGTCTGGCCCGGCTGGTTGCCGCTGACGGCGGCGCCCAGCATCAACAAGACCGGGAACTGCCCCGCGGGCAGGCTGACGGTCTGTCCGGAACACTGCACCGCGTTCATCGTGTTGGCCGCTCCGGCGCCGAAGACAGAACCGTTCCAACTGGGTCCCGTCCCCAACAAAGTCGAGGAGTAACAGTTCCCGTTACCGTCCATGCTGCTGGCGGCGTTGAAGGTCGCGCCGTCGGTGCTCAGGCCCTCGCAATTATAGACCGGGGCCACGCTGGCGGCCGCGGCCCCCGGCGTGGCCGCCAGGACTCCCAACCCCAGCGTGACGGAATGCGTCACTCCGCCCAAGGAGCCGGAGAGCATGATCTGGCTGTTGGACGGCATGGCGGCGCTGGAGGCCGCCAAGGTCAGGAGGCTCGTGCCGGCGGCCGGGGAGGGATTGAAGGAGGCGGTCACGCCCTTGGAAAGATTGGTGACGGACAAGGCGATGCCGCCGGTCAGGCCGTTGAGCGGCGCGGCGTTGAGCAGGACGACTTCCCGGCCGCCGGCGGTGAGCGTCGGGGCGAAGGGCGAGGGGCAGAGGGAGAAGTCATTGGCCAGCGAGATGCCCAGGACCAGGACGCTGGAATTGACCGGGAACTTTATATTCTTGACAACCTTGTCCGGGTTCAAGGCGAACGAATAGCCGTAAATGCTGGCGGAGACGGTCCGGCCCTGCCCGCCGCCGCCGGTATTGTTGCAGCCCATGAACGAAACCAGGGTCTGGCCCGGATAGCTCGTCATGACCGCCCAATCACTGACGCTCTGGATGAAGGCGGAGGAAGTGCCGTCGGTGTAATTGACGACAAAACTCTGGTTGACCTGATTGCCGTTGACGCCCGTGGCCAGCAGGTTCAGGCAGGAATATCGGCCGGCGGGCAGTGTGACATACAGGCCGTCGCACTTGATCGCGTCCGCGGCGCCGGCGGGTCCAAGGGTGAAGACGCAACCGTTGAAGCTCAGCCCGCCGGGGAGCAAAGTCCCCGAAAAAGCGTTGCCATTGCCGTCCAGTCCGCCGGAGAAATGCGAGCCGTCCTTGTAGATGCCCGTGGTGGTGAAAACGGAGGAGAGGTTCACGGCCGTTGCGCCGGGCGCGGGCGCCAGGACCGTCAGATTGACCGTCGCGGTGTTCGTCGCGCTGGCAGTCGTCCCGGTGATCGTCAGGGTGACAGTCCCGGTGGCCGCGGTGGAGCCGGCCGTCAGTGTCAGGATGCTGGTGGAAGTCGTGCTGGACGGACTAAAGGACGCGGTCACGCCGGAGGGCAGGTTGGTGACCGAGAGGCTGACGCTGCTGTTGGCGGTGTTCATGGCCACTTGGGTCAAGAGCACCGTGGCTTTGCCGCCGGCGGTCATCGTCAGCGCCACCGGCGCGGCGTAGAGCAGGATGTTGGTGACGCCGGACCCGGCCAGGGCGTTGATGAGGCTGGCGCCGCGAGGCGTGCCCCAGCCGGTGCAGAGGTCGTAGCCCGTCACCGCGAAGTACTTCGCGGGGCTGGCCACGTTGGTGTTGTTGCCGGTGGTGATGTCGTGAAAAGTCGAGGCGTAAGAACTGCCAGAGTTTCCCTTGCCAATGGCGTAAACGGCCGGATTGATGAAACCGACGGGCGGCAGGCTGTCGTTGGCCGCCTGCTCATTGGCCAGGGCCAGGAAGCCCGCCCACAACGGCGTGGCGCAACTGGTCCCGCCGTAAGAACCGGCGCTCCCGTTGTCGTGCAGCACCCAGATATTGTCGGCCGTCAGCGCCACGTCGGGAATGTTGCGCATGGTGGTCGAACCCTGGTTGGCCGTCATGCTCACGCCCTCCTGCCACATCGGCAGGGCGTAAGTCACGCTGACCCCGCCGCTGCTGCCCGTCCCGCCCCAATTCCAGGCCGTCTCGGAAATCCAACTGCCTCCCGGCCCGCTGGTGCTCAACGTCGTCCCGCCCACACACGTGATGTAAGGCGCGTCGGTCGGTGTGGCCGCCCCGGCCGAGTAGGCGTCTCCATCGCCGGAGGCGTTGAAATAGTTTTGCCCCTGCGCGACGAATTCCTGAAAAATCTGCAACGTGGTGTCGTCAATGCCGTAGGTCCAGGAGGCGCTGAGTTGTTTGGCCAGGTTGTCTGTCGCCATCCGGTTGAGTATGTCGTCTCCGCTGTTCCCGTAATAAATGATGACTTGGGAAAGACCCGGCGCCATCGAAATGGCCATCTCGATGTCCAGCGGCTGTTCCGCCCCGCCGGCATTGTCGGTGATGCTGCCGATGCCGTCCAGCAGGACGTTGTTCAACGGCACGTTGGGCAGGCTGTAGTTGCTCTCGTAAGCCTGAATGTCGCTGGCGTAGTAACCGGCGTACTCCAGCAAACCCACCGACTGCCCCGTCCCGGTCAGCGTCGTGCCCGGAACGTAGGCCGCGCGAAAGTCGTTCCCCGCGTAAGTGCCGCCAGGCCCGGAACCGGAAGCCGGACCGGGCGCGCCCGCCGGCCTGGCGTGGACCAATGGCCGCGGCACGACGTAATTGTCCAGACCGCCGACGTGCAGAATCGGCAGCCCCGCCTCCACCACCGGCTCGCTGTCCGGGGCGAAGAAGGTCCGGTCTTCGGTCGGATGCCGATATTGCCGCAACGTCACCTGGAAGGCCGTCTCGATGTCCGCCGCCCGCGCCGTCACCTCCACCAGCATGCGATTGGGATGTTTGACCTGGACGGCCAGCCCGCGTGAGGCGGCGAAATCAATCACCTTCTGGTAATCCTCCGCCGTCGGGCCGAAGCGCCGGGTGAATTCGTCCACTGTGACGAAGTGACGAAAGGACGGACTGGCCGGGTCATAAAGTGCTTGCAGCAAATTGGCCAGGGCCTCCCGGTTGCGCAACGGCAGGCCGATGCTCAGGCGCATCGGTGTTTCCGCCGCGACACGGCCCGTGGGCGCCAAGTTGGCCGCCGCGGGCGGCACGTGTCCGGTCAGCCGTCTGATGGTTTGCGCGCCGGCGCGGGAAACAAACCCCAATCCGAGCGCCAGGACGAGGACAAGAGCAACCGCGCCAGGCCGGACTCCGACGGGGGGCAAAACGGGAGAACAGTTAGTTTTCATTGTCATTCGACTTCGCACTCCTTTTCCATAAATCAACCGTGGAACACTACCACGGTTGGCCCCGGCGTCAACCCGCCGAATCCACGCGCCGCGCGAGAGGGCGCATCCGGCTGTTGCCGACGGGGCCGGCTACGGTGGCGACACGGTGGCTGGAAGGGGTTTCCGAAAGCCCCGAACTGGCTCTTTTTTGCCATCCACAAATTTTTTTAGGTGCTAATTGGTGCTAATTGGTGCTAACAGGTGCTATTGGCGGCGCGGAGTTCAAGGTTCAAAGTTCAAGGTTCAAAGTTCAAGGTTCAAAGTTCAAGGTTCAAAGTTCAAGGTTCAAAGTTCAAGGTTCAAAGTTCAAGGTTCAAAGTCCAAGGTTCAAGGTCCAAAGTTTGGTCGGATTTAGTCGGATTTAGTCGGATTTGGTCGCATCGGCCGGCTTTCCCTTCGATCCTGCCCGGCCCTGCCAGGAGAGGCAAAAAATTGCCGGTTCGGGCCGCCCTCCGGCCCGACCATTTGCGTGAAATTTTTTTTATGGTGCGATTTGGTGCGATTTGGTGCGATTTAGTGCTATTTGGCCGTTGGCGGCACCGGGGAATGGAGCACGGATGGCACGAATGCCACGGATTGATGAAACGAACCGTTGGGTGGTGTCCCCACCGTTATTTACCGTTATTTACCGTTAGTCACCGCAGCTTGGCGCGGCAGCCCGAAAGGGACCGCTCCGCCGGCGGATTTCAACGCAAGGGCGCGAAGGCGCAGCGACGCAAAGAGGATTTTCTCCAGTCTGCATTCCGCGCCCCCCACCTTCCCCGGCCCCTTCTTCCCCCTGCAAAATGTCAAAGAACAGGCGCGCGGGCGCCCTGCAGATTCCATATTACCACGTTATTATGGGACTGCAAATAATAAGTGTAAAATATTTTTCCGCGCCAGAGCAGTTTTCATGCCGGGCGGCGAATTCTCCGGCGGTTTTTTCTCGGGCAGGGGCCCAACGCCGCACATGCCAATTTCCTCGGACTGACCCGCCAGCCTTCCTCGATGACGCCTTTTTCCGAAGGAAACCGCCACAGTTTAACAGTGAGAACTGGCACTTGCGATGGCACTTCAATTGTTGAATGTATGAAGTTGACCCCAATGGCTCCGGGACTGAGTTGACCCCAAAATTCTGAGTTGCGGCGGAGCGGGGTTGGACCCGGGCGGCGCGTGGCCGTTGACTTGAATCCCGCCGTCCTCGCGCAGGACAAACGGGGTTGTCACGATGGCGTCGGCGCGCAGCATGGGTTCGTCTGGCGGCGGCGGCGGCGGCGACCTGTAGAGCGCGCGCCGTTTCGCTGATTTCGACTTCTTCGGCACGCCCAGATCAATTGATCAGATCAGCGTGCCGGATCAAGATTATTTCCGTGGCGTTTAGCCCAAGTTCGTCAGTCGGAAAAGGCGGCGTGCCTGGGAATTGTCCGAAAGATGCGCCCCCAATCCTTAGCGATGTCCTCATTCTGTTCACCAATTGGTGAAGTTCGCCGCAGAATGAATTCCGTCGGCGAGACGCCGACGGATGCGACCGAGTCGGTCGCGCTCCCAAAAGTCGCCAAGATGCGGCTGGCGGGGTGATTTTCCGATTGATTTTTGGGGCGGCGGGAGATAATGTCGCGGGCATCAAATGCCAACCAAAACCCTGCTAATCCATGAGGTCCGGCGCGCGGGCGGATGGCTCCGCCTCCCTGCGTGGCGCGACGGCTGTCTGCTGTTACTGTTGCTGTTGTGCTGGCCGCCGGCCTGGGCGCGGCTCTACGGCTTTGACGTGGTGGCCGATTTCAGCACCAACGCCAACCCCAACGGCGCCTGGAGCTACGGCTGGGCCACCACCGCCGGCGGCCCGTTCCAATCGCTGTCGAACTCGACCACGTACGACGCGGGCCAGATGGCCGGCTGGAGCAATGCGCTGTCAATGCCGGATGCGGTGGTGGTGGCGAAGTACTTCGGGTCCACGCCGGACACGGTCGGCACGGCGATGGATTTTCCGGACACGTTGCGGATGGACCCGGAGAGCGAGGCGGCCATCGTGCGCTTTACGGCGCCGAGCAACGGCAGCTACCAGGTCAACGGGTTGTTCCGCATCAACGATACGGATTCGCACGCGCATAACCTGATCATTCAGACCAATGGAGGCACGCTCTATCATGTTCTGACCAGCGGGGGGTCGCTTTACACGCAGTATCCGTTTGGTTTTTCGTTGGCACTGAGCCAGGGCGAGACGGTGGACTTCATCGTGAGCTGCCAGGACGGCGATTATTCCTACCTTTCCACCGGGTTGAAGGCTTCGATCACCCGCGCGACGGGCACGACCTACGCCTGGAACGGCGCGGTTTCAAACAATTGGTTCGCGCCGACCAATTGGACGCCGGCGGGTCTGCCCGGGCCGTTGGACACGGTGGTCATCACCAACGGATCGCCGTTGGTGGGAACGGCGGCCACCGTCGGGGCGGTCATTTTGAACGCCGGTGCGGCGATCTACGCCGCGGGCGGGCTGATAGTCTCAAATCTGTTCAATTGGGAGGGCGGCAATGTCACGGGCCAACTGCTCATCGCCGCCAACGCGAGGCTGAATTTGAATGATTTTGGCGGGAGTCTCCCGCTGCAAGGGTTGACCCTGATCAACGACGGGACGGTGGCGTGGGATGGAGGCGCGCTGACGTGCGATACAAACACGATTGTGACCAACGACGGCCAGTGGGTCGTCCAGGCGGACAGTCAAGTCAACAGCGTGGCCGGCGCCGGGGCTTTTTACAACAACGGCACTTTTGTCAAGTCCGCCAGCGGGGGCGCGACCACCTTTAACGGGCTGGCGTTTGACAACGCGGGCACGGTCAACGTCACCAACGGGGCGCTGACCCTGGGGGCCGGGGGCGTGATGGGCGGATCGTTCCTGGCCGGGAGCAACACGGCGATCACGTTTTCGGGCGGCGGTTTGTTGAGCGGCGTCTTTACGACCGGGCCGGGGGCGACGGTGACGCTGACGGGGGGAGCATTCACCAATGACAAGGCGGTTTTCAACGGGCCGGGCAGCGCCACCCTGAGCGGGGGGACGTTGCTGTTGAGCAACGATGCCAGCCCGAATTTGCTGCTGGCCGGGGGGACGGTCACGCTGGGGCCGCAATTCCAGGCCGGGGGCGACATCACCAATCTGACCATCGCGGGGGCGACGCTGGCGGGGACGAACACGGTGACGGGCGACTTCAACTGGGTCGCCGGCCGGGTCGGCGGGGTCTTGAGCGTGGCTCCGAGCGGGACGGTGTATTTGAGCGGTTCGGCGGACGTGTTCCTCTACGCGGCGTTGACCAACGCCGGACATATCATCTGGAACGGCGCCGGGGGCTGGCATTTGGACAGCAACAGCGGCGGGGGCTGGGTGGTCAACCTGCCCACGGGCGTGATTGACGCGCAGTGCGACGAACCGATTTTGAGCGATGCGGGGGGCGGATGGATCGCCAACGCCGGGCTGTTTGAAAAATCCATGGGGACCCAGACGACGTCCGTGGCCCCGGCCTTCACCAATTCCGGGGTGGTCAAAGTGCTGAACGGCACGCTGGATTTCCAGGGCGGATATTTTGGCGGGCTGTTCGTGGCCACCAACGGGACCACGTTGAACTTCGAGAACGGCGGAGTCGTGAGCGGCGACTTCAGCGCCGGCTTCGGCGCGCTCATCGCCCTGGACGGCGGCACTTTTACGCCGGCGGCCACGGTTTCCTTTGGCGGGACGGGCGCCTGCGAGTTAATTGCGGGAAGCCTGACGCTGCCCAACGGGCCGATCCCCGGGCTGCAACTGGCGGGCGGGACGGTTGAGCTGCCGGCGGGATTTGAAGGAGGAACCATCACCAACCTGACGCTCTCGAATGGAACATTGGCCGGCACCAATACGGTGACCGGCGTGTTGACTTTCAATGGGCAGAATAGTCTCGTTTCGGGGCCGTTGACGGTCGCCGCCGGGGCGGCGCTGAATTTCAACGGCGGTTCCATTGCAGGCCCGCTCATCCTGGAGGCCGGCGCGACGGTGAACTGGAACGGCGGCACTACGGAATCTTTTGTCACCATCGCCAGCAACGCGGTGCTCAATGTCAACGGGGGTCTGGATGCCTACGACATGATAACCAACGCCGGGGAGGTGAACTGGAACGGCGGCACATTCCAGGTGCAAAACGGCAACGGCGTTTACAATCTGGCGGGCGCGAAGTTCAACATCAACGTGACGAACGGGGAGTCTTTCAACAATGACCACGGCACCGAGTTTTTCAACAACGCCGGACTGCTCCAGAAATCCGCCGCCAACAGCGCGGTCTATATTGATCCTATTCTGATCAACACCGGCACGGTCCAGGCGCAAGGGGGATACCTGTATTTTGACAGTCCGCAGGATCAAAGTCCGGTCCTGGGCGGCACGTTCCTTGCGGAGATGAACGCGGAGGTGATTCTTGACGGCGGCGGTCTGCTGGCGGGGACCTTCAGCGCGTCCACCAACGCGGTCATTGACTTGGGAAGCGGCGCCTTTTCCTACAATGCCACCGCCACGTTTGTGGGCGCGGGCACCAACGTGATGGGCGGCGGCACGCTGACGCTGGCGAGCAACGTTATTCCGAACCTGCAATTCCAGGGCGGCACGATTACCCTGGGTCCGGCGTTTCAGGGCGGCGTGATCACCAACCTGAACCTGGGCGGGGCGAGCCTGGGAGGCAGCAATATCGTCGCGGGCGTTCTGACCATGAGCGGGGGTTCTCTTTCCGGCTCGCTGCTGCTGGCGCAGAATTCGACTTTCAATTTCAGCGGGACACTCAACGCGCCCGTGACGGTGCCCGGCAACGCGGTGATGAATCTGACCGGGCCGGACACAGCGGTGTTCAACGCTTCGCTGACCAACTTTGGCACGATCAATTGGACGGGAGGCAACGTGTATCTGGAAAACGGTGTCTCGATTAACAATGCTACAGGGGCGGTGTTTAACGCCGAGACCCCGGGCTCCCTTGATTCCAGCTATGCCGCGAGCGCCTTCAACAACGCGGGATTGTTCCTGGCCACCAATACTTCCGGCACGATGTATATTGATGTTCCTTTCAACAACCTGGGCATGGTTCAGGCCGGCAGCGGAACTGTTGTTTTTGACAACTACGATGGCAACAACTTCTCGGGTTTCTTTGAGGCCGGGCCGGGGGCGATCATTGATTTTGAGGATGGCGGCTACCTATCCGGCGCCTACAACGCCTTGCCCGGCGGCACGATCGAGCTTTCTTACGGAGTGTTCAGCAATTCCCCCACCGCGGTTTTCTCCGGCGGCGGCTCCAACCTGCTGGACGGGGGCACCATCACTTTGGCCGCCAATCCGATTCCCGATCTCCAGTATCAAGCCGGCGGCACGGTCGTGCTGGGACCGCAGTTCCAGGGCGGCACGATCATCAATCTGACGCTCAACGGGGCAAACTTAACCGGGACAAATACGGTCACCGGCGTCTTGACCATGAACGGCGGGACCATGGCGGGGCCTCTGACCATCGCCCCGAGCGGCGTGATGAACGTGACGGGGCCAGGCGCGCTCTATCTGGAGGGGCCGGTGACCAACGCCGGCACCATCAACTGGCTGGGGAGCGATCTTTACATTGATTCGACCAACTCTTTCGAGAACCTGGAGGGCGGGCTTTTTGCCATTCAATGCAATAACGACATTGAGGCTTACTACTACCCATATACCGCCGCCTTCGTCAATGCCGGAACAGTCACCAAAAGCGGGCCGGCGGGCGAGACCTACTTCGACGCGCCGCTGGTCAATGCGGGCGCGGTGAATGTCATGTCGGGCGCCTTGTATCTCGAATGGGGCGGCGAACTGGCGGGCGTTTACACGGCGTCGGCGGGGGCTGAATGTGATTTTACGTCAGGCGCGTTTACCAACACGTCCGCTGCGGTCAGTTTTTCCGGCGCGGGCGTCAACGCGCTGGTCGGAGGCAGTCTCTACCTGACGAGCAACACCGTGCCCAATTTGCAGTTGGAGGGTGGCACGGTCTTTTTGGGGCCTGACTTTCAAGGCGGCACGATCACCAACCTGACCTTGAACGGAGCCAGCCTGGGCGGCACCAATACGGTCACCGGCGCCTTGAATTTCTTCGGTTCGGACTACAGCTATATCGAGGGGCCATTGACCCTGGCGCCCAATTCCGTCTTCAATTGCGGCGGCGCCTATCTCCAGTCTCCACTCTCCATCGCCGCCGGGGCGGTGATGAATATTGGCGGGCCTTACGAAGTCACCTTCGCGGCCTTGTCCACGAACCAGGGGACCATCAACTGGACCAACGGATTGGTCGGGTTAAACGGCCCGTTTTACAACCTGTCCAATGCCCTCTTGAACGTGCAGTGCGACCAGAGCGCGTTCGGCGGCCAGCCGATTTACAATGCCGGTGTGATCCGCAAAACCAACACGGCGGGCATAACGTACGTTTATTCGCATATCGTCAACACCGGAACGGTGGACGTGGAGAGCGGGGAACTTTACCTTGGAGAGCCTGCCGGCCTGAGCGGGGGGACGTGGGATATTGGCATCAGCGGACTGAACAACTACGGCCAATTTGCCTTTGCATCCTCCGCCGCGCTGACCAACACGCTGAACATCATCCTGGCCAATGGTTTTCTGTTCGCCCCCGGCGAAAGTTTCACCCTGGCCACTTATGGGTCGGAAACCGGGACCTTTGCGCCCGCGACGGTTCAGCCCCCGCAGGGCGGCAACTACACTTACAACTACGGGGCCGGCGCATTGACCTTCACGGTCAATAGCGTGGTCGTCCCCTCCATCGCCATCGTCAGCCCGACCAATTCCCAGGTCTTCACGGCCGGCAGTTCCATTCCGATTGCCGTCAGCTATAGCGACACCAATACCACCGTGCTGCAAGTTCAATACTATCAGGGCGCCGCGCTAATTGGCTCCGGCACGAGTGGTTTTACCTGGTTTGGCGCGCGGGCCGGCTTCTACAACCTGACCGCGGTGGCGACGGACGCCGCCGGGTCCGTCGGAGTGTCCGCACCGGTCGCCATTTTGGTTGTGACCAACGCAGCGTCGGCCAATAGCATCCTTTGGACCGGCGCGTCCGTCGCCGGCAGCAACTGGTCCGATTCCGCGAATTGGCAGCCGGCGCGGGTTCCCGGGGCGGGCGACAATGTTTTTGTCGCCGGCGGCCCGCCGATCAATCTGGACACAAGCCCCACTGTCAACAATATCAGTCTGAGCGGCGGCGGCCTGGGCGGCGGCGGGACGCTCACGGTGAACCAGGGCTTCGACTGGTCCGGCGGCGCGCTTGGCGCCTCGGTGACGATTGCCGCCGGGGCCACGCTCGAGATCAATGGAACCGGCCCGCTCAACGCCTCCGGCGCGACGCTGGCCAATCAGGGGACCCTCCACTGGAGCGGCGGCAATCTGCTGGGCAGCGGCGCGACCACCATTTCCAACGCGGGCATCTGGACGATTGCCGCCGCCAGCAATCTCTCCTGCGCCGCGTATGTCATCAACACCGGCTCCATCGGCGTGAGCAATGGAACGGTCAGTTTCACCGGCGGCGGCAGTTTGCTTGGCTCCATGACGGCGGCGGCCACGGCGACCAATGACCTGGCCGGCGGCTCTTTCAACTCCGGCGCGGAAGCCAGTTTTGACGGGCCTGGAATGAACACTTTCAGCGGCGGCACGCTGACGTTGAGCGCCGGGGTGGGCACCAACCTGGCGTTGGCCGGCGGCACCGTCTTCCTTGGTCCGCAGTTTCAAGACAACGGCGCGATAGCCAATCTGACTCTGACGGGTTCCACCCTTGCCGGCACCAACACCGTGGCCGGCGTTCTGAACGTGGTGTCGGGGCAGATCACGGGCCAATTGACCGTCGGCGGCGAGGGCCTGCTGGAGTTCTCCGGCGCCCAGGCGCAGTACATCGGTCTGGAAAACCTGACGCTGATAAACTCGGGGACGGTGATCTGGTCCGGCGGCATTCTGAACGCCGTGAACACGGATGTCACCAATAACGGCTCCTGGCTCATCGAAACCAACGGCTTTGTCAACGGCTCGTTTTCCCTTTTTGTCAACAACGGCTTCCTGACCCAGCAGGCCGCCACCGGGACGACGGTCTTTGTCGCGACGAACTTTGTCAACAACGGGACGATTGACGCGGAAAGCGGCACGATAAACCTCTCGGCCGGGGGCGCGCTCGGCGGAACCTACAACGCCGCCACCAATGCGGAGATCAGCTTTGTCTCCGGGAATCTGACCGTCGGCGCGCTGCCCGACATTACGGGCCAGGGAACGGTGCAAGTCGCCGCCAACGGCATGTTGACCATCCTGAGCAACGTCCCGGCTGGATTGGGCCTGGCAGGGGGGACGGTGGTGCTGGGGCCGGCCTTTCAAGGCAATGGCACGATCACCAACCTCACGCTCAACGGCGCGACCCTCTCCGGTTCCTATACCGTCATCGGGAATTTAAACTGGCTGGCAGGTTCCATCAGCGGCGCCCTGACCATCGCCAGCAACGCCACTTTGAACGTCGCCGGAACCGGGGCTCATTATGTCACGGCGGGGGCGATTACGAATTTCGGCGACGTTCTTTGGTCCAACGCCCCAATCTACAACTACAACGGAGCAATCCTTGTCAACAACGGGCTCTGGCTGGCGCAAGCCGACAGCTACATCGAAACGGACTCCGGGGCGGCGGTTTTCATCAACAACGGCCTTTTCCGCAAGCTCGGCACTACCGGATACACGGCCCTTTACTCGATGTCTTTCACCAATTTCGGCACGGTGGACGCGGAAAGCGGAAGCATTGAGTTCGAAGGCGGGGGCGGGATTGGCGGCGCGTACAACGCGGCCTCCCAGGCGGCCATTTATTTCGACGGCGGCGCCCTCAGCCCGGTCGGCGCGGCAACTTTTGCGGGACCCGGCGCCATTGAGTTTACGGGAGGCACGCTGACCCTGGACAACGACCAAATCCCCGGTTTGCCCATGACCGGCGGCACGATCGTTCTCGGCCCTGCTTTTCAGGACAACGGCGCCATCACCAACCTGACCCTCCAGGGCGCGACGCTTTCCGGCGCCTGCGTGGTCACCGGCGTTCTCAATTGGCTGGCGGGGTCCATTTCCGGCTCCTTGACCGTGGCCAGCAACGCGACGCTCAACATTCCATCCGCCGCCAGCCAGTTGGACTTGTCCTCCGGCGCGCTGACCAACAATGGTTCCGTCACCTGGGCGGGAGGCTACATCGAGGCCGACGATGGAACGTTCATTGTCAATAATGGATTGTGGCTGGCCGCCTCGGACAACGAGATTTACCCCTATTACTACGAGTACGGTTATGACAATTCAGCGGTCTTTATCAATGACGGCGTCTTTCGCAAGCTGGGCGCCACCGGCTACACTTTCTGTGAAATTCCCTTCGCCAACAACGGCCTGGTGGATGCCCAGTCGGGAGTAATCTCGTTCTACGACGGCGGCCAGGTCGGCGGCGTCTATAATGCCGCCGGCGCCGCGACCATTCTCTTGCAGGGCGGTTATTTCACCAATTCCTCCCCCGCCACTTTCACCGGAGCCGGGCTGAGCGAATTCGACGGCGGGATTCTGACCTTGATGTCAGACCAGATTCCCACGCTGCCGCTGGAAGGCGGCGAAATCGTGCTCGGCCCGGCCTTCCAAAACCAGGGCGCCATCACCAACCTGACCCTCGGCTCGGGGGCGACTCTTGAAGGGACTAATACGGTGGCCGGGACGCTCAATTGTTTCGGCGGGTCCGTTGCGGGTGTGTTGACTGTAGCGGCGGGCGGGCAGATGAATATTTCCAATGCTCCCGGCGACGGCAGCCTGTATGTTGATTATGGCGCCACGGTGAATAATTTTGGCGCCGTCACCTGGTCCGGCGGCTATGTTTACGGCTCCTCCTCCTCCTCCAGCTACATCACCAACAACGGCCTCTGGCTGGTCCAGTGCGACAACACCTTGGAGGACATCACTTTCGACAATACGGGCGTGTTCCGAAAATCCGCCGCTTCCGGCGCCACGACCCTTGACTCCCTTTCCTTCATCAATTCGGGCACGTTGGACGCCGAATCGGGCGCGTTCAATTTCAATTCGGTTTCCAACTACGGCCAGACCGTCGCCACGCTGGTCTTCGGCGTGTCGGCGCCGAATCTGACGGGCAAACTCTCCATCGCCGGCAATGTCAATCTGGATGGCACGTTGGCCGTCAATCTTCTCAACGGTTACACTCCCAATCCCGGCGATGCCTTCACGCTGATAAGCTATGGTTCGGCGGCCGGCTCGTTTTCAGCGTTCAATCTGCCTGCCTTGCCCGCCGGCTTGGACTGGGAGACGGATATTGGCGCCAGCGGCGTGGGCTTGCGCGTGGTGCAGGCGCTGGCCGCCAGCCATACCCTGAGCCTCAGCGGCACGGTGGCCGACAGCAGCCGCCATCCCATTTCCGGGGTCACCGTCTATGCCACGATCAACAGTTCCAACCTCATCCAGAACGGCAGCTTCGAGGAACCGTCCATCGGCACCACGGGTTACGTATATTATCAACTGGGTTCGACGAATATAACGGGTTGGACAGTGATCGGACCCTCCGGCGCCAGCGTCGAACTGACCAGCCACTACTGGAGGAACGTACCGGCTGAGGACGGCGATCAATTCTTGGATCCCAGCGGGAACATCGGCGGGGGCGGCGTGACCCAAACCTTCCCCACCGTGGAAGGCACAACCTACGACCTGATCTTCTATCACGGCACCGGCGCCCGTCACGGCCTCTCCGCCTGCCTGGGTGTGAACATCGGCACCAACTTCTACACCTTCGGCGAAACCAGCGGCGGCAGCGGCGACTTCGATTGGCGGCAGGTCGTCATCCCGTTCACCGCCGATTCCAACGTCACCACCTTGACGATTTCATCGGAAATCTCCGGCTACGACGCCAACGATTTCGTGGACAACGTGCAGGTGATTCCGCCGGATGGCGACCGGTTGCTGGAGGCCGTCACCGATGCCAACGGCAACTACCAAATTGCGGTGGACAATGAGACCTTTCAGGTGGGCGTGGCCGGATTGGGTCCCGCCGGCTACAATGACGTCGCCAGCCAGTCGGTGGTCATGGGCGGCACCAATCAGGTCCTCAATTTTGTCGCCACCCCCCTGAGCGCGGCCGCTTCAAACACCATCGCCACTTCCGCCAACCCGCCCGACGCGGGCACAACCTTTGGCGGCGGCGGTTTCACCAACGGCACCGCCGTCACCGTCACGGCCCTGGCCACCAATGCGGCCATTCCTTTCGTCTTTACAAATTGGACCGAAAACGGCGTCGTCGTCAGCCTCGCTGCCGCCTACACTTTCGTGGCCGAGGGCGACCGCAATCTGGTCGCCAACTTCGTCTTGCCCTACTACATCATCTCGGCCTCCAACAACCCGTCCACGGGCGGCTCCGTCAGCGGCGCCGGCCCCGCGCTCTGGGGCACGACCAACGTCCTCGTGGCCTCGCCGGCTTTTGGTTACGCGTTTGCCAATTGGACCTTGGGCGGGACGGTGGTGGGCGAGAATGTCGCCTTGACCAATATTGTCAGCGGCAATGCCACCTACGCGGCCAATTATGTGGCGACCAATGTGACGCACGTGGTGACGGTGGCCAGCAGCCCCGAAGGGGTGGCGGCGGTGTCGGGGGCGGGGACTTACTCCAATGGCCAGACGGCCAGGATCAAGGCGCCGCTTTCGGTGACCAATGCGCCCGATGTCTATAGCTTCGAGTATTTCATGCTCAACGGGACGGAGGTGTCGTCATCGGCCAATTTGAGCGTTGTGATGTCCACGCTGCTGCCCTCGATCCTGGAGTATGTGGCCGTGTACGGCGAGCAAAGTCTTTTGCCGCTGGTGCTCAATGTGGGGGTCAATTACGCCAATCCGGTGCCGGAGACGACTAATTTTGTTTTGCGGCTGCAGTTTGACCGGACGATGAAGACGTCGGTGACGCCGGTCATCGAGCTGACCAACGCGGCGGCAGGGGCGGCGCAGGCGGTGGCGCCGACCAACGGGCATTGGGCCACGACGGTTTATGCCGATGACACTTATGTGACGCCGGGGATCACCTTCGGGCCGGGGATGGATGGGACGGTGCAGGTGTGGGTGTCGGGGGCGCAGGACACCGGAGGCAACAGGCTGGCGCTGACCAATGTGCTGAGCTTGACGGTGAGCTCGACGCCGCCGGTGGTGGGGATCAGCAGTCCGGGCAATGGGTTGTCGGTGGCGACGACGAATGGGTTTGTGTTTGCGGCTGGGGCCAGTTCGGTTTACGGGGTGGCGGGGCTGGGGTTGTATGAGAACGGG
>Ga0326728_10008914_pt1 | contig 24502 bp, 20 predicted proteins | sample MB3enrmetagenome_FD_207602 | JGI IMG/M metagenome (GOLD analysis project Ga0326728, IMG submission 207602) | Lab enriched peat soil microbial communities from McLean, Ithaca, NY, United States - MB31MN | ecosystem: Environmental > Terrestrial > Soil > Wetlands > Peat | place: USA: New York... | reverse complement strand
CTGCGGGTTCTTAGGCACAAATACGGTGGGTCGGTCGGCGGATTCACCGCCTTGTGGGGTTTTGAAAGTTTAGTTAATATTGAAGGTTGGGAAAGCGGGTTTAGCGAGATACCTGAAGAAAAGGCTTTGCGCGCCGAGTTCATGGAGCTGATTGTGCCAGGTTCCTACTCAGCATGCATCTTAGAGCCGATTAAAACATTAAATCGCAGGGCAAAACGCGGTCGTCCTAAGAAGTAATATTTTCCGAGCCAAAGGTGGCGCGGCGCGATCTCAACAAGATAAGGCTCGACTACAACACCTACTTAGGCTACGTTTTTGAGCAGGTCGCTACGGAATTTATAGTGGAAATGAAGAACCGGAACAAACTGCCCTTCCCTTTCACGGCAATCGGAAAATGGTGTTGCAAAACAAGGAAATAGACGCAGTTGCTCTCGACGAAGAAGCGCTGAGGGCGGCGTTCATCGAAACAAATGGAGCACTCTCAATAGGTTAGACGGCAATAGAATCGCACAGAACCTAAAAGCCAAAACACAAGACTTTAAATGTAGTAGGAAACAAGAAAATGACGGGTTAATCGCAAAGAAAATCCTTGACAAAAAACTTTTGACAAGCCAAGGATGTTTTGCTCTTGACTTAGCCGACTTCGAGTCAGTTGATGGCAAACATAGGGTAGTTGCACTTATTGAGGTTTCCATGTGCAGTTGATTGCTTTTCCTTCGCAAGCTTGGACGCATGGTGTGTTGTTGGTTTCGGGTTTGCATGGTGCGCAGGTGTATTTTATCTTTTTGCGGTGCTCTTCCGTTACTGATGCGACGGTTTTGTCTTCGAGGTCAATGAACATGGTTTCCAGCTGGAGCGCGGTTTGTGGGCAGGTTTTGACGCATTTGCCGCAGCCTGTGCATTTGTCAGTGTCGATGGTTATGTAGTATTCGCCTGACCCGTCGCTGTAGCCATAATGCGTGATTATCGTCTTTGCCTCCTATCCTTTTTGTGTTTTTTCGTAGAGTGCTTTGCCGAAGAGTGCCGCGCCGAATGCGCCTGCAACCATGGGGTCTAAGCCGCCGTCGCGCCAGTTTGGCGGGGGGAGGCATTTGATGCCGAGGACGACTTCTATTCGGGTGACTATTCCGATGTTTTTGCTTTGTCCGCCTGTTATGACGAGTTCTTTTTCTAAGCCTACCCTGTTGATGAGGTTAGCCATGCGTACCGCCATTGCGCGTGTGTAAGCCGCAAGGACTTTTTCTTTTGACCAGCCTTTGCGCAGGAGCCCGATGGCTTCGGTTTTTGCGAATGCTACACATGTGCAGCTTACTGGCGGGGGTTCCTCGTCTACTTTTAGTGAGATGGCGCCGATTTCTTCTATGGGTATCTGCATTAGGTCGGCGAAGACTTCCATGCCTCTGCCTGTTCCTGCCGCGCATTTATCGTTCATAAGGAAGGAGACGACTCTGCCTGTTTCGTCGCTGCGGATGGCTTTGATGTCTTGCCCGCCGACGTCGAGGACGGTTCGCACGCTGGGTCCCCAAATGTAGTTTGCGCCTTTTGCATGGCAGGCGATTTCTGTGATGGCTTTGTTCGCCATTGGAACGTTAACTCGCCCGTACCCGGTGCCGACGATGTATTTGAGGTCGCTGGCTTTCAACCCGGTTCCCAGCAACGCTAAACCTAGAGCTTTGCTTGCACTCTCCGGGCTATTGGAGCCTGTTCGCGTTATACTCCAAGAATAAGCTTCACCGTTGATCATGATGGCGGCTTTGGATCCCACTGAACCGACGTCGACACCTGCGGTAATGATATCTTTGCTTGTCCACTGTTTGCCTTCGACGATGCGGTTGTATTCTCGCCAGCGCCAAAACTCAAGTTCATCTTTGACGTTGCTTGGCTCCTTCATTTTTGCCTCTCCTTTGCTCGGGTTGCAGCTATAAGTGCTGCTCCTAAGGCACCTGCGTAATCGGGAAAATCAGGGATTAGAATTTCCACGCCCAGTTTTCTTTTCAGGGCTGCGATGAAACCGACGTCTTTGGCTACGCCGCCGATTAACACTACGTCGGGGTTTACTCCTATCCTGTGGACCATTGAGCTAACGCGGTCGGCCATTGCGTCGAAGACTGCGCGTGCGATTTCAGGTTTGGATTCTTGGCGGTGAATAAGTGAGACAACGTCGGATTCACCGAAGATGACGCAAGACGCGTTTATCGGGCTAGCTCGCTCCGCCTTAAGCGACAGGGGACCCATATCCTCCAGTTTCACCTCTAAAGCTCGCGCCATAGCCTCTATGAATGCTCCCGCCCCCGCGGCACACCGTTCATTAACGACGAAGTCAACCATAACGGCTTTGTCGTCGCATTTTACGGCTCTGGCTTCTTCGGCGCCTATGTCGATTATTGTGTGGGCTTTAGGGAAAAAGTAGACTCCCGCTTTGGCGTCTGCGCTCATCATGCTAATGGTGCTGTCTGCGCCTGGAGCGTTTTCCATGGATGAACCCGTGGCGACGGAGTAGGCGATATCTGAGCGTTGTAGACCCGCGCCTTTTAATGCTTGCGCGACGGCTTCTTCAGTTGCCGTCGTCGCGTCGAAGCCTGAGAACGCTTGCCCTCTTGAAACCTCTTCGCCGTCTTTTAGGATTACTGCTTTTACCCGTTGGGTGCCAAGGTCCATTCCCAGAGTTATCATCACATTGCACCTATATGTCGACTCGTGCGGTCAGCATTTCGAGGAAAGCTTCAACGCGGGTTTTCATCTGTCCAACGTCTTCCCGTGTGTATTCTGTGTCTAAATAGTACATGGGGATGTTGATTTTATCTAGGGCTTTTTTGATTCGAGTGTACTCCATCGCGTAGAGCATGCAACCGCGGGTAACATAGTAGATGACGCCCTGGACGTTAGATTCTTTGACTTTGTTGAGCAGCCAGTTGATGCGGTCTTCATTTCCATCGCTGCTGGTGAAGCAGGGGCAGGTCGAAGCCATTAGGTAGCGTTCGCCGATCGCGTTTAGCATGTCATCCATGGTCCATTCGTCCACGCCGACAGGGTCGTTGAGGATTCTCTCGCCCGAGCAAAGCTCGTCAGCCACGATGATTCCCTTCGGGTTTGCCTCCTCAACCAAGTTCGGTACCTTCCAGCTGTCAGGCCAAAACATCGGCGTACCCGTCACCAAAACCCGAGGCGTATCAGTCGGGCAAACCCAGTCTTTACGCTCCGCACGCTTCTCAAGTTCGTCGCACAGCGCCGTGGCTTTCTGGGTCCAACGTTCCTTATCATCCCACAGGTAAGATTGGTTGACAAGCATGGCGTCTCTGCCCATGATTATGGGGTTGCCTTTGCGCAGGTCCTGCAGGCGACGGAAAACCCTTGTGGCTTTCTGCGACTGCTCAATCGCTGCTTTCAGGCTTTTTCTCGTGATTTTGTTTCCCGTGAACGCTTCAAGCTGTTTCTTCATGTTCAATATTTCGTCGTCCCAGAACCGCAGCGAATGTGCCGCATCCTTGACTCTTGGGATGTTCATCTCCCAGATGGGCTTGTAGTCGCTTAGGATTTCGCCCATCTTCGTCATGCCGTCACACGTTAAAACGCTGATTAAGGCGTCGCTGAGTTCGAGAAATGGGGAGAGCCCGATCATTTGAGCTCCTATGGTTGAACGGATAACTGGGCACACCTCCACGGGGACGACTCGGTCGCCAATTTTGGTTGTGTCATACCAGCCGCTGTTGACGCGCACGGGAATGGCGTCTGCCGCCAAAATCAGTTCGGTCGGCGCAAAAAGGCACATGTAACCAACAATTTTTTTGCCCTTCGCTTTTTCAGCTGAAAGCTCCTCTTGTCGCTGCCCGAAAAGATTGGAGATTTCATCAAAGTACTTCATGGCTTGGGGTCTGTTTGGGTCGGCCTTTTTCATGCGCTCGATGTTTTCAGCGATTATTTTTTCGGAAGAGGTTTTGATAGTGTTTCTTAGTTCTTCAATTTCTTTAGGTTGAATTTCAGGTGCATATTTCTTTTCTATTTTTTCGTTTTTCATTGTTTACTCACTCTGTTGTCGAGGGTTCAAGCCAGTTTCTTGATTTGAACACAGTTTTGTTTCCGAACTTTAACTTGAGGGCTTCTGCGTAGGGGCACATTTCGGCGCATCTCAGGCAAAGCATACACATGGAAGTGGCGATTTTTCCTCCCTTCTGCTCATACACTTCTGCCACTTGCGCTTGACAAACCCTTTTGCAGACACCGCATTTGGTGCATTTTTCCTCGTCTTTTTCAATATGTAGTAAAGGTGCCCATCTGAAACCCTTAAACCTATTGACGACTGCCAAAGAGGCGCCTGTAGGGCAGAAACGGCACCAGAGACGCCTAAAAAAGAACGAGCCCACTAAAGTTACTCCGATGAAGGCGAGGGCGAGTGCTGGGCCTAAGTTTTTGCCAGCCCAAAATATGACGTCTTGAACGTAGGGGTACGTGAAGTTGACGTGGGCAACGTTTACTGCGCTTGTTGTCCACGGGACTATAGCGGGTATCATGGGGTCAATCAGCACGGTGTACGGTCGGAAAGGTCCCGCCAAAAGCCGCGCCATCGCCACAGCGAAGTTGATGTTTTGGGGCGGATTTAAAATCCAAAGGTAAATTGGCAAAGCAAGAAAAATAGCAGCTATCACATACCTCGATTTGTGTAGGATCTTGTTGAGTCTTTCGGGGAGGCTTCGGTAACGTATGCCGAATGCTTTTCTAAACATGATTTCTAAGTCCATGATGAAGCCGAAGGGGCAGAGCCACCCGCAGTAGAGGCGGCCTAAAACGATTGTAATTGCGAAGACGAATATGAAAAAGTACAGTAGCGGGATTGAGAGAGTGAAGACGTAGAATAAGGCGGCGAAGGCGACGGCTTGGGCGACGAAACGCAGGTAGGTTACTTTTGTGGCGAGGTTTCTTTTCCAAATCAAAACTGTCAGTATCCCTGCTGCCCCAAGTCCTCCGAGCACAGTTAACCTAAGTATGTCTCCTATGTACTCCAACGCCAATGTTTTCTCGCCCTTTCAAATTACTGTAAATTAGGATAACTCTTGATGTTCCGCTAAAGTCCTAAAAAAAATATGCCCCAGGCTGATCCAATTCAGGAAATGGGTAAACTTTCCAAGAGGATTAGAGGTTTCTGGATTAAGCGGCATATGGATGATCTCGAAGTTTTTATCTATGAAAATACGGGGTTTACCTTTTAAATCTTGCATACTTTCGCCGTCACGTTTCCCGTTTCCGTTACGAGCAAAAGAAAGAGTTATGAAGGCGGAGGAATTGTCCGCGTATTATACTCTTTGAGGTATGCAAGGTGCGCTGCATCGTAGGGGTAGCTTTGAGTCGCCGTGTAAGGGAACCCGCTCATGCCGATGAAGGGTAATGGGTTGACCGAGAAGCTGAATCCGTAGCCCCATTGTCCAGGAGGATCCTTGAACCAGCAGGCAACAAAGAGGAAGTAGTCTCTTTCCATGCCTGGAGCAAGCTTTGTCAGGCCGTTAACTGGAAACTGGAGCTCAACTTGGTCACCTTGCCTTCCAATCACGTACATGTTATCAGCGGCTTGGAGCAACGCTGTAACGTCGCCGTATCGGGTGAAGTTCCCGGAAGAAGTGGATTGGGTTGGTCCCCATGCGCTGAGGGTGGCTATTGGATGGATCGTTTGGACTGTTATGTTCTGTTGTGTTGAGGTGTCTACTCCGATGTAGTCGTAGGTTACGTTGAAGAAGTTGCAGATTTTAACTTGGTAGTCGGTTACTCCCTTGGGGAAGTCGCCTGTTAAATCCACGATGAAGTTTCTTGCGTTGGAGTCAGATGGCATTGGGATCTCTTTGTCCGCCGGCACAGTTACCCAGTTGCCATTTGCATCTTTAACTTGCATGTAAGGACCTGGATAGATCGTTGTTCCGTTAGTCAGTTTTCCAGCTTGGGCTGCGCCTGTGAACTGGTTTACCCAGTTGTAGTAGTCTTGGTAGCTTCCCCAGTTTACTATGCCGTTTAACACAAGTTTTATTGTTGTTGCGTTGGACAAGTTGCCAAGGTCAAGGGTTAGCTGGTTGAGATAGACGTTGTTGTAGGATGGACTCTGGTCTCCATTGTTGCCAGGCGTGAAGACTCCGTCAAGCTTTGAAATCTGAGGCAACACATTTTGACCCTTCGCGGTGGTTCCTGCTTGTCCCCAAACGTAGGTTGCGCTAAGAGGCGTCTGAATGTTGTTTGAGTCTACTGTGTAGATTTGTCCGTTGAAGCCTTGGCTGGCGTAGTTGCTCATGGTCGTGTAAACATCCGTTCCAATCGGGTGGTCGACTACCACCATGTAGGCGGTGTCTAAGTAGAATATTTCATCCCACTGCTGGGCAAGAGTCATGTCGTAATACCCGTCTTTGGCGACGAGCAGATTCGGGTTTAGCTTAACGTAGTCCCATGGGGTTCCGCCGCTGTACGTTATGGTGCCGCTGCTTGAGATGCTGCCCATGTAGCCAAGCCACCCAGAATTTGAGACGTCAGTAACGTAGGAGTAGCCTGTGCCGTTCCACATGAACAAGGAGGGGCAGGATGCGTAGCCGCTGATAATGGTGTACGTTGCAATCATGAAGGTCTGTTGACTTAAATCGAAAGTTCTGGTTGTGCTGGTGTCGCCGTCTTGCCAATCTGTGAAACCTAAGACGCCAGTTGCAAGAGTAACTGGGTTGGGCACTTGTACGGTGTATTGTCCGTCTGGTAGAAGTGCAATGTAGGGAGTTTCGTGGCTTACTCCGTTCAATGTGAAGGTTAAGGGTATTGAGCCGCCGCCGCTTCTGCTGACTTCAAGTGTGTGGTAACCTGTTTGTACGACTGTGTATTGGCTGCTTAAAGTATTCAGCTTGATCGTGTGGGCGCCCAAGACGGAGGATGCGTTAACTGGGAACACTACTGTTTTAGTTGTACTCGCGTTAACTTGAATAACTTGGGTTTCCACCCAGGCATTATCAACCGTGACTACGACGGTTAGTTTGTCAGGTTGGTCGGTCGGGTTTTGTGCTGTAGCCGTTAAGTTAACAGGCTGACCGGGCCAAGCTTCATATGGAAAAGCATTCAGTTCGGATAAGATGATCTTGCTTGATCCCGGAGGCGCCGGGTTAATTACGAATTTTCCCGTCAAGTCGCCGACTTGGACGCTGTAGTTCCCGTAGGTAGTTTCAATATCGTTGTAGGTGACGACTTGAGTTGCTGCACCTGTGAGCGTTATGTTCTGGCTATCTTTCACTTGGTTGTTGACTTCAAAGTTTATGGTGTCATTGCCTTCTAGATCACCGATGTTTGTGACGTTAACTGCTAATTGTACTGCCTCGCCTACGGTGGCGTTAGATGGGTCAACTGTTAGGTTTGTTAAAATAAACTTTGCAGGTTTGGTGACGCCTCCGATGACGCCTTGGTTTTGCAAGTAAAAGTAGGCTCCTGCAGCCCCACCGATAATCATCAAGTCAATAATTAGGATTGCTTTCAATTTAACTGAGGCGGAACGGGAAAACATCCTTGCACGCTCGTTTACTGCCATTATTATTCAGTGCTTAACATTAAAGTCTTTTGTCTTTTTCAAGAAACCCTCCCGGGCTTTCGTCATTGCTGGATGTTACAATCAAATAAACAGGAGATCATGTTTTGCCTCTCAAGTTTCACGCTCTTTTCCATAATCCCATAACCAACTTGTGATTTGTTTGGTACCGCTGATAGATACAGAGGCAGACAGGGGGGTCATCTGCTTTAATTTGTGGTCAGCGGAGATGCCTTGTCAATTTCCATTGACACACGAAATTTTTTTTTATCTTCGCTTGTTTTTCTTAGTTCTTTATGAGCTTCCCTGTTTCTTCAGTGAGGCATTCTGGCTCCATATGCACGGTGACAACTGCACCGGCGAAGTGATCTTTGGTTTCTTTTTCAATTTGGGATGCGATTCGATGGGCTTCTTTTACATGAATTTGTTTGGTGAAGCAGCAATCTATGTTAATGTATCGTTTGCCTTCGGCTGCGTAAGTCACTATTCGTTTTATCCTCAGGTTCTCCCCTATGCCTTTAGCGATCTGGGAGATCACATCTCGGAGTTTGGATTCGTTAACTTGGGTAGCTGGAACGGCGATTCCTGAAGGCTCAACGTGCACGGTGACGTTTTCAAGCGGTTTAATTTCAGCCTGAAGCCTTTTCTCGATGACTTCTACGATCTTGTGGGCTTCTTCAACGGAGAGTTCTGGGTCAACGTAAGCGTGAAGGGTAATGTAGTATTTGCCTTTGGTATAAACCGTGGTTATTTCATGCACCTGTTTAACGCCGTCAACGGTCGCTAAATTCCTGACTAAGTCATCGAGTTTACTTTCTTTTTCTGATGGTTCAACATGGATTGTAGCGTCTACGTTGCCGAGAGCCTGCTTCAAGTCGGCCTCGATCTTGCTTGCCAAGGCATGGGCTTCCTCCAAGGGCATGTGGCTTGGAACCTGAATCGATGCATCGATGAAAATCTTAGAACTGACTTTGCGTACTTTCAGGTTTAAGGCTTTGACGACTCCCTCATGTTTAACAATGATTTTCATTGTTTTTTGGACAAGCTCTTTCGAGGCCGTGTCGCTGAGCTCCATCACGCTGGCCCGCACAAGCTTAACGCTCAAGTAGCTAAGCATGACCCCGAGAAAGATTGATGCTATGGCGTCCCCATAATAGAAGCCTAAAGTGGCTAAGCCAAAACCAATTAAAGCCAGCAGTGTCGAGCTTAAGTCTGAGATTGCGTCGTAAAAACCAACGCGCATGGATGGGCTCTCGATTTGTTGGCTTTTCCTGAATACGGTAACTCTTAATGAAGCAATGAAAATTGCGTAGCCTATTGCTATGAAACCAGCGTACTCGACTCCAGTGTAGATTCTAGTACCCATCATGAGGCGTACTGCTGCTTCATAGAAGATTAGGAGCGCTACAGCGATCAGGGTGATTCCGCCGATGAGCCCACCTATGGTTTCGAACTTTTCGTGTCCGTAAGTGTGTTCTTCATCGGGGGGCTGGATTGAGGCGCGTACGGCAAAGTACAGCATGATGGTGGATACCATGTCAAGCAGTGCGTGCAACCCGTCGCTCAGTATTGCCAAACTGTTAACAAAAAAGCCTATGGAAACTTCAACCAAAACGACGCTGAAAATCGCCACTGCTACAATTCGAAGCGCCCTAAGCTTATATTTGCCATCCGCAGATTCTTGCATTTCCCCAATCTAAATAAAGGTTTTTCCGAGGGCGAATTAAGCTTTGCGGGACACAAACCAAGGAAATCATTTTGGAAAAAGCATCGGCTTCAAGCGTTTTCCTTCGCATCATCTTCCTTGTTGTCCTATGACTCTTTCCTTTTTATTTGACTGATTTTCTGGGTCCAGTCTGTTGCGAAACAAATTTTTTCTGGATTCTGAAATAGCAGAGACTGCCATAGTTTTTGTAAATTCTGTAAATGTTGTCAAGTGCAGATTCCACCCGTTTATCGTGTTCAAGGCCAATCTGCATGAACAGTTTTAGAGTCAGTGAATTCTGCATGATGCCTAAATGTCTAAAACATATCAGCTTTGGATCATTTTCTTCTTCGTATTTTTTAGCTGCCTCAAATTCGCGATCGCGATTCATGGTAGAAAAAACCGATTGAGTTTGTAACCCATAGGGTTTACCCGAACCTTGAAGCGCAACCCAGTTAGTACTAAAATTTTTGAACAAGAATTCAATTGCTTCTTGAACCGATTGATCATCGCAGGGTACGCCTAAATTGATCAATTTTTCAAGTTGATGAGCTGTTGCAACAACAGTTTCATCCCATGAGCCGTTTTCACGTTGCAATCTCTGGATATCTTGAATAAGTTTATTTTTTTCTTCTATGTCTTTCTTGTTAGTCTGCTTGTACATGACCGTTTTGATGAGTAAAGAATAATAATCAACTTCATCGGCTAGTTGCTCCGCGGCATTTTTCAGTTTTTTGTCTACAATCAAATCGTACAGCACACCAACAGAGTTGAATGCCGATAAGATATCGTAAGTAACCCGAGTTGAATTGTTCCATAACCCATTGCTTTTTTGACTGGATAAAATCTTAGGTATTTCAGGAGATAGTATTCGGGAAGCAATCTCAACAGGCAAATCCCTAATCAAATGATAACTTTTGCTCTTAACGATTTTATCAAAATCGCCTTTTTGCCTTTGATAGAAATCTTCTGAGAGGCACGAATATTTTTCCGACATCATTAGAGCAATCGAACCGGCAAGTGTGCAGCGAAGCAATGTAAAACCATCTTCCTTCTATTTGGCATAATTGATTTCTTTCTAAATCAACTTTGCTGTAGCCAATCAATCTTAAGTATATGCGGAAAAGTGAGGTAATTGAACCCAATGGGTGAGGCGTCATCTTTGTTCCCACAAGGATCGATCTCTTTTTATCAAAAAAAACCTCAGTTTGGCGTATACAAAATATAAAAACTAAAATCGATAGGCATTTAGGTTTGAAATTGGGTATTAAGGGAAAGGTTGATGCTGATGGCTTACGTGAAGATTGGCGACATATTAGAGGGGTCTAGTAAGGATCAGAAGGTTTCCGTCCGCGGCTGGGTTTACCGTAAACGGGAAGGCAAAGAACTTATTTTCCTGGTTGTCCGCGACTCAACAGGCTTCATCCAATGTACGGTGAAGAAAGCCAGCGTTGCATGGGCTGAGGCGCAGCGGTTAACGATTGAATCCAGCCTGACGCTTGAAGGAGTCGTGCGGGAAGATAAGCGTGCACCAGGCGGCTACGAAATCAGCGCCGAAAACATCGCTGCCATCGGTTTAGCTGAGACTTTCCCGATTGCGAAGGATAAGAGCGAAGAGTTCATCCGTGACATGAGGCATCTTTGGCTTCGCAGCCGAAAAATGAATCTGATGATGAAGGTTCGCGCTGACACGTTGGAGGCAACTCGGGTATACTTCAAGAGCCAAGGGTACACAGAGGTTTCTCCGCCCATGTTTATTTCCGCGGCAGTTGAAGGCGGCTCAACTCTTTTCGGCTTAAAATACTTCGACCAAGACCTCTACCTGACTCAAAGCAGCCAGCTTTACCTTGAAATCCTCATTTTCTCGCTGGAAAACGTGTACTGCATAGCACCGTCTTTTCGCGCTGAGAAAAGCCGAACAATCAGGCACCTAACCGAGTATTGGCATATGGAGGCAGAGTGGCCCTTCGCCGACATGAATGACCTCATGAAGTTCGAAGAAGGCTTAATGACTCACGTCTGCCACACAATCGGCGACACCTGCCAAAAAGAATTCGCAGAAATCGGCGCAGACATAGAAAAACTCAAGACGGTGAAAACGCCGTTCCCACGCATAACCTACGCTGAAGCCATCGACAGGCTGAAACCCAAAAACCCAACGTTGAGTTGGGGCGCTGATTTGGGTTATGAAGATGAAAAGGTCTTGGCTGAAGACTTCGGAAAACCCTTCTTCGTTTACGATTACCCGACGGCGATTAAAGCGTTCTACTGCAAAACCTACCGTGAACACCCGGAGATCGCGATGTCAGTGGACATGATGGTGCCAAGGATAGGAGAAATAAGCACCGGTGGCGCAAGGGAGGAAGACAAAGACCTTCTTATCCAACGTATGAAAGATCAGGGACTCAAGCCCGAGGATTACGAATGGTACCTTGACCTGCGACGCTACGGCACTGTGCCGCATGTTGGCTTCGGAATGGGGCTCGAACGCCTCTTGACATGGATGCTTGACTTAGACAACATTATCGACGCAATCGCGTTCCCAAGAACAACCCGCAGATTCTACCCATAACTCCCTTTTCCTACGCCTACTTGATTAGGAAACAAATCCAGAAAAAAATTCATCAAAAAATCTTGAAATGGGTTTGAACCCTAATGCCGCTTAACTTAGTAGCCCGTGAAGTACTCCAGTTTTAACTGCGTTTTGGGTAGTCCTATGCTGTCGATTAGTTTTCCCATTGCGGTAACCATTCCAGGGGGTCCACAACAGTAGAAGATGTTGTCTTTGTAGTCAGGCAACTCTTTCTGAATCATCTCTCCCGTTATGATGCCTACTGCGCCTTTCCAATCGGGGGTAGGCTGGTTGACAACAAAGTGCAGCTTCAAGTTGCTGTTTGCTTGCTGCATGCTTTCCAGTTCATGTCTGAAAGGGATATCGTCTGGGGTGCGGCAACCGAGGAAAAGCGTGATCTCCGATTGTAGGTGCTTGTCAGTAGCGTTTTTGCAGATGCTCATGAAGGGGGTTACGCCTATGCCGCCTGCAAGCAGGGCGATTTTTGGGTATTCGCCTTCGAAGGTGAATGCGCCATAGGGTCCGTCGATTCTTGCCCAATCGCCGGCTTTCGCTGCTTTAAGAGCCATCGAATACTCGTGGTCAGTGAATTTCTTGGTGAATTCGATAAAGTCCGCTTCGGTCGGGCTGCTGCTGAAACTGAAATGCTTATTCAACTCCTTTCCGTCCTTTCTTAAGGCAACAAAAAAGAATTGGCCCGGCTTATACGTCAAGTCGGCAGGTCGAGGGAATCGGAAACTGGTTACGTCAGCTGTCCGAGGTATGATATCCTGTATTTTAGTTTCAAACTTCATCAATATCTAACTCCGCAAAAATTACTAGACAATAAGATTTTTATAACAATAAACTTTACGGCGACAAGTTCTTATCCAGGCTAAAATGGAAATCTATGTTTTTGGACGTCGGTTCCGAATTCTTTGGCTAGTTGCTCCATAAGCGTGCGTTGTTGGCTGGTCAGTTTTTCTGGCACGGAGATGCTGATGCGAACATTTAGGTCGCCTTTGCCGTAGGCTCTGAACCGCGGCATGCCCTTCCCCCGCAGCGTCATTACTTCGCCGGGCTGGGTTCCAGGGTGAATCTTTATGGTTGTCGGTCCTTCAAGGGTTGGAATGCTTACATCGGCTCCCAGTGCTGCCTGCGGATAAGTGATTACGGCAACGTACCATAAGTCATCGCCTTCCCGCAGAAACTGCTGATTAGGTTTGATGTGGACGAGAACGTATAGGTCACCTGCTTCGCCGCCGTTAGCAACCATATCGCCTTCACCTCTTAACCTAAGCTGGTAACCTTCATCTATGCCGGCGGGGATACGAACGGTGATTTTTCTCTTTTTCCGTACCAAACCAGTGCCATGACAGTTGGGGCAGGGTGATTCGATGATTCTGCCTTTTCCCTTGCACTGTGGGCAAACCACAACCTGTACGAACGTGCCGAAGGCGCTTCTCTGCATATTTTGAACTTGACCTGAGCCACCGCATCTTGGGCAAACCTTGGCTTGAGTACCTGGCTTTGCGCCTGAACCACCGCAGACATCGCAGCTTTCTGTTCTGGGTACCTCCACTTCCTTTTCGGTTCCGCGGGCAGCTTCCTCCAATGTTATTTCGAGATCGTAAGCTAAGTCTCTGCCTCTGTTGACGCGTTCGCCGCCGAATCCTCCGCCGAAGAAAGTGCGGAAAATGTCGCCGAAACCCATGTCGCGGAAGATCGAGTCGAAATCTGCTCCCCTGAAAATGTCCTCTGAGGAGTAGCGTTGGTCAAAGCCGGAGTGGCCAAGAGTGTCATACTGCTGTCTCTTCTGGGGGTCACTGAGCACGGCGTAAGCTTCGCTGATTTCCTTGAACCGCTCCTCCGCACCCGGATCCTTATTCCTGTCTGGATGAAACTGCAAGGCTAGGTTTCGGTAAGCGTCCTTTATTTCGTCCGGTGTCGCGTCCCGCTTAACGCCTAGAACCTCATAGTAATCTCTTTTTTCAGTCATCGACCATTTACCGCTAAATCAACATTTTACTTGACTTTGTCTATAGCACTTGACTGGGATTTATACCATTTCCCTTCATTATTTCTGTTTTTTGACATACGGAAGCTCAAAAAAATGGTAAAAAGAAAGTTGGGGTTAGACTACTTTACTTTGTAGTCTTCTGAATCCACGACTTTGCCTTCGCCTGGTTCTTCCGATTCTGGGCCTTCAGCGTCGCTTGGTGGCATTTGTGGTCCAGCTTCCGGTGGAGCTTGTCCCGGTTGTTGCTGTGGTCCTTGTTGCTTAGCGTAGTCTTGCGCTGCTTGCTGGTAAACTTTTGTCCCGACTTCCTGAAGCACTTTCTGTAGCGCGTCTGATTTTGCTTTAACATGCGTCATATCGTTGCTTGCTAACGCGTTTTTAAGTTCTGTAACGGCGGCGTCGATTTTGCCTGTTTCTTCCGATGAGATTTTGCCTGCCAGATCCGTCTTTGTCCGTTCAGCAGTATAAACTAAGCTGTCAGCGGTATTGCGCAGTTCTGCTTCTTCTCTCTTCTTTTTGTCTTGCTCCGCGTATTGATCAGCGTCTTTGATTAAGCGTTCCTTTTCCTCTTTGGAAAGCTTTGTCGACGCTGTGATGCGTATTTTTGATTCTTTTCCTGTGCCCAAGTCCTTGGCTGTTACGTTCAGGATGCCATTTGCATCAATGTCAAATGTTACCTCGATCTGCGGTACTCCTCTTGGTGCCGGCGGCAAATCTACAAGATTAAACATTCCGAGGGAAACGTTGTCGGATGCCATGGCCCGTTCGCCTTGGAGTACGTGGATGGTGACTGCTGTCTGGAAATCTGCGGCTGTCGTAAAGATTTGGCTTCTTTTAGTGGGAATTGTTGTGTTCTTGTCCATTACTTTTGTGAATACGCCGCCCATGGTTTCAACACCAAGAGACAACGGGGTAACGTCGAGTAAAAGCAAGTCTGTGACTTCGCCGGTGACTACTGCTGCTTGGATGGCTGCTCCGATGGCAACGCTCTCCATCGGGTCAATTCCTCGTTCGGGCGCCTTGCCTAGGATTTGTTCGACAAACCTCTGCACCAGGGGCATTCGGGTCATTCCGCCGATGAGTATGATTTTGTCGATTTGCTGCGGGTTTAATTTCGCGTCTTCAAGTGCCTTTAGAAGGGTTGGCTGGGTTCGTTGCACGATTGGTTGCGCTAAAGATTCAAGTTTTGTTCGAGTTAATGTTAGGTGCAGGTGTTTCGGTCCTGAAGCGTCTGCAGTTAGAAATGGCAAGTCGATGTCGGTGCTCATGAGTGTTGAGAGCTCAATTTTGGCTTTTTCTGCTGCGTCTTTAAGCCTGGGCATTGCCATTTTGTCGTTCGAGACGTCTATGCCAGTTTGACGTTTGAACTCACCCAGTATGTAGTCCATGACTGCTTTGTCTACATCTGTTCCACCGAGTTGTGTGTCTCCGCTGGTGCTGAGCACTTCGAAGACTCCTTTTCCGAAATCCATAACGGTTACGTCGTGGGTTCCGCCGCCGAAACTGAAGACAAGGATCTTCATTTCCTGCTGCACTTTGTCAATTCCATATGCTAGGCACGCCGCAGTGGGTTCGTTAACTATTCGCATGACTTGGAACCCTGCGATTTCTCCTGCGTCTTTGGTGGCTTGCCGTTGGTTGTCGTTAAAGTGGGCTGGGACAGTGATGACTGCTTTGTGTATTGTTCCTCCAAGATAGGTTTCGGCGTCTTTCTTTATTTTCTGAAGAATGAACGCTGAGATCTGCTGTGGACTGTACTCTTTGCCGTACACTTTGACTTTGTAGTCTGTGCCCATTTTGCGTTTTATTTCAAAAATTGTTCCTTCGGGGTTGGTGGCTGCTTGGCGTTTTGCTGGTTCACCTACCAGAAGTTGTCCGTCTTTTGTGAAGGCTACGACTGATGGGAACATTTTTCCAGCCATTGTTGGGCCTTCAGCGCTTGGAATAACAGTGGCGTGTCCGCCTTCGTATATGGCGGCTGCTGAATTGGTTGTTCCCAAGTCGATTCCTAATACTTTTTCATTTGTTTTTTGATTACTCAATTTGTTTTTTCCTCCATTTGATTACTTTGATTGTTTTTTGGTTTGATGGCTACTTTGACTATTGTGGGTCTGATTACTTTGCCCTTCATCATGTAGCCTTTCCTTATTTCTTCAAGGATTGTGCCTTCGGCAACATCACCGTTTTCTTCGGCGACTGCTGCGTTGTGTTTGGAGGGGTCAAAAATTTTGCCTTCAGCGTTCTCAATTGGAGTAACGCCTTCTTGCTCAAGAACTTTTCTGAGCTTCTTCAGAGTCATCTCGACGCCTTCCAACAGGGCGTCAGGCGAAGTTGAGATTTCACCGTTTTTGACCGCCAACTCCAACTCGTCTACAACATCCAAGAGTTCTATGACCATGCGTTCGGTGCAGAAGTTTTTGATTTGTTCTGCTTCGCGTTCTGAACGTTTCTTGAAATTTTCAAGGTCCGCCTGCATGTAACGTAGCCTGTTCAAGTAGTCTTCGGAACGTTTCTTTTCGCTTTCAAGTAAATCCCCAATATCTGGTTCCTGTTGCTGCTTGTCTTCAACCATTTTTTGACTAACCCTCTATATGTTCTATTTTATGCGATGTATTTTTCTCTTTTCGTATCTTTAGCCCTTGGTTGCTCGGCAGGCAACTCTTGGATTTGGTCCTTCTGGGTTTGGTTGCAAGCCTCCACGCTGGATTGTTCGATAAGTTTTCGGAATACTATTTCTGCAACTTGATCTCCGACGGCATCCTCTTTGAGTTCTGCGTCGAAATAATGTTTCTTGAAAGATTCGATTATCTCGTTTTTGTTGATTACTACGTTGGAGTTATCGCTGTTTGTCCATGCTTGAGACATCAGTTTATGGCCTAATTCTATGAATATGTTGACCATTGTTGTATAGTCGATATCAAAGGGTGCGTCTCCTGTGAGGAACCGTCCCTTTGCAAGCAGGATTTTCTTATCGTTCTCAGGGGTTACAGTTAAACTTCTGCGCATTAGATTCACCTACACTAATAACCTTTTGCACCTTTTCACCTAATGCACAGGCGCAGATGAGCCTTATAAGTTTTCTGTTGCACGAAACGCAAAAATGCATCTGCAAACGTAACTCCAACTCATTCAACATCGAAATGGAACCCCAAACAATTAAACCAAGCTGTTCTCAACAGCTTCCAAGGCTACATCGCACCGGAAAGTGACGACGCCGCTTCCAAACTCTCACGCCATCACTGAAGCTTATTTCTTATTAAGAGCGGAATGGTCTTGGTTTAATTGGTTTACTTGGTCACCGCTAACGTAACTATCAAAATGTAAGCTAAGGCAACATTTATCACAGTTGCCTCTACTTTTCTTCGAAAAACCTGAAAAAAAGCAGCTCCGCCCAAACGGGGCAAGCAAGCGGTAAAAACCAACACATTTCTATGCGATACAAGTCTCAAAAAGATTGCGGGTTTCTGGAAGAAAAGAGAAAAACCTTAAAGGCAAGCGCAAAAATTCGAGAAGAGAGAGGGGAGAATCAATCCGCCTGCCTTTAAGTTTCATCCCTTTCTTAGTTCACACTAAATGCCTATTGAACCATAAATATTGATGTGACTGTAGCTACACTACAACAACTTTTAAGAAAAAGCAAGTCAGCGTGCAAGTTGGTTCCTAATGGCTTCTTCAGCCACTGTAACAGCGTCTATCAACTTATCGGTTTTTATTCCGCCGCCTTGAGCAAAGTTTGGTCTGCCGCCGCCTCCGCCGCCGAAAATCGGTGCTGACTCTTTGACTACGTTGCCTGCGTTGACGCCTTTTTTGACTGCCGCTTCTCCAGCCATAACCATGAGTCTGCAGGTTTTGCCATCCGAACCATAGAACAACGTCACCGTTGCTGGGTTGCGTTTTACGATTTCGGTGGCGGTTTGTACCATGCGGTCAACGTCGATGATGTCTCCGAAGTCTCGTTTAACAATCGACACCCCATTCACTTCGACAGCTGCTTCTGCCGCCTGAGCCTGCCCAACCGCGCTTTCCTTCTCCGCCAACTCTTTGACTAACCTGCGTTTGTCAACGTTGGCTTCTTTGAGTTCTTTGACGAGTTTTTCTGCTGTTTTATCCAGCTTCTCCACGGGCGCCGTCAGCACCTCTGAAATCTTCCACAGCATGGTTTCCTGTTTCTGAACGGCTTTCACCGCTTCCAACCCGACTGCGTAACCTAAACGCTCAACGCCGTCTTGTACGCGTTCGGTGTAAACGATTTTTACGTAGCAGACTTCCAGCGTGCTCCGAAGGTGGGTTCCAGCGCAGGCTTCCACATCCCAGTCGCCTGTTTTGACAACGCGGATGTCTTTGCCTGGGACTGCGCCCCCCTGATACAGCCGAAAACCGTAGAGTGATTCTGCCTCGTTGCGTGGGTACCATTTTGTAGTCACATTCATGTCGGCGGCGATCGCCTGGTTCGCAAGTTGCTCTATTTTATGGATTTCCTCTGGAGTTAGCCTTCGGAAATGGGTTATATCGAGGCGGGAAGTTTCCAAGCCTTTCTGGGTTCCAGATTGCCAGACATGTTCGCCGAGAACCCTTCTCGCCGCGCCGTTGATAAGGTGGGTAACAGTGTGTGCCTTCATCAGCGAGTAGCGTCTGTCCCAGTCGAGGGTGCCGTGGACTATGTTGCCTTCCTTGAACGCGGCGGCTGAGTCTAGTTTGTGCACGATGACTTTGCCGATTTTCTGGGTATCAGCCACCACATATTTTGTGTTACCCGCATTAATCCACCCGTGATCCGCGGGTTGTCCTCCCCCTTCAGGATAGAAGCAAGATTGGTCTAGCACGACATAGACTCCGTTGATTATGCCTAGGACTTTTGCATCGAATTCACGCATGTAAGCGTCGGCATAGTAGAGCGGTTCAGTAGCGGGAAGTTGCTCAGTCATCTTTTGCAGAGTTTTTTCCGCTTGGGCTTCCTCCTCTTCCACAGGTTTAGACGCTTGCATATGTCGATTAGCGATTAGCGTGTAGAAGTTTTCGGGAACCTCAACATGCACACCTTCCCTTTCAGCTGCTTGCTTGACAATTTCAGGCGGAAGCCCGTGTGAATCGTAAAGCTCCGTGAGTGTGCTTTCGGGGATTTTATTAGTGCCTTTTATTTTGAGATCGGTAGCTATGCGTTTAACCATGCCTTCACCGCGCGACAGCGTTTCCTGGAACTTTTCTTCTTCGACCTTGAGCATCTCGACGATTTCGTTTTGCATTTCTTTTATTTGCGGGAAATCCTTTCCCCAGTAATCAACCTGTAGGTCTACAATGTCGTAGAGCTTGGCTGGATCCATGTTTAGGGTTCGCAGTAAACGGTAAACGCGTCGGAACAGCAACCTTGCTAGATAGCCTTCTTGAATGTTGGATGGGACGACGCCTTCGCTTAGCATGAAGCTAAGAGTTTTTGTGTGGTCTGTTATCGCCCAAGCGTTCTCTATGGGCACTAGCACCGTCTCTAAAGTTTTCAGGTCGATGCCTGAGAGTTCAGATACGCGTCTGCGGGTAACCAACCTGTTTGCGGTTTTGTCAACGCTGACTAAACCCGAGTATTTTGCGACCTTCGCCAAAAAGTCATCGTCAATGTTGGTTAAGCCTGCCATCACATAAATTTTGTCAAGCATTTTGCCGTAGATCGCTTGAAAAGCGCTTGGAACTCCTTGGCTTATCCACGCGAACCGGTCAATCCCATATCCCGTGTCCACTGTGCGGATTGGTAACTCTACGAATTCTTCGCCGACTACCTTGTACTGCATGAAAACTAGGGTGCCTACCTCTAAGCCGCGGCAGATGCATTCCACGTCGGGACCAGCGTTGCCTCCGCCTACCCAAACGCCCTCTTTGTAGATGACTTCTTCGGATTTTATGCCAAGCGCCTCGGTTGCGAAGCGGTGATGGAACTGGACGGTTTCGTTTTTCCAGTACACTTCTTTGTCTGGATAGTTGAAGGCGTGGGCTCCACCCATCTCGAAGATGGTCAAGTGCCTTCCAAACGTTGGACCAGTATTCGAAATGTCCGTCAGCCTAATTGACGGTTGAGAAATCACCAGCGGGTTAGCTGGAGGAGGCGCTATTCCTTCCGTTACGTAGGGCTGGAAGTCAATGATGCTTGCATGGGTAAGGTAAATGTCTTTGCGCCAGCGGGCTACGACAGGGTAAGGCTTAATGCGTGTGTGGCCGTTTTTTTCGAAGAAACTGAGAAACGCCTCCCTCATCTCGGCCAGCGTGAAACTTTTCCTTGTTGCTGGGTTGTTGATGAATGTGTAGTATCCGCATTCGTCCGAGCTGGATTCGCCGCATGTTTCCTGCGCCTGGTTCTGAGTCCAATACCACTCGCCACATTTTGGACAGTGCTTTCTAACGAATCCTTCCTGCTTAAAGAATGGAAGGGCATAAGCTTCCGGGGGGAACGTTTTCTCAACCATAGATCTTCGCCTTTTAACAGTGAGTTTTGCTTGTTGTTGGAGAGGATTTATGGGTTTCACCGATTTAAAGGATTTCAAAGAAAACATATGGGTCCTGGCTGAAGAAAAAGGATAATTTAGAAGAGATGACTAAAGGGAATTCTCGCCTGTCTCGGCGTCAATATAGTACAGTCCCCAAGGAGGAAACGTGCCTTGATTTTTGCTGATTTCTATGTTCCATATATATCGACAAGTTGTTGTGCTGTAGCGTGCGCATGTTTCAATGAAGATGTGCAATTTAGTGCTAAGCTTTAGAACAAACTCAGAACTGCAGTCTTCAGGGATAGTGCCACTCACTAATCAGCCGCACTGCTGCGGCGCAAGGTTTTTCCTGCCCGTAGCGTCTAAGCGGTTTGGTAAGATGCCGCTGAGACCTCGTTGAAGTAATATACAAGCCAACCCTAAGCATCCTTGGGAGAACAACATCCTTCTTTTTCAAATTCTCAAATTTTCCGCCGCATTTTTCACAACGGAACCCTTGGTTTTTCCCCATTGACTTCAAACGTTTGCCGCAGTTTGGGCAAATTGGATTCTCCGAGAGCGTTCTTGGTGCGAGGCTGAGAATGTTGATTTTTTCAAGGTTTATTGTCAAGGGCTTGTTTTTCGTTGCCTTGCGTGCGGCTCCGCACACTTCGACGCAGTCGCCGATCATGAGTTCTCTTGCGATTTTGCGAAGGTCGCCAGTCGGCTCGTAAGCGGCACAATCGACCTCTGCCGAATCATCCCGTATTGAAAAGATAACGTGGCGCAAAGGAACCACACGCGGGTTCTGAGAAACCTCTCCTCTGGCGATTATTGAGCTGAACGGTTGGATGCTGCTCAATGTTTGAGCATGTGTCAGGTGGGCATCGGTGCCTTGATTTGAGCGGAAGACAACCCACCGTTCGGTGGGTTCAAGCGGCTTTACCAACCCGTAGGCTGTCTTCACCACATCGGGTGTTTCGCCTCTGATGCCGAAAAGAATTGGGTCTGGACCCCGAGGCGTAATTGTGATTCTTTTTTTTTCTTCGTCCACGTTGTTAAAGGTGCGAGGCGCCAGCTTTTTGTCCATCTCGAAAATCGATGCTTCATCGACCTGCCTATTTAGGCCCCACATCTGGGAAGTTCTGTAAGCGATTAACTCGTAGGTGTGGTCGCAGCTTAGGGTTTCGCCGATTGCTGCCAGGGCGCCGATGATGCCCCTGCAAGAGTTAAACCCACAGGCTTCCCCGCCGAACTTCTTGATAAGCCACAATGCTTCCCTGAGCGTAACAATGCTGGTTTCAGCCCTTTTCGAAAAAGATGTAAATCCTTGGGGAATATCTTTTCCGCTGAAAAACACTATGCCTGGGTCTGTGCCTTTTTCCTCAATGGCAGAGTTTTTTTCCCACAACTCCAAAGCGGTCTCTTTGATTTTCTGTTCGAAGGCTGCTGGGTGCTTGAATCTTAGGCATAGGGCGCCGTTGCCTCTTGTTTTCCATGGCACGTTTGGGTTAAGCCGAATCAAGAGAGGATAGTCGATAAATTCCGCTTGGAAATCTGCGAGTTTTTCAACAAGCAAAGCCGCCAAGTAAGTGGTGCAGCCTCCTTTAGTTGAATCGGTATCGTCCAACCCAATATGCATTACCTGTTGCATAGTCAAAGTAGCGATTCTCCAAGCTGAATTAGAGAATGAACTGGAAGTTTAAAAAAATGTTGTTTAACTCAAAAAATTGGGGTGAGGCTAATGGGCGAAAGCGGTTTCTATAGGGTTCTGTTCAAAAAACATTTGTTCTTCTAACGCCAGTTGCGGTTTGTCAGTGATTATCATGGTTAATTTCGAGTTTATTCTTCCAATTTGTCCAATTCTTTCAGTTATAATGTAACGTAGTCCTTCGAGACTGTCTGCTTTGATGTTAACGATTATGTCGTACACTCCCCAGAGGTTGTGTGCTTCTTTCACGCCTTCAATTTCTTTTAGAGACTTCAAAACTTGGCTTCCCGCCCCAATTTCGGTGTTCAAAAGTACGTAAGCTGTTGGCATTTTTTTTCAACTCCATAATATTTAAAATGGTTGGTTTCAGAGATTGGTTGCTCTTCCATGCTCAAGGGGAACAACAAAAAAGGTCGCTTTGACTCCAAACCTCTTCCATCCAACCGATAAAAAATTTCGTGCATCTTTTAAAAATGAGAGTTCTTTCACTCCGATAATGGTTGCTTCCTAGTGTGCTAGCCATTTTATCCATTTTGTTTCTCTCACTCACGCTTTAGACGCACAGATTGTTTAATCGATTGTAAAAAATTTAAAATTATGTGATTGTATGGGCACAGTCACAAGTTAGCGCTATATTGATAAAAGCTCTTGCTAAGTCTGGCTAAGCTTTCATGCTAAATTGACTTTATAGTGCTCTCTTGCATGTGTGTCTAAGTTTTTCCCGTTTCTGAAGTCACTACCACACCAAGGGCATTTGAATTCCGCTTTCATTTTTATCATTCCTCGTAGAATTTAATATTGCCTTCAAATTTGTGAGAATGCTTAAAGCGGCAAAAAAATTGTTGCTAAATTTATTTTGGCACGAAAAGAAAAGGAGCTAATTGAAGCTTATTTTTCTTCAACTACAATCATCGTCAGTGTAGACCGCACCTTGTCCAGGCGGCGAATGCGCCATGTCACCAGTTCTTTAAGCCTATCCATAGTGTCAGCTTTGACCCTTGCAACTATGTCGTAGACTCCGTAAACCGCTGAAGCTTCTTCTACACCCTCTACTTTTTTCATTTCTTTTAAAACGTCTGATTCTGAACCAATCTCAGTGTTTATGAGTACGAAGGCTGTTGGCATGTTAATCTGTCCTACAATAACTGATTAGTTTAGGCTACATTAAAAAGTTTCCTAGCACGCAGTTAAGGCAAAGTTTGCATTGATGAAAAAACCGTTCACTTGTTAAAAATAATTTTGATGCCAGCCCACTGCAAAGCAGCGTAAGAAACGACAAGGCGGAACCAAAGGCTCACAACCCTTGTCAGCAGGGTAACTGAAACGCTTAGAGCCGCTGGGATCCCGAGAGCAGTAAACGAAATGCTCATTATTAATTCGGGAAAACCGAAGAAAGTGACGCCGACAGTCTGAAGCGTGCCCGTTAAAGTGAACACAATAAGTACCTTATCCACGGGAACAGGGTAACCTAAAGCGGCAAATGTTATGAAAGTAACAGAGATTTCGAAAGCAAAACTTGTAACCGAATAGATGAGGGGTTTAACCAGCGCTTTAGAGTTAGCCTTCAAGTGCTCTATCCCGACATGGAATGTGGTTAAAAGTTCCTCTGCTTTTAGCTTGAAACTTTCTGGGTTCCAAGTTTTTCGGAAAAACAAAATTGTGCCAACTGCCCACTTTAGCAAGGTCTTGGTTGCTGACGGCTTGATGCTAATGTAGTAGACTATGACCAAGGTGAAAATTAGCAAGCCTAGAACAAGCGAAATCAGAAAAGTAACGGTAAAAGGCAAAGGGTAACCGACAAGCACCAGTCCCAAGCCGAGCGACATAGCCACGACAGTTATTGTCATGTTAAAAATTTTCTGGATAACAACGGAAGCACCGATTTTCCCCGCGCTAAGGCTTGAATCTTTGGTTAGCAGGTAGGTTTTCGAGATTTCAGCTGACCATCCGAGCTGCGGAACGGTCGCGTCAAAAAACAAGCCGACCCAAGTAAAAAGCAAAGCTTTTCGGGCACTGACATTCGCGGATAGGCTGCCCAGAAGGCTGCGCCAAACAAGCGAAGAGAAGAGGGCATAGGCGGAGTAAGCGAAGAAAGCGACCGCGTAAACAGCCAAGTTTGTCTTTGAAAGAATCTCTGCTACTTGTGAAGGGTTAATGTAAAGGACGAAATATAGAATGAAGGCGAGTAGTCCTAAAACCAGAACTGCAAGAATCACTTTTTGCCCAAGCGGCCTCTTAGCTGGTTCCATGTTGAATTTTCAAGCCTTCCTTTACCTTTCAGCGGTTAAACTATTAAGGAATTTGCAAAGAAACTCGATGCTGACTTCGTCTAGGACGAAAAAATGGTTTTGGGTTACATCTGCGCTGGGCTTTTTGAGTTATCTCTTGCGCAGGAGGTAGCAGACTCTCCAAATCTGAGAAAAAACTTGGAGCCAAAATGTTTCTTATTCTTCCATCATTATCAGCGTTAGTGTGGATCTGACCTTGTTTATGTTTCTCATTTTTTGCGACACTGCCTCTCGAAGCTTCTCCATG
>Ga0326728_10008910_pt1 | contig 24506 bp, 19 predicted proteins | sample MB3enrmetagenome_FD_207602 | JGI IMG/M metagenome (GOLD analysis project Ga0326728, IMG submission 207602) | Lab enriched peat soil microbial communities from McLean, Ithaca, NY, United States - MB31MN | ecosystem: Environmental > Terrestrial > Soil > Wetlands > Peat | place: USA: New York... | reverse complement strand
CAAGCGCCGGCCTAAACCTTACCCACTGCTCAATCAACCGCGCCGCCGCTTCGTAGAGATCTCCCACCGCAGCCGCTACTGGAAAGGCCGCCCCCGTAATTATCGAAGCCTTAACTAAGGGCCATTCCCATCAGTCCTCCCTTGCACCGCCCCGGAAGTGTCAATAGTAAGGACGCTTGCATGACGGGAAGGCTCTAATCTGGTGCTACCAGTGGAATGACTTGGCGCTCGAAACGCCGGTACACCTGGAATTCCGGCTTGTCCAGGGTGAACACCCCGGAGTCACGCTTGAGCTCGGACATCCGCACCAGACAGGCATCCACCAAAGCCTTTCAAGTGTTTCTTGTTCCGGGCAAGATCGCCCAAACCGCTCTTGACGCAGCCGCACAAGTCCGCTGCCAGGTCTAAGGCCGATTGAGGCCGGCGCTGCTGGTGCTGCTGCAGAATCTCCCTCACCAGGGCCGACTTTGGCTGTCCGGCGCGTCTGGCTTCATTCTCAAGCCAGACTAGCAGTCCGTCTGGCATTTTCATCGTCAACGTTTTCATACCCCCTAGTAACACCATTCTGGCAGCAGTGCAATGCCCCATTTCCCACATGGCCAAGGCCGCACCGTGCCCTTGGCTATTGGCTGTCGCCCGCGCGTTGACGACAGGCAATTCGCCTATCCGACATCCGCCGGCCGGGCGGCTTTAAGCCAGGTTGACAACCTCTGCCTCAATTGATACTGTTTTGATACTGGAATGCCCCGCAAGGTGCGCCAACTGATTGCCGACCTGACACGAGCCGGTTTTGCCGACCGGGGCGGCAAGGGCAGCCACCGGAACTTCACGCATCCGAAAGGGGTGCGGATAACCTTGAGTGGCAGCTCGGGCGATGACGCCAAATACTACCAGGAACGGGACGTGCGGCGAGCCTTGGACGCGGTTAGAGAGTGAAGATTATGACAGGCAAGCAAATCAAAGCGCAGGCGGCGCGCTACGCGAAGTTTGTGGAATGGAGCGATGAGGACAAGTGCTTCATTGGGCGTTGCCCCGAACTCATGCTGGGGGGCGTTCACGGGAACGACGAGGCGAAGGTTTATGCCGAACTTTGTGCGGCAGTGGAAGAAATGATTGAAGTGATCCACGCGGAAGGCAAGGAAATGCCCCAGCCGCTAGGCAAAAAGGCTTTCAGCGGCAAGTTTGTGCTGCGCGTTGAACCGGCCATCCATCGCCGCCTCGCGGCCAAAGCCCTGGCTGCGGGTGAAAGTCTCAACAGCTATTGCGTCAAAACGCTGGTCAAAGCTTGACGATGGACAGGCGCCGTGGCGGTGGCGCGCTGATACCGCGCGGCGACCACAACTGGACCTGCCTCTTCTCTTGCGGCTGGAAGGTCGTGCGAAGCTGGCCAAAGACAAGCTCCAATTGACCCAGACGCCGGAACAGAAAGCCCGCGCTGCCACCTTATTGCTTGCGTCCGATTTACCTGCTGCGTTTGTCCGATCCTGCCTGGTTAAGAAGAGGGATGGGGAGCTGGGGGTGGTCGATTTGTATGGCCACTATCAAGAATGGTGCCGTTTGAACCATGTCAGGCCATTTGGATCTCGGCCTTTTACCTCAACGGCCAAAGAAGAGATAGAAATTGGGCTGGGGATGAAACTGAGGCATGATTTGGAGGGTCAGAATGGAAAGGCAAAGAGGGGGTGGAAGGGATTAGGGCTGGTGGGACGGATTGATGTGGCGGAGCCTGGAAATGGGTCCTGAGAGTCCGGGGCTTGCATTGGATGAGCCAGGAACCGCATGCATTTGATCTGCAAGGCGTCTTTCCTGGGGGGCATTTGGGGAATCAGAACTGAGCAACCTGACTGAATTGACTAAATCTGGCTCTTGACGCGCCAACCCTTCATTGACGCTGCGCCGGGGATGGTTTAGCCATTCTTCCCGGCGAGGCGTTACTGAGGGTTCTTGTCATAGCGTGACGGTGAGTGGGATACCCCCGTTCACTGTTCAAGGAGCCGGTAATATCTTTGCGTCACATCGGGCGCGAAGTTCGTCACCGATTTCGTTGTGCCATCGCCCTCCACGCTGGGGAAGTTTTGCCAACTCAAAGCGGAGAGGGAGTCCACGCATTGCACCGTGTAGGTTTTACCCGGCTCGGTTTGGAACGAGACCACAAAATTGTCTCCCACCTTTGTCGGCGCGAAAATTGTCGGCGAAGGCCAGATCCAAAAGCCGCCTTGGATGGAGAAGCGGGTACTGCTTGGCACGGCGGCCAGTGGCTGGGCGATCGTGCTGCCTAGTTGAAAGCGGCTGCTGGTGCTGAACGTCATGCCACCGGATGCCACAACGCTGCGAGTGATGCTGAAGCGGCTGCTGCTTTGGGCGAGAGTACATTGACTCTGCGTATAGGCGAGCATCACGATTGCGGCGAGCAGCAGACTTGTTCTTTTTGGTTTCATGCAATAATTTCTGCAATTAGATTACCACTGTATCACCATGCAGCCGTCGAGCCCTGGAGTCCCGGAGGAGATCAATTCACCCGGCCCACTGTGCGCCCACCCCGACCCACCCGAACCGAACGTAGCAGAACCGAACGGATTGAATGTCCCGATTTGGCCCGCCCCCCCGTCGCCCCCCAGTCCATCCGCGCCGGGCACCTGGATGCCGGCAAAGGGGTCTGGCTGACCGCCAATGCCGTCCGCCCCATTATTCATGCCATCTGCCCCCTGCCCGCCCGTTCCGCCAAAGCAGGTAAAGAGGTTAGTGCCAAAGAGGCCGGGTGTGCTAAAAGACGTCGGTGTTCCATCGCTTCCGCTTTCGCCGCTGGCTCCACCAGGCCCTCCTGCACCCACTTGAACCGTGTAATTCTGAAGTGCTGTCACGCTGATGACTCCTCTCGCATAACCACCGGCACCGCCTCCTCCTCCGTTATTCGACTCCCATAGGCCGTTGGTGCCAACCGGCCAAACAAGAGCGCCACCACCTCCTCCTCCGCTGCCCCAGGCTTCGATGTAGAGCTGGTTGACCCCCGCTGGAACGGTGAAGGTGTAAGTCCCGTTCGTGCTAAAATTCGTGATGCCATGCGGCAGAATTACGGTATCAGTCAAGCCGTTGATGCTTTTGACCACTTGGCCGTCTGCGATGTTGGTCGCATTTACAGCATTGGCGGCAAGATTGCGGTTGGTCACTGCGCCATCGGCGATTTGCGTCGTCGTAATGGCGTTGCTCTGAATGTTGGTGGTCGCCACGGCGTTGGCGGCCAATTGAGCATTCATAATTGCGCCGTTTGTTACCGTCCCTGCGACCGCCGCAAATTGAGCATACGGCGATGGCATCACCTGAACACGCGGCGTGAGGTTTTCTGGAGCATTTGTTCCGGCTTGCACACTGATGTCCAGCCAGCGGGGGCTACCGTTGAAAGTGCCCGCGCCGAAATCCAGATTTACGGAGAAAAGCCGTTGGCCAGCGTCGGGCTGTTCGTGATGGCGCTGCCAATCTGATTGCCGCTGGTGACAGCATCGTAAAGACTGAAGATCATCGTGTAGGTGCCGTTGGCATAAGTGCCGCCGTCCAGGAGTTGGCCTTGGTAGGTGAAGGCCGTGGTGCCTTGGGCAAAGACGTTTGGAGCTTGCAGGTTACAGATTACCAGCGCAACGAGCGCCAGCCACCTGGTGACGGAATGGTCTGTTTTCATGGGCTTCTTTGAGTTGTCGTTGATGTTTTGTTTGGAACTTCGGACAGGGTGTTTCGTTCCTCGCCCTACTGTTTCACTACCCGATAAAAACGCTCGCGGTTGGTAGCGCGGTTGTCCTGAATAAAGGCGGGGCTGGCCGTCAGGTTAGTGGTCAGCACGGTGAACCAGTTGGTCGTGGCCAGATTGGTGCTGGCCTGAACAACGTAGTTGGTGCCGATCGAGCCGGCCAGATTGAAACCAAAACGCCCACCGGAAAGATTCATAGGCTGGCTGATGACCGGTTCCCCCAGAATTGGCAGAACGAAATTCAACTCAGTCGCCTGAAAGTTGGTCGCGGTCACAGCGACATAATTCGCGGGCCACAAATAATTCGCCAGCAGCGGAACGTCCGTATCAAACCATGCATTCCAACCTCCTGTGATCGCCGAAGCGTAATAATTTCCGTTCGGATCCGTCACTACCGCCGTTTCATAGGGGTTCGAGCTGCCATCGAACCAAAGCCGCAAGCCGGGGATGGGATGATTCTGGTCATCCTTCACGGTGCCATAAATGATTGCCGCTCCCATGGGCAAAGCCATCGTCACTCCGCTGACGCTCCCGGTGGTCGTGTTCACCACAGGGCTGTATGAACTTTGCAACCGCAAATAATCAATGGTTGCCAAGCCCATGACGTCGGCCTTTATCTGCCATTGGCTGCTCGCATTCACACGCGCGGTGAAATTTCCATTGGCGTCCGTGGACGCAAATGCCACCTGGCCGATAGTTTTGTCAGATGCGGACAGAAACTGGCCCCCCAATCCAGTAGCCGTAATGCTGTCCACGACCATGCCAGAAATGCTCTGGGTGGCCGCGATCAGGGTCAAATTCGTCCTGATCGTCGCACCTGCGTTCAAGATCGCGGACGGCAAGGTGGTCATGTTGCACACAAAATTGCTCTTGCCCGCGACCAGTTGATAATAGCCCGGCGGCGCTGTGAGGGTGTAATTCCCGTTGGAATCCGTCACTGTTCCGGCCAGTCCGTCCCCGTTCGTCGCATTCATCAACACCACAAGAGCGTAGGGTATGTTGGTGCCGTCGTTCTGCACCTTACCGGTGAAGGACTGCGCGAAATTGGCGTCGGTAACGGTGAGGGAATTGGTGAGCGCGGCAAATCGTCCAGTCGGGCTGGACACGCGGATGAGATATTTCCCTATCAAGCTCTGCCAGACGTTGCGGTAGCTGAACGCCGTCTGAAATAGCACTTGCGCGGTGATCTGGCCGGGCGTCGAATCCATGTCGCCCGAGACGTTGAGGTTGGTCACCCCGTCAAAAGCCATCACACGTCCGTCCGTCCAGTGCCCTTGCTTCACCAGAAGGTCCGGCCCGTCAATGACGCCGTTGGCGTTCGCATCGAGATATTTTTGCACCAGGACCGTCTCGCCGTTGGTGAGACCGGTGACGGTATACGTGAGGTAGCCGACATAGGTGTTGCTGACCGTGGTCGGGCTGGTGGAAACATTCACCTGCGCCGGCGCTGAAAAGGCAAGCCCCGCCAGCCAGATCAGCACGATTAAAACGAACTGACTGATAGCAGGGAATTGCTTCTTGCCGCCCCACCCCATATTGACGCTGAGCAGCAGAGGGGAGATTTGCCCGTCGAGATGCAACAGGGCCACGGAGAGCGAGGGGTGAAGTATATTTGTTTTCATAGGGAGGATTAGTTCCTTTCGAAGCACGGTTCCATACCACAACTTGATTCCTGGAAGAAAGCTCGCCCGGCGCCTTCTCCGTTCGCTCATTCTTACCCGTGTTTGAAAAACGTTGCAAGACAAACCTTCAACAACATTGCACATGAAGTTGGGCGTTTAGACACCTCCCCCTCCTGCCTCAATCCCCTTCCTGTTGGTATGATTTCAGGGTGACGATTTAGCCCTCCAGGCAGATCCCCCACCCGCCCTCACCCTTTTTGAAGGTGCTGAGGGCTTTTTCGTTTCAACCCCTTCATCCCCAAATACTTATGTCCCCCCAAGCAGGATTCTTATTGCAAACCCAAGTTATCCCCCGCCTCAAATCCGCCATCCCAATTGCAGTTTCCTTCATCGGTTCAGAGGATGCCGAGGAGCTAGTTCAGGACGGCGCCTTGATCGCAGCCCAAATGATCCACAACGCAGAACAGGCAGGCAAAAACGTCGTCCGCAATCCTGGTGCTGGTCGTCGAGGTGCCACAAAGGTCAGGACCATCAGCGCCGGAAATGTGGCCTTCTACACGATCCAGAAGTTGAAGTGCGGCAGAAGGTCCACCGGTTCAAGCATGGTCGATGTCTACGGTTCGGGAACCCAGAGGCGCTGGTGAGAAGTGAGGTCAAAGTGGGGAGTGTGGTTTGCTGACCACTGGAGCCAAGTCTGGGACAGGCGTATTGAGCAGGCGAAAGCCTTGAGGTCTTGCAGGCTATCGCTAAGAAGATGGCAAGACTGAGCGTGCGGCCATGCCGTGGTGGGAAGGCAGGTGCGCAACGGGTTTACAAAAACAGGGAGTGGAAGCGCAAGTGCTACCGGGGAGCACGGCGGGAATTGCATCGGGCAGCGCGCTGGAAGCGGGTGATCGCTGCGAGCGCCTCAAGGGCGTATGGCTGCGCCTTCTCTCACCGGGGAACCCAGCAGCGTGCAAGTCACCTGCCCGCCGGCATCGCCGAACCGAATTTGCGCGCATTTCACGGTTCCCGTCGCGCCCCAGGCAGACGTGGCTGATCGGATCGGGCGATGGTTCTGGCAACTCGAAGACTACTGAGCCGTAAAGCATTCAGTACAACCACAGATGGACACAGATAAGGACTGCTCAAAACCGCGCTTTTCCATGACGGGAATCCGTTCACCAGACAGTGACCCAAATCAAGGCGAGGCAAGACAAGCGTTCAATAGATCAAATACTTCGCCCGGCGCTGCATGAATTCGTCGAGGTCCTTTTGCCACAGGGCATGGATTTCCGTGAGCGGCTTGTCCGCCTTGACGGCCTCGAGCGTTGGCGGGTGCAGGAGCAGGCGCTGCATCTGGTCGGGGTTGAAGTCCTTGGGGTAGAGCAGATAGACCGTCTCGGCGATCAGCAGGCCCACGTCCACGACGTTGCAGCGGTCACGATCGGTCAACAGGATGTAAACCCCTTTGCAGGGCTGACCTTGGTGAACACTGTAGTTGGGGGTGAATCGGACGGGCAGGAAGCTCACGCCAGGCAATCCAGCCTGGTTTAGCGCCTCGGCCAGCTTGACATCGTCAATGTAGGGCGCGCCAGCCACTTCAAACGGCGTGTCTGTCCCGCGCCCGACTGAGAGCGCGCTCTCCAGCAAACCGACGCCAGGATAAAGGATCGCCGCGGGAAGACTGCGCATGTTAGGGGAGGGATTCGTCCAGGGCAGGCCGGTTTGATCGAGCCAGGCCTCGCGCCGCCAGTTCTCGACCTGGATGACCGTCAGGTCCGCTTTGCAGTTGCGTTCGGCGTTGCACATCCGGGCCAGTTCGCCAATCGTCATGCCATAGCGCAGCGGCACCTCGTGGAAGGCGACGAAACTATCCTTGCCCATCCGCACCGGCCCGTCAATCGTCACGCCGTTGATCGGGTTGACCCGATCCAGCACGAAGTATTTCTTCCCGTTCTCGCCGGCAGCCTCCAGCGTCAGGCCCATGGTGGCGGTGTAAGTGTAGAACCGGCACCCGATGTCCTGGATGTCATACACCAGCGCATCGAGGTCGTTGAGTTGCTCGGGCGTCGGTTTCGACCGTTCGCCATACAGGCTGTAAACCGGCAGGCCGGTTTTCTGATCCACGCTGTCGCCGACGCCCTCGTCCACGGCGCCGCGGATGCCGTGCTCCGGACTGAACAGCGCCTTCAACTCTACGCCTGGCGCGTTCTTCAGCAGGTCAATGGTGGGGTTGCGGTTGCGGTCTTCGCCGGTGTGATTGGTAATCAGGCCGACGCGCAGGCCCTTAAGCGGGGCAAACTCCTCGCGTTCAAGGACGTCAATGCCGTTGAGGGTCCTAAGCCGAGGCGGGTTCGCATTGGTCCGTTCGGCGGTCGTGCCGGGTTCCGGCGCAGGCGCAGCGGCCAGTGCGCCGGGCACGGAGGCGAAATTGAAATCCCGGATGGCCTCAGCCGCGAGCGTCCCGAGCCGCGCGCGCAACGCCCCGACGTTGCCGCTCTCATCGGGGTGATTGCGGTTGGATAGAAAGATCACAAACGTTTGCGAGAACGGATCAATCCACAGCGAGGTGCCGGTCCAGCCGGTGTGGCCGTAAGAGCCGAGGGGGAAGAGCCTACCGCGCGGGCCGCTGTAGGCTGAGTCAATGTCCCAGCCCAGGCCGCGCCGGGCCTTGATGGACGGTGGACTTTGGACGCTGGTCATCAGCTCGACGGTGTCGGGTTTGAAGATGCGCACGCCCTCCAGCGAGCCGAGGTCCAGCAACATCCGGGCATACCGGGCCAGGTCCGGCGCGGTCGTAAACAATCCCGCGTGGCCCGCGACGCCGCCCATGTGCCGAGCGGTCGGGTCGTGCACCACCCCGCGGTAAGGTTTGCCGTTCACCACCTCTGTGGGGGCGATGCGCGGCAGCTTGGCTGCGGGCGGCAAATAGCCAGTGTCCGTCATCTTCAACGGCTGATAGATCTCGTGCACGACAAACTCCTCCAGCGGCTGATGGCTGACGCGCTGCACGATTTCACCTAGCAGGAAGAAGTTGATGTCGCTGTAGCGGAAGGCGGCACTAGGCGCGCTGAGCAGCTTTTCGGCGCACGCCTTCTGAATGGCAGCTTGCTGCCCACGCCAATCCGTCCTCGTCTCGATGTCCCCGCGGAGACCGGAGAGGTGCAGCATCAGTTGGCGGACGGTGATGGCTTCCTTGCCATCGCCCTTGAACTCGGGAATGTAGGTTTGAACGCGTTCATCCAGCTTCACCTGGCCGCGCTCGACCAGCAGCATGACCGCCGGTGTGCAGGCGATTACCTTGGTCAGCGAGGCGGCGTCGAACAGGGTATCTTCGGTCATCGGCTCGACGGCGGGCACGAGCGCGCGGTTGCCGTAGGCCCGGTGATAGCTCGCGCCGCGATGTTCCAGCCACAAAACGCCCCCAGGGCACTTATTGTCCGCGACGGCGCGATTGATGGCGGCGTCCATTTCTGCCAGCTTGGCGGGATAGAAGGGCGTAGCGGAGCTGGGCGCCGGAGGCGGGGTCTTGCAGGCGCTTAGGCAGAGCAGCACACCGACGGAGAGGATGCAACAAGGAGCATTCAGGCCACGCGAGGGCTTCATAATCTGCCCCACACTAAGGCTGCCTGGTCTGAGACGACAACCGGATTCTGCTAACTTCGCGGCACAAAGCGCCGCATTGCAATTCCTCGCTGGGTATGAAAGGTTGCAGCGCAGACGAGGGAGTCTCCTCTGATGAAACAAATCGTATGACAACACGACTGAAAGGCAAGTGGGTATTGATCACGGGCGCGTCGAGCGGGTTCGGCGCGGCGGCAGCCCGAGCGTTCGGAGTGGAGGGCGCGAGACTCTTGCTGGGCGCACGACGCCTTGATCGCCTGGAGCAGGTCGTGGCTGAATCACGCCAGGCCGGGGCATCCGAGGCGCATTTCCACGCCCTGGACGTCAGCCAAACCGCCAGTGCGGACGCCTTCGTCGCCTGGGCGTGTCAGACGATCGCCCCGGAGCAGCCCTCTGTCGCCCGCCTCGACGTGCTCATTAACAACGCAGGCGGCGCGCACGGGCTGGACCCCGTTGCCCAAGGGAAGGATGAGGACTGGGAAGCCATGTTGCAAAGCAATGTGCTGGGGTTATTGCGCATGACACGCGCGGCGTTGCCGCTCCTGCTCAGCAACCCCGGCAGCAGCATCATTAACATCGGCTCCGTGGCCGGGCGTGTGGCCTACGAAGGGGGGGCCGCCTATTGCGCCGCCAAGGCCGGTGAGCTGCAGATAACCCGCACGCTGCGGCTCGAACTCAATGGCACGGGCATCCGTGTCTGCACTGTTGACCCGGGGCTGGCGGAAACGGAGTTCTCACTCGTGCGCTTCAAAGGCGACGCCGCCCGCGCCCGGAAGCTCTATGAGGGAACCCAGCCGCTGACGGCGACAGACATCGCGGAGATTCTGGTCTGGGTTGCCAGCCGCCCGCCGCACGTGAACATTGACGAGCTGGTGGTCAAGCCTGTGGACCAAGCCGCCGTGCACAAGGTTTACCGGAGGACGGGTTAAGGCTTGTTTTGGGCCCGAGCGAGGCTTTCAGGCAAGGCGGTCAGCTCGGACCGGCTGCCGTCTGGCTGCCAGACGACGCGCCCATCGTCGAGCAGGCGCAGGATTACGCCTAGCGTCGAGCCGCGGAGGGTCTTAACGCGATCGCCAGGCTGGAAGGAGGCGCGTTCGCAGAGGCTTTCGACGATTCCTACCATGCTCTCCCGATCAAGCACGCCGGCGATGTAATGGGCAACGGCGGAAGTAACTTCCCGGCGCCGACCAGTCGGCAAGTCAGCAAAGAGAGCGGCAGCAAGCTGCCGTGCGACATCTGCAAAGGTATTGCCGTTGAAGAAAAGGAACGGCGCGCTGCGATGGCAGTGCCGGAGGAAATCTAAGGTTTCGGCGAAGGAGAGCGTGGACGCCTGCTTTTCTGCCCACTCGATTGCGACCGCTGCTTGAGTCTCGCTATTAAAGCCGTGCTGCGCGCCTCCTCTTGCGCACGCTCCTCGATTGAGGCCGACGACAAGCTCCCAACTCCGGTTCTTGAGAAATTGGGCTCGGGCTTGTAGCGGTGATTGTTCGCCAGCACCTCCTCCAGGATGTCCTGGTCGGTCAGGTGTTCCAGCAGGTCCAATCGCAGTTTCATCACCCATAATATGCTTCCTTTCCGCCCAGCCGGCAAGCCCTACGTTCCACCGGCACAGCGCTCCGTCTGGCCCGCGCGGCGTCGCACAGGGCCCACGCGTTTCCACGTTCTAACGCTTCAACGCCCCCTGGCTCCGCCCTCAATTCTTGCCGCAGCAATGCTTGTATTTCTTGCCGCTCCCACAGGGGCAAGGGTCGTTCCGGCCCACCTTGGGGCCGACCCGCACTGGTCTGGCCTTTTCCACCGCGGCGGCGGCTTCGCTGACGATGTCGCTCCCCTGGGACGGTCCGCGCCGCGCCGGCGTTGTCCCTGTGCCGGTGGTCGTGCCGCCGAAGGCGCTGGCGGACTGGTGGGTCGCCTGCTGCGCGACGCCGTGCAGAAAGTTCTCAAACGCCATGAGGCTGGAGGCGCTGCGGAAGATGTTGTGGCAGATCTCGGTCTTGATGTTGACCATCAGCTCCTCGAAGATCTTGTACGCCTCGGCCTTGTATTCGATGAGCGGGTCCCGCTGGCCGTGGGCGCGCAGGCCGATGCTGTAACGCAAGCTGTCCATCTCGTAAAGATGTTCCTGCCACAGCTTGTCAATCGCGCTCAGAATGGTGTAGCGCTCGACCTCCTTGAGCGCGTCGGGGTTCTCGAAGCTGATCTTGAGGTCGTAGGCCCCGCGGACTCTTTCGGAAATGAAGTTGAATACCGCAAACTGCGCGGCGCTCAGGCCGTCGAAGACCGAACCCTTGACCGGCTCCTCCTTCCCCGACTCGGCAGCCTTGAGGATTTCCTTTTCGGGCATGCCAATGGGGAAGTTCAGGTTCACCCAATCGGACAGCGGGCGCACCTTCCATTCGCTGAAGTCGCTCTCCGCCGTGGTGAACTGCTCGACCTTCTGCATGACAACCTCCTCCATGATGTCCATGAGCCGGTCGCGGACATCGGGGGCGTGGATGATCTCGTTGCGGAAGCCGTAGATGACCTCGCGCTGCTTGTTCATCACATCGTCGTACTCCAGCGTGCGTTTACGGATCTGGAAGTTGTGCTGCTCGACGCGCTTTTGGGCCTGGCCGATGGAGCGGTTGAGCAGCGGATGCTCCAGTTCCTGACCCTCCTCGAGACCCATCTTCTCCATGTACTTGACGATCTTGTCCGAGCCGAACAGGCGCATCAAATCGTCTTCGAGCGAGATGAAGAAGTGCGAGGAGCCGGGATCGCCCTGGCGCGCGCAACGGCCACGCAACTGGCGGTCAATGCGGCGCGCCTCGTGGCGTTCCGTGCCAATGACGTGCAGACCGCCTACGACCTCGCTTTGCGGCGTAAGGTTGAAAACCCCGGCCCCCGGACTGTCCGAGTCAACCTCCCGCACCTCTCCCGTGGTCGCTTCGGTCAATTTGTATCGGTGCCCCCGGCCCTCCGGGTGCGGAAGACATTCCACTTTCCAGAGCACGCCGGGCCCGAGCTTGATGTCAGTGCCACGGCCAGCCATGTTCGTTGCGATCGTCACCGCGGCGCGCTGCCCGGCGCGGGAGACGATTTCGGCTTCCTGCTGGTGATACTTGGCATTAAGGACCGAGTGGATGATCCCTTCGCGCTTGAGCATGCGCGATAGGTGCTCGCTGACTTCGACCGAGATCGTGCCGACCAGGATCGGCCTGCCTTGGCCGTGGACCGCTTTGATCTCCTTGAGGACGGCGTTGTATTTCTCCCGCCGCGTCTTATAGACGGAGTCGTTGGCGTCCATGCGCGCCACCGGTCTATTCGTGGGAATGACCAGCACGCCCAGCTTGTAAATGTCGAGGAACTCGGAGGCTTCGGTCTCCGCTGTGCCGGTCATGCCGGCCAGCTTGTGATAGAGGCGGAAGTAGTTCTGGATGGTGATGGTGGCCAGCGTCTGTGTCTCGCGCTCGATCTCGACCTGTTCCTTGGCCTCGACCGCCTGGTGCAGGCCGTCGCTCCAGCGGCGCCCGGTCATCAGGCGGCCCGTGTTCTCGTCCACGATGATGACCTTGTTGTCCTGGACGACATACTGCACGTCTTTCTCGTAGAGGCAATAGGCCTTGAGCAACTGGGAGATGGCGTGGATGCGCTGGGCTTTGGTCTCGAAGTCCTGCTGCAGTTTTGTCTTCGCCTCCAGCCGCTTGCGCGCGTCGGCTTCAGGTCCGGTATCAATTTCGTGCAGCGCCGTCGTCAGGTCGGGCAGCATGAATGCGTCCGGGTCCTGCGGGCTGAGATAATTGCGGCCTTTCTCGGTGAGGTCGGCCTCGTGGCTCTTCTCGTCAATGGCGAAGAACAACTCCTCCTTCTCGGCGTACATCTCGACCTTCTTCTGGTCGGCGTGGAGCTGAAGCTCCGCCTGATTCATCAGCCGGAGGTTCTCCGGTTCCTCCAGCAGCTTCATCAGTCCGGGCGACTTGGGCTGGCCGCACTTGACGCGGAAGAGCAGCAACCCGGCCTGCCGTTCCAGTGCCTCGTGGCCATCCACATTCGAGCCATCTTCGGGGCGCAGCTTGCGCAGCAAGCCCTCCGCGTCGGACAGGAATCGGTTGCACAGCCGCTCCTGCACGTGGAAGAGCGCCTCGACCTGCGGCCGGAAAGTGGCATACTGCTCGTCATACGTGACTACGGCCGGCCCGCTGATGATCAGCGGCGTGCGCGCCTCATCTATGAGGATCGAGTCCACCTCGTCCACGATGGCGTAATAATGGCCGCGCTGGACCTGCTCCTCTTTGCGCGTGGCCATGCCGTTGTCGCGCAGGTAGTCGAACCCGAACTCGGCGTTCGTGCCGTAGGTGATGTCGCAGTTGTATTGCTCGCGGCGGACATTGGGCGGCTGGTCGTGCAGGATGCAGCCGACCGTCAGGCCGAGAAACTTATAGACCGCTCCCATCCACTCGCTGTCGCGCGCCGCCAGATAATCGTTGACCGTGACGATGTGGACACCCCGCCCGCTCAGGGCATTGAGATAGACCGGCAGCGTCGCGACCAGGGTCTTGCCTTCGCCGGTGGCCATTTCGGAGATTCGCCCCGAATGCAGGGCATAGCCGCCAATAAGCTGCACGTCGAACGGGATCATCTCCCAGAGGAGCGGATGCTCGCGGACGATGATTTCCGTGCCGCAGAGCCGCCGGCAAGCGTTTTTCACGACGGCAAAGGCCTCGGGCAGGATTTCATCCAGCCGCCGGGCCAGCTCCTTGTCGTCCTGGATTTTGGAGATCTCCTCCTTCCAGGCAGCGGTCTTTTGGCGCAAAACGTCAGCGGAGCCCTTCTGCAACTCGGCTTCCAGGGCGTTAATACGCGCCCCCAGGGGACGCAACCGCTTGACTTCGCGGTCGTTCTTGGAGCCAACGAGCTTCTTTACGATGTACCCAATCATGATTGCCTAAACTACTACCAGACGCTACGGGAAGCCCTGTGGTGCGTCAAAGAGATTAGTAAGACGGTTGGAGCGAGGGGCGCAACCCACGTTATCGGAGCGCGGACATTCCTGTCCGCCTGGAGCTTGCCAACGCGGTCGAAGCGGACAAGAATGTCCGCGCTCCTGTCGTATTCTTGCACAGTCGTTGGAAACCGTAAGTTGCGCCCTCCCCTCAAGCACGCTGCATAATTGACTTGCCCCGCAAGCCAGTCTTGCGGCAAAATCAAACAAAAGCAGGCAGCCTCATGCCTCGGGGCCAGTCCGCCACGATGGCCGCCGACCCCGAAGTCGCCAGTCTGCCAAGCCGTCCAGCCCCTGGCTTCAGGGCGCTGACAATATGATAATACTCGATATACCAAAGAGCGGCAGGTGCGGCGACTTCGTCTTCTACATGAGACGCAGGATCCTGTGCCGCCGACGGTATGTCGTCCCCAGGAACGCGCGCACCGCCCCCCAGCGGCGCATGCGCCGAGCCTTCGGCGCCATCGCCAAGGCCTGGCGCGAGCGGTTGACGGAGGAGCAGCGGCAGGCCTGGGTCGCTTCGGGGGCCAAGGTCAGGAGCCAGCCCCGCCTGTGGCAATCGGGTCCGCTGTTCGGCGCGATGCACTTCGAGGGGATTAACAGCGCCCGCGCCCGGATTGGCCGCGAGATGATCTTCTGGCCGCCCGAACGCGTGGTGTTCGGCCCCAACCCAGTCGAAGAACTCACCCTGAGTCGCGTCAATGGTCGCCTAAGGCTCCGGCTGCGGATTTCAGGACCGGTCACCGGCGACCTCATGGTCTTTGGCCAGGCGCCATGCAGCGCAGGCCGCAAGAAGTGGCGGCACGGCGCCTTCCTGGGCCTGCTCCCCGCACCGCAGGCAGGCGAGAGCGACATCACGGACCTGTACGTGCAGAAGTACGGCGAACCCGAGCCCGGCAAGAAGGTCTTCATCCGCACACGCCAGCAGAAGGACGGTTGGGAGGGCCGCGACCACGACCTCAGCCAGGTAGTCCTCGCCCCGCTGCCGCACAACCGCGCAGGACTGGATCTCCCGCATATTCACCGTGCAAGTCATTCAATCTCAGTGAGTTGCGCCATGCACAAGGGAGCGGTTCCCAAGCAATACCGGAGCACCTCCCAAGCAACACCAGTGCGGCGCCGTCGCGGGACCGTGTGTCCGAGGGGCGTTCGCCAGGTTGGGCGGCTCTGGCGCGCTGGACTGCGGCCCGAAACCCGCCGGAAAAGTCACTGCCTCTACCTGTGGCGCGGCAGTTAACGGCAAACCGGCTTTCTCCGCCAACTTCTCTCGACGGAATCCCGCCTTTTCGCCCGCAGCGCAAATGGCCTCGCCCAGGAAACAGCGCTGCGTCGCCGCTGCTCCTCTCAAGTTGGCTCTGTCCCCTGGCCTGTGAATAACTTTTACTGGAAAGCTGTAGACACAGCACGCGGAGCATTATAAAAACGTATAGGCTACGATCAAGGTCTAGGTCGTAGCTGTCCGGAGCCCCTGTGGCTCCCCGGGCATGAAGAGTCGTGAAGACAGCGAAATTGACCCTGTCGTTGTTTGGCGACACGCATTGCGCAGCCGCACGCGACCCCTGCACCTCGAATCCTGCCTCGGCCCCGCCCCACGTTATCCCGCGCGCGAATACGCTCGGCCAACCCTCCAAAAGGAATCCTATGAAAACTGCCTGTGTCCGTTGGACTACACTCGCCTGCTTCATGTCGGGGGCGTTGAGTTGCGCCGCCCAGACCAACTTCGCCAGCACCTCGACCTGGCTGCCGGCGGGTCCCGTCCAGCCCTCAATGGCTTACAGCAACCTCCTGCTCCAAGCCGCGTCCGGCCTGGCCAACCAAGTCGTCCCGCCCATTCGGCTTGGGCCCGCCCCGGCCTCGGGTCCCGACGGGCGGGTCACACCGCTGTACGGCAGCCCACCTTGCGCCCCGCCCCCGGCCGGCCTGGTCGCCTGGTGGCGGGCGGAGGGGGACGCTTCCGACGCCCTGCTCCTGGACGACGGCACCCCTTACGGCAACCTCGGCTTCCTGGCCGGCGAGGTGGGCGAGGCCTTCGCTTTCGACGGCCAGACCAGCTATGTGGAAGTGCCCTATTCCTCCCTCCTGTTGCTCACCAACCAGTTGACCATTGAGTTCTGGGTCAAGCGAAGGAGCTTGACCTCGGAGGATTACGCAATCAACCGTGGGGGGGACTACACCGGGGGCGCCCTCAACTACGGCGTGACGTTCAATTCTGCAACCTGGGGGAGCCGTCTGGTCTTCACCTTCGCGGGGGGCTACCGCCGCTCGGTGAGTATCGCCGATTACAACTGGCACCACATCGCCGTAGTGGCCACTAACGGCCAGACCGACCCGATCTTTTACGTGGATGGCGTCCAGCAGCCGGTCACCGACCGCTATGGGGCCACGATTAATCTCTATCCCTCCACCCGGCCCCTGTATATCGGGGCGCAAATTGACCCCCAGAGTGGCTGGTATTACTACAGCAGCGCCCTGGTGGATGAAGTCAGCATCTACAACACAGCCCTGTCCGGGACCCAAATCCAGGCCATCTACAACGCCGGGGTTGCCGGCAAGTGCCTCGAACTGCCCCCGGTGGTCCTGACCCAGCCGCAAAGCCAGCGGGTGCCCGAGGGGAGCAGCGCCTTCTTTGATGTCGTGGCCGGGGGCACCGACCCGCTCTCCTACCAGTGGCGCTTCAACGGCACCGCCCTGTCCGGCGCCACCGACCCCGACCTGATCGTGACTAACGCTCAATCCGCCGATAGTGGCAACTACTCGGTGGTGGTGTCCAACCCTTGGGGGCAAACGGTCAGCACCGACGCGGTGCTGGACGTTTATTCCCCCGCCTGCGTGCTGCCCCCGGACGGCCTGGCGGCCTGGTGGGCGGCCGAGGGCAACGCCTATGATGCCCTCTGCCAGGACAACGGCACCCCCCACGGCGGCGTCACCTTCACCAACGGCCAGGTCGGCGCCGCCTTCTGTTTCGACGGCGCCACCGGCTATGTCGAAGTGCCGCACTCGTCCACCTTGGAGTTGACAAGCCAGTTGACCATTGAATTGTGGGTGCGGCGGCGCAGCACTATTAACTAAGATTATCTTCTGAATAAAGGCGGGGACTACACCCGCGGCGCCCTCAACTACGGCCTGACTTTGAATAGCACCTACTATGGCAGCAAACTCGCGTTCACCTTCGCGGGCGGCTACCGCCGCTCAGTGCCCATCACCGATTACAACTGGCACCACATCGCGGTCACCGCCCAGCAGGGTGATCCGAACCCGGTCTTTTACGTGGATGGAACCAATGCGCCGGTGACTGACAGCGGCGGGGCGGCCACCCTCAACCTCTATCCCTCCACCGAAGCCCTCCATATCGGCGCACAAATTGATCCCCAGAGTGGCTGGTATTACTACAGCAGCGCCGTCGTGGACGAAGTCAGCCTCTACACCAACGTGCTGTCCATAGATCAGATTTCGCCCATCTATTGGGCCGGCGCCGGCGGCAAATGCAACCTTCCGCCCGACTGGCTGGAGTATTACTTCGGGCCGGACTACCAGAACCACCCCTATGCCGGCGTGACGGCCGATGCGGACGGCGATGGGGTCAGTAACCTGCAGGAGTTCTTAAACGGAACGGACCCGGACAAGATCCAGTTCTTCCTCTCCGTGACCAACCAGTATGTCACCAATACGACGGCGCCCGTTCAGTTGAACATCACTGCCGGGGTGCCGGCGTACATCGCGCTGCTGGTCAACACCACCAATGCTACCTGGCAACCATTCACCACGAGCAGCCTGTCGGTGCCGACCCCCACCGATGGCGTCTATGTCGTCACTGTAGGTTTATGTGGCTGGGCGCCCACCGCCTTGCGCACCTGGCAGACCGTCACGCTCTTCCGCGACACCTCGCCCTTGGGGCTGGTGCTCACCAACCTGCCTTCGTTGAGCGGGTCACGCCCCTTCATTGACCCCGCAGGCTACACCACGCGGGCATTGAGTTCGCTCACCTGGACGCTGGTTGATGCCAACGGCAACACCAACAGCGGCAATGGTGCCGTGATCGGACAAGGTTGGAACCTTGCCGATCCCTTCCACGTCACCAACTGGTTCCAGTGCGTGGACCTGGCCCTTGCGCCAGGAACGAACTGGATTTCGATCCGGGCCGTGGACTGGGTCGGGAGCGTGGCGGTGACGAACTTCGCTTACATTTTCGACACCAATGGCGACAGCACGCCCCCGTCGCTGACCCTGCTCTGGCCGCCGGACGGCAGCCAGGTCAGCGGCGACAGTTTCACCGTCCAGGCTTCGACAGATGACGACACCGCCTCAGTGGCATTGCAGTACACCGATGCCAATGGCATACTCCAAACCGTGAACGGTTTGGTCGAGCGCGGCGGGAACGTGTGGCTGCCGGGAGTGCCCCTGGCTGCGGGGACCAACCACTTCTGCCTCACCGCGACCGATGCGGCGGGCAACACGAGCACAAACAACTTCACGGTAGTTCAAAACAGCGTGGCACTGACAATCGCTCCGCTCTCCCAGTTCGCCATGGAGTTCGCGTATGCCCCGGTCTGCGTGACCGTTGGCAGGCCCGCTTCCACGGTTGCGGTCAACGGAGCGCCGGCATCCAGCTTCGATGGCATCAATTGGCAAGCGACCAACTTGCCCATTTCGCTGGGGGGAACCGTGCCTCTGCAAGCCACCGCGCAGTTGACCGATGGGACCAGGCTCCAATCCCTGCTCACGCAAGAGCGCGACCCCATTGTGTTTATCCAAACCTATCAATTCAAATTGGACTACAGCGATGTCTTCGAGGCCACTGGGAAGGTGGTGTACGCGTCCGAAACCCACCACACCGACTTCCACTGGTCGCGCGGAGTGGGCGGAACCAACCTGCAGGCGCGCGCCGGGTCGTATTCTGACCCGCCGCTCTCGTTCAGCAACGCCACGGTGACGACCTGGCCGCCAGACAATGGGTATCTGCCGGGCCTGGCCGGGGAGCAGGTCGCCCTCTATTATACCAACGGAATGCTGACCTCCTCTTCCACGAATATAACCGGCCCGCCGTCGTTACAATAGATGGAGCGGTCCAGCACGGCGGGGGTCTTGCCGGGAGATTTTCCCGTGCCCTACTCCGAATCGAGCGGGCGAGAGGTCAGGCGGTTCACGGGCGGTAGCGCCGTGCGGCAGCGGCAGGGCCTGTTTGACTTGAGCGCCAGCCTGACCTGCGAGAGCCAGGTGGACGCGGACCCCGCTGACTGGGCGGGCATGGACGGTTCGCTGCCCTTCTTGGAGCCGGCCAACCCGCCCGTCGCCGTGCCGCCGCAGCAGATCAGTTTGGCCGGCGACGGAACCCTGGGTAGCAACGGCCATTTGTGGGCACTCCATCCAGACGGCCTGGAAATGGGAGCCACCGCCCAGGACCCGCAGCCGTCCTCTGGTGGTCCGTTGCCGGACCAGGAGAAATACAGATCGCGCGTCAATTGGGACAATGGAGCAGGCGACATTTCCGACACCAACGTCACGTCCCTTGTGGGCCAGAGGATTACTCTAAGCTGCGACTTGGTTGGCCCGCCGGGAAGCAGCCCGCCACCGATTACAAATTACCAATGGACAGTGCCAGGCACCGCCCTTACCAACTTCTATGTCTCCACTGACCCCCTGCAAACGAACGGTTACCCTGTGCTGCTCACAGAAAAGACAAGCAACACAGTGCGCTTTTGTTGGGTTGACTCAGGCACCAAGTTGGTTAGCTGCAAGGTGAAGGCGATGGGCAAGGAATGGGCGGCTGAGACCTGCTTCAGCGTCAAAAGGCCAAATGCGACACTCACAGCTACCATCGAAGCTGATGTGGAAGTCTGGAACAACCTGCTTCGTTTCCAGAACAACGCCTTTCAAGGAATTGCCTTCTGGGGGAGGGACGAGGATACTTCCGGCGATTGGCAGCTCATTCAGACGGGCCACCAGCTATACCGCTATCAGGAAGGCGGAACTACCAACTGGTCAAGAGGAGAAGGCAGTGGTTTGGATACGGCTTACCCGAATCCCAATCAATACGATTCCCCATTCACAGAGCTCCCTGCCGGCGGGTCAGAGACAACTGCTAATGGCTCGTTTACGACGTACTTGGCATTCAGACTAACACCAGCCGACGTCCTTGTGCCTATTCGGCAAATCAATTGGAGCTGGGAGGGCGATGCCTGGACGAATGCTAGTGGTGTCTGGACATTGGGGTACGGGACCGCCAATGTGGATCATGCCGACGCTCCGGCTCCACCGACAATTTCATGGACCAACAACATAATGAGCACGCTTCGGCACATAGTCCCCGAGAACTGACCCCTCCGCAGGAGTTCTTATGAATATACTATTGACTGCCCTAGTCCTCTCAACCTCCCTAACTGCGGTTTCTACTCAAACAAATCAGTTCTACATCACAGATGAAGGGAAAGGCAGCGTGCCACAGGCCCCCTTTTCGTCGGAGCTGATCGAGAAGGCGAGACACGCCAAGGACTCCCGTCCGGCGGAAGACGATTCCGAAGGCCACTGGGGCACCGTTACGGAAGGGTTTCAGCTCTCCCTCCGCTTCGAAAAAGACTCCTTCACCAACGGTGAGCCCGTCGTAGCCTGCGTAATACTGCGGAATGTGAGCGACAAGCCCCTCACATATCCTTATGAGTACTCTCCTGACAACAGAGAAATCAATTTCGTCCTGCTGAGAGACGGAACTCGCGTTTATGGCATTTACGACGTGAGACCGGGCGCCACCTTCCAAGAGAGGTTGAAGGCTCTGCGTACAGGGCATGGCTGGACCCGGTTAAGTCCACCCGGAACGCAGCGCAATTTCTATGTGAACCTAAGCGACATCTTCAACTTGACGACAAATGGCCAATACATCGCGTGCGCCACCCGGGCAATATTGAAGTATAATTCCATCGTGGTGGGAGAAGTGTCCTCCGGGAATGCGGGCTTCCGCGTCACCGGTCCGTCTGCCGCTCCCGCCCCACACCAAAAAGGTGTCAGTCAATGATAAAGTGCACTGCTCCAACTGCCCGGCCGCGGAATGGGCCATTCTCATTGGCTGACACCTTTCCAGAATTCCACGACGTGGTTGTTGTTTAAACCGACCGGAGGAGGTCATTGGGTGCCACTAAATGTGGTCACCTGGAACTGGTCGGGGGACGCCGTGTTATCAGGAACCAATTGGACGTTGACTAACACCAACCACAGTGTCAATCCAACGGGAGTGGATACCACTACATACCCTTGGTACACGAATAACCTGGCCAACCTAACGAACTTCATACATGAGTAGAGAATCACACAGCCAGAGATTTCCTATGACCAAGCATCTCATTAGTTCCGTTCTTGTGGTCTGGGCTGCAACAATTGTCTGTCTAGCGCAAAGCAACCTACCTCTACGCACCGGGGGATGGGGACCGAGCCAGTGCGGGGTGCGGCTTGGAATCTACTATATGCCCAACGTCCTCGAGCCCGGCGGTCATGCAAAGCTCTTCACTTGCCTGTGCAACACCTCAAGCAACGTTGTTCTGGTACAACTGTTGCACAGCTCTGGCTCAAACACAATAACCAATGAAGCCGGTAAGGCCTATCAACTGACTCCGTGGTACTACAATCCGGGTAGCGGCCTGCTCAAGTTCTATCCGGTATTGGAACCTGGTGAGATTAGACTATTATCCGCTGTGGACATGGTAGCTGAGGGGGTCCCACCGGGAGATTACGAGTACGCGAACGACACGTTAAGGTTCAGGATAATGTCGGCGTCAGGTTTGAGGCCCGGCATGGAGGTTGTTCCTGGAGTGGCCAATTTCGCCGAGGCAACAAACAGTTTTGCAATCCTGAGAAATGTGGTCTGTATGGTCAAGTCGAATCCTTTAAAACTAAGAATAGTGCGAGCTTTAGATAGTACGGCCCTTCCTCCCGAAATCATTACTAATGCGCCTCTAGGTGCAGGGGCGGGGCCCGCGCGAGCGTCGGCGCGTGGTTTTTGAAGATCGGGGGGCAGCCCTTTCCATCCAATGGCGTATAGGAACTCAGGCATAAATCGCGCCGACGGAGCAGTCGAGCGCTGCCCTGCGGTAAGTGTTTGTGCGGAGCTGTGGCCAGCTCCTATGCGAGCTTATTTTCGTAGCGTCCTATGAAGACTATACTTCTCTCGGCATTAATCGTGGTCTTTCTTTGCGCTGTTTCTGCCCAGGTAAAAACGAATCAATTGAGAGTAACGGTTCGAACCGGACCGGAAACTGTGGTGACGCCCCCCCCGCCGCGATATGAGAGAATGGCCCCTCCATTGACGCTGGCGGCTGCACATAGCAAGGCGGTGCTCGCCATGGCAGGTGCGACAAATCAGTACCATTGCTGTAGTGCCACCTGCTTACAGCGACTCCCAGGCTATTTCAGCGCCGATGGGTTTTGTGAGTATGGCTGGGCATTCGTATTTTCAAGCACTAACGGCACCTCGAAGAACGTTTACGTCTATTTTGACAAGGCCGCCACGGTCTGCGTGGAAGACACCGCACCAAAAGGATTCTAAGGGAGGAGGCCAAAATAGTGTGAATCCATCCGATTTCAACGTGGAGATTTATCCTCTATGGAGAAGCAATGTTACAAACTATACCTGGATCCCAGCATTATGAAGAAATATATTGTATCAGTTGTAGTGATTGTAGGCCTTGCCGCCCAGCATCTTTTCGCCGAGGACGCAAGAACCAGTGAATGGGGCTCAGTAAACTGTAATGCCCAAATGTCCATCGGACTCAAAGGCAACATGAAGGAGGTTGCAACGAATCAGCCTTTCGGTTTGTTCATCCGCATTAAAAACATTTCCAGCAATGAGACATTTCATCTTTATCATCGGCTTGGTGGGGATAGACTGGATCCAAGTCTTGCTTTTGTTGTGATCGCGCCATCCGGGAAAGATGTGTCACCAATTCTTGAGTTAGTTGCACGAGGCTCCGGTGCAAGTGTTTCTGTGACTCCGAGTCAAACTCATGAGTTTGAAGTTAATCTGAGTCATCTCTGCAAAGTTGATGAGGTTGGCACCTATACAATTATAGCAAAAGAGAATATAGGCACGCCTGGAAATCAACCATGTTGGGTTGTCTCAAATCCATTACATGTCTCGGTTGTTGCGGGTAGGTGGAAGCCGGAAAACACAAATGCACCACCCGGATTTTGATAATTAATGTCACCCAAATGAACTTAACGCGCCATCCATAGCACCGATGGTGGCAACGACTTGATGAGGGCTGGGGCAGCTTCTCGGTTCCGAACGCTTCTTAATGCGAAGCCAAAGCTCAGCTACGTCAGACTGAACAGCCAAACGCCTTGCCCGCCTCGTGGCGCTGTCCCGGTTAAGCAGGGAAGGAGCTGGGAAGCTATTTCGTTCTGTTCCTTCCGGATCACTTTTGGTCATGGCTGCGACTGTCCCACTTGTGTCAGGATTATCTAACTCTGTTTATGCCCTGATCTCCAGTCCCAACGGATACGCCGACGCAGCTTACACCAGTACGTCCCAGTTTCCGTGCTGGACAAATGTTGTGACAGGGAGCCATTGAGGACGCTATGAAAGCACTAATACACTCCAGGCTTCTGCTGTTCCTGCCTGGTGTGTGCGTGCTGTCGCTCCCGTGCGCCACAAGTGCGCAACGCCTTGCCGCAAACCCGGTTCCCGCCGACATCACTTACGGCAGCATGACGAACGGTGTTCGCGGAGGGGTTGACGTGCGTCCGGGGGTAAAAGGGGGCCCCGCGATAACGGTCTTTGTCACAAACTCGAACCCCGGCGAACTAATCCGCTTGGAGACCGGGATAAGCTTCCTCACAAACTTCCTCCAAAAGATAAAGAGTCCCGATTGGCTGTACTATATGGCCACGAACGAATTCTGCGGACTCTTGGAACTGCGCGATCCGAATGGCAAGAAGCTTCCTCTGCTCAGGCCGGAGGTTTCGCGAACAGACGCCTATCCCGCCCGTTATAGCCTGAGCGCCGAAAACGCCAATTACCTCCGCCGGTTCCAAGTCTACAGCGGCAGCGGCATCTTCCCAGTGCCCCTGCTCGGCATTCAATCGTGTTCCGAGCTGGCCAAGTTCAACGTCGTGGAGTACTTCGAGTTGAAGGAGGCGGGGGAGTACCGGCTTACCGTCAGGCCCAAGATATACAAGCGAATGTCAAAGACCAATGATGTGTGTGAGCGGATCGATGTGCCGCCGGTTATTGTGACCATCAGGTGGGCAGGCCAATCTGCCAGTCCGCCTCCGCACAATTAAACCGGCGCCGCACCACCGTCACCCAAACCTCTGCACCCGCTAGCGCTTTATCAAAGCCCATCCACATAGACTCCACTTCCAGGAGCCAACACTCGATGTTACGGTCTGCCCACCGACGAGTTGGCCGCAGGCCTTGACCAACGGTGCCGAAAAGGTGTCAGTCAAGAATGGCCCTTAGATAAGGCCTAAAACCCTCTTTCCCAGTCGTTTACGTCGGGGCGGGCTGGGCAGCGTTTGAAAGATGACAAGTCGGCTGAGGGCTTGCATGCGTTGGAGGATTTCCTGCGCCTGA
>Ga0326728_10008909_pt1 | contig 24506 bp, 21 predicted proteins | sample MB3enrmetagenome_FD_207602 | JGI IMG/M metagenome (GOLD analysis project Ga0326728, IMG submission 207602) | Lab enriched peat soil microbial communities from McLean, Ithaca, NY, United States - MB31MN | ecosystem: Environmental > Terrestrial > Soil > Wetlands > Peat | place: USA: New York... | reverse complement strand
CCGTGTACTACTACCTTCGCATCGTTGTCGCTATGTACATGCGGGAAGGCACGACGCGTGCTTCCACAGCTTCCCTACCGATGGCGCTGCGCGCGGCCATGGCAGTGAGCGTGGTCGGCATCTTTTATCTGGGCCTGTTCCCCAATCTGTTCCTGAGCTTTTCGAATGCCGCGGGCATCCCACTGCCGTAGCGCCTGGACTCAAAAGATGGTGAGAGATCCGGGCTAGCTCACACCGGAGGTCCCGTCTTGCGTCGCCTGTAAGCTCACAAGCCCAGCTCATCTTTGACTCGGGACCAAGGTGTGGTTTCGAATTATTGCCAACCGATGTCAAGGCTCACAAAAAAGGGAGGCCGGCGCCTCCCCTCTTTTGTCCTGATCTGGACGAATTCAGGTTCCGGTCAAACCGTGACTTTGGCGAAGATGATGGCAAACGTGTACAGCGCCATGGACTCAATCAACACCAGGGCAAGAATCAGCGCGAACTGGATGCCTGGCCGTGCCCCCGGATTGCGTGCCAGTCCTTCGCAGGCCGCTGCGGTCGCCTTCGACTGGGCATAACCGCAGACCGCGGAAGCAATGGCCATGGCAAATCCGGCGGTGATAATCACCCACTTGGTGTTCTCGGCGCTACCACCACCGCCCGCCGTCCCCTGTGCGAATGCGGGAACAGCAACTAGAAAGGCTCCCAACAGTGTGACGAGAATCGCGACATAACGTTTCACTTTCTTCCTCCTTTGAGCTCTGCCCCGTCTTGGGGAGGCTCACTATGAAATTCCGCCAGTGGGTGGTGTCCCGCCAACCCTCAAACAGGCGAGACTCACGCTGGTGGTCGTGCTTGTAGTGGCAACCTTGTGGTTGCCCAGAGGGCGGCCAAAAGGGCCGCCCCTACTAATGCTCCTCCGAGACCGCCATGCTGATATAAACGGCAGGCAATAGCATAAAAATGTACGCCTGCAAGAACGAAACAAACACGTGCAGGCCCATAAAAATCGCTGGCACCAGAATCGGAATCAGGCCGCCGAAGACTTTCTCAAGCAGATCGCCTACCATCATGTTGGCGTAAAGACGAACGCTGAGGGAAAGTAGCCGGCCTAGGTTCCCGAAGACTTCAACCGGAAACATTAAGAAACCAACGAAGAACATTGGACCCCAAAGATGCTTGAGATACCCAAAGATCCCACGCTGGCGCAACCCTTGAGAATTGTAATAAAGGAACGCCGCAACGGCACAGCCTAGCGTCACCTGAATGTGGCCTGTCGGAGTCTGCAAGGTCGGAATCATTCCCAACAAATTGCACATGAGGACGAAAATCCCAAGCGTCGCCAGCATCGCCACGTAGCGATCGCTTCCGTGGCCGATGATCTCCTCGGCCATGTCGCGGACGAATTGCACTACCACTTCCATTACTTGTTGAAACTTGCCAGGGTTTTCGACCGACAACCTCATGCGCAGGAGAACAACTCCCACGACGATCAAGATGGCGACAAGGATTTCCATTGCCAAATAGTTCGGAATCGGGTGGGCTGGATCGGCAGGCGCTTCTCCAATCTTCACCAGCAAAGGCGTAATTACACCGGCCAGGAGGTGATTCAAGATTGCAGTAAACCAGACTTCATGTTCCATACTTCTCGCCTAGTCGAAGCCCTGGACCCCCTCACCCATCCCGCGCCGGCTGGTAAAAACGCCGACCGCGGTGTACCCTCCCCCTCAAGGTGGAAAGGGGCAGAAATATCTCAGGCCGAATGTGAAAAACACCGTATCGAAATATCGCCGCTACACATGGCGCGAAACCAGCCCGTTCCCCAACTGGATGATGGCTTCAATTAAAAGCCCCACCACCGGGACAAACAGGCCCGCCAATATAGACATCGGCGGCAGCCAGCCAGTCTTGAAAAAGAAGATGACAAGACCGAAGGCCAGCGGATATCTTAGCAGAAATTTCGCCGCCAGCAGCTTTGGAACTCGGGACTGGCCGGCGTTCGCTAACACCTCTACGGCTTCGTGAAGCCAATAATAGTTCAAAATTCCCAGTCCGGCGCCTAAGGCAAAACCCATGGCCATAGTAAAGTGCCCACACAACAGGATGATCGTCAGGGCGAGGAGCGCGCAAAGCATCATCCAACGTGGCATGCGCGCTTCAGCCCGGGCCAGTTCCGGAATTTGAATGGTGCCTGTCTGCATCCTTCTCCGCTCGACGCAGTATCCGCAGAATCTCAATGAACCCGGCTGCCGCCCCCAAGAATCCCAGCACCACGGTCAGGATTGGCGAGGTGTGCAGCCAGCGATCCAACAACCAACCGCAGGCGCCGCCTACGAGCGCGCCCGCAGGCAAAATAAAACCCAGGCTCGTATAGAGCCCCACCTGGGCCCAGAGGTTCGTATGCTTCTTCGACATATACACTCGCCGGCTACGTAGCCTCCCAGCGAGGTAAACTCCCAACTCCTCTACGTGAAGAAGGGCCGGATGGCCTCACGCGCCATCGAAATGAAAGGCTGGGGGTAGATCCCTATCACCAACGTCATGCTCAGGGTGACGGCGAGCGCCAAGTGAACGCCCGCGCCGGTCGCCAGAGGGACTGCCTCCGCCGCCTTCCTCATAAACATTGCAACCACAATGCGGAAATAATAATACAACGCGACAACCGCATAGGCCACTGCCAGGACGGCCAAGTAGTAATGTCCCGTTTCAACCAAGGAAAGGAAGATAAAGTACTTCCCAATGAATCCTGCCGTGGGGGGAATACCTGCCAGCGAAAGCAGGAAAATAAGCATGAGGATAGCCATCCCCGGGGCACGCGCCATGAGGCCGGCCAGGTCGTCAATCTCGTCGCCGACCAGGTCTTTGCGCCGCATCACAATGATCACCGCGAAAGCGCCAAGGTTCATGAAGGCATAGACCAGGAGATAGATGGCGATGGCCGTCAAACCTTCCCGGTTTCCGTCGGCGGCGGCGACCAGCCCGAGCAGCAGGTAACCCACGTGCGCGATAGTGGAGTAGCCAAAAAAGCGTTTGATGTTGGTCTGGGTTATCGCCGCCAAGTTCCCCAGGGTCATGGTGGCAATGGAAACACCGATGGTCAACACCTGCCATTCGGCGCGCAGCGGCCACAACCCGGAGATGAGAATACGAATGAAGAAGGCGAAGGATGCCACTTTGGGCGCCACTGAGATAAAGGCCGTGATGCAGGTGGGGGCGCCTTCGTAGGCGTCCGGTGTCCACTGGTGGAATGGCACCGCAGCCACTTTAAAGTAAATCCCCGCTAGAAGCGCGATCATCGCGATCCAAGCCAGAGGGTCATGCATGGGGCGGTCCGAGAGCCGCTGCGCAATCACAAATAAGTTTGTCGATCCCCCGATGCCGTACAGCAGAGACATTCCGTAAAGGAGCAAGCCCGTGGAAAAAGCCCCCAGCAGGAAAAACTTCACTGCCGCTTCATTGGACCTCCGGTTGCCTCGCAGAAAACCTGTCAGGACGTATTCGCAAAGGGCCATGAGCTCGAGGGCAATGAATAGCACGATGAGATCGGTCCCAGAAGCCAAGAACATCATTCCCACGGCCGCGAAAAGAAGCAAGGCATAGTACTCGCCCAGGTTTGCATTCTCGATCTCGAGATACTTCACGGAAAGCAACACGACAACCGCCGTAGCTACCACGATGATGAGCTTGGCAAAAATGGCGAACGAATCAAGCATGAAGGCGCCGCCGAAGCCGTGGTATGCCCGCCCGTCCAGAACGGCCCAAAACATCCCCAGCTTGAGCCCGGCGAGCGCCAGGCCAGCCAGCGCCGTGAGCGCGTTCATGTACTTGTCCCGCTTCTCGAGCAGAAAATCGAACAGGAGAATCGCCAGCCCGAACATGGCCAGAAGGATTTCCGGCTTGATCGCTTGATAGTCCGAACTGTGGAAGAAAGGCGTGATCATTAGCGCGCGGCTCCTCCAGGTTCTGGTGGCGCAGGCACACTTGCCTGGGTCGGCGCCTTCACTGCCTTCTGCACAGCCAGGAGCGGCTGTGCGACCCTCTGGTTAGGAACCGACAGATTTGCCCCTGCGGCTCGATAAAAGTCCGGATTCACCCGCTCGACAATAGCGGTCACGGGCTTATCAAGCACTTTGAAAAACGGCTTGGGATAAATCCCGATCCAGAACGCCCAGACAATCAAAGGCACCAACGTCATGATCTCCCGGAAGTTCAAGTCCTTGAGCGCCTGGTTCTTGGGATTGTCGCAAGGGCCGAACATGGTCCGCTGGTAGAGCCAGAGCATGTAAGCCGCGCCCAGCACAATTCCGACCACGGCCCAGGCTGCCCAGTGCCAGTTCGCTTCGAAGGCGCCCTGCAAGATGGTGAACTCTCCGATAAAGCCGTTCAGCAAAGGCAGCCCGATCGAGGCCAGCATCACAATCATGAATAGAGTGGCATAGACCGGCATAACGTTCGAGAGGCCACCCAATTCCTTGATCTCGCGCGTGTGGCGGCGCTCGTAGATCAATCCCACAATCAAGAAGAGGGCGCCCGTCGATATCCCGTGATTGATTTGCTGGATGACGCTGCCCTGCAAGCCGTGAGGGTTCAAGGCGAAAATTCCCAACGTGCAGAAGCCTAGATGGCTGACGGAAGAATAAGCAATCAGCTTCTTCATGTCGGGCTGCATCAGGGAAACCAAAGCGCCGTAAATGATCGCAATGATGGAAAGCACAACCATTACTTTGACGACGGTGGGATCGTGGCTCGCTTGGGGCAATAGGGGCAGCGAAAAACGAATGAAGCCGTAGGTCCCCATCTTCAGCAGCACGCCGGCCAGGATCACCGAGCCCGCCGTGGGAGCTTCCACATGGGCGTCGGGGAGCCAGGTATGGAAGGGAAACATGGGCACTTTGATAGCAAAACCGATCATGAATGCCCAGAAGACCCAATATTGAAGGTTTAACGGCCACGTGTGCTGCATTAGTTGCATCACGTCGAACGTGTAGACGCCCGTGTCGGTGTGATAACGGAAGTAAAGGGTCAGAATCCCAAGCAGCATCAGGACAGAGCCCGCAAGGGTGTAGAGAAAGAACTTGATGGCGGCATAAAGCTTGCGCGGCCCGCCCCACACACCGATAATGAAATACATGGGCACCAGCATCACTTCCCAAAAGACATAAAAGAGAAAGAAATCCAGCGACATGAAGACACCCAGCATGCCCACCTGCAAGAGCAGGAACATGGCGTAGTATTCCTTGGCTCGCTCTTGAATCGCCGTCCACGAGGAAAGGACGGAGAGGAAGCCGAGCACGGTGGTCAACATGATGAGCAGAAAGCTGATGCCATCAATTCCGAGGTGGTACTGCGCGCCGATGCTGGGGATCCATTGATGAATCTCAAGGAATTTGAACTGCTGCTCCGGCGCCTCTTGCGCAAACCAGAAGACCAGCGGCAGCGACACCAGAAAACTGATGAACATGGCGATGTTGCCCCACCAGCGAATGGCTTGCTTGTTCGCGCCGGGAATAAACATCAGCGCTACCAACCCTACCGCCGGCGTAAACAGGATGAAGCTCAGAATGTGGTCATGAAAGAAAGCCATCGTAGACCTCGGAAAAGCAGTCAGGAGTTGAGAGTCGAGAGTCAAGAGCTAAATTCGCCGTGCCTTCGACCTTTGACTCTCGACTCTTGACTCTCCACTCTCGACTTTTTCAAGAATGCACCAGGTAATACAACATGAATATCAGCACGCCAAAAGTAATCATCCAGGCGTAATTCTGCACCAGACCGGTCTGAATCACCCGCACCGGGTAACTCATGACCTTGACCACAAACGCCCCCGCATTCACCAGCCCGTCAATGACCCAGGTGTCCCAAAGACGCGAGAGTTCTCCCCACATGCGCGTCGACCAACCCACACCGTTGACTCCTCCATCTACCACACCCATGTCAAAGGCGGCAAAGGCGTTGCCGAGGTCCTTCGTTCTATTCACAAATAGAGCATTATATATTTCGTCGATATAATACTTGTTGAGCACCAGACGGTAAAACGGCCCGGCCTTGGCCGCCGCCCGCTCGGGAGCCTCCGGATGTTCAACGTACCAGAAGTAGGCCCATAGGAAACCCGCGAGCGCCACGGCCACGGAAAGCAGCATGAGGCCGAATTCAGTCTTCCAGGCGTACGCGAAGCCCGGCATGGCGCTAGGATTCTCAAAAACCGGCTCCAGGAAATGCTCGAAATGATTGGCGCCCCCCAGGATTTTCGGCCAACCGATGTATCCGGCGCCCAGCGCCCCAATCGCGAGGCAAATAAGCGGAACCGTCATCACCCTGGGCGATTCGTGGATATGGTGTTCGACCTCCGGGGCCACACGAGATTTACCCGCGAAAGTCATGAAGAAGAGCCGGAACATATAGAAGGCGGTGAGCCCCGCCGTGACGAAACCAATGAACCAGAGCAATTCACCGCCGTAGGGACTCGAGAAGACTTTCCAGAGGATCTCATCCTTGCTGAAAAATCCGGAGAAAAGAGGCGCGCCGCTGATGGCCAAGGTGGCAACGAGCATCGTTTTCGCGGTAGTGGGGATTCGGCTCCACAGCCCGCCCATCTTGCGCATGTCCTGTTCACCGCTCAATGCGTGGATCACGCTCCCTGCTCCAAGGAAGAGCAAAGCCTTGAAGAAGGCGTGGGTCATCAGATGAAAGATTCCCGCGCCGAACGCTCCAACGCCGCAAGCCAGAAACATGTATCCGAGTTGGCTGATGGTCGAGTAGGCCAGCACGCGCTTGATGTCGTTCTGGACAAGTCCGATGCTTGCCGCCCAAATGGCGGTGGCCGCCCCAATCCCAGCCACCAGAGCCATCGCCGTGGGCGCCAGGATGAAAAGCGCGTTCGAGCGGGCCACCATATAAACACCCGCAGTCACCATAGTGGCCGCATGAATCAGAGCGCTGACAGGCGTGGGACCCTCCATGGCATCCGGCAGCCAGGTATAGAGAGGAATCTGCGCAGACTTTCCTGTGGCGCCAATGAAGAGCAAGATACAAATTGCTACAATCACGGTGCTGCCCACCTGAAAGCGCCCGCTCAGGGCCTGCGCGGTGACCTGCTGGAAGTCTATGCTGCCAAAGGTGACCGCCATCAGCATCACTCCCAGCAGGAATCCCGCGTCTCCGATGCGATTCATAACAAATGCTTTCTTGCCGGCATCCGAAGCGGATTTGCGAAGGAAGTAGAAGCCGATCAGCAGATAAGAACAAAGTCCCACACCCTCCCAGCCAATGAACATCATCAGGTAGTTGTTCGCCAGCACCAGGATGAGCATGGAGAACATGAAGAGGTTCATGTAGCCAAAGAACCGGTAGTAGCCGCCTTCATGCGCCATATAACCGATCGAATAAACATGAATGATAAAGCCGACACCCGTCACTACCAGCATCATGACGGTGGAGAGTGGGTCAAGCTGGAATCCCACATGGACGTTGAAATTGCCCAGCGAGCCGTCGGCCAGCCGGAACGCTCCGGCAGGTAACCATGAATAGAGAACCCTGTTGAAGACGTGGACGTCCGCAGGCAGCTTGAGGAATTCGACGAAACATCCCAGGGCCCAGAGAAACGACAAGCCCGGCAGCCCCACTGAGACCGTAGAGACAACCTTGTTCGAAATCCGGCGGCCAACAAGAAGCTGGATCAGCGCTCCCAGCGCGGGCAAAAGCGGGATTAGCCAGATGTAGTTAAGCATGGTGTCTAAACGTTAAAGGGTAAAGGGTAAAGGCTAAAGGGCACAGGATAGAGGCATTACCCCTGGCCTTTATCCTTTACACTTTATCCTTTAGCCTTGCCTCACCATTTCAGCAGATCAATTTCGTCCGCATTGACCGTTTCCTTATTACGAAACAGCGCGATGATTAGGCCCAGGCCGACCGCCGCCTCCGCCGCCGCGTCCGTAATCACGAAAATGGCGAACACTTGCCCATCCACGCTACGGAAATACTGCGACAGCGCCACCAAGTTGATGTTGACGGCGTTCAAAATCAGCTCGATAGACATGAGGATGATGAGCACGTTGCGCCGCGTCAACACGCCAATCACCCCGATGGTAAAAAGGCCGCTGCCCAACAGGATGTAATATGCAGTTGGAATCATTCGAACTTCCTCTTAGCCATGATCACTGCTCCCACCATCGCCACCAGGAGGAGAAGCGAAGCGATCTCGACCGGCAACATGTAGGTCTGGTAAAGGGCCTGGCCGATCGCCTGGGTATTGTGCGCCGGCTCCGCTCCCGCTGGCTGGGCCGGCAGGCTCAAGCCGGCTCCAATCTTGTAAATCACATAAACGAGCTGAGCAAACACTAAGATGGCAGTGAACAACCCAAGCTGCCACTGACGGCTGAACTGCGCCTGCTTCAAAGCTACGTCAATGTTCACCAGCATAACGACAAACAGGAACAGCACCATAATGCCGCCCACATAAAGAATGATCTGCACCGCGAAAAGAAACTCTGCATGTTGCAGCAGGAAGATACCCCCCACCGCGAACAGCGTCACAGTCAGCCAAATAATGCTGTGGATGGCGTTCCGGCGGGTAATCACCATTACACCGGAGACCAGAGCAACCGCCGAGAGAATTCCGAATGCAATGAATGTAAGCATGGTGCTTTCCTACCGTGTGTACCTTACGGGCCGCGGTCCCTCTTCCAGTGCCTGCCGGTCCCAAATCATTCCTTCCCGCGAGTATTCCGCGATCTCAAAGTCTTGCGTCAGTTCCAGCGCGTCCACGGGGCAAGCGTCCTCGCACATGCCGCAGAACATGCAGCGGGATAAATCGTAAGTGAAGGTCGTTAAGCGCTTTTTGCGGTCCTCGGTCCGCGCCCATCCCACCACAATCAGGTTTTCGGGACAGGCAATCGAGCAGAGGTTGCAGGCGATGCAGAGGGTTTCGCCGCTTTCGGGATGGTTATTCAGGCGCGGCGCGCCGCGATAGCGTTCCGCCACCATGGGCCGCTCCAGGGGATACTGTTCGGTGTAGGTGGCGCTGGGATGCTGATAGGAAAAAGTCAGCTTCAGACCCTTGATGAGGTCAACCAGAAAGACGCGCCGAACTAGATCCCTCAATGTCATCGGCCTTATCCACCCGACCCTGCAGCGGGCGCGCTGGGCAGGTGTGGGCTTACAAAGTATCGAACAAGCGCAGTCACAATCACGTTCCCCAAGCCTATCGGAATCAACCAGTGCCAGCCAACTTTCATGAGCTGGTCGTAGCGGTAGCGCGGGAAGGTGCCACGATACCAGATAAAGGCGTAAAGGTAGACCAGGACCTTTGTTCCAAACCAAAAAACCCCCTGAATGGCATTCAACACTGCGGGCAGAGCCACAACGCCGGCCAGCACAACGCAGGTAATCGCCAGAGCGAGGAAGAAATATCGCTCCAGGGGGAGCAGACTCTTCAAACCTAGCCACAGGATGAAGGCCGCCGCGCCGACAAGTGAGGCGACCGGCGCAAATCTCAGAAAATCCAGCGCCCGGACGTTGGCAAACGGTCTTAACCATCCCCCCAGGAAAATGGTCACGGCGATGCAGGAGACCACAACCATGTTGGTATATTCGGCCAGGAAGTAAAGCGCGAAGCGGAAACCACTGTACTCCGTGTGGAAGCCCGCGGTGAGCTCCGACTCCGCCTCCGGCAAATCAAATGGGTTGCGATTCGTTTCCGCCAACCCTGCAATCAGGTAAATCACGAAGGCCACTGGCTGGAGGAAGACGTTCCACACGCCCATTTGCTGCTGGCGATTCACGATCTCGACCATGCTGAGAGAATTCGAGATCAGCAGCACGCCCACCAGTGCCATCCCTGCCGCCACTTCGTAGCTCACCAATTGTGCCGCCGACCGCATCGCCCCGAGCAGGGGGTAATGGCTGTTCGATGACCAACCGCCCAGAATAATCCCGTAAATCCCCAACGAAGATACTCCCAGGATGAAGAGAAGGCCAATATTGATGTCGCTGACGTAGAAGTTTCCGGCAAAGGGGATAACGGCGAAGACTGTGAAGGCAGCCGCCACGCTGATCGTCGGCGCCAGCAAAAACACGAACTTGTCTGCTCCCGCCGGAATAATGTCCTCCTTGAGGAGCAGTTTGAAGGCGTCGGCAATGGGCTGAAGTAGGCCCCAGGGGCCGACCCGCATGGGCCCCAGCCTCGCCTGCATAAAAGAGAGCACCTTGCGCTCCATGTAAACAAGGTAGGCCACAATGCCGGAAAGCACGAGGAGCACAATCAGAATCTTGATTGTCGCCATGGCGAACGGATGGGCTTGAGCGAAGTTCATTGTGTTTTCAGCCTTGGCCTTTGACTCAGTGACGAGTGACCATCGCCACTCGTCACTGCACTACCGGTCGACCTCACCGAGAACAATATCCAGCGTTCCAATCACCGCCACCACGTCGGCCACGAGGTGGCCGCGAACCATGGTGTCCAGCGCTTGCAAGTTGACAAAGGAGGGAGGTCGAACCCGCACCCGGTAGGGGTTCGTGCTTCCGTCGCTCACTACGAAATATCCCAGCTCACCCTTGGGCGCTTCGATGGAATGATACACCTCGCCGACCGGCGGCTTAATCACCTTGCCTACTTTCCCGAAAATGGGGCCGGGCGCAAGGCGTTCCACACACTGGCGGATAATGCGCACCGACTGGCGCATCTCCTGGATTCGAACAATGTATCGGTCGTAGGTATCGCCGTGCTGGCCTATGGGCACTTCAAATTCGACTTTGTCATAGGCCTCATAAGGCTGCACTTTGCGAATGTCCCACTTCACGCCCGAGCCCCGGAGCACCGGCCCCGTCACTCCGAAGGCGACGGCATCTTCGGCGCTCAGCACGCCAATACCCCTTGTTCTGTTCATCCAGATGCGATTCTTGGTCAGCAACTGCTCGTATTCATCGATTTTGGGCAAGAGGTAATCGCAGAACTTGAGGCAACCCTGTTCGAATCCATCATAGAGGTCGTACTGCAATCCGCCAATGCGGAAGGCGTGAGTGGTCAGCCGGGCCCCGCAGTACTTCTCAAAGATTTTCAGGATTTCTTCCCGCTCGCGGAAGGTATAGAAAACAGGCGTCATGGCGCCCAGGTCGAGGGCGTGTGTGCCGAGCCAGAGCAAATGACTGGCAAGGCGTTGCAGTTCAGCCAGGATCATGCGCGTGTACTGGGCGCGAGGAGGAATCTCGACCGCCAACAACTTCTCGACCGCTTCGACGTACCCCATGCCATTCGTGACCGCCGCCACATAATCCATGCGGTCCGTGTAGGGCGCGAACTGGGCGTACGTCCTGTTCTCGGCAATCTTCTCTACGCCCCGGTGAAGGTAACCGATGACGCATTCCGATCCCAGCACTTTTTCGCCATCCAGCTTCAGTTTGACGCGCAAAACCCCATGGGTGGCCGGGTGCTGCGGCCCCATATTGATGAGCAGTTCGTTGGCGTCGAGATAGGTGGTTTCGGGCATCGCTTACTGTCCGCTCTCGATTCCCAGGTTGGACTTCACCCATGCCTCATCCTGGCGTAGGATGTCGTAATCCTTGCGAAGAGGATGACCGGTCCACCCATCGGGAAGCAGGATGCGCTTCAAATCCGGATGGCCGTCGTAGACCACTCCGAACATGTCATAGACTTCGCGCTCCAGCCAATTGGCCGTGGGCCAAATCCCTACCACAGAAGGAACCGTCTCGCCCTCCGCGATAACGACCTTCACCCGCAATCGGTCGTTGCGCTTGAAAGAGTAAAGGTGGTAGATGATGTCGAACCGCTTCTCTCGCTTGGGATAATCCACTGCCGTCTCGTCGGTGAGCAGTGTGTAGGCACCGCCTTCGTCGCCTTTCAGATAATGACACACCGAAAGCAAGAATTCTTTGGCCACCGTGATGGACGGCATCTTGCGGAAAATGACTGCCTCGAGGATGGCCCCGGGTAGCCCCTTCTGCAGCGCCTCCAAGAGCGGGCTTGACCACGCCTCGGGTTTGACCGGAGCCTTGGCAGGGGCGGCAGGCTTGGCGGGCGCCGCTGCCGCTGGCTTCGCAACCGTCGGAACTCCCGGAGTTGTCGGCGGAGGAGTGCCCGCCGACGGTGGCGTTGATTTGGGAACAGGCGCTTCCGCATGCGCCGGGGGGATTATGCCGCCAGTCTCGGGTGAGGGCTTTTGTGCCTCGCCTCCGTTGCCTGCCTTGGGCGGCGTCTTTTGTTCGTCAGCCATTTCCGTTCAAGCTTGCAGGGAAGCCCCTTTCTACGCCCAACAAAAGAATAGATTTTTGCACATTGCCGACAAGCATGTCAACCGCGAGAGAGGTTCGTTTATGGAGTCAGCCCGTGCAGCGGGCGACATATTCTAGCCCACGGCGCAAGCCGTGGGTCAGCGCGTCCCACCCTCCCCCCTTCCCCGCTCTCCCGCTGGGCCGCGAGGGGGGGAAGGAAAGGGGGAGAGGGCCGTAATCCCACGGCTCACGCCGTGGGCCACAGGACATCGCCCCTGCCGGGGCCTCAGAGCCGCGGACCTCAAAAACCGACACCCTTGCTACCGGCTCCGGGGGCCGGGACATTCACCGTGATGCCCGATGGCAGCTTCGCCGACCGGTAAACCCTTTCGGTAGCCTTCTGAAAATCGGAAGCCCGCGCCTCATCGATCTTCATGAATTTCTGCGGATTGCGGTCCACCAACGGGAACCACGAGCTTTGCACTTGCACCATGATGCGGTGGCCACGGCGGAAAGTGTGGAAAACGCCCGGAAGCTGGTACTCGACCTTGTCCGGCTTGCCGGGCTCGAAAGGCACGGGCTTCTCAAAACCCTTGCGGAATTTACCGCGAAAGGGCTCCCCGCGAACGAGCTGCTCGTAGCCACCCATGCGCACGCCTTTGGGGTTCGGCTCGGGATCCGGGTAATTCCCGGCATAGACATCGATCAGCTTGACCACCCAGTCACTGTCTGTCCCGCTCGTGGAAACGTACAGGGTGGCGGTCAGCGGCCCGGCAATGGTCACCTCGTCTTCCAGCGGCTCAGTCTGGTAGACCAGCACATCGGTGCGCGATGCGGCAAAACGCTGGTCGCCCGTCATGTACTCGTAGGTCATCGCCGTGCTGGTCCAGGAGACGTGCGGCACCGGCTTGGCCGGATCGCTCACGTACTCATCGAATTCTTCGCCGGAGGCCGAGGGGGGCTCGAGTGAAAGTTTGCCCCCACTCTGCAAATAGAACGTCTTGCTCACCAGATGCTGGGGCGGCCAACCTTCGAGCTTGTGCCACTCGTTGCGTCCCGTTTCAAAAACGTAGGCGCCGGCAAGCTTTTCCTCTCCTTTATCTTTCAGAAAGCGCTGGAAAAACGGAAACTCGATGTGCTCGCGGAAGTACTCGCCCGTCTTCTGACCGAAATGTACATCGCCGAGATACTCGCCGGCGTCATGGTTCCATTGCCCGTGCGACCAGGGACCTTCGACCAGAATATTTACCGTGCCGGGACTTTGGTTCCGAATGGCTTCGTAGGTGTGGGGCGGCCCGTAGACGTCTTCGGCGTCGAACCAGCCACCTACCGTCATTACCGCGGCCGTAATGTTCTTCAAGTATGGGAGCGGATCGCGGGCCTTCCAATAGTCCGTGTAAGTGTCGTGCGAGACGAGATCTCGCCACCATTCGATCTTCCCTTTGAAAAACTCCTGGTCAGCATTACCGAGCGGCCCCATCCGCAAGAAGAAATCGTAGCCATCCGGCGTGCCGAAATCGAAGCGGGGGCCGGGGACTTCGTTTTCCCCCGGCTGCGGACGTCCAAAGAAAGAAAAGAAGCCGAAGGCATGCGCCAGAAAGAGCGTGCCATTGTGTCGAAAATCGTCTCCGATAAACCATTCAGTAACCGGCGCCTGCGGCGAGACCGCCTTTAGCGCCGGATGCCTGCTCAGCGCTGCCATGGTGGAGTAAAAGCCGGGATAGGATGTGCCGGAGACGCCTACCCGGCCGTTGTGGTTTGGGACGGTTTTCAGCAGGAACTCGATCGTGTCGTAGGTGTCGCTGGCTTCGTCGACCTGGTCACTTCCCTTTTTGTCGGGAATGTAAGGCCGGACATGCTCGAAAGTGCCTTCCGATTTGCCCCGCCCGCGCACGTCGCAGTAGGCGAAAATGTAACCGTCGCGCACAAAAAACTCCGACGGGCCGAGAGTGCCTCGATAGTTGTCCACGCCGTAAGGCGCCACCGAGTAGGGGGTGCGCTGCATCCAGATGGGGTATGTTCTCGAAGTGTCTTTGGGCGCATATACGGAGACAAAGAGACGAATGCCATCGCGCATCGGCGCCATATATTCGTACTTGGTGTAATTCGCCTTAATGTAATCCCGGAGTTCCTCAGCCTTCCGGCATTCCTCGTCGCCCGGCTGGCAGTTTTGGGCAGCAAGCGGAACAGCGGACAGGATGATAACTAGTAGTGCAGCAATTCCAAGCAGTCTGCGGCGCATTTTCTACATTTCCCTCCCGTAGGTCCAAGCATCCTTGCGCTCCTACCGCACAACAGAAGGTACCACAGTTCTGAAATCATAGATTAGAATAGAAGACGGGGGTCCGTATCAAGGGCAGACGCCTGGGCTGGTCAGGCGGGGTCCGGGCCGAGCGGAACCAGCCTTGCCGCGAGCAGCAAAGCTGTGTTCCAGTATCGACCAAAACAGGAGGATGGGGATGATGGGATCAAGCGAGTCAGGGGGAATTGCAGGCTTCTCCGGCAGTACGCAGGTTTTCCGGCAAGGGTTGGCAATATTGTTGACTATTGCGCTGATGGGCGCCGAGACTGCTTCCGCGTTTGCGAAGGAATCTCAGGCCCCTGACCCTTCCATGGTGGCAGCCCAAGTAAAGAAGTTCGGAGTGGGGAAGGCGGTCAAGGTCAAGCTGATGGGGGGTGAAAGGGTAAGCGGGCACATCCGGAGCATCGGCGCCGATGCTTTTACGATAAAGCTCAGCAAGGAAGGCGGAGAAAGAGTAATCCCTTACGCCCAGGTCGGGGAGGTAAAAGACCCGAGCCCGCTAACCTGGATGCTGGTCGGCGCAGCGATCGTCATCGTCATCATCGTCGCTGCGAAACGTTAAGGCTCTTGCGCCCACCAGCCGAAAAGCAGCTTGGCATACCGCAGAAGTGCTGCTTTCGCTAGTCCTCCTGCCGGATCTCCCTAAAGATTGCCTTGAAGCATTCCGCAGCCTTGACCCCGCTTGGACTCGGCGAGGCTTCCCCGTAGTAGGCCTGCACGAAATCGCCCAAGTCTCCCCAAGTGGTTTGCAGCACGCCCAGCGTACGCGCCTTGAGAGCGTCCGTCGCATTTGTGCGCACTTTACGGATCATTTCTAACTCGTTTAAGGCGACGTCCGGCATCTGCCACGGAGCCGACACCACGCGGAAGCCCTGGATGGCGAAGTACGCCGCCGTCGGAACCGCCGTTTCGTAATGCCAGTCGCATATCACAATATCCTTTGGAACCAGGTTGATCGCGGGTGCGGTCCCGTTCTGGCTTGCTTCCCACTTTCCCAGCCCTGTTGCATCGCCATCCAGGAAACGGTCTCCCCACATCCACATCTCCCGATGGGTCGCAGCCAGATGGTCATGCAGGGTGCGCACTTCCTGGGCAAACAGTTCCGATTTGTTCTTGCCGCGGCAACGCGGGCAGCAGTCCTCGCCTAGCAGAAAAACCTCGTCCATGCCTAGATGAAGGGCATCGGCCTGGCAGGCGTTTGCCAGCTCATCGATCAGGTCAAAGACTACATTGTGCAGCCCTGGTGCCAATGGGCAATAGCTCCGGCAATAGATACCTTGGTTGCTGGGGTATTTCCCGGGCGTTTCGTCGAACTCCGGATGGGCCCGCAGGAGACTGAAGGTCTGCGCCGCCCAGGACTGGTGACCCAACAAGTTGATCAGCGGAATGAGGCGAACCCCGGCATCGTGGCAGGCAGCCACGATCTGTTTCACCTGATCCTCAGAAAGGGCGTCTGCGTCACTCACCTCCGAGTGCGACTTGAACTGGTAGCGATAATCGAATTCCATGACCAGCACGTTCACGCCTTCCTTCGGCAAGGCGTCGCGAATGAAGCGTACGGCCAAGGAAAGCTCATCCGGCGTCGGCGCGGCCAAGTAAAGTCCGCGAATGGGAACAGAAGCTGTAGAGGCGTTGGTGGGAATGGCGGGAAAGAAGGCGAACAGGACGAGTGCTATCAGGGAGAATTTTACCGATCGTTGGCTCTTGCGATACGTGGACCGGTCTTTCACAGCATCACTCCTTTTGGTGAGCGTCCATAGAGTGACCCGAGTATATGCCTGCTGGCCTCGGAACCACAAGGTCGGTTTGACGACTCACTTCGAAGAGATTGAGGCAGGTAGATGTTTACGGTGCCGGTGGCGGTGCTGCGTTTTACATTGCGAAGGCCCAACCTCCGCGGTACATTGACATCCGCTGCGCTTCGGCCACGACCCTAATGGTGAGTCCGGCAAGACTGGACGGGGTGTCTGCCGAGGAGGGGTGCAATGAGGACAGTTGTAAAGCGGTCGCTGCAATTCGTCGTTATGGGCTTGTTTGTTCTCCTGGCCTTGGCCCACGCTACAGAAGCCAACGAGCTTCGCTGGCATGAAGCAACATCTGAGACCCTTTGGAGAGGTCAGAAGCTCCTGGTTTTGGAGAACGATCTGGTCAGCGTAACTTTCCTCCCGCAAGAAGGTGGAAGGGTGGTCCGGTATGTCGATCAGACGACCGGAGTCAATCACCTGCACGAGACTCCTGAGCTCGGGGCGGAAGAGGCTGGCGGGATTTGGGACAAGGAAGGCGTCTGGCCCACCGTTAACATTAGTAACCATCCGTTTGCGTACCGCGTGCAACAATCCCCGGACTATCTCGAAGTGACGTTCGACGCGGACCTCGGTAACTTGCGGATCACGAAAAAGTACCGATTGGATTCCGGATCGACCCGGCTGGCACTGGAGGCTACCTACCAGAACACGGGCTCGATTCCCATACGCACTCTGTTCACCCATATTTTCAGCCTGGCTCCCTGTGGGACGGTGGGCAGGGAGGATTTCGTGGTGTGGCCAGAGGGTGACGGCCTGGTCAAGAAGAGTTTTGCCTCGCGGCTACCGATCGGTCCGAGCTCTATTTCACCTTCCTGGTGGATGGCGACCGATTCGGAGCAGGGCGTGTCAGTGCTCTTTACCTTCGAACCAAATCCGCTGCTCGCGGAGCGCGTTATTGGCTGGGTGGACGGGGCAATCGAACTGGAGCTTCACACACGACGCCATCTCAGCAATCCCGGCGAAGCGCTGGCGCTCCGCTGGGATATGCGCCTGATCAAACACGCGGATGAAGTGGAACAAGCGTGTGTCGAGGGGTGTTTTCTCCCGGAGTCCGAACGAAAAGCGATGACCCAATTGCTGTCGCCGCTCGTCGAGAACTCAGCCGTCGTGTTTCGCGACATGGGAGAGCACCTGCTTGCACTTCCCTGGGGATTTGCAAGTCTCATGGTTCCCCATCGCATCGCGCAAGCCCCCGAGCCGCTGTCTGCTGAGCTTCGGGCAATGCGGCTGATGGGGGAAAAGAACCAAGAAGCGCCTTCGGGAACATTGAGCCTTCAGCTCGACGGCAGCCCTAGCGCCGAATTCCCACTGAACCGCCTCGAGCCGGGCACCGCGAGTACATGGTACTGGCGCGTCGCCAGCTCAAAGCTCACCGATGGCAGTCATGCTCTGGAACTCGCGGCGGAGGGGCGCGCAATTCACACTTCCTTTGCGGTCATTCACGAAGGAAGCATCGCCCAACGTATCGAGCGTGCCCAGAATAAGAGCGCCGAGCTGGCCCAGCAGGCACGCCAGTCCGGGGATGCTGCTCGCTTGTCGGAAGCCGCCAGTTGCGCCATGCGAGCTGAAGATGCGCGGCGCAAGTTCATTATGGGGCCGGCCTTCGAGGAATGGGGGAACACGGCGCATGCGGTCGATGTAAACAACCTGCCGCTGAAGTTGAACGCGGAGGCGCGGCCGGCCGACGTCGAGTACGTCCTGCGCGTGCTGGAAGAGGCCGAGGACTGGATTGACACTCTCGCTGCCGGACATGATCCGTTCCAGGAGCGCAAAGGACTTTTCGAGAAAGCATTTTACTCGAACGTCGATGGCAGCCTGCAACCGTATACGGTTTTTGTCCCCAAAGACTACGACGGGAAAACACCGAGGCCGCTCCTGCTCCTATTGCACGGCTCGGGTGGAGATCAATGGGAAATTCCGCAAGCCGCTGCCAATCTTGACGGTCGCTCGGTGTTTCGCGGCGCGCTGAAGGAGAAACTGCAGGAACCAACCTTCCTCCTCTGCGCCCCCTTGGCCCGCGGACCATCCGGCTACGAGCAGATTGCTGAGGTGGATGTTCTCCAAATGCTCGATGAGATCCAGCGTGACTACCGCGTGGACCCGAGCCGAGTCTACGCCATGGGTTGGTCGATGGGCGGGGCAGGATCGTACCTGATGGCCTCACGATTCACGGACCGGTTCGCGGCGGTGATGCCCATTGCCGGTAGCATGGATACCCTGCTCATGCCCAATACGCGTCATTTGACAATCTGGAACTTCCATGAATTAGGCGATGATGAAGTCAGCCCTGGCTTTACAAACGTTGCCGAGAGCGCTTTCCGGGCGCTGGGTTTGCCTTATCACGATGGCATCCGGGAACGGCCCTTTATCTGGTGTCCGTGGAGCGATCACTGGGTTGGTTACCGCATGAGCGGCTCGTGGAGCGAGGTTGAGGAAATCTTGGGGACCTATCGCCGCATCAGTTCCCCAAAACAAGTGACCCTCGTCAGCACCGAACTTCGGCACAACCGTGCCTACTGGGTCAGGATTGATTCCTTCGAGCATTATTACGAACCTGCAAGCTTGAAAGCGCGCCTGGAGGGCAACAACATCCAGATCACCTCCACGAACGTGCGCGCCCTCACTCTATTTCTTTCACCAAGCCTAGTTGACATGAGCGCTAGCGTGCGCGTGAAGCAGAACGGGCAGGAGGTTTTTGCGGGCATGCCGCAGGCCGAGTTACGCTTGGGGCCGTCGGCCGAGCCTGGAGTGCGCAAAGAGCATGGCCTGTCAGGACCGCTCAGCGATATCTTTTACGAGCCATTTTTGGTGGTTTATGGCACACGGGCACAGGACAACCAGGAGATCGAGGCCGCGCGCAAAGAAGCAGAAGCGATCCGGAGCAAGGGTCTCCGCGGGGTGCGCTTTTACGGCGTGCCAATCAAGCGCGACGGCGAAGTGACTAGCGCGGACATGGTGAAGTTTCACCTGCTCCTGGTGGGCACGCCGAAGTCGAACCTGCTTTTGAGCCGAATTCAGAACCAGTTGCCCATTCGTGTCGAAGGAGGAGCGGTGGTAGTTGGTGATCGCCGCTTTGTGGGACAGGGTGTGGGGTTCCGGCTCATCTATCCGAATCCGCTCAACCCGCATAAATACGTGGTGGTCTGTTCTGCCGTGACGTACAAAGGTCTGCGGGGTCTGGCGTACATACCCTCCCCAAACTTCGGTTGGAATGCGAGGGTTACGGAACCGGATGTTGTAGTAACGGATTATCGCACGAATGGCCTTTACCCCCGCTACCTGGCTGCATTGACCTTCGACAACCATTGGCAACTCGAAGATCGCGGTCCCGTGGTGGGCCGGTTGGAGGGGCCTCTATCGCGTGTCGGGATCGAGTGCGCCTGGGGAGATTTCCGAGCCGACGCAGTGCGCGAAGCCGCAGGCGTCGATCTTGCACTTGTCGAGGTCGATGACCATCTCTATCCCCAGGAACTCACCGCCGGCCCGGTTACTCGGGCGGACCTAAGCATGGCGAATAACTATGCCCTGATTTACACGTTCCAAGCCAGCGGTGCAGAGCTACGGGCCGGTATGGAGCATGCGGTCGAACGCTATCTGCGTAGCCTTAGTAATCTGGAGGAGCGGCTTCAGGGGGAGCTGAATGCAGGATGGTGGATGACCACTCGCCGGCCTCTTGCCGTATCAGGTTTCTCCTATGCAATCAACCGCTCGCGCCCGGAAGGGGAACGGGTGGAGGTAAGCGGTTTGGACCCACAAAAGCTTTACCGTGTTGCGGCAACGGAACGGGTGCTGAGCCAGTCCGTAGACGGAAATGGCGGGCTTGGATATTTAGGGTGGCTTCCCAAGATCCAACCGACCGCGATGAACGAGATTGATGCACAGATGAAGTATCTCCGCATCCACAGCCCGGCCAAGCCCATCCCGGGCGAAAGGATCACGGAATACTGAGAATCTCTCGAAACGAGGATCAATACGGTGTCAGTGGCCGCTACGTTTAGGACAAAGTGGTTCTGGTTCTCCGTCCTCTGCATCGTCAGTTGGGGCGGTTGGACAATCTTCGGGAAAATCGCGTCGGGGGAAATCCCGGCGACTTCCCGCCGTAGTTGCGTACCCAAGAAGTGCTTTACTTTCATCATCTGTGATTCTATACTGCGCCGATACAGGTAGCATCACCGGCGAGGATACTCACGAGACCTAAAGCGCATCAGCCGGACGCGCAGCCAAAGGAGAATGCCATGAGAAAGCTTGTCGTCGTTCTACTGTTCGCGGTTTTTGCGGTGGTAGGGCTTGCCTCCCACAGCGGTATTGCCAATGGGCAGCAGAAAGAGGCTGCGGGACCAAAACAACACCGTTGGGAAGGTACCATTGTGAGGGTCAACAACGACGCCTCTTATATAGACGTTCGCAACGTGAGCGGCCAAGTAAGGAAAATCCAGTGGGATAGTTCGACGGCCTGGACAAAACTCAACAAGCCGGTTGCCCACCATAGCGGATTCAAGCCCGACGAACGGGTAATTTGTCTGGGCACGTACGACGAAAAAGGCGCGTTCCACGCCACCCGAATTGATCTGCGACTGCCTAAGTAGAACAAGGTCACAGATACGTTGATCGGGTTCGCGCAGGGGTGTCGCTTCATTGTGGCGGGGGGGCAAGTGTGATGCTTTTAGCGCCCTACAGCGCATTACCGTAGCGGTTTGGCATCAGACCAAAACGCGTTAGTGCGCCTCTGCCTACCGGAGGGATTTCCGCCTCTGGGCAATCCAGTCTTAAGAATGAGCCCAACCTCACGGACGAGAAGAAAAAAGAATTCCTGCTCAATGCCAAGGTAATCGCCAGCAAGCAAACCGGCAAGGGCATCACGCACCCGTGGAAGTTAACCCTGAGGGTACCCCAGGCAGCAAATTCGCGTAAGATAGACTGGGCTAGTTGGCAGCGCAGAGGTAGCCGCAGTTTGGCTGCCTGTCCGGCTGTGGTTGTATAAATGGCATCGCCCAGGACCCCGACCTCGAGGAGGATCATTCGACATGGGCCACGATAAACCAACGTCTGCGCCGGGATTTTCGCGGCGAGAATTTCTTCTGACGGTCGGCGCTACCGCCCCGACTGTCCGTTTGGTGGAGAACGAGATGGGTGGTGCGCCACGCCCTGTACTGCCACCTGAGGCGGGCGACTCCGACAGGAAGTTTACGCCGATAGACTTGGGCGCCTACTTCAACTCCTCTTCACGGGAATTCGGCGTCCGCGAAATGGCCGCGTTGATTGGCGGAGATTCCGCCAAGGACTCCCTGATCCGCGTCCCTACGGGCAAGCGCGACATGCAAGGAATACCTTTTATCTTGGGGCCCGAAGACTTGGAAAGCAAAGGATGGATTGTCCTCACGACCAAGTCCGGACCGAGGGTCGCCCCTCGTGTGGAAATTGTGTTGGGCCAGAAAGCGCATCATCTCTGCCTGGCTTCGTTTTGTGATTTTGATGAGAACGAGTCGCCGGAACCGGGGACGGATGTGTTTCAGAAGGTGGGCCAACATCTGGCCGATGTGACGTTAATCTACGAAGACAATGGAACATACGTGCTGCCTATTCGCCGCCGGTATGAAACGAATGCGGTGTTCACCCGGTGGGGGCACTTCAGTTTCGGGGCTTTGCCGCCAGGCAAGAATGGGGTCGTGAAGCTTACCGACCCTTTGCGCACGGCGATGGAGTGGGGTGATTTCCAAACCGTGGTCAGTGAGAACTTCTCGGGAGGCCCCGGGCTGGGAATCGTTTGGGTGTGCGCGCTCGAGAACCCTGAACCGGAACGCGGCATTCGCGCCGTGCGGATGGAAGCACGGAGTGAGGACGCGCTGGTGATCTGCGGATTGACGCTCTATCACCGCGCTGAGAACCCGCTGCGATGCGAGCCCCGCGGTTTGTACCAGCTTACTTTGCCCGCACCTGCCGCTGAGGATGAAGCGCGTTGGCAGGTGAAGGTGGACCTCGGCACCCTGGGCCGTACGTTCGCTCTGCCGGATTTTGAGCCCGAGGCTTGGCTCGCGGCGCCCGCAGCAGGCTTGGGGGAAAGGGCCACGGTGAGTCCCGCCGCGCGGCATCTTTATGCGGAGGTCATCGCCAGTGCTGGCGCCACTCTGACCCTGAGCGATTCCAAGACTGGCAAAGAGTATGCCTTCGAGCTCTCCAGGGTTGTTCCGGGCAGCGAACTCGAAGCCGCGGAGGGGGGCGGAGGTATCAAGATCGTCGAGCAGGGCCGCCGATGGCTTCACTGCCGTGTGCTCGATTCTGAAAGCAAGCGGCCCACCCCGGTGCGGCTCGCTTTCCGGTCAAAGGAGGGCCGCTACATTCCCCCTTACGGGCACCGGGCTGAAATCAATGATGGGTGGTTCCAGGATTACGGCGCGGACGTGAAATTGATGGACACCTCCTTTGCCTACGTCGATGGCACTTTTCAGGTGGAACTCCCCCCGGGAGAAGTGTACCTGGAAATGACCAAGGGGTTCGAATACCAAGCCGTGCGGCGAAAGATCGAAATCCAGCCAGGTCAGCGTGAATTGACCCTCGAGATTCCTAGACTCACCAACCTGCGCGCCAAAGGTTGGGTAACCGCCGACACTCATACCCATTTTCTGTCCCCCTCGACCGCTCTGCTGGAAGCACAAGCCGAAGGGCTGAACCTCATCAACCTGCTGGCCGCCCAATGGGGAGACCTGTTTACCAATGTGGGTGATCTTTCCCAGGGACCCTTGCTTTCGCCGGATCGCGATTCAATGGTGTGGGTGGGAAGCGAGAATCGGCAGCACATCCTGGGTCACATTGGGCTCGAGGGCGTGCAGGGGAAGGCGGTTTTCCCCCTGTCGGCGGACGGGCCGAGCGAGGCATATTTAGGCGACCCCGTTTGGACTAGCTTGGCGGAATGGGCCGACGTATGCCACCGGCGCCAGGGCTTGGCGGTGGCCGTGCACTTCCCTTATCCCACGGGTGAGATCGCAGCAGACATCATACTCGGCAAAATCGATGCAGTGGAGATTTGGCCGCAAGACGATCCGAAGGTCCATCATAAGGCGCTCTTGGAGTTTGATAGTTTACGTTATCTCGATTGGTATCATTATCTGAATTGCGGTTACCGCCTGCCGGCCGTCGCGGGGACGGATAAGATGGGAGCGTATATGCCCGCCGGGGCGAATCGCGTCTATGCTTACCTCGGGCAAGAACAGTTCAATTATCCGAGTTTTGCCAAAGCCGTGCGCGCAGGGAATACCTTCGCAACTTCCGGCCCGCTTTTGATGTTCCAGGCCGATGGGCACGCTCCGGGGACCGAAATCACTTTGGGGGCTGGCGGCGGGACGATCGAGGTCATCGCCGATGCGGGTTGTTTTGTGCCGATTCATCGCCTGGAAGTCATCTTTAATGGCAAGCCCGTCGCGATGCGGGAAGAGCCGTCAGGAGCGCGCGCAATGCATTTGGCAGAGAAGGTCAAGGTTCAAGGGCCAGGGTGGCTCGCGGCGCGATGTTCTTCCCAATCCGGTCCTACAACTGTATGGGAGTATAAGGTTGCTGCACATACGTCTGCGGTCTACGTCAAGGTACCGGGGAGGGAATTATTCTCTCCCGAGGCCGCGGCATACTTCCTGAAGCTCATCGACGGGGCGCAGTTGTATGTTGAGACCGTCGCTACGCGACCGGACCCGGAGGCTTATGGCCGCGTTCGCAAGGTTTATACCGACGCCCGGGCCGAATTGCACCGGCGCATGCACCAGCACGGAGTAGCCCATTAGCCGCTGATGCGCGAGTTTGGCCATCGCTCAGGGTAGGGCTCAACTTGCGGCCCGAAGCCTTAGGGCAACGGGCCGCGAACCGCTCCTACGCCTGGGCGCTGCCACCAGTAGAACTGACTCCCCCCCAACCGCCGCTGGCGGCAAAAGGCTAGAATCGGCATCCCGCCCCATGCCGCCTCGCTGATCGTCTTCTGCCAGTAACGTGGGTAGATGGAAACAGATCAAGAGCAAGCGATGTTCCGAAACTGCTGCTCCTCCTGCCGCGCAAGCTCCGATTCCACCACTACTGACTACTGACAGTGTCAAGGCAAAGTAGAAATGTCCTAATCCCAGCAAAGTAGAAATGTCCTGTTCTTAGCAAAGTAGAAAGTTCCGCTTCTCGTTCTTTGGCGGCTAACCGGAGGAGCCCGTAGGGCGACGGAGGTT
>Ga0326728_10008908_pt1 | contig 24510 bp, 20 predicted proteins | sample MB3enrmetagenome_FD_207602 | JGI IMG/M metagenome (GOLD analysis project Ga0326728, IMG submission 207602) | Lab enriched peat soil microbial communities from McLean, Ithaca, NY, United States - MB31MN | ecosystem: Environmental > Terrestrial > Soil > Wetlands > Peat | place: USA: New York... | reverse complement strand
GGCCCTGCAAGACGCCGAAGATCTCCGGTTGGAGGATGTAGCGGCCGGAGATGATCCAGTTGGAGGGCGCCGTGCCCAGCGGCGGCTTCTCCACCATGCTGGTGATCTCGAAGGCGTGCCCGTCGTCAGCGCCGACTCCGACGACGCCGTAGTATTGCGTCTCGTTCGGCGACGCCTCCTCGACCGCGACGACGTTGCCGCCGTAGCGTTCGTAGGCCTCGACGCACTGCGCGAGGCAGCGCGTCTTGCGCGGTCCGGCGACGGTGATCATGTCGGGCAGCAGCAGCGCGAAAGGCTCGTCGACGACCAGGCTGCGCGCGCACCACACGGCGTGGCCGAGGCCGAGCGGGAAGTGCTGGCGAGTGAAGCTCGTCGAGCCGGCCGGCAGGAGGTCGGCCGCGAGCGCGGCGATCTCCTTCTCCTTGCCGCGTTTGCGCAGCGTGTCGTCGAGCTCGTAGTTGATGTCGAAGTGGTCTTCGATGACGCCCTTGTTGCGCCCGGTGACGAAGATGAACTGCTCGACGCCCGCCGCGCGCGCCTCGTCGACGACGTGCTGCAGGATCGGCCGATCGACGACGGTGAGCATCTCCTTGGGGATCGCCTTGGTCGCGGGCAAGAAGCGCGTCCCGAGGCCGGCGACCGGCAGCACCGCTTTGCGAATGGGTCTTAACATGCGAGCGAAGCCTTTCCCCCCTGATTCTGCGGCGCGCCGCCTAGAAAAGGCAAGCGCGGGCGCGAATCCAGCGCTTAAGCCAATCCCCATAAATCTCCCATAATCCATTCGGCGTAAACAGCGGTTCGGCCGCCGGCGCGAATTTGCTAAGGTGGCGCGGACTTATCGGAGAACGCGAGGGAAAGATGGCGGTTCTGGTCACCGGCGGCGCCGGCTACATCGGCGGGCACATGAATCTCGGGCTTCTCGACGCGGGCGAGAAGGTGGTCGTGCTCGACGATCTGTCGACCGGCTTCGCCTGGGCGGCGCCGGCGCCGGCGAAGCTCGTGGTCGGCGATTTCGGCGACGCCGAGCTGGTCTCTCGCCTCATTCGCGAGCACGAAATCGACGCCATCGCCCATTTCGCGGCGAAGATCGTCGTGCCCGAATCGGTCGCCGACCCCCTCCGCTACTACCGCAACAACACCGCCAATGCGCTGAGCCTGATCCGCTGCGCGGTCGAGGGCGGCGTGCGCCATTTCATCTTCTCCTCGACCGCGGCGGTCTACGGCGACGCCGGCGCCGAGCCGGTCAGCGAGGACGCGCCGCTGAACCCCGTCTCGCCCTACGGCCGCTCGAAGCTGATGGTCGAATGGATGCTCGAGGACGTCGGTCGCGCGCACGGCCTGCGTTACATCGCGCTGCGCTATTTCAACGTCGCCGGCGCCGACCCGCAGGGCCGCCTCGGCCAGTCGACGCCGAAGGCCACTCACCTGATCAAGCGCGCCGCGCAGACCGCCCTCGGCTACTACCCGAGCATGGACATCTACGGCGAAGACTATCCGACGCGCGACGGCACCTGCGTGCGCGACTACATCCAGGTCACTGACCTGATCGACGCCCATCTCGCGGCGCTCGTCTATCTGCGCGCGAGCGGCGACAGCCTTGTCTGCAACTGCGGCTACGGCCACGGCGCGACGGTCAAGGAGGTGGTCGAGGTGGTCAAGCGCGTCTCCGGCGTCGACTTCAAGGTCAACCACGTCGGCCGGCGCGCCGGCGATCCCGCCTCGATCGTCGCCGCGGCGGACCGCATCCGCCGGGAACTCGGCTGGAACCCCAAGCGCGACGACCTCGACGAGATCGTCCGCGAGGCGATCGACTGGGAGCGGCGCCTGCACAACCGGCTCGGCGACCCCAGCCAGAAGCCGTAAGGCGCGCTCTATCGACGCGCTCGGCGAGCGCGGCCGCGCCCGGGGACAAAGCGCGGCCGTCCGGAGAGCGCCCTACGCCTTCGCCGACAGCGCCAGCTTGCGCAAATCGAACTGCGGATCGACGGCCTCGCTGGCCGTCAGCGGCAGGCCGGCGGCGATGATGCGGCGCGCCGCCATGTGGTCGGCGCCGCGGTTGACGGTCTCGACCGTCGCCAGCGCCGTCCCGCGAAAGCCGAAGGTCGCGAAGGCGCGCGATCGCGGATCGCCGCGCGTCGCCCAGCGGTCGACGCCGCGCGACAGGCCGACGATCTGCAGCTTGAGGTCGCCCTGGTCGCTCCAGAACCACGGCGGCGCCGCGTAGGGCGCCGGCTTGCCCGCGAGCCGCCGGGCGACGCAGCGCGCCTGGTCGACGGCGTTCTGCACCGACTCGAGGCGCAGCGGGCGCTCGCTCATCGGGTGAGGAAATCGGGCGCAGTCGCCGATCGCCGAGACCGTCGGGTCGGAGGCGACGAGGCCTGCGTCGACGACGACGCCGTCGGCGCAGGAGAGACCCGCCTCGCGCGCGAGGCGGTCCTCGGCGAGCACGCCGACGCCGACGATGACGAGGTCGGCCGGCAGGCGCTTTCCGTCCGCCAGGACGACCGCCTCCGCCGCGCCGTCCGCGCCTTCGATCGCCGCGACGCCGACCCCGAGATGGAACGCGGCGCCGAACGCCCGATGCGCGGCGAGGAAGAACGACGACATGATCGGCGAGACGACGCGCCCCAGCGGCCGCTCGGCGATCTCGACGACCGCGACCTCGGCGCCGAGCGCCAGCGCGGCGGCGGCGACCTCCAGCCCGATGAACCCCGCGCCGACGACGACGACGCGCCGGCCCGCCTTGAGCCGCTCGCGGATCGCCTGCGCGTCGGCGATCGAACGCAAGCCGAGGGCGCCGTCGAGGCCGAGGCCGGGGATGGGCAGCGGCCGCGGCCGCGCGCCGGTCGCGAGAATCAGATGGTCGAACGGCTCGGCGCGGCCGGAGGCGAGCTCGACCCGCTTGCTGGCCAGATCGATCCGCCGCGCCCGCTCGCCGAGTCTCAGGTCGATGTCCTTCTCGCGATAGAACCGTTCGGCGCGCAGCGGCAGGCCGGCGAGGTCCATCGCGCCCTTGAGGAACGCCTTCGACAGCGGCGGGCGCTGGTAGGGCAGGTCCGGCTCGGCGTCGAGCAGAACGACGGAATCGTCGCAGCCCTCCTCGCGCAGGCTCGCGGCGGCCTGGACGCCCGCATGGCCCGCTCCGACGATGACGATGGCGCGCCGCGACATTCACGCTCCTGCGATTGAGAGGTTTCGACAAAAGCGCGCGGGGCCTTCGGCGCGCGGCCGACGCCCTATCACATCACGCCGGTCTGACGATAGCTGCGGCGCGGGTCAGGTCAGTTGCCGCCATGGCGAGCGGCCGAACATCCGCGACCCGACGGCGTAGAGCGCCGCGTAGAGGGCGGCCATGCCGAGGCCGGCGAGCGCGATGTCGAGCGCGTCGCGAAGAAAGTGGAGATGCGCGATCGCCGCGTCGGCTTGGCGGAACAACGCCGGCGCGACCGCCGCCGCGACGCCCGCGGCGAAGGCGGCGATGGCGAGATTTTCGATCAGCTTGGCGTCGGGCCTGAACCAGCCGCGGCGCAGGCCGAGAACGATGAGCAGCGCGAAATTGATCCAGGCGCCGGTCGCCGTCGCCAGCGCGAGGCCGACCGGCCCGAGGAGGCGATAGAGGCCGACCTTCAGCGCGAGGTTGACCGCCAACCCAACGAAGAAGCACTGCATCGGCGTCGTCGTGTCGCCGCGCGACTGGAAGCTCGCCACCGCCGAGCGGATGAGCACCATCGGCGCCAGGCCGAGCCCATAGGCTTCGAGCACCGCCGCCGAGCCGCGCGCCGCCTGCGCGGTGAAGGCGCCGCGCAGAAACGCGCCGCGCATCGTCTCCTCCGGCAAGACAAGGAAGACGGCGAGGAAAGGCGCGGCGAGCGCGAAGGTCAGCGCGATCGAGCGGTTCTGCGCGCCGGCGGCGCCGGCGTGATCTCCGCCGGCGAGGCGTCGGCTCATTTCCGGCAGCAGCACCGTTCCCGCCGCGACGCCGATGACGCCGAGCGGCAATTGGTAGAGACGCTCCGCGTAATACATCGACGAGTTGGCGTCGCCCGGCAAAAGCGAAGCGAAGATCGTGTCGGCGAGGATGGCGATCTGCTGGCCCGCCGAGCCGATCACCGCCGGCCCGAGCGCGGCGAAGAACCGCCGCACGTCGACGTCGAAGCGCGGGATCGCCAGGCGCTCGAGCACGCCGCGCCGGCGCGCCTCCGCCATCAATAGCGCGAGCTGCGCGGCGCCGGAAACGCAGACGCCCCAACTCGCGGCGAGGCCGGCGTTGGGAAACAGGAACGCGACGGCGAGAAAAGCCATGACGAAGAGATTGAGCAGCACCGGAGCGAAGGCCCCCATGCCGAAGAATCCGTGGGCGTTGAGGGTCGCGGTGTGCAGCGTCGCCAGCGTGATGAACGCGAGATAGGGAAAGGTCACGCGCGTCATCGCGACGGCGAAGGCGAATTTGTGCGGGTCCTGTCCGAAGCCCGGCGCGATGATCTCGACCAGCTCGGGCGTGAAGACGAGCGCCAGCAACAACAACGCCGCCTGCGAGAGAAGCAGCAGGGTGAAAATCCGGCTGGCGAAAGCATTGGCCCGCTCCTCGCCCTCGGCCACCAGCAGCCGCGAGTAAGTGGGCACATAGGCGGAGTTGAACGCGCCTTCGCCGAAGATGGCGCGGAATTGGTTGGGCAGGCGCAAGGCGACGACGAAGGCGTCGGCGAGCGGGCCGACGCCCATCACCGCGGCGATCATCAGATCGCGGGCGAACCCGGTCAGCCGCGACAGCGCGGTGAAGCCGCCTACGGAGATGAAGTTGCGATACATGCGCCCTGCTTCGAATCAGCGTCGCGGAAGATAACGCCGTTTCCGTGATCGACGCCTTTACGGCCGGTCGCTTGTTCCCCAAGCCGCGGCGCGCCGCCAGAATCGCGCTTTTCGCAGCGGCGCAGACGTTTTTCGCGGGGTCGGCCGCCGCTTTTCCCGCCCTCAGACCGCCGATCGGCCGCCTGCGGCATTGGCAGCGCCCGAGCGGTCGGGTAAAGAGCCTTGCCGCAGGCGCCCTTCGCGGGCGAGGCGGCGCCGCCTTCCGGCCGCGGACCCGCGAGCGAAGGCGGCGATAAGAAGGACGCGCGATGGTCGAGGCGGAATCGACGCACGAAGGCGAAGCGCCCGGCGCCGCGCCGCCGCAGCGCCCCTCGCCTGTCGCCGACCTGCGCGGCTTCCAGATCGCGCCGGTCGAAGGCGCCGCTGCGGCGGCCGCCGCCGACGGGCCCGACGAAGAGGCGCGCAAGGCGGAGCTCGCCAAGGAGCTCGCCGCCCGCGCGGCGCGTTTCGCCGAGGCGGTCGACGAGGCGCTGACCCTCGCCAGCGACGGCGCGATCCGCTGGCTCGGCGATCCCGTCGCCAGGCTCGTCGCCGGGGAGGCGACGCTGAAGCCGCGGGCGGTCGTCCTCGCCGACGACGCGTTGTCGGAGGAAGGCAGAGAGACGGTCGAGCGGCGCGTCGGGCTGTGGCTCGAGGCCCACGTGCGCAAGACGCTCGCCCCGCTGCCGCAATTGGCCGACCCCGAGGCGCTGCCCGAGGAGGTGCGCGACCTCGCCGTCAAGCTCGCCCAGGCGCTCGGCGTGCTCGAGCGCGAGCGGGTCAAGGCGCAAGTGAAGGCGCTCGACCAGACCGCGCGCGGCGCCTTGCGGAAGCTCGGGGTGCGCTTCGGCGCCCACTACATTTTCGTCCCGGCGCTGCTGAAGCCCGCCTCGCGCACGCTGTGCGCGCGGCTGTGGGCGCTTTCTCGCCGCGACGCCGACAACGAGGCGGCCGCCGAGCGGGCGCTCCAGTTCGCCGCGTCGGGCAGAACCTCGTTCGCGGTCGAGCCTCCCGCCTCGGCCGAAGCCTATCGGGTCGCCGGCTTCCGCATCTGCGGCGACCGCGCGGTGCGCGTCGACATCGTTGAGCGGCTGATGGACCTGATCCGCGCCGTCTTGCCCCGCCGGCCGCCGACCGCGGGCGCGTCCGGCGAGCAGAACGTCGAAGGCTTCGTCGTCACCGGCCAGATGACGTCGTTGACCGGCTGTTCGGGGGAACGCTTCGCCTCGATCCTGCATTCGCTCGGATTCGCCAACCAAATGGTGAAGAAGGCGGCGTATCTCGCCGCCGCGGCGCGCCGCGCCGCCGCCGCGACCGAGCCGGCCGCCTCGCCGCCCGCCGAGCCGATCGCCCAGGCTGCGGGCGGCGAGCCGGCGAGCGAAGCCGCGCCGCCACCCTCCGAGCCGGCCGTTGAAGCGACGAGCGAGGAAGCCGCGCTCGAGGCGGCCGCGCCGCCCGCCGAGCCGGCGGGCGAGGAAGCGGCGCGCGCCGCCGTCGCCGAGCGGGCGGCCGAAGCGGAAGGCGAGGAAGCGGCGAGCGAAGCCGCGCCGCCTCCGGAAAGCGAGCCCGCCTCGCTCGACGCGGCGCCCGCCGCGGACGAGGCGCCCGCCGCGAGCGCGCCTCAGCCCCAAGCGGCGGCGGCCGTCGACGTCCCGATCGCCGGGACGAGCGGCGAGGACGGCGCGCCGGCCGCCGCGGGCGAGCCGCCGAGCGAGGAAGAGCTGATCGAGGTTTGGCGCCCGGCGCCACGCCACCTGCGCCGCCACGGCAGGGGTCACGGCCGGCCGCCGCGCGGCGGCGACGCGGCGGCGCCCGGCGAGGACCACTCGCGCGCGCCGGCAGCCCAGCCGCGCAAGCCGTGGCGGGACCGCCGGCCCACGGCCGAGGCGCGCCCGACGGCTAACGAAACGGCGCGGCCGGCGCAGAGCGATTCGTCGACGGAGGCCGCCGCGGCGGCCGGCGGACCGGCGCGCGAAGAGCGACGACCGCCGCGCCGCGGCCCGTTCAAGGGCGCGAAGGACGACGACCGCCGGGCGCCGGAGCCGGCGGGCGGCGACAAGGGGCGTTCGCGCGCCCCGCCGCCGGAGCCGCGCAAGCCGAGCGTGAATCTCGACTCGCCGTTCGCCAAGCTGCTCGACCTCAAGCCCTTGCTGAAGGCGCGCGATCCGACGAAGTAGCCGCCGCGGCGCGCCGCGGGCGCTAAGCCAGGCCGACGCGACGATTGATCGTCTCGGCGACCGAATGTTACCATCGCCGGCCGATTTCGGCGCGCGACGACCGGAATCGACGAGAGGAGAAGAGGCCGAAGGCGATCTTCGCCGCGGCGCTCGATCCGACGAGGGACAGCTCGATGACCTATGTGGTGACGGAGAATTGCATCAAGTGTAAGTACATGGATTGCGTGGAGGTCTGTCCCGTCGATTGCTTCTACGAAGGCGAGAACATGCTCGTCATTCACCCCGACGAGTGCATCGACTGCGGGGTGTGCGAGCCGGAATGCCCCGCCGAGGCGATCAAGCCCGACACCGAGCCGGGGCTGGAGTCGTGGGCGCGCATCAACGCGGAATACGCGAAAATCTGGCCGAACGTCACCGCGAAGCGGGAGCCGCTGCCCGACGCGAAGGATTTTGACGGCCGGCCAGGCAAATATGCGGAATTTTTCTCGCCCAAGCCGGGCCAGGGCGATTGACGCCGCCGCCGAGCACGCGCGGCGTATGCGCAGGTCTCGGCGGCGCATGTTAACCTTTCGTCCGGTCCCTTTTGATTTTTCGGCGAAATTGTGATAGGAAGATGTTAACGGGGCCTGGCGGCCTCCCACGCGATTATTGTTTTCTTCGAACTTCCCGTTCGAGGGCTATCTGCGTTGACAATTGAAGGATCGACGCCCGCGTCTTGAATTTGCGGCGGCGGGGTCCCACGTGCGTTTGGAGAGTTTGGACCATGGCTGCGCGGAAAAAGGCGAGCAAGCGAGCGTCGAGGACCCCAGCGAAGAAGACTAAGGCGACCGCTCCTTCGACTCCGTCCCGCAAGCGCAAGTCGGTCGCGGCGATCGCCGCGGCGCGGCCGTCTCGGTCGGCGACGAAGAGCAAGGCGGCCCGGCCGGCCAAGGCGAAGGCGAGCCCCAGCAAGACCGAGAGCGCCCGGCGCGCCGCCCTGGCGGCGAAGGTCCCGCGGGTCGCGGCGAAGCCGATCGAGGCGCGCGCGCCCGCCGGCGTGGCGGCGCTCAAGGAGCAGGGGCGCCCGTTCGTCGACAAGCCGGCGGTCGTCGTCGAAGCGAAGAGCGCGCGCGAGATCGCCGCGCCGCCGCCGCCCGCGGAGCCGGCCGTCGTGGTCAAGCCGAGCGTCGCGCCGGCCGCCAAGCGGCCGCCGATCGCCGCCAAGCCCGCCGAGCGCGTCGAAGACGCCGCCGCCCAGAAGGCGGCGAAGCCGGCGGGCCCGCGCCAGGGCTTTAAGCTCAACGAGTTCGTCGTCTATCCGGCGCACGGCGTCGGACAGATCGTGGCGGTCGAGAACCAGGAAGTCGCCGGGTTTCGCCTCGAGCTGTTCGTCATCAATTTCGCCAAGGACAAGATGACGCTCAGGGTGCCCACCGCGAAAGTGGCGGGCGTCGGCATGCGCAAGCTGTCCGAGCCGGAGGTGGCCAAACGGTCGCTCGAGATCCTCACCGGCCGCGCGCGCATCAAGCGCACCATGTGGTCGCGGCGGGCGCAGGAGTACGAGGCGAAGATCAACTCGGGCGACATCAACGCGATCGCCGAGGTGGTGCGCGACCTCTATCGCTCCGAGGCGCAGCCGGAGCAGTCCTACTCCGAGCGGCAGCTTTACGAGGCGGCGCTCGATCGGATGATGCGCGAGATCGCCGCCGTGCAGAAATTGAGCGAGATCGACGCGCTCAAGGTGATCGAGGCGCAGCTGAAGAAGTCGCAGCGGCGGGGCCCCAAGGGCGAGGCCGCCGACGGCGACGAGGCGGCGATCGAAGAGGCCGCCTGACCGCGAAAGGAAGCGGCGCCTCGGCGGGAGCTCGCGCGCAAAGCGCGGTTCTCCGGGCGGGGCGGGGCGTCGTTCGTCTCCATATAAGCGCCGCGCGGGCGGGGCATCCTTTCCTCGGACGCCGTTGGCGATTCGAGGCGGAGGGCTTTATGCGAACAATTATCGTGCTTAGCGCGCTGGCGTTTTCGCTCGCCTTGGGCGGCTGCATGAGCAATCGCGAAGCGAACGGCGCCTTGATCGGCGGCGCGGGCGGCGCGGTGGTGGGCGGCGTCGCCACCCATTCGGTGGGCGGCGCGGTGGCGGGCGGCGCCGTGGGCGCGGCCGCCGGCGTCCTCATCGCGGACCTCACCAGGCCCCATCGCTATTGGCATTGCTACTACAGCGCCTCGGCGGGGCGTCGGGCCTGCCGCTACCGGTGAGCCTGGCGGCGCCGGCGCAAACGGCGCTCCGTCGCGGCGGGCGCCAAGCGCGGCGTCGCGCGCCGGGGTCATTGCGGCGCGCCGATCGGCCAAACATTTAGGAGCCGCGGCGGTCCGGCGACGGCGATTCCGCGCCCCTCCTGGCCGCATCCCCCTTCGCCGCGTCGAGGCGGCCCGTGGCCAAGGAGGCGACGCGCTCGCGCGAGGCTCAGCTCACCGCTTGCACTGGTTGTCGTTCACGTCGAAGACGAAACCGATGATGGGGAGGAAGGCGGAGGCGAACGCCTCCTGGCCGGTCAGCTGACGGCACTGCGTGTTCCAGACGATCGCGGCGTCGATCATCACGCTCGCCGCGGCGCCGATGACATAGAAGGCGGGCCACGCATGCCAAGCATTCCAGCCGTGATGGTGATGTGGCAACGCCACGGTGGCCGCGGCCGGAGCGGGCGACGCCGCCCACGCCGCGACGGAGGCCGCCAGCGCCACGGCGACGATCTTGCGCATAATCATGGTTCTGCTCCTCGCGAAACGAGAGATCCGCCGTCGTCGCCGACGGCGGCGCCGATCGCGTCATGCGAAATCGACCCCAAAGCGTATAGCCTGCGCTTGAACTTTCTGCAATTGTTCGAACAAGCAATGAATGGCGACGGTTTTGCTAATCTCGACATTCAAGGCCGCCTTTGACAGGTCAAGGCTGCGAACAACCGTCAGAGTTGACCGAGCAGGTCGCATATTCGCGCTGCGATCAAGAGGTTTCGCCGCACACAAGGCCTTCCGATGAAGAAAAGGTCGACGCGACGCCGCGACGTCTATGCGCGCGCCCGGCGCCCTGCTCACGCTCGCGAAAAGAGGGAGAGAGCCGCCCGCCGCTCAGGCCATGGCGGTCGCGATCGCCGCGAGCGCGAAGCCCTCGCGCGCCGCGGCGAGGTTGAGCGCGGCGAACTTCGGCGGCGTCTCCAGGCGCACCGCCTCCTCCAGCGCCTCCGGCGGGCACAGCCCGGCGAGACGGCTCAGCGCGCCAAGCGCCACGACATTGGCGACGCGCGCGCTGCCCAGCGCGATCGCGCGATCGCTCATCGGCAACACGCGCACGTCGAAGCCGCGCCGCGGCGGCTCGGGCGCCAGCTGCGAGTCGACAAGGACAAGCGCGTCGGGCTTGATGAGCGGGAGCGAGCGGTCGAGGCCGATCTGCGACAGCGCCGCCGCCATGTCGAGCCGGATCGCCAGCGGATAGTCGGCGGGGTCGTCGGCGACCACGAGGTCGGAGAAGCAGAAGCCGCCGCGCGAGGTCGGCTCGTAGCTCTGCGATTGCGCGGCGCGGCGGCCGCCGAGCGCCAGCGCGTGGAACAGCATGCGCATGCCGGTGATGAGCCCCTGCCCGCCGCTGCCGGCGAGGCGGATTTCCAGTCGGCCCGCGCTCATCGCCGCCTCTCCGAGCGGCCGCGCGCCGCGCGCTCGCGGCACAGGCGTCCGTATTCCGGCCGATCGTGCTTGGCCAGCACGCCGGTGCGCAGCCGATTGGGCCGGTACGGCCGGTCGGCGACGTCGGCGAAGCTCTCCGGCCGCATGTCGGCCTTCTGGCTGAGGATCATCTCCGGCGATTCGCCGAGGTCGTTCTTGCGCCCGTAGATCTCGGTGCAGTCGGAGATCGCCTCGACGAAGGCGAAGCCCTCGTGGGCGATCGCCGCCTTGATGACGTTCTTCAGCGCCGGCGCCTGGCGCGTCATCTCGCGGCCGACGAAGCTCGCGCCCGCCGCTTCGGCGAGCGCGCAAGCGTCGAAAGCCGGTTCGACGTTGCCGTCCGGCGTCGTGGTGGTGAGGCGGTGGAGCGCGGTGGTCGGCGACGCCTGGCCGCCGGTCATGCCGTAGACCTCGTTGTTGAGCATCAGGCAGGTGAGGTCGAGGTTGCGCCGGCAGGCGTGAATGAGGTGGTTGCCGCCGATCGCCAGGCAGTCGCCGTCGCCGGTGACGACCACGACCGTGAGGTCGGGGCGCGCGAGCTTGAGGCCCGTGGCGAAAGCGAGCGGGCGGCCGTGCGTGGTGTGGAAGGTGTTGGCGTCGACATAGGCGCCGACGCGGCCCGAGCAGCCGATGCCCGAGACGACCGCAAGCTTGTTCTTGTCGAGCTTGAGCTCGTGGACCGCCCACAACAGCGCGCGCAACGCGATGCCGTGGCCGCAGCCCGGGCACATGAAATGCGGCATCATCTTCAGCCGCAGATAGGCCTTGATGTCGAAGGGCGGGCTGGCGACCTCATCCATTGGCGGAGAGCTCCCGAATCTTGGCGGCGATCTCGCCGGGCGCGATCGGTTCGCCGTCGATGCGGTTGAGCCGAGCGACCTTGCCGGGCGCGGCGGCGAGCCGCTCGACCTCGAGGACGAGCTGGCCAGCGTTCATCTCGGCGACCAGCGCGCGGCGCGCGCGCGCCGTCGCCGCGCGCGCCGCGCGCTCAGGGAACGGCCACAGCGTGATCGGCCGGAGGAGGCCCGCCTTGATCCCTTCGGCCCGCAGGTCGGCGACGGCGCGCCGCGCCGCGCGCGCGACGATGCCGACCGCGACAATGAGAAACTCGGCGTCCTCCGCTTGGACCAATTCGAAGCGCTCGATCTCGTCGCGATGGCGCTCGATTTTATCAAGCAGGCGCTGCGCCGCCCGCCCAGCCGGCCCCGGCTGCTGGGTGGGGAAGCCGTCGGCGGCGTGGGTCAGGCCGGTGGCGTGGACGCGCAGGCCCTCCCCCGGCCGCGCCATCGGCGGGATGAGGTCGTCGGTCTCGGCGAAAGGAAGAAAATCGCGCTCGTCGCCCTTCGCCCACTTGCGCTCGCCGACGACGATCGTCTTCGCCGCGGGCAGCGTCACCGACTCGATGAGGTGGGCGATCACCTCGTCGAACAGCACGACGACCGGCGTGCGCAGCCGCTCGGCGAGATTGAACGCGCGGATCGTCTCGGAATAGATCTCCTGCACCGAAGCGGGCGCCAGCGCGACGACCGGATGATCGCCGTGGGTTCCCCAGCGCGCCTGCATCAGGTCGCCCTGCGACGGCCGCGTCGGCATGCCGGTCGAGGGGCCGCCGCGCATCACGTCGACGACCACGCACGGGACCTCGGTCATCGCCGCGTAGCCGAGATGCTCCTGCATCAGCGAGAAGCCGGGGCCGCTGGTGGCGGTCATCGCCTTGACGCCGCCGAACGAGGCCCCGATCGCCGCGGCGAGCGAGCCCATCTCGTCTTCCATCTGAATGAAGACGCCGCCGACGCGCGGCAGCTCGCGCGCCATCGCCTCGGCGATTTCGGAGGACGGCGTGATCGGGTAGCCGGCGAAGAAGCGGCAGCCCGCGACGATCGCGGCGAGCGCGCAGGCGCGGTTGCCCTGCAAGGAAAGAGGCGCCGCGGGCATTCAGGGGACCTGCGGTTCGCGCGCCGCGGTATGGACGGAGATGGCGAAGTCGGGACACAGCCATTCGCAGACGCGGCAGCCGGTGCAGGCCTCCGGCCGCCTCACCGTCGCGACCTGTCGCGCGGAGAGCGCCAGGCAGCGCTCGGGGCACAGCTTGACGCAGATGTCGCAACCCTTGCACCAGGCTTCCTCGATCTCCACCGCCGCGGCGGCGCGGCGCGGCGCCGGCGCGCGGGAGGCGGGGGACGCCAGCTCAAAGCGCGGCGCCGGATCGGCGCGCGCCGCTTCCGCCCAGGCGCGGCCGGCCTCGAAGGCTTCGCGGTTGATCGCGCGCGTCTTCGCCGGCGCGAGCGCGTCGAGCGTGGCGAGCCAGTCCTCGACGGGACAGCGCATCGAGGTCGAGAAGACGCCGAGCAGCACAGTGTTGGCGGCGCGCGGCTCGCCGAGCTCGGCGGCGATGGTCGTCGCGTCGAGCGCGTAGCTCTCGGCCACCTTGCCGGCGATCTCCGCCGGCGTCTCGCGCGCGTACTGGGTCGGCGCGCCGACGCGGCGGTCGCGGCATGAGAAGGGCGGCACGATGCGGCGGGTGTCGGCGATGAACAGGCCCGAGTCCGGCCTCAGGAATTCGAGCCAGCGCAGGCCCTCGGCCCATTCCAGCGCGATCAGCGCGTCGGCCTCGCCCTTGGCGATGGTCGGCGACCACACTTGCGCGCCGAAGCGCACGTGGCTGAACACCACGCCGCCGCGCTTGGCCATGCCATGAACTTCGCTCTGCTTGACCTCGAAGCCCTCTTTCTGGCCGATCAGCGCCAACGCCTTCGAGATCAAGAGCACGCCCTGGCCGCCGACGCCGACCACCATCACGTTCTTCGCCGGAGCGCTTGCGCGCTCGGCGAGGCTCGCGTTCTTCGCCGCGGCTGGTTCAGTGAAAGCCTTGTTCACGACGCCACCGGTTGAATGCAGTCCGACGGACAGACCTGGGCGCACAGCGCGCAGCCGATGCAAGCCCCGGGATCGATCTTCACTTTGCGACGCCCCTCGTGCGTCGCCTCGCTCCACCCGATCGCCGGGCAGCCGAGGTTCATGCACGACTGGCAGGCGACGCACTTCTCCAGCGCGACCGCCATCGGCGAGCCCTTGATCTTGACCGGATCGAGCACGCAGGGGCGCTCGGCGATCACCACCGCGACGCCCTCGAACGCGATCGCCTCGCGCAGCGTCTGGTAGAGCCGGCCGATCTGGTAGGGGTCGACGCAACGCACCCAGGCGACGCCGACGGCGCGGCAGAGCGCTTCGTAATCGACCTTGTGGGCCTTCTCGCCGCGCAAGGTGCGGCCGGTGCCGGGGTGGTGCTGGCCGCCGGTCATGGCGGTGATCCCGTTGTCGAGGATGACGACGGCGATGTTCGCCTGGTTGTAGACGGCGTCGATCAGCGGCGGGATTCCGGCATGGAGGAAAGTCGAGTCGCCGATCGTCGCCACGATCGGCTTCGTCTCGCCGGCCGCCGCCATGCCGATCGCGTTGCCGACGCTCGCGCCCATGCACACGGTGGTGTCGATCGCGCGCAGCGGCTCGCCGGCGGCGAGCGTATAGCAGCCGATGTCGCCGGCGACGCGCGCTTCCAGGCCGCGCAGCGCGAGGAAGGTGGCGGTGTGCGGGCAACCCGCGCACAACACTGGCGGGCGCGCCATCGGCTCGATGGCGAACGCGGCGAGCGCGGGCGCGGCGGGGACGACGCTCGCCGCCGCGAGCCCCGCGCGCACCAACTCGGGCGACAGCTCGCCGCAGCGCGGGAAGTATTTCTTGCCCTCGACGGCGAGGCCGAGGGCGCGGATCTCCTTCTCCAGCGCCGGCTCGAGCTCCTCGACGACGATGAGGCGGTCGACCGACGCCGCGAAGGCGCGGATGGTCGCCTCGGGCAGCGGATAGGCGGCGCCGAGCTTGAGGATCGAGACGTCGGGCGCGACCTCCTTGACATAGAGATAGGCGGTCGAGCCGGTGACGACGCCGACGCGCTTGTCGCCCTTCTCCCATCGGGTCAGCGGCGAGGTCTCGAGATAGCGGGCGATCGCCGCCTCGCGCGCCGCGAGCTTCGGATGCAGTCGGCGCGCGTTGGCGGGAATGGCCACCGTTTTCGCCGGCTGGTCGACGAAGCCCTTGGCGGGCGGCGTCTCGCGCGAGCCGATGCGCACGGCGCTGCGGGTGTGGGAGAGCCGCGTGGTCGAGCGCAGGATCACCGGCGTGTCGAAGATCTCTGAGATCTCGAAGGCGAGCTTGGTAAAGTCGTGCGCCTCCTGCGCGTCGCTGGGCTCGAGCGCCGGAACGCCGGCGAAACGCGCGAACAGGCGGGTGTCCTGCTCGTTCTGCGAGGAATGGAGGCCCGGATCGTCGCAGACCACGATCACCAGGCCGGCGTGCGCGCCGATGTAGGACACCGACATCAGGGAATCGGCGGCGACATTGAGGCCAACGTGCTTCATCGCCGCGAGCGCGCGAACGCCGGACAGCGCGGCGCCGATCGCCACGTCGAGCGCGACTTTCTCGTTGGTCGACCACTCGGCGTAGACCTCGTCGGCGGGGAAGCGCGCGAGGGTCTCCAGCACCTCGGTCGACGGCGTGCCGGGATAGGCGGCGGCGACCCGCACGCCCGCCTCCCAGGCGCCGCGCGCGATCGCCTCATTGCCCATCAGCGGCGCAACCTCCTCCGCCGTCTGGGTCTTCGCCATGCTCAGCTGTCGGTTCATCCCCCGCCCGGCCCTCCCCGCGCGCAAAAAAGGTCTTTGCGCCACCCCGCCGCTTTCGCGCAAGAAAATTCGCGACACGGCCTGCGAAATATCGGCGGCGAGCCTCGACGGCCTCGCGCGACGCGCGACCGAGCCTGCGCAATTCGCCGCAGCCGCGAATTGACCTTCGTCAAAAGCGGCGGACGGCGACGCGCTAGCTCGGCCGATCGGCCGTCGCGAGGAGCGACGGCGGGCGGCGCCGAGCGACCTTCGGCGCGCAGGCGCGAAGCCGGGGAACGACGATGAAGGCCGAAATCGCGCAAGCCAACCTACCGGAGCCGATCGAGACGGCCTCGCGCGACGCGCTGACCGCCCTGCAGATCGAACGGCTGAAAGCCACGCTCAATCGCGTCTACGACCGCGTGCCCCATTACCGCGCCAAGTTCGACGCCGCCGGCGTCCATCCCGACGACCTGAAGAGCCTCGCCGATCTCGCCCGGTTTCCCTTCACCACCAAGCAGGACCTGCGCGACAACTATCCCTTCGGCCTGTTCGCCACGCCGCAGGACGAGATCGCGCGGCTGCACGCCTCTTCGGGCACCACCGGGCGTCCGACGGTGGTCGGCTATTCGCTGAACGACCTCGACATGTGGGCGCTGGTCATGGCGCGCTCGCTGCGCGCGGCGGGCTGCCGGGCGGGCATGCGCGTCCACAACGCCTTCGGCTACGGCCTGTTCACCGGCGGCATGGGCTATCACGCCGGCGCGGAGCGGCTCGGCTGCACCGTGACGCCGGTTTCCGGCGGCATGACCGAGCGCCAGGTCCAGCTCATCGCCGACTTCAAGCCCCACGTCGTCATGGGGACGCCGTCCTACATGCTCGCCATCCTCGACCAGATGCGCGCCATGGGCTTCGACCCGCGCCAAGGCGGGCTGAGGATCGGCTTCTTCGGCGCCGAGCCGTGGACCAACGCGATGCGCGCGGAGCTCGAGGGCGAGCTGGGCATCGACGCCTTCGACCTCTACGGCCTGTCGGAGGTGATCGGCCCCGGCGTCGCCTGCGAGACGGTCGAGGACCGCAACGGCCCGACCATCTGGGAGGACCACTTCTATCCCGAGGTGGTCGATCCGGCGACCGGCGCGTCGCTCGCCGAAGGCGAGCATGGCGAATTGGTGCTCACCTCGCTGACCAAGGAGGCGATGCCGGTCATCCGCTATCGCACCCGCGACCTCACCCGCCTGCTGCCGGGGAGCGCGCGCGTGATGCGGCGGATGGAGAAGGTCACCGGGCGCTCCGACGACATGATCATTCTGCGCGGGGTCAATGTCTTCCCCAGCCAGATCGAGGAGCAGATCCTGCGCTGCCGCGGCCTTGCGCCCCATTACGCGCTCGAACTCGGCCGCGAGGGACGGCTCGACACGATGAACGTGCTGGTCGAGGCGCGGCCCGACGCGGCCGACGCGGCGGCGCGCGCCGAGCAGGCGAAGGAGCTCGTCCACCACATCACGGCGGTGGTCGGCGTCTCGGTGCGCGTCTCGGTCGTCGACCCCGGCGCGATCGACCGTTCGATCGGCAAGGCCAAGCGCGTCTTCGACCTGCGGCCAAAGGATTAGCCCGCGCGATTCGCCGCAGCCGTAAATTGACCTTTGTCAAGAACGCCGAGCGGCGAGGCGGATAGCTCCCGCTTTTCAGCCGTCCTTAAGGGCGGCGAGGGGTCGCGCCCCCGGGAGCGCCGTGGGCGGACGGAAGCCGGGGGAGGACGATGACGGGCCAAGCCGGGCAAGCGAGCTTGCTGGAGCCGATCGAGACGGCCTCGCGCGACGAACTCACCGCCTTGCAGATCGAGCGGATGAAGTGGACGCTCAATCGCGTCTACGAGCGCGTGCCCCATTACCGCGCGAAATTCGACGCCGCCGGCGTCCATCCCGACGATCTGAAGACCCTCGCCGACCTGGCCAAGTTCCCCTTCACCACCAAGAAGGACCTGCGCGAGGGCTACCCCTTCGGCCTGTTGGCCATGCCGAGAGACAAGATCGCGCGCATCCACGCCTCCTCGGGCACCACCGGCCGACCGACCGTGGTCGGCTATTCACAGCACGACCTCGACGTCTGGGCGGACGTCATGGCGCGATCGATGCGCGCCGCCGGCTGCCGGCCTGGCATGATGGTGCATGTCGCCTATGGCTACGGACTGTTCACCGGCGGCCTCGGCGCGCACGACGGCGCCCACCGGCTCGGCTGCGCGGTGGTGCCGGTCTCCGGCGGCATGACCGAGCGCCAAGTCCAGCTGATCGCCGATTTCAAACCCGACGTCGTGATGGTGACGCCCTCCTACATGCTCGCCATTGTCGACCAGATGCGCCGGATGGGCCTCAACCCGCGCAAATGCAGCCTGAAGATTGGCATATTCGGCGCCGAGCCGTGGACCAACGCGATGCGCGAGGAGCTGGAGCGCGAGCTCGAGATCGACGCGCTCGACATCTACGGCCTCTCCGAAGTGATCGGCCCCGGCGTCGCCAGCGAGTGCGTCGAGACGAAGGACGGCCCGACGGTGTGGGAGGACCATTTCTATCCCGAGATCATCGATCCCGCGACCGGCGTCGTTGTCCCCGACGGCGAGCACGGCGAGCTGGTGCTCACCTCGCTCACCAAGGAGGCGATGCCGATCGTCCGCTACCGCACCCGCGACCTCACCCGCCTGCTGCCGGCGACCGCGCGCGCGATGCGTCGGATGGAGAAGATCACCGGCCGCTCCGACGACATGGTCATCCTGCGCGGGGTCAACGTCTTCCCCAGCCAGATCGAAGAGCAGATCCTCAAATGCCGCGGCCTCGCGCCGCACTACGTCATCGAGCTCGGCCGCGAAGGGCGGCTCGACACGATGAACGTGCTGGTCGAGGCGCGGCCCGACGCGGCCGACCCGACGACGCGCGCCGAGCAGGCGAAGGAGCTCGTCCACCACATCAAGGCGGTGGTCGGCGTCTCGGTGCGCGCCTCGGTCGTCGATCCCGGCAAGATCGATCGTTCGATCGGCAAGGCGAAGCGCGTTCTCGACCTGCGGCCGAAGGATTAGCGCGGCGCGCCGGCGCGCGCTCACTTCTTCCAGTTCAGCGCCGAGACCAGCGTGAACAGCCGCCGCGAGGTGCGCTCGTCGATTTCGACCTTGTCGGCCAGCCGCTCGGCGATCAGCGCCGCGCCCTGATTGTGGAGGGCGGCGCGCTCGCGCTCGATCGCCTCGATCTGCCGCGGGCTGGCGCTGCGGATCGCCGAATAATAGGACTCGCAGAGCAGGTAGTATTCCGTCAGCAGCGCGCGCAACGGCGTCATCGACATCGCCAGCTCGGCGACGGGCGCGCCGCTCGCGCCGCGTATGTTCAAGGTCAGCCGCGACTCCGCCTGGGCGACGGTCAGGCGGTAGGGACCGTCGTCGCAGCCCGCCACGCCGAAGCTGTTCTCCTCGACCAGATCGAAGATCGCCGCCGCGCGCTCCTGGGCGCGGTCGGCCGCGTCATACGCGATCGACTTCTCGTCGAACGTCACTTCGGCGAGGCGGTTGCGCGACCGGGTCGCTTCGACGCTCATGGTCGGCTTCTCCTCGACAGTCGCAATGAGACCGAACGCGCGTGCGCGCCGAGGCCTTCGGCTTCGCCCAAAGTCACCGCCGACGGCCCAAGCGCGGCGAGCGATTTCGCGTCGCACTTGAGGATCGAGGTGCGCTTGAGAAAATCGAGCGCGCCGAGCCCGGAGGAGAAGCGCGCCGAACGCGAGGTCGGCAGCACGTGGTTGGAGCCGCCGACGTAGTCGCCGATCGCCTCCGGCGTGTGCTCGCCGATGAAGATCGCCCCGGCGTTGTCGACCGCCCGGCACAGCGCCTCTGCGTCGCGCGCGACGATCTCGAGATGCTCGGGGGCGAGCCGGTCGACGAGCGGAACGGCCGCCGCGAGCTCGGCGACCAGGATGATCGCGCCATAGTCGCGCCAGCTCGCGCCGGCGATCTTGGCCCGCGGCAGCTCGGCGAGCTGCGCCTCGACCGCGGCGGCGACGGCCTGCGCCAGGCCTCGGTCGTCGGTGATCAGGATCGACTGCGCCGCTTCGTCGTGCTCGGCCTGGGCGAGCAGGTCGGCGGCGACGAGCGCCGGCTTGGCGCTCGAGTCGGCGAGCACGACCACTTCCGAGGGGCCGGCGATCATATCGATTCCGACCGCGCCGAACACCCGCCGCTTGGCGGCGGCGACATAGGCGTTGCCCGGCCCGACGATCTTGGCCACCGGCGCGACGCTCTCGGTCCCGTAGGCGAGCGCGGCGATCGCCTGCGCGCCGCCGAGGCGATAGATCTCCGTCACGCCGGCGATCTTCGCCGCCGCCAGCACCAGCGGATTGAGCTTGCCGTCGGGCGTCGGCGCGGTCATCGCCAGGCGCCGGCAGCCCGCAACCTTCGCCGGCGCCGCGTTCATGATCACCGAGGAGGGATAGCTGGCGGCGCCGCCGGGAACATAGAGGCCGACCGCGTCGATTGGCCGCCAGCGCCAGCCGAGCTCGACGCCGAGCGAGTCGACGAACCAAACGTCGTCGGGCAACTGGCGGCGGTGGTAGGCGAGCACGCGCTCGTGGGCGAGCTCGAGCGCGGCGAGCGCCTTGCGGTCGCAGGCGGCGACCGCCGCCTCGATCTCCTTCTCCGCCACGCGAAAGCCGGTCTTGGAGAGATCGACGCGATCGAAGCGCCGCGTGTGCTCGATCAGGGCGGCGTCGCCGCGCCCGCGCACGTCGGCGATGATCACGGCGACCGCCGCGTCGACGTCGGCGGCGGATTCGCGCTTGGCCGCGAGCAACGCGCGGAAGCGGGGCTCGAAGTCCGCCGCGCTTGCGTCAAGGATGATCGCCAAGGTCGGCTCCGCCGCGGCTCACATGGATTCGGCGCTGGTCAGCGCGTGCCCTGGACATACATGCGCCGGAACGCGCGGGCCGACGTCGCGCAGCTCGGCCTCCAGACATTCGACCTCGAGGCGCACCGCCGCGCCGTCGGCGAACGCCAGCAGCAGCATTCCCGACGGCGGATCGGTCTTCTCGAAGGTGACCGCGAGCAGGTTGAGCCGCGCGTCGTCGTCGCGGCTGGCGAGCCCGAGGTGCGAGACCTTCAGCACGCGATCGAAGCGCAGCACCGAGCCGACGCGCTCCTTCCGCCCCTCCTCGGCGGCGGCCCAGTCGTAGCGCATGACGCTGAGCAGGAAGCGCTTCTGCCTCGGCTGCCAGATCATGTCGCCGCGCCTGAGGCAGGAGTTCTGGGCGTGGGCGGAGATCACCCCGAGCCCTTCGCGATCGAGCGCGACCAATTTCAGGAGATCGGAGACGGTCGACATGCTTCAGCCCGAGATGCGTTCGATGTCGGCGCCGCAGGCCGCGAGCTTCTGCTCGAGCCGTTCGAAGCCGCGATCGAGATGGTAGACGCGGTTGACGGTGGTCTCGCCCTCCGCGGCGAGCGCGGCGATCACCAGCGACACCGAGGCGCGCAGGTCGGTCGCCATCACCGGCGCGCCAAGCAGCCGGTCGACCCCCTCGACGATCGCCGTGTCGCCCTCGAGCCGAATGCGCGCGCCGAGCCGCGCCAGCTCCTGCACGTGCATGAAGCGGTTCTCGAAGATCGTCTCGGTGATGCGCGAGGTTCCGCGCGCGCGCGTCATCAGCGCCATGAACTGCGCCTGCAGGTCGGTGGGGAAGCCGGGGAACGGCGCGGTGGCGATGTCGACCGCGCCGATGCCGGCGCCGTTGCGCGTCACCCGCACGCCGCGGTTGTCGCTCATGACGCTCGCGCCCGTTTGCGTCAGGGCGTCGAGCGCCTGCTGGAACACGTCGGGGCTCACCCCTTCGAGCAGGATGTCGCCGCCGGTCATCGCCACCGCGGTCGCGTAGGTGCCCGCTTCGATGCGGTCGGGCATGACCCGGTGCCGCGCGCCGTCGAGCCGCGCCACCCCCGTGATCTCGATCGTCGAACCGCCGGCGCCCTTGATGCGCGCGCCCATCTTGTTGAGGCAATCGGCGACGTCCTTGATCTCGGGCTCGCGCGCCGCGTTGCGCACGACCGTCGTTCCGCGCGCGGTCGCCGCCGCCATCATCGCGGTGTGGGTGCCCCCGACCGTCACCTTGGGAAACTCGATCTCCGCGCCGATCAGTCCCTTCGCCGCCGTGGCGACCACGTAACCGCCCTCGATCTTGATCTCCGCGCCGAGCCGCGTCAGCGCCATCAGCAACAGGTCAACCGGCCGGGTGCCGATCGCGCAGCCGCCCGGCAGCGAGACGCGCGCTTCGCCGGTGCGCGCCAGAAGCGGCGCGATGACCCAGAAGCTGGCGCGCATTCTCGACACCAGCTCGTAGGGCGCGGTGACGTCGGCGATGGTCTTGGCGCGCAGCTGCGCGGTCTGGCCGGCGGCGGCTTCCTCGCCCGGCCGCTTGCCGTTGACGGTGAAGTCGACGCCATGATTGCCGAGGATGCGCGCGAGCAGGGTGACGTCGGCGAGGCGCGGCAGATTTTCCAGCGTCAGCGTCCGGTCGGTCAGCAGCGAGGCGATCATCAGCGGCAGCGCGGCGTTCTTGGCGCCGGAAATCGGAATGGCGCCGTTGAGCTTCGCCCCGCCCCGGATTTGTATGCGATCCATGCCTCGACCTTTCCGACCCGATCCTCGCGCGTCGGCGAGGGTTAGGATTGCCGCCCCTCGACCGCGCCGTCCGGCGGCCCCTTGGCGGGCGCCGGCTCTTCGGCCGCGGCCCGGCCGCGGCTTTGCGCCTTGCGGCGCTTCAAGTTTTCCCTCAGCGCCGCCGCCCGGCGCTCGCGCCGACGCTTCGCCTCGACCGATCGTTCGTCGTCCCGGGTCATGGATCGCCCCGCCCGCGCCGCCAGGGCGGTAGATAGGCCCGCCGCCGGGCGTCGGCAAGCCGAAAGGCCGCGCCGCCCGCTACCCCGCCTTCTCGATCAGGCTCTCCGCCGCCAGCCGCGCCGCGCCGGTGATCTCGGCGCCGGCGAGCATGCGCGCGATCTCCTCCCGCCGCGCCGCCGGATCGAGCGACACCACCTGCGTCGCCACCCGCTCGCCCTTGCCGACGTCGCGCTTGACGATCTTGAAGTGGCGGTCCGACCGCGCGGCGACCTGGGGCGCATGGGTGACGGCGAGCACCTGGGCGCTCGCCGCCAGACGCACGAGACGCTGGCCGATCGCGTCGGCGACCGCGCCGCCCACGCCGGCGTCGACCTCGTCGAACACCAGCGTCGGCGCCGTGCCGCGGGCGGCGAGCGCGACCTTCAGCGCGAGCAGGAAGCGCGCGAGCTCGCCTCCCGAGGCGACTTTCATCAGCGGCCCCGGCCGCGAGCCCGGATTGGTGTGCGCGCAGAACTCGGCGCGGTCGTAGCCGTCGGCGGAGACCACGTCGTCGTCGCGCGCGAGCTCGACGGCGAAGCGGGCGCGCTCCAGCTTCAGCGCCGGCAGCTCGGCGTTCACCGCCCGCTCGAGCTCGCCCGCCGCGCGCCGCCGCGCTTGCGACAGCGCGCTCGCCGCTTCGGCGTAAGCGGTCGCCGCGGCGCGCGCCGCCGCTTCGAGCGCGACAACCCGCCGCTCGCTCGCGTCGAGGTCCTCGAGTTCGTCGCCGTATTTCCTCGCCAGCGCCGGCAGCGCCTCGACCGGCGTCGCGTATTTGCGCGCCATGCCGCGCAGCGCGAACAGCCGTTCCTCGCATTTCTCCAGCTCGCGCGGATCGAATTCGCAGGAGGCGAGCGCGTTCTCGACCGCGCGGGTCGCCGTCTCCAGCGCCTGCATCGCCTCGTCGAGCGCCTGTACGCTCGGCTCGATCAGCTCCGGCGCCTGCGGCGCGCGGCGCTCGAGGCGGCGCGCGATCGCCGCCAGCACCGGCAGCACGGCGGCCTCGCCGGAGAGGCTCTCGTGGGCTTCGCGGATGTCGGCGGCGACCTTCTCGCCCTGCATCATGCGCGTCCGCCGCTCCGCGAGCGCCTCCTCCTCGCCCGGCTGCACGTCGAGGCGGGTCAGCTCTTCGTGGGCGTGCCGGGCGAAGTCGGCCTCGGCGCGCGCCGCGGCGAGGCGCGCGCGCTCTTCGGCGAGCTCGGCCTCGACGCCGCGCAGCGCGGCGAAGGCGGCGCGCGTCGCCGCGACCGCGTCGTCATGCTCGCCGTAGGCGTCGACCAGCGCGCGATGGGTCGAGGCGTCGAGCAGCGCGCGCTCGGCGTGCTGGCCGTGGATCTCGACCAAGCCGGCGGCGACGGCGCGCAGCGCCTGCGCGCTGACGCTCTGATCGTTGACGAAGGCGCGGGTGCGGCCGTCGGCGAGCTGGACGCGTCTGAGGATCAGCTCGCCGTCGGCGGAAATCCCCTGCTCGGCGAGCGCCTGGAAGACGGCGTGATCGGCCGGCAGGTCGAAGGTCGCGGTCACCTGCCCCTGCGGCTCGCCGTGGCGCACCAGCGCGCCGTCGCCGCGCGCGCCCAAGGCGAGCGCCAGCGCGTCGAGCAGGATCGACTTTCCCGCGCCGGTTTCGCCGGTGAGGATGGTCAGCCCATGCGAAAATTCGAGGTCCAGCGCGTCGATCAGCACGATGTCGCGAATCGAAAGTCGCGCCAGCATGGCCCGCGGCCTCGGCCGGTCAGGACGGCACGACGGCGTGGTAGAGCTTGGAAATCCAGGATTGCTGGTTTTCCTTCGGCTCGAGGCCGCCGCCCTTCAGCAACGCGTAGGCGTCCTTGTACCACTGCCCGTCGGGGAAATTGTGCCCGAGCACCGCCGCCGCGGTCTGCGCTTCGTCCGTGATGCCGAGTCCCAGATAGGCTTCGGTGAGGCGGTAGAGCGCCTCTTCGGAGTGGCGCGTCGCCTGGTAGCTGGTCAGCACGGCGCGGAAGCGGTTGATCGCCGCCGTGAAGTTGCGGCGGTGGAGATAGAAGCGGCCGATGGACATCTCCTTGCCGGCGAGCTGGTCCATCGTCACGTTGATCTTGAACTTGGCGTCTTCGACATATTCAGAATTGGGATAGTCCTGGACCACCTTCTTGAACGCCTCGAGCGCCTTGGACGCCCGGTCCTGGTCGCGGGTGACGTCGGGAATCTGGTTGTAGTAGGAGCCCGCCTCGAGATAGAGCGCGTAGG
>Ga0326728_10008905_pt1 | contig 24518 bp, 21 predicted proteins | sample MB3enrmetagenome_FD_207602 | JGI IMG/M metagenome (GOLD analysis project Ga0326728, IMG submission 207602) | Lab enriched peat soil microbial communities from McLean, Ithaca, NY, United States - MB31MN | ecosystem: Environmental > Terrestrial > Soil > Wetlands > Peat | place: USA: New York... | reverse complement strand
CACCGTCTTTCAACCCATTAAAGGTCATGACCACCTTGCCACCAGAAATCGCGGCCTTAGCGGAACGGACAGGCCGGCCCTTGTCACAATCGGGAAACTCAGCCTTATCCGAGCTGTCCGCCGAAAAGACGCACAGGAGAACCTGGCCCTGATTGCTGCGCAGGTTATCGACAATGATTGTCAAATCGGCTGCCTCGCAGGCACAAGAGAAAAGGCCGGCTAGACAAGCCGCAGCAAGAACAACGCGAGAGGTCATTAGCAAGTGTCCAATCGGGGGGGCAATTTAGGAGACGCTGTCGAATAGCGCAGGGCTTGGCGCCAAGCCCTGAACGCTAGCGGGGACAGCATTCAGGGCTTGACAACGGAATGGGCCCGGGAATGGGTCCGTTTATGATTTCATCTTGCTACGGACTTTCGTCAAAAGGCCTTCCATCACCTTGGGAAAGTACGATTCCCAAACCGGCCGCTCGGGGTGTTTAGGCAGCGAGAGAGCGGTCTTCAGCACTTCCTCCGCTTTCTTGTACTCGCCTTGCTCGTAGAGAAAGTCGGCGTAAAAGTAATGCGCGTCGCGCCCGTTTGGGGCGTTCCTCACTGCCTCCTCGAGAAGCTGGCGGGCCTTGTCAGTGTCGCCCCAGCCAAGCGGAAAGCCTGGAACGCGATAGTACAAAACGCCAAGGCTCGTCGGTGCACCCGCATCCAAGGCCTTCGGATCCATCTTATATGCCTCAAGCAGAAGGTCGCGAGCGCGGTTGGCGTGACTGAGCGCCGACAGGCCCCAGGTCAGCGAGGCCCGCTCGCTGGTGACGATCCCATCCCAGATCAGCGTCTCAGGCCGTCCAGGATAGCGCGTCACCAAGGCATCGGCCCTATCCCCGAGGACCTCCATTTTCTCTTTTCTTTCGCTGTCGTCCTTGCTCAGATATTTAATTTTCGCCCATTCTTCCGCCACGGCGAGAATATCTGCGTCCATTGCGCGGTTATCCGAGGCGTGCAAAATAGGGGCGGCTGAAACCAGCATGGCGATACTGGCAGCGGCAAGACTTATTAACCTCATGGTAGGCTCCTCCTTTTACTGGTTTTGAAAGGGTGTTCAGCGCGCTAGAACGCGGGCAAACTGCTTTGCGATGGCCTTGTCGACGACGCGCGGAAACAGGCGTTGCATGAGGACGTATAAACGCTCAGGTCCGGCGGGATAAACGGCGTCGGCCTCGCGGGCGACCGCGTTCCAGACGAAGTTTGCCACTGCCTCGGGCGTGTCGAACTTCATTTCGAAGGGCTCGATGAGCGATTGCAGGCCGCGCGCCGCCGGCGTGCGGGTTGCGCGCGGCGCTGCATAGGTGACGCCGATCCCAAGTGGAGACAGTTCCCGCCTAAGCGCTATCGAGAAGCCGCGGAGGCCCGCCTTCGATGCCGAGTAGGGTGCAAACAGCGGATATGGGATGTCCCCAAAGACGGAACCGATGTTCACAACGCGCGCACCCTTCGACTTTTTCAAAAGCGGCAGCGCCTCCCGGACGAGGGCCATTGGCGCAAGTAAATTTGTCTCCAGAACTGCTTTTAAATCTTCGTCCGTTGCACTGCCGAGCGGCCCGACCGGCACAATGCCGGCATTATTCACGAGCAGGTCGAGACTGCCCCAACGGGCCTCGATTTCAGCCATTAAAGCCTTGCGGTCCGCGGGCTTGGTGACATCCGCCGGGATAACGAGGTGCCCGCTTGCGGGCAATTGGGGCAACGTCTCATCGAGAGACTCCTGCCGGCGGCCCGCCAGGGCTACTCTGACGCCCCTGCGCGCCGCTTCGATGGCTAGCGAGCGGCCAATCCCCGATCCTGCCCCTGTTATAAGGGCTTTTTTTCCATCAAGCTGCATGGGCGATGCCCCCAAATCGTGCCCCCAAATCTTCGAAGATCGCGCCGTAGAGGCAGTACATCACGCGTGCCGCCTCGATAACGATGTCTTGCGTCTCTCGGTCATCGAACCCATCGACCAGTTTTCTGAAAAGAGCCGTGTGCTCGACATCGAGGGCACCGTGCGTTTGCAAATAGGAAAATCCCGCCGCCCCTTCGGCCGCTAGAGACCGCTGCACTGCGCCGGCAACCTTTTCTGCGAGCATGACGGACAGGCCTTCGAGCACATGAACCATGCCGAGCAATGCGTAGGGGCTTATCCATTCGATGCAATAATAGGCGTAGCCAACCATGACTTGGCACGGGATTCCTGGCTTGCCGCGCTCGACGGCGCCGGCATCGCCGCCCATCGCGCGGATATCGTCGAGTATCCATTTATCGTGGCCCCGCTCCTCGTTCATGTATAGGGCGAGGGCAGCTTGATAGCGCTCGTCGCGCGTGTGCGCGGCTGCAAGCGACAGAAGCGGGAAGGTGTGTTTGACGTGATGATAGGCCTCGGTGAGAAACGCGAGATAAAGTTCGCGCGAGCCGCCGCTCGTCAAAGCGTGTTTCACAAGCGGGATGGACAGGAACCGCTCGCGCGCTTCTGCAGTCTCCCGGTAAAGCCGGTCGAAGGGGGTCATAGTTGCACCTCGAAGGTTGGCACTTTATCCTGCAGATATCTTTGCACCCCGGCGCGCCGGGGGCGGCCATTTGGCGTGAAAAGCCCTAGCCTGGAGGCGTCCTCGCGCGAAATCACCGCCGCTCTTTGGGGGCATGCATAGTCCGGCGCTGACTCGCAGGCCCGCGTTACCAGGGCTGCAATCTCTTTCTCCCCAACAGCCCTGAACCAGCCCTCACCTAAGCGGGACGGAATAAGAAGGACCGTCAGGCGCGCAGGTTCTCCCGCCTGACACATCACGCAGGCGCCGATCCTTGGATCGCCTGCAAGCATGGTTTCGATCCATTCCGGACTTAGGTTCCGGCCGTAAGGCGTAACGATCAGATTATCCAGGCGTCCGTAAACGGTGAGAAATCCATCGGAATCGAGGCTGCCGGCATCGCCCGTCCTCCAGCGGCGCGGCGCGGCCCCGCCATGCAGATAGCCGTCCATAGTGGACGGTCCTTGGACGACGATTTCCCCGTCCTCTATTAGAACCTCAAGCCCTGGTAGCGGCTGGCCGGCGGTTCCCTCCCGCTGGGTCCCCGGCCGGTTCACCGCGACGACGGACGAGCATTCTGAAAGGCCGTACCCCTCAAAAACCGGGATTCCGAGCTCTCGCGCGGCACGCGAAAGTGCCTGGGGCACAGCCGCGCCGCCTACGGCGACAAAGCGCAACTCCGCCGGAGGACGCGCGCCAGCGGCAGCCAATTGTCCGGCGTAAAGCGCGAGCAGCTGCGGTACGAGAACGCTCGTTGTGGGCTTTGCCCGATCGAAAGCTTCGGCGATGTTGCTCGCAGCACCAATGCCAACGCTTTGCGCGACAACGCCGTCGTAATGGACTGAGCCGCCCACAAGCACCGGGATCATGATGGCGCAAATCAGTTCGAGGAGCAGCGGCAATGGCAAAACTGAGAGATACTTGTCTTCACTGCTGGCGCCTATAGCCTTCGCCAAAGTCTCCGACGACCACAGCGCTTGACCGCTCATAAGCCGGACGCCTTTCGGATGTCCGGTGCTGCCCGAGGTGTAAATGATAAGTCCGCCCTCGCGCGCTTGGGCAGGAAGCCCCGCCCGGGCCCGCTCCGCCAGACGGTACACAGGTACTGATGCGGTAAAACCATCTGAGCTTTGCGCATCGGTCAGGATCACGCGCGCAATCCCCGCATCGCGAATTAAATGGCTGCGCTGGCCTTCACTGAAAAAGACAGGGATCGGAACGATCGTTTTTCCAGCCACGCTCGCGGCGAGAAAGGCGACAGCCCATTCAACGCTATTGCCGCCAAATAGGCCAACCGTCTCGGGCGCGGGACCAAGATCGTGCGCGACAGCGCCAACCCATCCGGCGAGCTCCGATCGCGTGAGCGAACGGCGGCCGTCTCTCATCGCAACCCGCGCTCCGGCTGCGCTAGCATGATGGGCCAGAGCCTGCGCAAGCTTAGCCATGGGGGCGAACCTCATGAACTGCGCTTCGCGCGGCTGTTTTCATAAGGAAAGGCGTGAGCTGCTCGCGGCCGAATGCAAGAACCCTGGGGTCTGTTTGATAATAGGAGCCCCAAATCTCGGGCGCCGGGACGCGGCTAGCGCTGGCCGTGCCCAAAGTAATCAGGGGAAGGCGCATTCGCCGGAGAAGCTTTTCCAGACGGCTCGTTGCAGTGAAAAACGCCCAGTCATATCCGAGCGCTTCACCATAAAGCACGAGTTCCCGCATGAAGCGCACGGAGATCGCGGGAGTGCGGCTTGCGAGGCTTGAAACTTCCACAATCTTGTCGCGGTCGACGCGCTTTCGCGTGACGCGCCCGATGACCGCATCGACAGGAGCGTCGAGGTAATATTCAGAGAAATACGGTTCAGAAGAATCCCTGAACCCGGCCGCGGCATGTACTTTATTCTGATTATCTACTAAGGCGATCACGGTCTTAGGAATACTAATAACACAAGCACCATAACTCAAGGCATAAACCGCACGAATTAGGCGATAAGCAGCAGGCATCAAATAGTGTTCTGAGTCAAGTTCTACGAGTCTCATGCCGTCACAGCTTTTTTCGTGGTTGCAAGATTTTAATCGTCCGTTTGCTTTTCAAGCTACATCACGTTAGAGCATGTATATATGCTAAAGCTTGACAGAATTATGACCACAACAGAGCTTTGACAAGCTTCGTACTTGGGTCAAAAAAAGCCACTCGCGCGACGCTATTACTTTGTAGCGCGCGCGTTACACAGCAGAAGTGTGAACTTATTGTAACGCCGTACTGGCAGCATATTGCCAATATACGGACCATAGCGCTTCCAAGCTTACGGAACGCTTACGGACTCGATGAGTTGTGGAAAAAGCTAGTTATACCGGCTAAACGGGCATTGTCACGCTTGTTCACGGCGCCGAAGCGGCCGGGTCTAGCTGGCGTTCCTACTTCCCGACGCTCTTCGAATGACGCGGGGAAGGTAAAGCTCGCGCTGGCAGTTCCCTCTGAGCGGCAGCGATGCGGCGCGCCGGAGCGCCTTTTGTGCCGAAGGGGGGGAACGTCACCTTGAACAGCGCACCGCCGCCCCTGCGGTCTCCAATCTCGATTTTTCCTCCGTGCGCAGCAACCGTGCGCGAAATGATCGCCATCCCAAGACCTGCGCCGCTGCCTCTGTCCCGGTTGCCCTGCCAGAAGCGCTCGAATATGGCTTTGCGCTCAGCCCTCGGTACGCCTGGGCCGCGATCGGCGACAACGAGTGTCGCAGGGTTCATCACACCGATGTATACCGCGGAACCGGCTGGCGTATGCGCGACGCCGTTCTCGACAAGGTTGCGAAGCGCCCGGAATAGGAAATCGTAGACCCCGTTAACAAGCGCTGGGCGCTCGGATCTATACACCTCGATGTTTTTTCCGAGGGAGATGGCACAGGGAGCGAGGTAGGCAGCGACATCCGCGGCGAGGGTGTTCAGGTCGACCTGATCGGAGGGCGCAATCCTGAGTGCGTCGATGCGGGCATTATCGAGCAACTGGCTTACGAGGCGCTTCAGAGATCCGAGTTCCTCCTTTAGCGCAGTTTTTCCATTGAAATTCGGCAGCAAGTCCATGTGAGTGGTCATGATCGCCACTGGCGTGCGCAACTCATGAGCCGCATCCGCGATAAAGGCTTGCTGCTCTTTGTATCCATACTCAAGCCGGTCGAGCGCCCGATTGATCGCCCGGACGAGGTTCAAGACCTCCTCCGGCATGCCTGCCTCGGATAAGCGCTTGGACACAGCGGATGGTCCGATAGCCGATGCTTGCGCCGAGGCACGCGAGAGCGGTCTCAAACTTATTCGTATGACGATCAGATTGATGACGAGGAGAATGCCGACGAAAGGCAACCAAATCCAGGCTATATCCTGCAAGAATTCTTCGAGAACCGAGTCGAAAATAACCTCGTTGTCCCTGAAAACAACCTGAACCCAGGCGGGAGGCGAGGAACCCCTAATCTTCATGGATATACCGTAGGAAGACTGTTTCCCCTCGGGCTGCGGGTGTGCGAAAAACTCCCGGCTCGCATCGGCATCGACGGGATGTAATCCGTGGGTCAGGCCCGGCGAAGCCGCCACCAGTGTTCCGTCTTCCCAAAGAATTGCAAATTCCCCGATCCCGTCGCGATAATAGGACACCACCGATTCGGGCAATTTGAACTGATGCCGCGGCGAAGACTGATAAAGCTCGGCGATAAGCTTCGCCTGGCTCTGCAGGGTGCGCTCCCGGGACTCGAAATTGACGGTCTTGAACCGGATGTAGAGAAATAGACTGGCCGCGAGCACTGCGGCGAGCGAGCCGAGAACGAGTCCAAATATGAGCCGGAACCAAAGGGACTGAAAATATCGCCTCATGTGCTTTTGCGGGCCTCGGCTGCGAGCATGTATCCAACACCTCTTATGGTATGGATCACTGCATCGGCACCCGAGTCAAGCAGACGCTTGCGCAACCGGTGAATAAGAACTTCCACGGCGTTCGAGGCGATTTCCTCACCGAAGGAATAAAGCAAGTCTTCCATGGATTTCTTGGATACAACGCTGCCGGCGCGCCGCATGAGAAGCTCCAGCGCGTAAAACTCCCTGCGCGGAACCTCGGCAATCTTTCCATCGATGCGGACTTCTCTCTCGGCGGTGTCGATTTGGATATTCGCCTCGGCGATAATGACGCTCTTTCTGAGGCCGGGCCGGCGCAGCAGCGCCCGGATGCGCGCCACAAGCTCGTCCATCTCGAACGGTTTGCAAAGATAATCGTCGGCGCCGCCATTGAGGCCGTTGACGAGCATTTCCGTGCTGTCGCGCGCCGTGAGAATGAGAACCGGCCTCATGTCCTGATTTTGGCGCATCTTCTTCAGCACGGACATGCCATCGGCGTCCGGGAGCCCGAGATCGAGGATAAGGGCCTCGTAATCGACGCCGAACAGGGCCGCTTCCGCGTCAGCCGCCGTTTCAACGAGGTCTGCGGTGAACCCCCGCTCGCTGAGCGCGGCACGAATGTAGCTACCAAGCCGGACATTGTCCTCGGCTATCAGGAGTCTCATGCGCCGCTCATCTCTTACTTCCGCCAGTTAGTTGTAACAGACTGTCGCAGGTCTCTACATGCGCTATCGGCGGCAAATGCGGCAAAAATTGGAAAGTTCGGCCGGTTTTCAGCGCTGGCGCCGAATATTCAAGCTCAGGCTCTCCGGCCAAGCGACCGCGGCGAGGCCAGCAGCTGCAGCGCACCCTCGATCATGCCGAGAGATATATCAGATGGCGGACGGGCGCCAACGTGAAAAGCCAGAAGACCGCTGAAGAGCGAGGGGAAAGCCGCCAATGACCGGAATGCTGTCCGGCGCAAGCGCTCATTGCCGTCCAGAAGCAGCAATAGACGCCCCATGAACTGCGGCATTCGTTGCATCTGCCGGTGAGCCGCGGCGTATTCGCTCAGGTCGCCTGCCGCGAGAGCCTCCGCCAAGGCGTTTGCCTGCCGGAATGCCAAATGCAGGCCCTCGCCGGTTACAGCGTCGACCGTTCCCGAAGCATCTCCCAAGAGCGCTACCCGGCCGTGCGTTACCGTAGGCAATCTCGAAGACAGGGTGATCGCGCCGCGCGGTGCTCCCAATCGTTCGGCGCAGGCGAGCCGTTTGGCAAGGCCCGGAAAAAGGCAGGGCAAGTCCTCCACCCGAACTTCATTTGCGGTTCCGAGCAAGGCGATGCAGATTTCGTCCGGCGCTACCGGCGTGACGTAGGCTTGGCAATGGCGGTTCCAGTAGACCTCGACGAAATCGGTCCAGGGCTCGGCACGGAAGTGCTGCCTTAGCCCAAACCGGCGGGCGCTGCTCCACGCCGGTTTGAGCCCGCACCATTGGCGTACCCGCGAATGAAAGCCGTCGGCCCCGGCGATCCAGCGGCACTGCACCACCCGGCCGTCCACCCTCACACCGCCCTCTTCGAGAGCTTCCACCTGAGATTGCCAGCGTAAGGTGGCGCCGGCGCGTCCGGCGGCGTCCGCGAGGATTTGATGGAGGCGCGTCCGCCGGATGCCAAAACCGCGCCCGGATTTGGGAAAGGAGGCCTCGGCGCATAGGCCGCTGTCGAGGAAGCGTATGCCGCGGAACGGCTCGGCGTCTGCCGCGGTGAGTTCCACGCCAATCTCTCGCAGGGCCGCGACGCCGTCCGGCATGAGACCTTCGCCGCAGGCCTTATCGATGGGTGGCTTGCCCCGGTCGGCGACGATGACCTCAAAGCCGCGCTTGCGGGCGGCGAGGGCGGCAGCGAGGCCGGCGGGGCCGCCTCCCACGATAAAAATGTCGGTTTCCACTGGTGCCTCGGCTCCCGTTACCACTGGAGGAGAATCATCTCTGCGCAGAACCCTGGGCCCATTGCCAAAAGAACGCCGTATGTGCCGGATTGAGGAGCCTTATTCATGAGAGTTTCCTCAAGGACGAGAAGGACCGAGGCGGAGGAAAGATTTCCGAACCGCTTCAGGCACTCCCGCGAGGTTGCGACGGCGCCGTCCGGCAGGCCGAGGGTGTCCCTGATGGCATTCAATACTTTCGGGCCGCCAGGGTGCATGACCCAAGTTCCGATATCGCGGCGGGTCAGCTTGTGTTTGGTTAAGAAGGCGTCCACATCGCCGCCAAGGTTCTTTTTGATGAGATCCGGCAGGCGGGGCGAAAGAACGATCTTCAAGCCCTTCTCCGATATGTCCCACCCCATGATATCTTCGGAGCCGGGATAGAAGACCGAGCTGGTGCCCAGGATTTTCGGTCCTTCAACGGCGGAGGAACCCGGCCCTTTCGGCAAGCGGCATCTTACCTTGGAGCCGCTGACTATGGCTGCCGCGGCGCCGTCGGCGAAAAGCCCAACCGAGATAAGGTTCGCCGGCGAAAGGTCGTCCGCCTGGATCGTGAGAGAGCAAAGCTCCACGGCAAGCAGCGCCGCATTATGTTCGGGATAGGCCAGAACATAATCGGCCGCGCGGGTCAAACCCATCGCACCTCCGGCACAGCCAATGCCAAAAATCGGCGTGCGTTTGATGTCTGGCCGCAAGCCCATGCGGTTTATGAGCCGGGCATCGAGCGAGGGGCTCGCAATGCCGGTAACCGAAACGACGAAAATCGCGTTGAGCTCTGGCCGCGACAATCCCGCGCGATCGAGGGCTGCGTCGATGGCCTTGGACCCAAGGTCCTCCGCGACCTCGAACCAGGCATCGTTCGTCTGCCCCCAGGACGTAAACTGCGGATAGCGCTCTATCGGAAAGGCCAGGTGCCGGTGTTCGACCCCGACCCTGGAATGAAACTGATCGAGCCGCTCGGGGCTTCGGAGCCGCTCGCCCCAATAAGCCTTGAATGCGGCCGTTATAGTTTCTTGCGGATAGCGATGCCCGGGCATCGCGCTTGCTACGCTTGTTATCCTCACAGGCCCCCCTCGCTCCGCCGCTGCGTGCTACGAATTGTCATGCGTTTCTCCTCTATAGCGTGGCGAGCTTTATCCGGACGATTTGCGCGTTGGCCAGATGCGGTCATATGGACTTCAAGGTGCGCTGGGCGAGCCCAGTAGCCTCGGTCCAGAAGCCGCCAAAGCTGTGCATAAGTTCGGTGATCTCACCGATGGCGGAGACGAAGCGATCGAGCTTTTCGTCATCCATGGTGAGCGGCGGGGAGACCTTCAGCACCATGAAATTATTGCCGCACACTTGGTTCAGCATTCCATGATCCCGGAAAAGGCGCATGACGAGAATCTGGCCGAATACGGCCGGATGAATCATGGCCAAGGTCTCGAACGCTACCCGCAGTTTCAACGAGCGCGGCGCTTTGAATTCAATCGCGTTGAGCAAACCCAGCCCGCGAATCCCGGCGATCATCTCATAGCCCGAAAGGCGCTCTCTTAGTGCGCTGCGAAGCCGCTCGCCTGACGCGGCCGCCCGCTTTCCAAGCTGTTCGTCCTCGAGCACGTCGAGCGTCGCCAGGCCGGCACGCATCGCCAGCGCGTTTTCACTGAAGGTCGAAGTGTGGACCAGCGCGCGCTTGAACGAGCTGTAAACGGACTTATAGACCGCCTCGGTCATCAGCACCGCGCCGCACGGGATAAGCCCGCCGCTTATGGCCTTGGCGAGAATGACGATGTCGGGATCGGCGCCGAAGTGGTGTCCGGCGAGGAACGGGCCGGTGCGGAAAAAGCCGGTTTGAACCTCGTCCAGTACAAAGAGCGTGCCGTAGCGGCGGCATAGCGCTTGAGCTCCCGCCAGATAATCCGGGGGCGGAACAAGGACGCCGCCTTCCGCCTGCACCGGCTCGACGATGAACGCTGCAAAGGACTTCGTGGCGAGCTTGCGTTCCAGCTCTTTCATATCCCCATACGGAACGAATTCCGTGGCGGGCAGCATCGATCCGAACCCTTCCTTCCAGAAGTTGTTCGACATCAAAGAGAGCGCACCGCAGGTTAGGCCGTGAAAGCCTCCAGACGCGCCGAGAATGCCAGGGCGCTTGGTGTGCGCCCGGGCGAATTTGATGGCGGCCTCGACACCCTCGCTGCCCGAGCTTCCGAAGAAGACCTTGTTCAGCCGGCCTCCAGCTAGGGCGCAGAGTCTCTCTGCCAGCTTTCCTGCGAGTTCCGGTACATGAGCTTGCAGCATGGCGGGCCCGGATTTATCCAGCTCGTCTTTCAGAGCTGCGATGATGCGCGGGTGATTGTGCCCGGCATTGTGCACGCAATAGCCGGAATTGAAGTCGAGAATGACCCGGCCGCCAGCGGTATGAAGCTCTGCACCTTTGCAGCGCTCGTAGGTAACGTTCATCTCAAGAATATCGAGCAGCCGCACCCATTGAGGATTGACGTGACGCTCGTAGAGATCCTCGTCGCCGCCGTTGAGCTGTACGTTTGGAAGCACAGAAGCTCTCCTCAACCGTGAAAACGGCAGCTAGAATACTCGTAACTTAAAACAATAACTTGGAAGAGTTCGCAGCCAGTTGGTGTAATAAACGTCATACGTCTCATTCGATTCGCAGCTGTACCTAACCTATTAAGACTGCCGGAGAGGCTGCGCTAACATCGATCATATATTTCACTGCGCCCCTCAGGCCTCAGCTATAGGACCGCTTGGCTTACGGAACGCTTACGCCCGGCGAGGCTGCGGAAAACAGGTGGCCGCGGCGCTAATGGGAAACGCGATCGTTCTTCTGCTTCTCGAGGAGTTCGGCTTCGATTTGAATATCGATGTCGTCGCCGACGAGAAAGCTCAGCGCCGTCATGTTAAAGGTGCTGCGCTTGATATGCGCTATCGCGGAAACGTGAGGGCCGCTCTTGAGAACGGCTTGCAAAGTTACCGTCTGGGTGACGCCGTTCATGGTAAGGTCCCCGATGAACTCGGCGCTGTTTTCTCCGGTAGTCCTGACGGTACGGCTCGTGAACCGGATTTCTGGAAAGACGGCAACATTGAAGAAGCTGCTGCCTTTCAACTCCGATTCCCACGCACTCGCAGAAAGGCTTGCCGTTTTTATGACGGCATTGATCGATCCGCGCTCAGGAGAACGCGCATCGAACTGGAAAACACCGTCCAGTTTCGTGAAGCGGCCCGACTGCGCTATGAAGCCCACATAGTATGTAAAGTTCACATCTGCGCGCTTGCTGTCGAAAATATAATTCGCAGCCTGAGAGCGTGTCGCGCCTGCTCCAGCGGTAAGCAATGAGAACGCCACCAGCATTGAGGCTCTAACCGGCATGAACAAAGTCCTCTTCCTCTGAATAATGGCACAATCGCTAAGCCCAAGACCGGAGGATGACAATCAAAATCGGGCGTCAATCAGGCAAGCCGCCGGTTAAATCTTTCTCGCCCGGGGATGTCTCGATGCGAACTGCTGGTTCCCGGTCAAACGGCCATGCGCGGATAGAGCCGCGCTGCGATAGCAACCAGCACTACCAGCGTGCCGGCTAAGACAGCAAAATCGAAGGGCAATCCGTATACCGAGGCTCCGCTCTTGAGCATGAGTGCGCGCAGCACATCCACTTCATAGGTCAGCGGATTGAGTTGGGACACGGTCCGAAGCCAAGCGGGCATCAAGGAAATGGGATAGATAGCATTGCTCGCGAAGAATATCGGCATCGTCAGCACTTGGCCGATGCCCATGAATCTTTCGCGGGTTTTGACAATACACGCGATGATGAGGGAGAGCGTCGCGAACAATCCCGATCCGAGAACAATGACTGCCGCCACACCCAGAATATTAAGCGGCGAAAAATCGATCCCGACCCCCAATAAGAGCGCGAGAATGTAAACGATGATCGCTTGAGAAAGCGCGCGTATGCCGGCCGAGATGGCCTTGCCAAGCACCAAGGCCGAGCGCGGCGCCGGGCTGACAAGGTAGCGGTGCAGGATACCGAGATCGCGTTCCCAAATGGCGGAAATGCCGTAGAAAATAGCAACGAAGAGCGCGCTTTGAGCGAGAATTCCCGGGGATAGAAAATCGAGGTAGCTGACGTTTTCCGGCGATAGGCCCCGCACCCTTGCCATAACCTCGCCGAAGAGAAGAAGCCACAGCACCGGCTGCACCGCGCGCGTGAATAGCTCCAAAGGGTCGTGGCGCAGCTTCTGCACTTCGGCAGCCGTAACGCCGAAGACCGCGGTTATATAACGGACGGACTGCGGCTCGCCGTCAACGTCAGCCGTGTTGCCTTGCTGCCCGGCGTGCCCGTCTAACGTCGCCATAGCTTCTTTCCGTTTCAGTTTCGCTCGCATCTACAAGCGCCTCGAATACATCGTCGAGGGTCGCGTCAGGTCCTATGCTGGATTTCAGCTCCGCGGGTGTACCGATCGCAGCGATCCGCCCCCGTGCGATGAGAGCCACGCGATGACACAGGGCTTCGACTTCCTCCATGTAATGGGAGGTCACAATGATCGTCGTGTGAAATCTTTGGCGCAGCTCCGAAATATGATCCCAGACAGCTTCGCGCGCCGCCGGGTCTAGGCCGGACGTGGGCTCGTCCATAAACAAAACCGCTGGACGGTGCAGCATGCTGAGCGCGATTTCGAGCCGCCGTATCATCCCCCCGGAATAACGCGAGACAAGATGACCGGCGTAATCGGCCAACCCCATGATGCCGAGCGCGTCCAAAATCCTTTGGGCTTGCTGCTGGCGCGGAATGCCGTAAAGCCGCGCTGAAAGCAGCATGTTTTCGTACCCCGTGAGCGAGCCATCGGCCGATAGAAGCTGGGGCACATAGCCAATCTTCCGGCGAACCTCGCCTGCCTGGCGAACGATATCGCAACCGGCAACGGTTGCCGTACCGGATGTCAGCGGAAGAAGCGTTGTAAGCATCTTGATCGCGGTGCTCTTGCCTGCGCCGTTGGGGCCGATCAGCCCGAAGATCTCGCCTTCTGCGACCTCGAAAGAGATGTGATCGACTGCAAAGAAATCTCCAAATTTCTTTGTAAGCTCCACGAGGCTAACCGCGCTCTTGGGCTCTGTGGATGTGTTTGTTTTGTCCGGCATCGGCCGCGCTGAGTCCTAGGCCTGGAGATCTTCTATCGTAACGCGTTACTTGCTCCTCCGCAGGCCTATTCGCAATGTGTTGCGTCAAGTGAATGTGAGAGCCCGGCTTTAGCCGGATGTTTTTGGAAACGCCTGGCGACCAACCGGACCCTGTAATTTTCACCGCTTGACGGATATCAATGCAGTCGATTCGCAGAGGGGAGCATCCTTTCACGGAAGCGGCGCGCAAAATGCCGCGCGGCGCGGAAAGCAGAGGCCTAACGTGGCGCGCGAAGTCTGCCGCCGTTCGTTTCTTCAAGGCTCCGCTCTGACAACCGCGGGGGCAGCCATGGCCGGCGCCTCGTCAGCGTTCGTTGGACAAACGGCGGAAGCGCTTGCGGCCGGGCTGACGGACAATAGGGTCAAACGCACGCTGCAGATCGAGCTGCGAACGGCGCTGCCCGGAGCGCTGCGATGATGTTAGCTATCGAAGTTGGCGTGCGCAGCGTGACGGCAGCCGGGACCCTTGTCCAGCGTGCAATTCTCAAAGCTGTTGCCGGTGGATGCGTTCAGGCAAATGCTCAATGCCGCGGGAGAGGACCATGATGACACGACGTGAAGCGACGGCCGGTCTCGTTGCAAGCGCGGCTCTTGCCGCAGCACCGGACATTACAGCCGCGCAGGAGTTCAAGCCCATCGCACTGCCGGCCCCGCGGACCGAGGGCGGTATGCCCCTCATGTCCGCACTCAAGCTGCGCCACTCGACGCGCGAATATGCGGACCGGCCGCTTCCTCCGCAGCTCCTGTCCGATTTGCTTTGGGCGGCGTTCGGCATCAACCGTCCGAACGGCGACCGGACGGCTCCCTATTGGCGCCATATCATGGTGATCGATATCTATGCCGCAATGGCCGGCGGCGTATGGCTCTACGAGCCCAAGGCGCACACCCTTTTGCCTTACCTGCCGGCCGATATTCGCGCGGAGACCGGTCTTCAGGACTTCGTGGGGAAGGCACCGCTCGACCTCGTCTACGTCGCCCACGGGGAGAGGATGACCGATATCTCGCCGGAGGACCGGCGCCTCTATGCTTCGGTCGACACCGGCTTTATTGGCCAGAATGTCTATTTGTTCTGCGCTTCCGAAGGCCTCGCCACAGTGTTCCGCGGAGCCGTCGATTATAAGAAACTCGACCGGACCATGAAACTGCCGGAGGGACAATTCGTGACCTTTGCGCAGACGGTCGGATATGCCGGCGCCTAAGCAGAGTTCGCAAACGGTTGGCCGGTCAACGTCCTTAGCGTTATCCTTTTAAGATTCCTTCTTACGCGACGCTTCGTCGAGGATGGCGCGAATTTTCTGCGCGAGTTCCCTTTGGGCGTAAGGTTTGCCGAGCAGGTGAACGTTCGCGTCGAGCCGCCCTTGATGGACGATAGCGTTGCGGGAATATCCAGTGGTAAACAAGACCGGGAGCTCAGGGCGTAGTTTCAACGCAAGATCGGCGAGCTGACGGCCCGACATTCCGTTGGGCATAACCACGTCGGTGAACAACAAATTAATAGCAAGCTCGCTTTCGAGGATGTGCACGGCTTCCGGACCATCGCCTGCGACGAGCACGCGATAGCCGAGATCCTCCAATGCCGAGCAAGCGAAATCCAGCACGCCTTCACTGTCTTCGACAACTAAAACTGTCTCCGGAGGCTTGGCGCGGATGAGGGGCTGAAGATCGAGATCCATGACCTTTGGAACCGCTGCAATCGCAGCTTCCTGCGTCAGCCTTGGCAAATAGATTTTCACGGACGTGCCATGGCCAACTTCGCTGTAAATGCGGATATGGCCGCCGGATTGCTTGACGAAGCCATGGATCATCGAAAGCCCGAGCCCGGTGCCGCCACCGGGCTGCTTCGTCGTAAAAAACGGCTCGAAGACGCGCTCTAAAATGCTGGGGTCGATCCCTGTCCCGGTGTCGGTCACGCTGAGCACAACATATTGCCCAGGGCGAACCTCCCTGAAGCCGGCAGCGTAAGCTTCGTCCAGATAGCCATTGGCGGTCTCGATCGTGATCTTGCCGCTGTCCGGCATGGCATCCTTGGCGTTGACGACGAGATTGATCAGCGCATTCTCCATCTGATTGGCGTCGGCCAAGGTGAGCCACAAGCCTCCAGCCAGGACCGTTTCGATGGTGACCGGCTCGCCGGCCGTTCTCATCAAGAGTTCTGAAATGCCGCCGATAAGCTTGTTGAGGTCTAGCGGCACCGGTTCGAGGGCTTGCTGCCGGGAGAACGCCAAGAGGCGGTGCGTCAGCTTGGCCGCACTCTTGGTTCCCTGCAAGGCAGCGTCGATTGGGCGCGTCAAGGGCGCGGAAGCGTCCGCGCTCATATTGAGTAGCCGCCGGCGCACCGTATCGAGATTGCCGAGGATGATTGTCAAAAGATTATTGAAATCGTGCGCGAGTCCCCCCGTCAGCTGTCCGACCGCCTCCATCTTCAGGGACTGACGCAACGCCGCTTCGACCGTTTCTCTCTTCGCGGCTTCATCTAGGAGTTTCTTGACAAGCCGTCCTTGCGACTGCACGGCCACGAACGCCAAAACGGATGCCCCGGCTAAACTGCCAAGAAGAAGCACCAGGAGGATCGAGCGGGCGCGCGTCTCAGCGCGCTCCCTCATTTTGAGAAGATCGAGCTCCGTCAGGGAGAATTGTGCGGTCAGCACCCCGATATCGTCCATAAGCTTCTTGCCGGAACCTTCGTCGATGATACTCAGCGCCCGGGCTTCTTGTCCGCCTCGCGTGAACGAAACGTTCTGGCGCAAGAGATCAAGCTTTGATGCGACAAGGGGCGCGATTTTCTCTAGCACCAGCTGTTGCTCCGGGTTATCCATCGACATGGAGCGTAGCTTGCTGAGGGCGGGTTCGATATGCTGGACGGCCTCCTCATAGGGCTCGAGGAATTGCTCGTCCCGAGTCAGTAAATAGCCGAGCTGGCCGGTTTCCGCGGCCTGCATTTGGTTGAAAAAGTCGCTGGCGGCGGCACGCACTTCGAGTGTGTGCTCAACTAAGCGTGAGGACTCTGCCACACGGAAGAACATGAGGATAACCGCGACGCCCGTTGCCAAGGCTAGACCGGCGGCAACGCCAAACAACAATCGCTGATGCATTGTCACAATCTTTAGCAGAGGTTCACGGCGGGTAAGAGACGGCATCCTTTTCCCCAAAATGGACGCGGCGATACTAGCCAACCTCACTGGACAGTGATAGTTTTTTGGAATGTGCAGTTATTTAGCGTAATGGCCGCTTCTATGCCTCGTATTCTTGTCGTAGACGATGAGCCGATGATTTCGACGCTTCTGGCCGATTGGCTTGAGGAACTTGGTTATCAAATCCTCGGTCCATCGGGCAACGTTAAATCCGCCTTGATCCTAATCGAGGCGAGTCCTCCCGATGCCGCAATTATCGACGTTTCGCTTGGCTCTGAGAGCGGTTACCCCATTGCCGACTGTCTCGCCAAAAGCAAAATCCCGTTCGTTTTCGCGACGGGCCGTGCCGAAGGAAGCTTGGACCCTCGTTTCGCAGGGGCGCGCGTTCTGGTCAAGCCTTTCGATTTTGCCGCCGTACAGACGGTTGTGGGCGAGATGATAGGCGGCACGGCCGCAAGGCCGGCGATCTAAGACTTAGCGCGAATATTCCCAAACATCGCCGGCGAGCCAGCAATTGGCGAGCTTCCGGTTGCGGGCCCGTTGCAGAATTTCAAACTGAGGCGCCACCGGCCAGACCTATGCCTTGCAAGCTTCCGCTGCGGCTGCAAAAATAGAAGGGGAGCCGGTCAAGGGTGCAGCTATCGATTCGATAGCGGGAAAAAGCGCCCGGCCGTTAGAGGAGGAAAAACATTATGGCATCATCGCGTGCGGCCGCGTCCCCGCCGGCCCCCCCTCACCAGCCTTTTTACAAACACTTCTATGTGAAAGTGCTGGCGGCGATCTTCATCGGCGTGGTGCTCGGCATCTTGTCGCCGTCGGACCCCAAAACGGTGCCCGATTGGCTGAAGCCTTTGATCCTCTTGCCCCTTGGCTGGGCCGAGGCGATGAAACCCTTCGGGGACGCCTTTATCAAGATGATCAAGATGCTGATTGCGCCGATCATTTTCTGCACCGTCGTGCACGGCATCGCCAGCATGAAGAACATGCGGAAGGTCGGTAGCGTCGGCATCAAGGCTTTGCTCTATTTCGAGGGCGTGACCACTTTGGCGCTCGCCATCGGCGTCATCTTGAGCAATGCCTGGCGGCCCGGCGCAGGCATGAACGTCGATATCAGCGCGCTCAACGCAAATGCCGTCGCCGGCTACATGGCCAAGGCCAAGGAGCACAGCTTCATCGACTATTTTCTCAACATCATTCCCAACACCGTGGTGGGAGCTTTCTCGGAAGGCGAGATTTTACAGGTGCTGTTCCTCGCGATCCTCTTCGGATTTGCCCTCTTCTCCCTTGGCGAGCGCGGCAAGCCGCTGCTCTCCATCATCGACCAGACCGCGCACACCTTTTTCGGCATCGTCGGGATCATCATGAAATTAGCGCCGCTGGGCGCTTTCGGGGCGATGGCGTTTACCATCGGCAAATACGGCATCGGCACGTTGCTCTCGCTCGGCGCGCTGATGCTGTGTTTCTATGCGACGTGCCTCGTTTTCATCTTCGCGGTGCTCGGCTCGATCGCGGCGCTAGCGGGCTTCAATATTTTGAAGTTCATCCGCTACATCAAGGAGGAGCTGCTGATCGTGCTCGGCACATCGTCATCGGAATCGGTGCTGCCGCGCATGATATCCAAGATGGAAACTCTCGGCTGCGAGGAGTCCGTAGTCGGCCTCGTGATTCCCGCGGGCTATTCGTTCAACCTCGATGGGACCTGCATCTATCTGACGATGGCAACGCTGTTCCTGGCGCAGGCGACGAACACCGATCTCACGCTCTGGCAGCAGCTTGGCATCCTCGCTGTCCTGCTATTGACCTCGAAAGGCGCCGCTGGCGTAACCGGGTCGGGGTTCGTTGTGCTCGCCGCGACGCTCTCTTCGGTTGGCACCATCCCGGTGGCCTCGATCGCGCTCATTCTCGGCGTGGACCGCTTTATGTCGGAGGCCCGGGCGCTCACGAACTTGATCGGCAATGGCGTGGCGACAATCGTGGTTGCCAAATGGGAAGGGGCGCTCGACGCGGAACGGATGCATCGGCAACTCTCGCAGGAGGCCGGTGCGGCGGAGGAGGAGGAGCCCCAGGAGGCCGTCGCCTGACCCGCGCTCAGGACGCGGCACGCTCTAAGGCGCCGGCGATGATTGCGGCAGTCGCGGGCCACGCTGGAAGCGTCTGCCCGTGCTGCCAGGCGGCCTCCGCTTTGGCCCGCCTCAGAGCTGCATCGGAGAGAAGCGTACGTAATGCCGCGGCGATGGCGCCGGCATCGCCCGGCGCGCACACAAATCCCGCTTCCACCGGGACCGTACCGGCCACCGCCCCGCTGCCTGAGGCCACGATAGGCAGGCCATGGGCCATCGCTTCGGCGAACGCCATGCCATAGCCTTCGTAATAGCTTGCAAGCGCGAATATATCGGCCGAGCTGTACAGCGCCGAGACCGCCGCCTCATCGAGCTGCCCCGCGAACCGGACCCGGTCGTTCAACCCGCAAGCGGCGATTTCCTGCTGCACCTCTGCCACGGTTGCGGGCGCAACATCGAGCGAGCCGGCAATTGTGGCGCGCCAGGCAAGCGCGCGAACCTCGCCCATCGCGCGGACGAGCACGTCAAAACCCTTGCGGGGCGTGAGCGTGCCCACGCTGACGATATGGAGGGGCTCGCCCGGCGGCGATCCCAAGGCGCGCCGTCCGCGCAGGATGCCCGGCTCCGCGATGGCGATCTTCTCCGCCGGCACGCCGAAATGCCAGGCGAGTTCCCGCGCGGTGGCAGGGCTCGGCACAATAACGCTTCGCGCAAGTGCGAGCGCCGCGCCTTCGAGGCTGAAAAAGCGGGCCCTTTCCGCGGCACTCAAATCCCCGTCGAGCGCAAGCGGATGGTGGATAAGCGCAACGGCAGGAGACCTGATGCCTAAGATGAGGTCCGCGGGCATTGCCCCAAACGCGAGCCCGTCGATCAGAAAAGCCGTGCCTGGCCGGTCCGCCGAACTGAGCGCGCGCGCCGTCTCCTGCAACTCCGCGTCCGATGGAAAGGGAAAGCCCGCCGGAAGTGGGCAAATCTGCGTCTCCATCCGCGCCGCGAGCAGCGGGAGGACCTTGCGCGCATAGACATAACCCCCGGCTGGCCCTTCCAAGCCGCCCGGGATCGCGAACACACACCGCGTCATGGCGCAATCGGTCCTATGGCCAGAGCGCCGCCGCACGTTTCAGGAGCACATTCCAAGCACAAGTCCTAACTGCCCGGTTTCTGCTGCCATCGATAAGAGTCTTGCCCAAACTTGCAAGCCGAATGGCGTCCGGACGCGTTTCCTATTGAGGTCGGCATAAAGTTTAAGTTTTCTTAGTTTGTCCCGCATAATTTATGTGAATATCGAAAAAAAAGAGCCGGTCTTACCTTGAGACTGCCATAAATGCTTGAGTCTGCCTTAAAGTGATGCTTAGCTATAAGATAGCGGGTATGGAGGATGCCATAATTCGGGCGAAAGCGAATATGCGCGGTCACGCGGGCAGCTCTGGGCTTGGCGATACTGCCGGCAGCCGGCAGGACGGCACCTATGAGCGCAGGTTCGGGGACCCTCTAAAGAGCGACCCCGTTCTCACACAAAACCGGACAGGGCAAAGCGCGCAACGCACCCCGAAGAAACCCGTTGCAGCCGCTGCGAACGCGTTCGGGCCGCTAGCCAACGAAATTCTCTCCTCACCCGCCCCAAAAATGGCAGCCTTGCCTGCAGACGAGGACGAAGATCGTACCGGCCGGCGGCTGGCCGCCAGATTTGTCCGCCATGCCCGTGGCCGGCCCGCCGGGGCCAAGCCGCGCAGCTCGATGGCGGCTCTGAGGCCCTACCTCGCCGGCGCTGCGTTTTTAATTATTCTCGCCGCCGGCTTGACCGGCTATTTCTTCAAATCGGAAGCGTCCATCGGATGGAGCCCCGCGGGAAGCGCCTATGCGGCGGCCGTGTTGGGCGATCCAGCCGGCGCGCCCGCAGTCCGGCAGGAACCGGACACCGCCTCGCCGGCGCCGGACAGGGCCGATAGCTGGCCCGCGGCCGTGGAGACCTTCAGGCTTCTCGCCGCGCAGGCGGCCGCTCAGCAAGCCAAGGCGGCAAAACCGGAGAATGAGCGTTTGCTGGAACGGCTCGCCGCCTGGCGCAGCGCCAGCGTGGCCCGGTGAAGACCGGCCGGGCAGACCTTCTCCCCCGATAAGTTTCCGGTGTTGAAAACGGGAATGCCGCTCTCGCGAAAGTGGCAGGGTGAATGATACCCTACCGTTTAAGCCATCTTTATCCCGATTTTGCTTTTGCAACCGCCCCGCGCTTGCGTCAGCACGGAGCCATCGCTATCTTTTGTGCGCTGCGTCAAATTTTATTGCGTCGCACAAAAAGCGCTTTTGAGTGTTGCGTTATGAAGTTCACTGGCATTCAAGAACTGGAACAGCACTGAATGGCAAATGAGCCACGCCTGCGCCGCTTTCAAAGCCTCGGCCCCCACGGTTTCCACGAGATCGCCTACACCGAATGGGGCAATTCCAACTCGAGCCGCCTCGTCTTCTGCGTCCACGGCTTCACCCGGAACGCCCGCGATTTCGACGCACTGGCCGCCGCGCTTTCCGACGATTGTTATGTCGTGTGCATGGACGTTGCCGGCCGCGGTCAAAGCGAATGGCTGCCGCATAAGCGCGATTATTCCTTCGGGCTCTATCTCGCCGATGCGGCCGCCCTTCTTGCGCGCGTGACTGCCCCTGCGCAAGCCTCGCGCGTCCGCCGCATCCTCGGCGGCGCCCCCCGGCCGCCAAGGCGCCATGTCGACTGGGTCGGCACCTCCATGGGCGGGCTCATGGGCATGATGCTCGCCGCCAAGCGGCATTCGCCGATCCGCCGGCTCGTGCTGAACGACGTCGGCCCGCTCGTGCCCTGGCCGGCGCTCGTGCAGATGAAGCAGGCCCATTCGGGCCTGCATCTCAGCTTCGCAACCCTCGAGGATGTGGAGGTCTATCTGCGCAACGCCTGCGCGTCCTTCGGCCCGCTGCGCAAGACGCAATGGCGGCATGTGGCGCGGCATGGCTCCATACGCAAAGCCAATGGCAGCTACGTTCTGGCCTTCGACCCCGCCATCATCACCCATATGCGCGGCGGTGCGGTGGCCGGCGTGGATTTCGGCAGCGAGTTTCTATTCGGCGTCGATCTGTGGCCAACCTACGACGCCATCCGCTGCCCAACGCTCGTGCTGCGCGGCGCGGAGTCCAACCTCCTGCCCAAGAAAACCGCCGAGGAGATGAAGCGGCGCGGACCGAAAGCCGAGCTTGTCGAGTTTGCCGGCATCGGCCACGCGCCCTGGCTCATGGCGGAGGACCAGATCAAGGCGGTGCGCGATTTTTTGCTCGCAGAGCCGGCGAAGGAGCCGGCGGTTAGCGCGGCGCAAGGCGCGCTGGCGCACGCTTAGCGAGGTTACGCAGTCGCGAGCGGCCGGCAAGGATGCGTAATGCTCCCGGCTTAATGATGCCAGCCTAACGGTTATGACGTTCTAGCGATGTCCGGTTCAGGGCGTCTGCCGCCGTCCAGCATGGTGACAACGCCCTTTCTTGACCCGCAACAGACGTTTGATTTGTAGCTGCTTGGGACGCTACGCTCCTATTAATCACGGGCTCGCAGCCGGCAAGTCTAACGCTTCAGTTTGGGCAAGGAGCGGGATTAGGACATCCTGCGCCGTCGTCACAAACATTCACAGTCCAGTTGAGATCGCTCACTTGGCAAGGGGCCGCATTGAAAAAGGCAGTGCCGTGAGGCTCGGCTCTTCCGCCCATGGGATGTGGTTTTCCATCATATGTCACGCACACCTGAACAAATTTTGGAACGCCAGTTTTGTTGGCAAACTGAAGGACATGGTAGAAGCGCCATTCGTCGCATCCATGATCCGACACGTCCTTGACCGTTTTTGGCCCTGGCGGAGATTCTGCTTGCCCAGCGGTTGGCTTAGAAGCGGGTGACGATGGCGCCGCTTGCGCAACCGGCGCAGGCGGAGCAGGCGGCGCGGAAGGCGCTGGACTGGAATATAACTGGCCATTATTGAGTGCGTATAGCACGTCGAAAGCATGTCCCGAACTCGATTGGATTTGCGCGAACAAGCCGCTTATACGCGCTAAGTTACTTGCGGTCCCGGGCGTTTCCGGACTGGTAAGCTGGCGGTAAAGTTCCTGCAACAGCAGCTTTTGCGCTTGAACTTGCACCACGGTTGCCGTGCTGTTCGGACTGGGCTTGGGCACAACGATGCCGAGCGGGCCCAAGTCTTCCCTGCTGAAGGTCCCCGTCATAGCCTGAGCGGAAAGGGTTGCCAGGTAGCTTGCTTGTTCAAGATCTCCGGCCTCCGCCGCCTGCGCGGCGAGTTCGCCCAGGTGCGTGCTGCTATTCAACTGTTCGATCACGCTTACCTGCGTCTCCGGAGCCGTCGTAATGGTGGTCCATTGCCGGTTGCTTTTGAAATTCACACCGCCGGCAATTCCCACGATGCTGTTAACTTTCAATCCTCTCTCAACCGTCGAGGCGCCAATGCCGCGAAACCTAAGACATTCAATTTTACCCGGTGAATTCCAGCGTTCTTGGGCGACGTTCTGCAAATCGATCTGCAGTCCTTGGCTCCGGAGCCACCTAGCTAAAGCAACGATTTTGGTGGCTTCCCGTAACTTATGAAAAGCAGGCATAATCCGGGCATAGGAATCGAAATGAACATTCAGATCCCTGTAAAAGGTCTCAAACACCGATGGTGTCCCGCGGTTCAGCATATCCTCGCTCTTTGAAACCATTTCTGCGGCGCCGAAGGAAACCACGGTCCTGTCAGGAGATATGGCCATAGTAACTTTGGCAGGCTCAAACCAGAACCGGGCATACGAGTGGCCGGAGATATTGTTAGCAAAGTTATATTCAAACCACGTTGTATAGGCCGGAATGCTTGAGAAGCGTTCTGGAAATAAACTTAAGCTTTTCAGGGAGTAGTCTGCCTCATACATAATACGATTGAGCTGCGAATGCACATCATTGTCTGCGGAATTTAGTATACTATCACAAGTTGTATCGGATAAGTTCTGCACACTGTCCAAGATAGTGACCCCTTTGCCGATCACTACAACTCTTAAAAGCGCGTTCACAACGACGCTATATGTCGGATCATGCTGTATTGTAGTCTTCGGTACTAGTCTTTCCTGCAACTCAGTAAGCGCGGCCTGTTCAGTAACCTTGCCAGCGGCTACCTGCTGCTTAGCACGGTCGAGCCACTGCTTATCGACCGTGGTTTTCTCAAGGAGGGCGAAATGCGCCTGGACGAGCATGCTTCCCGGGCAATCGCCGGGTCTTTTACCAAGGAGCGCTAGCACCTTGCCAGCGGCAGCCGGGCCTTCGTGAATCAAAACCGCATAACCGTCCGCTACCTCGTTAAATCCCAGATGCCGCAGCATCTTCTCCTGAATCCTGGCCAGCTCAGGCGGAGGAGCTCCAGTGTCGTTGTCGAAATGCAGATAATTATAAAGCGCAACATATTCCGCACGGGTGACCCCGTATTGCCTGGCAAGCTCGGTGATATAGATCTCCCGCTCACGTTCTAAGCCTGGATGGCCTTCCAAAAGCGGGTCCAATGCAAGTGGGATTGAGGCCCCCTCAGCGTTACGCTGCGGGAGTAGCTCATCCCTGCGTTGAGGAGGATCGATAGAAAACCTTGGTTCAGGATAGGCCATCGCCGTTTTCAGCAAATCCAAATAAGGAATTGGACCGGTGTTATAATTGCGATCATAGACGCCGATGATCGCGACCGCTTTAGTCTGCGGATCGAAAATTACCTGCTTCAGAACGTTGATCTTATCGAGCGCCTCGATCGGGTT